>Ga0208901_1000075_pt1 | contig 67132 bp, 61 predicted proteins | sample AntAceMetag02UKF_FD_184764 | JGI IMG/M metagenome (GOLD analysis project Ga0208901, IMG submission 184764) | Saline lake microbial communities from Ace Lake, Antarctica - Antarctic Ace Lake Metagenome 02UKF (SPAdes) (version 2) | ecosystem: Environmental > Aquatic > Non-marine Saline and...
TATCCCGGTGGGTGGGAGGTCTCGCGTATTTTGCGACAAAAATTCTCGCGTAAGATGAGACAAAATGTGATTTTTTTATGGAAGATTCTCACGTATTTTGAGACAAAACATTCAGAGGCAATGGTGAGGACTTCCATTGGTTCTTCGAATAGGAGAGAGGATGGCAGGAAATTCAGTCATCCTTATTAGTCTCCTCTTTTTTGGGGAGGCTCTTGCTTAAATTTACAAAACAAAAAAAACTTATCCCGAAAAAAAAGCTTGACAACCACAATAATAATATTATAGAGATTTAAATAATACATGAATACAAACTATAGGTTTCTAATACCATGCAAGAAAAGACGTTCTTAAGTAGCCATGTCGCTAGTATCGCCAAGCTTACGGGTCGACAAGTTATATCGTGGACTGAAAAGGGGCTCGTGATACCATTTAAAGATTCGAGTGGCACAGGGATCAGACGGGAATATAATTATGTTAACCTTTTAGAATTTGGTCTTTGTAAAGAACTTTTCTTAATTGGGTTAGGAGTCAGTACTGTAAAAAAAATACTTAATGAGTTAAATGAGGTTGGCGCTATTCGGGCTTGGGCAATAGACCTTTTCCAATGGTTCGATAAAGCCTCGGAATTAAACGCATACCTTGACACTCACGAGAAAGTTAGAAACCCAAAAACTCGGGAAGAGCTTGATAGACTAGACATAATTTACAAAAACCTTTTTCATGATGAGCCAAGAAAACAAGATAAGCCTTACGCTATTTTAGCCTACTTTTTTGGCAGCGATGGAAAGCCGGGTTATGAGGTACGAATTTTTCCGTGGAAAATTGATAAAGTTTTAACGTGTGATGAAATCAAGGAAGGCTTTATAAATAGCAGAGCTTTGCTTTTTATAGATATGGGCAAAATCAAGGAAGAGATTGATAAAGAGTTGTAGTTTTTTTTGTGTATTAAAATACATAAATCTGTATTTGGAGGCTCTATAATTGTATTACAGACTTAAGTTTAAAATCCTTGAGAAGTATGGGACTCAAAGCGCTTTTGCCCGTGCATGCGGGAAAAGTGAGAATTGGATAAGTAGGATAATAACAGGAAGACAGCGGCCTTCGAAACATGATTTAGACCTAATCTTAACAAACCTTGGGCTTGAAGACATTGGCGACTTGTTTAGGTGATATAAATCAAATGGTTAAAGGAATATGGACAAATCAATAGAACCCCAAATCAGATGTGATATGCCAGGAATTTCAGTTTCAAAGGCGTTATCTCTGACTCGTTCTGAAGATGACGGCGATTTGCAGGGACTCTCCTGGAGCGAAGATATAGGGAGAAAGCTTAGAATTGTTCAAGACGCTTTAGACGTCCCCCCCAGGCACAAAAAAAGCAATTGGATTATGGAGGTTGCTGCTAAATACCAAGTGAGCAGGGCTACGGTTTATAGACTCCTTGACAAATATAGAGATGGTAAAATCCAAGCCTTGCAACATACCAAGCCGACGAAAGGAAAAGCGATAGCTTGGACACCTGAAGCACTTGATTTTTGGGTTGGTCTTGTTTTGAAAAGAGCGCATCGGAAAATTAGCAAAAAGAGCCTATATAGGACACTCGTGAATGAAGCAAATGAAAAATCATGGGAAATAGGCTCATATCCAAACGCTTGTAAAAAAATATCTGATCACGTTACCCCACAGCTTTTAGCCCTTCAGAAAGGTGGAGCACGCGAGCTTGATAACACATTGCCCCCGGTTCTGAGGTCCTACTCTGACCTACAACCATTTGAAATTATTGTTGGAGACCAACACAGGCTTGATTTTTGGGCTTTAGATCCTAGCACAGGTGAGGTAATCAGGTTGGAGTGTTTTATTTGGCAAGACCTCAGGACACGGCTTATCTATGGGGTTGCAGTGGGGGGAGAACATTATAGTTCCCATACTGTGGCATTAGCCCTTCGGGTAGGCGTTTACCAGTGGGGTCTATTCCGTAATGTATACACCGATAATGGCCGGCCTGAATTGAGCCGCTACATTAAGGACATTGTGAATGATATTAAAGGATTTGATCTTTCTGCCCGAGAAACTATTTCAACCCCCACCGATTTGAGCAGCGTTCACCATGAGGAAGTTCAATGCCATATCATGACACCAGGCCAGCATGTCAAAGCTATTGTTCGAAACGCCAAGGCCAAAATGATTGAAGGCACTTTCAACGTTATTGAAGGGGCACTTCGTGATCAAGCACTTCTACCTGGATATGTAAAAAAATTGACGGATGCAAAAGACCGTCAGGAAATTGATGAAAAGGAAGTCAAACGCTTAGCTGAATCTGCGCTACTCCCGACCATTCAAGAAGCCTTCAAGGCTTTATTATTGGTCTGTGACTGGTACAACTCTGAAAAGCCTCACCGTGGTCTTTTGAAAGAAGCCCCTCACCCAAAGCCCAAAAGTATGACGCCTATGAGTTGTCTTGAAATGTGTCTCCGCCAAGGATGGAGACCCACTTGGGTTCCCGAGCCTGCCATTGACCTCCTTTTCTTGCCAAAGGCACCAAACCCAAGAATAGTCGATCGGGGGCGAATCCGGTTCCTAAATTCCCAATATGAACACCCCAATTTAGTTGAACTTAACGGCCAAAAAGTAAGGCTTAGGTTCGATCCTCAAGATCCTGAATACGTTTTAGTTTTCCATAAAGGAGAATATCTATGCCGCGCTGAAACCGTTGAATATTCTTCAATGAAAGATAGGACTTTGGCTTCGAGGAAGATTAAAGAAAAGGCGCATCTTCGAAAAAAAGTTAAGGAGCAATACCTCAAAATAACAAAAGGGATTCCTGACATACGACAATTTTCCGAAGTATCAAAATTTGAAAGAACGGCGGCGTTAATCGCAAAGGACAAACGAAAAAAAGCCATTGAAAATGAAGAGTTGTACCGCGAGAGAACCGCCGAAGAATTGGCGCAGGAAGTGAAAGCGCTGAAGGAACAACCTGTTCTGCTGATTTCGCAAAATATTACAGAATCAGCGAAACGACCAGATTTTTTCTTGACGGAAATCGCCCGTTACAAATGGATTTTGGATGCTCTTTTTGATGGCCGCGATCTGCTTCAAACCGATAGAGATTTTAAAGAGGAGTTTGAGCAGAAGCTAGACCCGGAAGAGTTGGAATTTTGGGATAGACGACAGGAGCTTAGGGAGGCTGGAATATGCTGAAAAATCAATTCGTCAACACTGAGAATGTAGCGGGGCTAAGGATGGTTTGCGAAACGTTCTGTAATCCCTCAAGTATTCTTGGCCCTTCTTTGGCCGTGGTCACAGGTCCACCGGGAAGAGGAAAAACTGAATCTGCAAAATACTTCTCCGCCCATACAAACGCCATTTATGTGCCCCCCATGACCAATAGAACGCCTTTCATGTTTGCCCAAGAAGTTGTTTTTGAGATGACAGGTGAAAAGCCGGGTAGGCTTTCGACGTGCCTTGATGTGATTGCCCGTGAGATGGTCAGGGAAAGGAGAGTAATTTTTGTTGATGAGGCTGACCTCCTAAGGTTTTCCATCCTTGAGATGTGCCGAAACATGAATGAGCGCTTCACCTGTCCAATTGTGTTTATAGGTGAAAGCGGATTATCCGGAAAACTGGCAAAAGAGAGGAGAATGGTAAGCCGAATCCGGTATTCAATGGAATTTGGACCTATTTCACCTGCCGATGTGTCTCTTTATTTTGAAAAGGCTATGAATGTACGTTTATCGCCCTCGGATATAACACTAATACAGCGTCATTCACAAGGCGACTGGAGACCGGTTTTGATCATAGCTATTTCGCTCGATCATGCAATGACGGCAAGCGATTTAACGGAAGTTCCCGAAGGGCTTATAAGGCAGATTATACATGCGCAGTAACCCAAAAACCGGTTTGACTGGAAGAATACGGGAACTTTTGAAAGCAAGTTCCAGGGCATTAAGTATAACAGGGATCTATGAGGCGTTGGAAATCCCGAAAGGCCGTGATAGGGCAGCAGTTTGGAGCGTCTTGAAAGACTTACAGAAACGAGGGGAAATCGAAAAAACGGAAAAAGGACGATTCCGCTACAACCATGCTTTTAAAAAGCCCGTGAAAGGAGCATTCAAACAGATCATTCTGAAGGCTGTTTATGTTTTGAATTCAGGCTTCTCCGTCTCCGATATTCAGAGGCTATCCTGTGTAAATGACAAACGTTACATTCAAAGGATTATGAGGAAGCTAGTTTCAGAAGGCTACATTTCACAAGTAAGCCGGAGAATTTGCGATCATGGAAGAGGCATTGAACGAGTTTTCACAATAGTTGACAGGGTTAAATTCCGCTTGGATTTGGTTAACTGATAATTGATGGCGTGTCCCTGGGCTAAAAATGCAGGGGAAGAAAGGCTCAAAAATGACGTTCCAAAAAATTACAGGCGAAGGGGAAGAAAACCAAGAAAGACGTAGAAAACTTCTCGCAATGATCCATATTGCCAAAGAGGCGCTTTGTTGGTCAGACATTCAATACCGCTGCATGCTCGAAGGTGGTTTCGATGTTCCCACCGCAGCGGCGCTCACCATTGAACAGCTTGGAAAGGTGGTTGACTTCTTCATTCGGGAAGGGTGGGAGCCACAAGGTCGCAAGAAAACAAAACAGACTGTAATGTTGCAGAAAAGGGTTATGGGCTTCGTCTCACAAATACCAGGGGGAGAAAAACGGGTTGATGGCTTATGCCTAAAGCTTTGTGGGGTGGCAAAGGTTCAATGGTGCGATGACCCTGCAAAGCTTAAAAGGCTACTGGCTGCAATGGGAAACATCAAACGAAAAGAAGTCGTAATATCGGCAGTATCGAGAGGAGTGGGATAAAATGACACCCAAAAGAGAAATGATGCCGGTTCTTTCCTTGGGCCAAAATTTCAGGCTTGCCATGACTGATCGTGGCTTGACGTTTAAGGATCTTAGCAGAATGGCTCGTGTGTCTTATAACGCGACCTATAGAATAGCCGGAAAAAAACAAGGGCCAATTTACCCAACACAACAAGCCGTTAAGATTGGGGCGGTTCTGGGCTTCACACGGAAACAGGTGGAAGAGAAAACACGACAAGACAGACTCAATAAAAACCGTGTTTACAGCAAAAGTGAGGCTTTTTATCGTGCAGTGAGTGAGCTTTTGGAGTTGTTTGAATCAACGAAATAGGTGAAAGGAGATAAAAGGTGAGCATTAAACGCTATCTTTAAATAACCATAAGGAGGGAAAACGATGATCAATTCGCACTTTAAGCAACTGGACGCAGTAGACAAACTCATTGATGCTGGAATGAAACTCGAAAGTTTGGGCAGTGTTGTAACCTGGATGGCTTACAGTAACGACGGAGAGGGATTATTGGAGCAACTGGGGGAATCTTTTGGGTGTGTCATTTGTGACTATGCCAAAATTGTCCATGAAATTGCGGAAAAACTTTATCACGGGCGACACAAAAACTTTGACTTTGTGACTTTGCTTGAACGCGCTAACCGGATGAAACAGAAACTTGATACAGGAGAACCATTTCACAGCGAAACCAAGGCCGAAATAGGCGAAATTATAGCAGGGGTCAATGACTGTCTCGACAAAGAAATACCTGAGCTTGTAGCTATGAAAAGGTATTTTTCAGGCAAACTTGAGGAAGCAAAATCGAACGAGGATGAGATACCGGAGTAAGCAAAAGGAGGGCTCATGAAAAAAGCAATAGTCAGATTTGAAGTACAAAGACCCATAGAAGTGTCCGAGAAAAAATTCAGAGAATGGCTTGAATGTGTGGTCTATCAAATAGGCACAGTTAGCATAGGAAATCCATTAGCACATTCTGATTTCGTTGATGTGGCAGAAAATGGAATGATCGAATGGAGATGATAATCAACGGGCTCAAAACTGAGCCGGATAGGCCAGATGATGATATCAACGTTTAAGAAAACAAAACATTTTGATCAGCGATGGGTTGAGCGAGTAGGCGGAGATCCGCCTACGTTTGAGGAAATTTCAAGGATTCTCGATAACTCTGTAATGATTCAAGATTCAAAAAACGCATTCACACCAAGGGGGCAGCCGATTAGAATTTTAGCCCTGTACTGGAACCACAATCTTCAACTAATTTTAAAAATTGACCGTAAAAATAACACCCTTGTAACGGTTTTAACTCCAAAGCTCCTGGAAAATCAGGGAAAGTGAAAAGGAAAGGACATGAACGATTCTATTGACTCCGGGGGCTCCCGGAATGCTCCATCAGAATTTCAACTTTTGCCTTATGGTAAAATTGAACTCGAAGGCGAAGGATCAGCAATTCTTGATAATCCCATGATGGACCAAATCATAAACAATTTTGAACGCCGTGGAAATGACATGGTTGTTGATTATGAACACCAGTCCTTAAAAGACACACAGGCACCCGCTGCTGGTTGGGTAAAACGCCTTGTCAATCGTGGTGAGAAAGGCTTATGGGCGATTGTGGCATGGACGGAGAAGGCAAAACAATACCTGGAAAGCGGAGAATATCGCTATTTTTCTCCTGTCTTTTCGGCAAGGAAGAGTGATGGCAAGGTTATGAAAATTATGAACGTAGCACTCACAAATTCTCCGAAAATAAACCATTTAAATCCAATTATTGCCAAAGATGACAATTGTCATCCAGATTTGTTTTTAACAACGCTGAAAATAGCAAAAGACCTTTATCTTAGGGAGGATGGTATCATGAAATATGAGGGCATGAGGCCCGATTTTGATGGAGTGGACGAATCGGCCATACTGAAAGTTGCAAAGCTTATGGGCAACACCGAAGAGGATATTAGAGGTTATGGGGGCATGGGGTCCGATTTTGATGGAGTGGACGAATCGGCCATACTGAAAGTTGCGAAGCTTATGGGCAACACCGAAGAGGATATTAGAGGTTATGGGGGTATGCATTTAGATTATGATTCTGAAGAATCCGATGAGGCAAAAATAGGACGTCTTTTAGGTTGCAATAGTTAAGGAGGGAAGAAAATGATTAACTCGCATGACTTAGCAGCAAAAGTAATTGGTTATACTGGGGGAGTGGCAATCAAACGGGTATTTGGGGTTGATACAAGGGCATACGATTGGGTCAAGGACTTTGTGAAGGATGAAGAAATCAGGGCGAAAATAAAGAGCTTGAAAGAAAAAATTGTGGAGACCAAGGCCCTTCCCATACACAAAGACGAACTCCGGACGATATTTGATGAACGGGTGAAAAGCATCAATTCATTTAGGCTTAAGCAATTGAAAGCCAATCTGACCGAGTTTCAGAACCGGAAAGCACTATTGATCAATGAGTTAATAATGGACCATAGGTTAATCTTGGGAGCCAAACCTTACCCCTTTCTCATAGCTTTTTCTTCAGAGGAACTTAAAGAAATCTTCTCCGAACTTCAGGAAGGTGTCAAACAAGCAGAGATCGACCAAACCGTTGAAATATGTGTAACGGAAATCAATAAACTTGAAGCGGTGATCGACCGTGATTTAAGCCCACAAAGCCGCTGGTTTCATAAAGACAATGGAACCCCTATTGTCTACCCACAGGGATGCAGGTGGACACCATTTGTGGAGACATGGAGGAAAGTGGTAGCAAGGTTTGAAGGCCGGGTTGATATTGAAGGATTTGCCTTGAAGAATGGCCCTGAGATTGACGCATATCATTTATTGGAGTTAGACAGAGTGGCAAAGAGAACCCCACTTAAAGAGCCATATCGAGAAGAGACAAGATGAGTTCCGGTAGGAGACCTCCTTAAAGAGCCCAACGGTACTCTGTGTTTGCCGCCTCCTACCACTCACTCCATAGAGCGGCAAACACTAAAACCGTTTTAACTAAACGTTTAGAGGAGGAAGGCTTATGTCTGGAATACCAACTGAAGGAAAAGGACTCCGTAAGTTAGATTGCGAGGTTTATGGAGTTTGTCTTGATTTTGCATCTAAAAAGAGATGGGACACGTTTCATTGTGGTGATTGCCAAGGGCCGGAGGCGGAAGATATAGCGCGAGTGTTGGAAGAAAAACCAGAATTCCAGAATCTATGCAAAGAATGCGGCAAGAAGCCACGATTAGGAAGCAGCCCGTATTGTGCGTCCTGCATGGCTATTAGGGGAAATAAGGCTAAGGCCGCACAGAAGGCTGCTGAGGAGCAGAAAAAGCAGAGCCAGATCAAAAGCCCTGTTAAATTAGGGAAGGCGCATAAGGGACCTGATACGGCCTTGACAATTGAATTCGGGGGACATGTTTCTATTCTTAGAGAGGTTGAAGAGGCTGCAAAAAAAGAAATTCGCCCAATAGAATATCAAATTATTTACATGCTTCGAGAGCAACTTTCGGCCAAAAACACCGTAAACCTTTCTTAAATTTCCCCCTGCCCTCCTTCTTTTCTGGATTTTTGTCGCAGAATACGCGAGAATCCAGCCTAATAATTTCCGTTTTGTCTCATCTTACGCGAGAATCCAGCCTAATAATTTCCGTTTTGTCTCATCTTACGCGAGAATCCAGCCTAATAATTTCCGTTTTGTCTCATCTTACGCGAGAATTTTTGTCTCATCTTACGCGAGACCTCCCATTCGCTTAATTCGCAAAGAGGTGCTCAAATAGAATGTCTATCTGCGGACAGAAGAAGTGCTCTTCGGAAATGGCTTCTTACTCTTAGGGCTTGAGAAGTTAAGAGGTCTTTCTTGGCGTGAAAAATGGGCTGATGTTTTCTGTCAGAACTGGAAGTTTTGACCTAATTTTGACCTAAATCGCCCTAAACAAAAAAAAGGGACCTAGGCGGGTTGGCCTAAATCCCTGATTTTTATGGTGCCGAGACGCAGAATTGAACTGCGGACACGGGGATTTTCAGTCCCCTGCTCTACCGACTGAGCTATCTCGGCCTAAAATTATCTCTTTACTATATCTTTAAATTTTTGCTCCGTCAAGAGCAATTTTCATGAATTTTAGTATTAGTGAAGATTTTTTCAGAGTGACTCTTTAGTCTACTTCCATCTCGAGAATATCAAGCTCAATATAGTCTTTTTTAGATTCTGTTTTTGTCTTGCGGTCTTTGCTGCCGGCAGTGGTTTCCTCAGGGCTTAACATATTGGGAATAAGTGAAATTTCATCCTCTTCGGGTAGTGCTTTCTCGGAAACATCTTCTTCAAAGGACATAAATATGTCGCTATCCTCAACTCGATCTTTTGACTGATCGATATCAGAAAGATCGAGTTCGATATAATCCTCAACGTTTGCAGACTGATCTGAGATGGTTGAATGCGTGGTGATTTCAAACGCTTCTGAAGATTCTTCTTCAAAGTCCCCAAAAGCAGGTTTATCCGCCAGATTTGATCCCACGACTGGGCCAGTTTGACCTTGAAAGTTTTCTTCGTCAAAATCCAGAAGCTCTGATATGGACAACTCATTTTGTTCAATATGCTCTTTTTTTGGTGAGTCATCCGGGGTGACAGGTTCCTGTTCGAAGGATAATTCGTCAAGGGATATGAGTAGTTCATCGGTCTCATCCATTGGAGCAAAAGGAGGAGCGTCTTCCATAAGATCTTTGTCGAATAAAACAGAATCTGTTGAAGGGGTGATTTCCTCCTGTGAAAATTCCGGCATGAAAAGATCATCACTCTGGGAGGGGTCTGGAGTCTCAGATCCTTCCTCCAGTGCAGGCTCATATTCAAAAGAAAGTTCGTCTAAGGCAACCATGAGTTCATCATCTCCATCATTTCTGGAATTTTCTTCATGAATTTCGGATGAATCTATCATGTTTTTATTTAACATGAACATCTCTTCATTCTGATTTTCCAAAAAAGAAGGAACTCCGGATTGTTCATCGTCCAGAGGGCTTCCGACACCGCCTGTTTCTCCCGTCAATGAGGTGAGAAGATAAGGGGGGGTTGGCTTGTAGGAGGGGAGATGCAGCTTCTCTGTTTCACCAGAGAGATCTTTGCCGCATTTGGGGCATGTCTGATTGTAATCGAAACTGGTGTAGTTGCATTTTATACATTTCATGGGATGCCCTCACAAGGGTTATTCATGGAGATATGGAAACAGATGTCCTCTATTTTCTCCGCGCTTCTGAACGTTGCTCCCGTTCGCGAAAAAATCATTGGCATTCCTTCAGTGCTTCTCTTGCCAATTGGTCGCAACGTTCATTTTCAGGATGTCCGGTATGTCCTTTCACCCATTCCCATTGAATTTTGTGGGACTTACTCAGATCCAGCATGGTTTCCCAAAGATCTCTGTTCAAGACGGGTTTCTTCTGGGAAGTCAGCCAATTGTTTCTGATCCACGTCGGCATCCACCGGGTCATACCGTCCATTACGTATCTGGAATCGGTCAGCAATCTGATTTTGCACGGCCTTTTAAGCTGTTTGAGCGCTTCAATAACCGCGGTCATTTCCATACGGTTGTTCGTGGTATTTGCAGCGCACCCTGAAATTTCCTTCTGATTATCGCCATATTTCAGTACAGCCCCGTACCCTCCGGGACCGGGATTTCCGCTACAGGCGCCATCGGTGAAGATTTCTACGACTCCATTGTTTGCCTTATTTACCAAAAACTGAAGCCTTTTTAAAGTGCACCCTGATTATAAATTTGACTTCCGGGTGTTCTTCGTAGTTGGTTTTAAAGGTCAGAAATCCCTTGTAAGTTGTCTCATCCCCGGGGATGGTCCGGAATGTAAGTTTATATTTGCAGCCTTTTTCGACCTCTTTCAAATCATAATTTATTTTTCCTTCAAGGGTGAATTTCGTTTCACTGAGTTCAAGTGGTTTGTCCAGGGTAGTCCATACTTCTGCTTCTTTGCTCAAGCTCTTACTGCCGTCCCCACTAAAAGAGATGTAACCGGACCTTGGCGATACATAGACAGGGACTGTTACATTTCCGAAAAGCTTCAATCTGATTGGTCTCGTATTAACGCTATTCGTGATAACCCTTGCATATTTCTCAATACGGCCCTGGTACCCTTTGGTGTCAATTTTCAGTGTAATCTTTCCTTCCCCTCCCGGGGGAATATCGCTGGTGAACTCTGCGACTGCGCAACCTCAGCCGGGCCTTACATTTAGTATCTTAATAGGAAGATCGCCTTGATTTTGAATTTTAAAGGTATGTTCAACGGTTTCCCCCTGTTTCACTTCCTTAAAATCGAATTCAGGATTATTAACTACTGCCTTTGACTTCTGTTTTGTCTCACTCATTGCGGGATTTGTGCAAAAGAAAATGAGACAGGAAAACAATAGAACATTGAACAAGGTTTTGAACATAAACACAACCTCCTACGTAATAGCAGCCTTTTTATCACGGTTAAGTTTGTAGGTAAGGACATCCAGCATGACTGTGAAATCTATGTTTTCCACAAGGCAGCATCCCGGGACGCTGATTCTTGTGGGAGAGAAGTTTAGAATGGCATTTACGCTGGCCTCCAAAAATAGATCCGCAACTTTTTGTGCTGCGGAAGGGGGGGTAGCGATTACACCTATCTCAATGTTAAGCTCTTCAATGACCTGGTTCAGGTCCTCTATGTCTCTGATCAGAAGACCCGAAGGTAGGGCTTTCCCTATTTTCCTTGGATCATTATCAAAAGCTGCTACGCATTTGAATCCCCGGTCAGTCAGGTTTTCACGCGCTATAAGGGCGGAACCGAGGTTGCCGATTCCTGCAACACCGAGATTCCAGTCACGATTTACAGCGAGGATTTTTTTTATTTGGGTCTGTAGATCAATGACGTCATAGCCCACTCCACGAACGCCGAATTCCCCGAAATATCCCAGGTCTTTTCTGATCTGGGCCGGGTTAACCTGGCACAACCATGCCAGCTTTTCAGACGATACCATTCGGTAGCCGTCAAACTCCAGCAGTTCAAGTTGTCTGTAATAAATAGAGAGCCTTGTGATCGCCGCTTTTGGTATTTTTCTTGATTTGGGCATCGTTTCTGATCATCCTTCATTCCACATTACGATTCAGTATATGATAAATGGTGAAATCCTGCAACAGCAATTCCAATTTCAGCTGCTTTTTTGGCATAGAATGAGAGGCGATCGTTTCAACGCTTTGAAGTTTTTAATTTTGATGCTCTTTTAAGAAGTTTTTGTTATGCTTAAACACTGAAGAATCTACGCAGGCCGTGATGATTTGACATTGAATTCGTATTTTACTATGCTTCAGGGTTGGTAATGCGGCAGCCGGGCCATAGGATAAGCTCTGCCTGGGCGGGAGGCTATTATTTTTGTCGAGGCCCTTATGCAAAGACGCCGGAAGAATAAGGAGAACGGACTTGGAAAAGGAACTTTTTCTATCAAGAGAAACGATTAATGCGCGAGTGAAGGATTTGGCCCGGGAAATTTCTGAAGATTACCATGGAAAAGAGCCTCTCCTGGTGGGCATACTGAAAGGATCTATATTTTTCTTTGCTGATCTGGTAAGGGAAATTACCCTTCCCACAAAAATTGATTTTATCCGAGCTGCCAGTTATGGCACTGAGATGACTTCAAGCGGTTCCATTCAAGTGACCAAGGATCTGGAGCTTCCCATTGAAGGGAGACCGATTTTGTTGGTGGAAGATATTGTAGATACTGGCTTGACATTATCGTATATTACCAGAATGCTGGCTGGCAGAGGAGCCGAAACCGTTCGGATATGCGCACTTGTGGATAAGCCTCAGCGCAGGGAAGTGGATGTTCCGGTTGATTATTGCGGCTTCAGGGTTGAAAAAGGTTTTCTGGTAGGGTATGGATTAGATTTTGATGAGAAATATCGGTATCTTCCTGAGATATATATCCTGAAGGAATAATGATAATTTGGGCATCCTTCATTTAAGCCAAAAAGTAATTTACACTTTCGTGATTTCGCGTTTTCGCAGAGAAATTGGAAACTGGAAATTGGAAATTGGAAAAAAACACATTAATTCTGATGTGTTATCCAATTTCCAGTTTCGAATTTTCAGTTTCAGCATCCGATTTTCAGATTCGACGTCCGATTTTCAACCAGAAAACATACCCCATTTCCGGGAAAAGTGTAAACTTATGGTTGAAGGATGCCATAATTTGCTTTACTTTTTACGTTTATCTGTTCAGTTCGATGTTGGAATGCTACTTAAAAGATGCAATTAGCGGTTAGTGGTTACTTAGCCGCACAAAATCCGTGATTTACGGTGCAATAGGTTCGCATCAAAAAGTGAGAACCTCAACATGGAAAAAGTCATTAAAATGCTTGATAGTTTTAAGCTAACGGCTAATCGCTAAAAGCTAATTGCAGCTTTTAGGCGCTACGTTTATGACGCAGGAGGGAGTCATGATCATTCAGTGTGAAAGCTGTAAAACCGAATTCAACCTTGATGAATCCATGATAAAAAAGGGTGGATCGAAAGTTGGATGTTCAGTCTGTAAGCAGGTATTCGTGGTCTATCCCCCATCGCAAGCTTTTGCGGATGAGGGAGATCCTCTAAAGGAAGTGGAGTCCGAGTTATTTGGGTCGGATTCAAAGAGTAGCACCATTCCGGAAGAGTCGGAAGGGGTACCGGATAAGGATGATTTTCTGGATGGACTTGATGGATTGGATGATATTCTGGGAAAGCCGGATTCAGATCTGGACGGAGAAAAGGCTGTTTTTGATGAGGCGGAAAGGAACCTTTTGCAAAAGGCAAGCGAGGGAGAACAAGATCTGGCAAAACATCCCTTGCCTGATTTTCCATCCATGGAACAGCTTGTAGAGGAAGATAAAGAACCTGCTGAAAAATATGCTCCCGACGTTGTGGAACCAGAGTTCCCTGTAAGAGAAGTCAAAACGAAAAAGAAATCCTCAAAATTTATGGTTTTTTTGCTTATTGTCTTTTTCCTCATCATTGGTGCTGCAGCCGCCTTTTTCTATTTGAGACCTGAATTGATCCCTAAATCTTTGTCTTTTCTTGAGCCGGAAAAAAAGCAGGAGCAGGTCGATCCGGGCGTCCGCCTTTTGATGTTCAGTTCGGTGAGTGGAGGTTTTGCCGAAGCAGAAAATGGAGGCCGTTTTTTTGTTATCAGGGGTGTTGTTACCAATAAGTACCCTGAACCAAGAAGCTTTATCCAAATCAAAGGAAGTGTCCTGGATGATCAGGGGAAGGTGGTTCAGGCGCGGACATCCTATGCGGGAAACAGTTTTACGGAAGAAGAACTCAAAACGCTGCCTTTCAGCGAGATCAGTAAGGCGATGGAAAACCGTGACGGAATGGCAAGAAAGAATTTCAATGTGCTTTCAGGTGCGGCGGTTCCTTTCATGATTGTCTTTGATAACCTGGAAGGCAGCCTGAGTGAGTTCACTGTGGAGGCTGTAAGCTCTTCACCTGGAACATAAATCGGCAAAGCCGATCAACGTTCAATGGAGATCACTTGTTGAATGAAACTGATGTGGGTGACCGAAAAGATCTCACGCAAAGGCGCTGAAATTTTAGGTCTTTAAGGCCTATTTGAATTCCGTATTCTGTTTACCACCTCCTACCGTTTCTTACCCTTTATTTTCTCTGGGAAATATGAAAAAAAACAGATTGCCCCAAGGTTTAAGAAGTGTGATTCGCGGCACCGCCATACTGGGGTTGATTTTGCTCTTTGGTACTGGTGGGTATATGATTATAGAAGGGTGGCACCCCTTTGAAGCATTCTATATGACCGTTATTAGCGTTACCACGGTAGGATATGGGGAGATAAGGACGGTTTCTGATACAGGAAGGGTATTTACCGTTGTCATTATTTTCCTCGGAATGGGGGTCATGGCGTATACCCTTGGAATGGTGGCCCAGACCATGGTGGAGTTCAGACTCAGTGCTATCCTTGGGAGAAAAAAATTCGGGAGGAAACTCAAATCGATGAAAAATCACTATATCATATGTGGCTATGGGCGTCTGGGGGCGATTATTGTAGACGAACTCAAAAGTCATAATATCCCTCTTATTGTCATTGACAACGCCCCCGAAACGAGGGACCTGCTGTCCGATTTAGATATAACCTTTATCATCGATGATGCCACGAACGAAGATATTTTGCTGGAAGCGGGGATTGAAAAGGCAAAGGGCCTGGTGACCGTGGTGCTTTCGGATTCGGACAATCTGTTTATTACAATGAGCGCAAGGGGCCTCAACCGTGACCTGTTTATTCTGGCGAGGGCTGATAAGGAGCAGACGCAAAAGAAACTACTTCGGGCGGGAGCCAACCGGGTGGTCCTTCCCTATCATATTGGTGGTATGAAAATGGCCCAGACGATTATCAAACCGGCGGTCACCGATTTCCTTGAACTGACCATGCACGATAAAGATATAGACCTTCAATTAGAGGAATTGCCGGTGGGAGAAAGTTCAAAGCTCAATGGCATTTCTTTAGTCGATTCCGATATCCGAAAGGATATGAACGTCATTATTCTCGCTGTCAGGAAAAGAAATGGCGAGATGAGCTTCAATCCCTCTTTTTCAACGCTCATAAAAGCCGGAGAAACCTTGATTGCCATGGGACCGGGAAATGATCTTGATCGGTTGGCTGTGATTCTTTCCGGGGAGTAGTTGATTTATTTCAGCCCTCTCCACGGGATTTGAAAATTTCCTGTACATGCAAAAGAGCCTGCATATCATCTACTCCCATGACTTCCTCTTCATCCCCCAATACGCAAGCTGTGGAAAGGTTGCCTTTGTACATGGTTTCAATCAGGTCCGTAATAAAATATTCGTTTATTGGTATTGTCTTACCACGGACCTCTTTTTGTACAACGTGTGGCTTTGATGACAGTACGGAGATGTATTGGATCAGGTCGTCCTTTCTCGCTGCATAAATCCCGGAATTGCAGATTTGAAGTTTTTCAAGTTTTGTTTCCGGGTAATGGCGCCAGTATTCCCACTCGACGATTTTTGCGACCTTGTTCTTCTCTAACTGCAACATCCCATATTTCTTTCGCGACTCAGGCTTGAAACCAAGCACTGCAAGGGAGTTTCCCTCCAGCTTTTTCAATAATTTCGTGTAGGATTCTCTCTTCACGAGTGGAACATCTCCCATGGTGATAATCAGATATTCATCTTCAGCCTGCATCAGGAACGGCAGGGCTGCGATCAGTGCCCCCCCGGTGCCGTTCAGTTCAGGTTGATCAATATAGGTTATCCCGGTTTCACGGGTTGCGTTTATGATATCTTCTTTCCTGTGGTTTACGATAATGGCCTTATTTCCGGTGGGCAGTTCCTTCAGGATATGCGAAAGGATCGGTTTTGTTCCTCTGTATGGAGATCTTAAAGGAATCAGGGGCAGAAGCGTTTTGTTCCCTTCATATCCAACCATTCGGCTGCCTCTTCCGGCGGCAAGGATCAGAGAGGCGGTTTTGTGATTTTTTTTCATATTGTTCCTCGTTGACCTGGGTGATTGTGGTTGCTATACTTCTCACGAAAAAGAATTTGGACGCAGATGAGCGCAGATTATCTCTGATTTTTGTTCTTAGGCACTCGGCAAAAACCTACCCTTTTATGACACCCAAAGGCCTCAGCCTTGCTACTTTGCGGGCAAGGTCGGCCCCATGTACGGACTCGACGACCAGAGAAACATCTTTGTAGGCATCCGGCATTTCTTCTTTCAGTGTCTGTCTTCCTCTGTATTGAACAAAAATACCCCTGTCTTCCAGTTCACGATAGATAGCCCGACCTTTTGCTTTTTTTATGGCCTGGGTTCGGCTGAGAATTCTTCCTGCTCCATGGCAACTGGATCCGAAGCTTTCACGCATGGCCCCTTCGGATCCTGACAGCACGTAGGAATATCTTCCCATATCCCCGGGTATTAGAACTGGTTGACCCGTTCGGCGGTATATTTCCGGCAGGAGAGGGTGCATGGGAGGCAGTGCACGGGTTGCTCCTTTGCGATGAACGCACAGCAGTTGTTTCTGACCGTCCACGAGATGCCTTTCTTTTTTGGCGATGTTGTGGCATACATCGTAGAGAAGCTCCATCCCCAGCTCGCTCGGGGTTATTTCAAGGGCGCTGAGCAGGGTTTCACGGGTCAGGTGCATGAGCACCTGCCGGTTGGCCCAGGCGTAATTGGCTGCACAGGCCATTCCGGCGAGATATCGTTTTGCAAGGTCCGATCGAAGAGGAGCGCAGGCAAGCTGCCTGTCAGGGAGGGGAAAAGAAAGGGCGCCCTTCGCATAATCGCGATGCATTTCCTTGAGAAAGTCGTCGCATATCTGGTGGCCGAAACCCCTTGATCCTGAGTGGATAAAAACGGTTATCCTGCCTTCAGTGAGATTAAATGCCCTGGCTTTTTCCCGGTCGTAGATTTGATCTACAACCTGAATCTCCAGGAAATGATTTCCTGAACCAAGGGTTCCTAACTGTTTCTGTCCTCTCTGGATGGCGCGTGAACTTAAAACAGACGGGTCTGCCCCTTCCATGCATCCGCCGTCTTCGGTTCGCTGCAGATCTTCCATATGGCCGAACCCGGCTTTTACGGCCCAAGCGGCCCCCTGGACAGCAACGCGGGCTTCCTCTGATTTTGAAAGATGAACCGGCCCGGTTGTTCCCACACCGCTGGGTATCGAACGGAAGAGGGTTGCTACCAGATCCTTGATCCGAGGACGGATTTCATCGGCCCGGAGCCTGGTGGTCATCAATCTGCATCCGCAGTTGATATCGTATCCAACTCCTCCCGGTGAGACGATGCCTTCGTCAAGATCGAAGGCTGCTACACCCCCTATGGGAAAGCCGTACCCCCAGTGGATGTCAGGCATGGCCAGAGAATAACCGACAATGCCGGGCAGGGAGGCGACATTAGCCACTTGGACGAGACTTTGGTCTTTCTGGAGATTTTTTATCAAGCCCTCGTTGGAAAAAATCAGCCCCGGCACACGCATGGGACCGGTTTTCGGAAGCAACCATCGATATTCATCCAGCTTTTTTATTTTTGTATTTACGATGTTGGTCATAGGTCAAAAATTACCCGGGTGCTCCATCCATCAGGTTTTTGTGTTACTTGTATCTGGTGGTACGTAACCGCCTTGATCTCGGTTGCAATTTCATGGTGGTCTGGATGGAAAACAGCCACGTCCAGGATTGCCTCAAGATGTGTGCGTTTGACTTTTACGATCCTGATGCCGGAAACAATTTTTTGCTCCGCGTCGAAAAGGTACAGGATTTCTCCGAGCCAGCGGACCATCAGGTCGGCAAGGTCTTCCCCGTCCAGGGAAACCTTTATGGATTCGATTCCATTCAATGGCCTTTTCCGAAACATGATGTCGATGATGGATTGTGCAGCTTTCTCAAAAAGGTCTTTTAGATCAGTCCCTGTAACAATGATTCCCAGATCCGCAGTGTGGTCGAAGGTCGTATATAAGGCTTTTCTATCCATTCTGAAATAGTAGTTTACCATAGAGAAATTGTCAAAAATTAGTTTGTTTTGCCAGGAGGAAATGAAATGAGTCAGTGTGTCTTTTGCAAGAAAGAATTTTCCTTGAAGGACAAAGTGATGCGGCACGATACCTGTCCCCATTGCGGATGGGACATCAGGTGCTGCAGACAGTGTAAATTCCACGACTATCATGCCTACAATGAATGCAGTGAGGTCATGGCAGAGCGGGTCATTCATAAGGAGCGGGCGAACTTCTGTGAGTATTTTGCCTTAAGAGGTTCCGCGCCGGCTAAGAACTCCAAGGAAGAGGATGCCAGGAAGGCCCTTGAGGCCCTTTTCAGTAAGTAGCACCTGAAAAATGCAATTAGCCATTCGTTCTTGGCTAATGATTAAAAGCTGATCGCGGATTTTGGGAGGAAGCAGAACGATTAGGGATCAATCCGAGTGTCTAACGCGCTTTTTATGCAATCCATCGTGGCGTTCATGTGGGATCCGGTTCTATTAAAATATACGACGAATGCACAGGGTCCCGTGGCATTGCCTTCCAGGTATCCGGCTCTTGTTCTTACCCCTCTCAGTGATCCGGTTTTGAAAAGCTCCTTGTCGTTTTTTTTCAGGAGATGCCTATAAGGTTTGAAATGGTTCAATACAGTAAGCATGTCCCGGGCAGAAATCCTGTTCTCCCTTGATATCCCGGATCCTTCCACGATCTTCACGTGGAGGAGCCCCAAATCGTTTGAGGCGAATTCCGTCAAGGCTCTTACCCCTTTATCAAGATTTCCCGGTGGGCCGAATCGAGATGCTCCAAGGGCAAGCATGAGCTGATTGGCCATGTAATTGTTTGAGAAGTGAAGCATCTTCTCGATAGTTTCTTCGAGCATAAATGGAGAATAAAAAACGCATATACACTTGTCTTCCGGGTCTATTTTTCCGAGTATGACATTTCCTTTAGTCTCCACCCCTTTTTCTATCAGAAAGTGTCGAAGAAGTTCTCCGGTGTAAATGGTTGTTTCCTGTGTATCGTGCATGAAGGTATATCGGCCTTTGTTTAGATTCATACGGCGGATGCGTTCTTCTGCAAAGGGAATCATCGGAGTTTGCGGTTCCGACGAAACGATCTCGCCGGTTTTGATGCGTTCGAAAGCAACCGTATTGAAATTGGCGGACAATGCACCCGGCGGGGCGTCATAGGGATTGGTGGAGTGTCCGCGCCCTGGGATATGGATGGGAGAAGTGAAATAGGTATCGTCCAGCACGATATTGTTGAAATACTGTAGAATGGTGGACAGGTTTGAGGCAATGTCCCGGAGAACTTCGGAAACCAGAAGAGGATCCCCAAACCCTTTGACCTTCAGGTTATGGTTGTTGTCAAGATAAAACTCAGTGGCGAATCGATAGGTGAGTCCTAAATTCTTGATCGCTGCCAGTGCTGTCAATACTTTAAGAGTAGATGCAGGAATACGTTTTTTCCGTTCATTTTTTTTGGCCAGGATTTTTCCTTTAGGATTTTGAACGATCAGGGCATCCCGCTCCGTTATGCGGTTCAGGCAAGGGAAGTCTTCGGCGGTCAGGTTTCCCGGTTGAAAAAAAAAGACAACCACAAGCAGGGCGACAATCCTTTTTAAAGGCCCTCTTGATTTTTTCAGCATGGTCGGCAGCTTGTTTGAGGGTGAAAACGGGCACATTTTCATCGCAGAACCTTATTTCTTCAGTGCAGGGTTTTCTTCTCTTTCTGTTTCCTGCGGAGAGGATATGTCTGCGTGATCGAGGTAATCTTTGATAGACTCGATTTTTTCCGCCACGGATTTGCGCTTGTCAACAAAGATGTTGTATTCTCCTCTCAGGGTGCAGAGCCCCCCCTTGAGTTTCAGGCCCGCGGCTTCAAGTCTGTCGTAATGGACCGTGATTCCTTTTTCGGCGGCCATGTTTTCCACCTGTTGGAGCATTTCCTGAAGGGCAGGAGAGACGGGTCTGGGTTTTTTTCTCGATTTCATGGGAGTTCCTTCATCTACGGATATTGACGCCACCAAGCATGATAAAGTATAGCTGAGCTTATTTCAACCTGGAATAGTACGAAAAGGAGAAAACTTGTCTAACTATTTTGATTCTATTGAAGAGGTCGTAGAGAAACTGGCAAAGGAAGATTACATTGCGGATCGTGCACTGGCGACCGTCCTTTATCTAGCGGGCAAACTCGAAAAACCATTATTCCTGGAAGGGGAACCCGGTGTTGGGAAAACCGAAATTGCGATCGTCATGGCAAAGCTGTTCGACACGGAGCTGATTCGACTTCAGTGCTATGAGGGAATTGATTCGACCACTGCTCTTTACGAGTGGAATTATCCGAAACAACTTCTGTATATCAGGATGGGGGAGCAAGGTGGAAAGGAAATGAAAGGGATTGAGGACCTTATTTACGGCCCTGAGTTCCTGATAAGACGCCCCCTGCTTCAAGCCATACAGGAATCGGGAAGCAGGCCTCCGGTGTTACTCATTGATGAGATCGACAGGTCCGATGAGGAGTTTGAGGCATTCCTTCTGGAAGTTCTCTCCAGCTTTCAGATAACAATTCCTGAAATCGGGACTATCAAGGCCCAAAAAAAGCCGATGGTTGTGGTGACTTCCAATCGGACAAGAGATGTTCATGATGCCCTGAAGAGGAGATGTTTGTATCACTGGATTGATTATCCTTCTTTCGAAAAGGAATACCATATCATCATGACCAGGTTGCCGGGTATCGAACCGGATTTTGCAAAACAGATCGCCCGGTTCATGCAGAAAATAAGAGAGGTCGATTTTCTGAAGAAACCTGGTGTTTCCGAGTCCCTTGACTGGGCAAAGGCACTCACGATCATGCACAGGGATTATCTGGATGAAACGGTGGTGTGGGAAACCATTGGGTGTATTCTGAAATACCAGGAGGACATACGGCTTTTTAAGGACAAAATCTGGATTGAAGACAAAGAACGCAGGAGATATATGAATGAATAGGGCAAAGCAATGGATACTGGTCGGATTGTGCTTTTTAGCGCTCCCAACCGTTGGTATGGGGAATCGGAACCAGCCATAGGGCTCTCACCATTTTTTTTCCAAAACAGCATTGGGATAGTAAAAGGCCAGGATTTTGCCATAGGCAGTGTTTTTTCCGAGAATGGCCGAACCCCATTGGGAGTAGCCTACCCCGTGTCCCCAGCCACGGCCGTCAAAGATAAAAATCCCATTCTTCTTTTCTATTTCTAAGAGGATCTCAGGAAGTTTAAGTGCTCTTCTTAATGTGGTCCGCATTCGAAGAACCTTGGAGCCACTGCTGGAAATGATGCGCACCTTGATGATGCGGCCTGAAGGGCCTCTCTCTGCCGCTTCAATCTTTTGAATTCCGGAAACGTTTATTCCTCGCTTGTCGAGGGCGTTTTCCACTTCTTTTACGCTGAATTTTTTTGTCCAGCGAGCCATCTTTCCGTTGAGGCTTTCCGGATCCGCATGGGCTATGAGATAGGGCTTGCTCAGGCTGAAGATTGACTTGGCATCCGCCGTGTATCCTCCGCTGTTCGCGCTGTACATGGCCAGGATAGGCTTGTCGTTATAGGTGAGAATCTCTCCTGCTGTTTCAAGGACAGCTCTCGTTGTTTTTTTTCGTTCTCTTTCTATTCCTTTGTATGCCTGGTCTCCCTGGTCATCCACCAAGTCATAGCTCCAGTCTTCCCTGTGCAGGAGTTGGTAATAGGCATAGGTCCTTGCGGCGACTGCCTGGGCTTTTAAGGTATCCAGGGGCCATGAGGCATAAGACTCGGAGGGGACCACCGATTTGAGGTAATCTTCCATATCCACATAGTTGATCAGATAGAGCAGACCTTTCTTTATCTTTGCGACAAGATATCCCCGAATTTTCTTCTTTTTTTCACCGCATTGCACTTCAAGGGGGTTTCCGCTGGTGAAGGTGGCCGCTCTCTTATTCGTGGAAACGCCATTGATGACAAGTTTTCCATTGGCTCCCTTCACGACGAATTTCGCTCTGCAATTGAGCCCTTCCACACAAACGGAGGCCCCCTTTATTTCTACATTTCGGGTTGTTTTACACAGGCGGACTCTTACCAGAGGAGTCTTCATTGTTGGTTTGACAACCGGTGGCGGCTCGGGAGTCGGAGGGGGTGGGGCTGGAATAGAAGTCGTGGGAATTTCAGGAGAAGGAACCTCGGGTTCTGGGATGACGGTGGTTGTCGGAATAGGTGGTGGCGGTGGGGGAGGGGGTATTTTTGCCACCTGTTCCATGAGTGCCTCCGTCTGGAAAATAAACCTGCCCGCTGGATAATTTTTCAGATAATCCGCGAGGGCATGTTGCGCTTCCTTGTAACGTTTCAACTCAAACAGGAGGAGCCCTTCCCTGTACCGTGCAATTTCGGCTGCCCGGGGGTAGCTTGTATATATCTGTCTGTAGACCTTCAGAGCTTCCTCTGGTGCGTCCAGGAAGGATGTCAGCAGGGTTGCCTTGGCAAGAAGCGCATCGATTTTTGTTTTCGGGATGGAGGTTAATTCGAGGGCGGTTTCATAATTCTCAAGGGCCTCCATGTATTTGCCCACTTCAATGAGATAGCTCGCATAATTGATGTCGTAACGGGCTTCCCCTTCTTTTTCAAGATTCTCCTGCGCTTGTGTGGCGGAGCCTGAGAAGGGAAGAAGAATTGCAATGGTCAAAAACAGGGAGAATTTTTTCATTGGTTTTTTTGCATCCTTATATAAATAAGGAAAAAGTAGTTTACTCTCTTGATTTTTTAAAAAGGATACTTTTTTGGTTCATCGCGGATTAACGTGATATTTTTATCAATTTGCGAATAGACCATGCTCAGGTTCCAGGTGTCAGGTGTCGGGAAAAAACCTGGCGCATTCATCCTATTCAACTTAATAACCAATAGTTTATGGTTATTAGAACCAGAAAATTAGGAATAGCAGATACTGAAACCTGACACCCGAAACCTGACACCTCAGTTCCCGAAAAAGGGATTCTTCACGCTAATCCGCCTAGAGCCACTTTTTTTAACCGTGAACCGTGAACCGTTATCTATCTGCTCAGATATTCCTTCATCATTTTGAGGCTCTTGTCGTTAGGGTTTGCTTTGAGCCCCTTGTCTACAAAAGTGAGGGCTTTCTTAATTTCTCCCCTGGAAGACAGGTATTTCGCGTAAGTCTGGTAAAATCTCGATTCGCCGGGAAAGTCTTTAATCCCTTTTTTCAATGTGATTTCCAGTGCTTCTTCATTTCCAATGTCCATCTGGGCGTAGACCAGATAAAGATAGGCCTCCTTGTCCTGTCCAATGGACAACGCATCTTTGAGAAATTTTTCCGCCACTTTGAAATCCCGTTTCTTAAAGGCGTCTATTCCAGCAACCTTCAACCGGATGAACTCTTTTGCATTTCCCGATGAACCGGGCGGGTTGAGAAGACTGTCTTTCATAATCCTGAGCGATCTGTCGTCGGGGTTCATGGTTATGGCTTTATCCAACAAAAGGATTGCTTCAGCCTTTTTTCCTCTGGTTGCTAGGGATTTCCCATAGACTTCATAGAATTTCACTTCGTAAGGGAACTTTTCGATCCCTTTTTTAAGTGTTCTTTCCGATTTTGCTTCTTCCCCAAGGATCATTTCCGTATAGGCTAGATAGAGATACAGATCTTTGTCGTCTTTCATGGAGAGCGCTTCGGTCAGGAACTGGTGGGCGTCTCCGAATCTTCGCCCGGTAAACGCCTTAATTCCCTGTGCCTTCTTTTTCTGAAAAACCGCCTCGATTTTCTCCGGCGTAATGTCGGCCTTATCGATGAGAATTATTTTCCTGCCGTGGGGGTAGGGGGAATCCAGCAGGCTTGCAATGAGAATATCTCCCTGAATCTTGAGGTCTTTTACTTTGTCTGTTCCAAGAAAATTGTTTCCGATGACGAGCTTTTGTCGGGAGACCAGATTCTGGTCAAAATTACCAAAAATATTATTTTTGGTCAGTTCCAGTTCTCCTTCCGAAAATTCCAGGCCAAAATTATTTTTCGTGACGGTGCATTCCTCAATTTTTCCCCTGGCGCCATTTACAACAATTCCCTTTTTAAAACCTTCCACAGAGGCGTCTTTCAACAGAAATTGTCCCCCTTCACCGGCAATAAACCCGGATCCACCTTTTCCTCTCAGGTAAACGGATTCAACATCCAGTCGACCTTCTTTGAGCTCCAAGCAGGGCGAACAACCTTTGAAGTTCGAGTGGGATATTTCTGCGCGCCCCTTTGCTGCCACATGAACTCCCTTCCATCCGGCCCCTTCAAAAATAATGGAATCCTTTTCAGACCCGTGGAGAAGCAAGACGCCTTTTGACACCAATTTGGCACCGGGCAGAAACCTGAATTTTGTGCCCGCTCCCACCTTCAAGACTTCTCCTTCCTCCACGATGCTTGTCCCTGTCACGGAATACAATCCCGGAACAAGGAGGCCTTTCGGCGTGCTTGACAGCTTCACTTCATCAAAAAAAGGAACAGTAGATTTTTTTACCTTGGAAGGGTTTGAACGATTACCGATCTTGTCCACGGAGCGTACGCGGTAGTAATAGGTCTTGCCCTGGTTTACTTCCGCGTCAAGATAACTTAGATCCTTCGTGTTATTCAGGACGGCAAAATCGCCGACCGGTCTCTCGCTCCTTTCAATTATGAATTCATTGAGGTTTCCCTTTTCCGGTCTGCCCCATGAAATAGCAATTCCTTCCCTGGTTGCCTTGGTTTTTGTTTTTGGCGGGGGAGGGGGAGCTATAGCGTCGATGGTCACGGCGCCGCCGGTTTCTATCCATGTCCTTTCCATCCCGTTGGGTTTTGCCAGGTGGATTTTGAGGGGTTGAGAGGTAGTCTTATCTCCTTTACGAACGATGTACATGCCTTTATAAATGCCTCCTGAAACGGGAGACATGGGGATCTTTTTCTTGAAATCGCCAATGTCAAAGGTGCATGTAAGCCCATCTTCTGCGTTCAGGTCCACTTCAATCTTATCACCGCCGGCAAAAACTCCTTTGTCGATATTGCTGTCCACGGAAAGGATTTCAGGAATGGCCTCTTCGTAGGCGCTGTCCGGAAGAACCTGAGAAATCTTCCAGCCTAAATCGTAGGCTACGAGTCGCATGTGTTTTTTGGCAGGTTCGTCCAGGGCTGCTTCGGCAATGGTCGCCAGGGCGCCGATAGGGCTGGTGGGTAAAGCAATTTTTCTTTTTGAAGCCGATTCTGACCAATTCCCCAGGTTTTCCCCATTCCTGTTGTACATTTTGATAAGGACTTCAAGGGAATATTCATCGTAGGCTACCGCTTTCAGCATGGTTGCCGATAGGATTTCCGGAAAAATCAATCCGTCGACCCCAAGAAGTTTGGAAAGATCAATCAGCGTCATTTTCAACCAGGCTTTTCCATCGCCTTTGGAGCGCAATTTCCGATCCACAAGGCCAAGAGGTTGAGTGGAGTACCCCTTGCCGGCAAGTTGGTTATGAATGACCCCCCGTACCAGATCGGTTACAAATTTTTCTTCTTCGCTGCCTGATTTAATTCCAATGGACATGTCTTCGTTTTCCGGGGCCATGTAGACTGCAGGCAATACCGCTATTCTGTGAGGAATTTTGTCTTCAGAAACATGAGATATCGTTTGGGGTTTTTTTTGGCCGAAACAGGAACTCAAAAAAAGAACCATCGCGCAAAGGAGCAGAAGGCTTTTTATTTTTTTTTGTAAACCTTGCATGACGATTATGTTTCCCTCTCTGTCAAAATTTTATCGATAACAAATTCTTCCGTGATTCCCATGGCTGTTTGAACCTGTCCGGAAATCTTGAGACGCTTCTCCTTCAAAATAAACTCTCCGCTTCCCACGGTGTTCAAAAGCGGGCCTTTAAGGGTGAAAGTGTCAAGAATCATTCGGCCTTTTGAAAGGTTTGCTCGAGCAATACCTTTTCTGAATGTGATCGAATCTTCTTTCAGGGAGCTGATTCCCGCCGCTCCCAGGATATCCATGAGAAACCCGAGACGATAGTCCAGGTTTGACAGGCGGTGTACTGTACAGTGATTCAGGGTAAGCATTACTTCGCCTTGAAGGGAATCAACGAGAGCCTTTGCATTCGTCCCCTGGGTAAACAGGCTTGATGCAATGGAAAGTCTGCCTTTAAGGAAGAGGGGAAGTTCTTTGGAGAAACAGCTTATAAAGGAGGTCAGGTTGATATTGGCCCCTTTCCCTTCAAGCTGTGCTGCAATGAGATTTGGTGGAATCACCACAGCTTGAAGGGAAAGGGGAATATGGCAAACCTGGACTGTCCCCTGGATCACCGCTTTATCATTTATGCACTTGACGGTGAGATCTATATTTTTCAGAGCGGGGAAATCATTGTAACGGAACGCCTTTACCGATGCGGCCCCAAAAAAATCCCTGCTTTTTACCAGATTGAAATTGAAATTCACCGGTTTTTCCGACGGGTCTGCGGCATTTGCTTCGGTGTCTTTCGCCAGGGCGTTGAAAATTTTAAGATCGGCTAACCGTGCTCTGAAATCCGTTTTCTTATTTGGTTGTGACTGGAGTTCCCCCTTTGCAGCAACTTTCAGGGAAGGATTTTGAAGATCCAGATCAAAATAAAACCCTTTATTTCGCTCCTTGGAGGCTTTCAAGTCGAGAGTTGTATCAAATACTTTGAAAGCCTGAAAGTTGCTGCTGAATTTCACTTCTTTCAGGATCATGGGAAAAGTAAATATCCCCTCTAAAGTTCCTGTCCCTCCACCGAGAGAACCCATCTGAAGGGAGTTTACTTCAACGGATGGTGTTCCTTCCTTGATGGTTACCCTGGTATCCAGGTCGCTGATAGTGAAATCCTGTTCTTTACCGTTGTCGGCCACCATGTGTATTTTCAGCCCTTTTGTTTTGATATCAAGGGACCCATTCACCTTTGGATTTTCACCCTGAATCCCTTTCAGGGTAAGGGAAGACAGTTCAAGGGTTCCCGTGGCACTCAGATCCTTCAGTTTGGCTTTAAGAAGAAGATCTTCCAGCGCTTTTTTTCCTTTGGGGCTTTCCCGTACCCAGCGGAATACGGTTTCCATATTCAAAAGGATCTGGCCGGATGTCAGCTCATAGGCGCCTTCTTTGGCTAGGTTTATGGTTGTATTTTTGATCTGGTTCTGGTCGAAGTTAAAGGCTTCCGATGAAAGAATGATTTTTCCTGCCTCGGGGTCCAGATCAAGCTTTAACCCTTTTGCTTCCACGCTTTTTACAGCGGGGATTTCACGGCTGATCTCTTCCTGGATGAATCCAAATTTGACGAGGAAAGCTTTCACGGCTTCCGGATTAATGGCTGCTTCGGGGGCCTCCACCTTAATCTTTAACGGAGAAAATGATTCAATCGAAATGTCTCCAGCAAACTTCAGGCCGATTTCGTCAATACTGAACTTCTGGAGTTTGACGGAAATGTTTTGGCCCTTCTTTTTCACTTTCTCCATGGCTATGGCAAAGGAAACGGGTTGTAGTGAGGCATCACGGGCTTTTAAGACCATCTTTCCATCGTTTACAACAATGCCTGCGAACATTTGTGCCGGGATAGAATCGGTTGTCAGGATTTTCCTGTCGCCAGGAGCCTGTTCGTCGCCTGCTATTGTGCTTAGGTCGGCAAGGAGAAGCGGCGCATCCAGGATAACCTTTTTCATGGAGATGCTGCCTGATAAGAGTTTGGCAAGGTCCGGATAAAGTTTGAGAGAAGGGATCGTTGCTTTGTTGTCTCCCCGGTCGATTGTGATATTTTTGACGACAATGGTTGGCATTGGGGAATAGAAGAACTCCACATCCTCAAACTGAATTTCCGCGCCTAACTGTTCCCGGACAATTTCGTCTATATGGCTGTTGATATAGATTCCGGCCCCGACGATTGTTATAGCTATGGCTACGAAGGTGGAGCCCAGAATGATGAGCAGTTTCTTTTTCATTTCTCAACCTCTTTTCCCTCCCCCCCCTTTTCTTTCCGCTGAACACCTGGTTCGCGTCAGGGAGGGAGGAGCATGCGGTCTGTTATTTTACTTGAGGAGGAAAACCACTTTTGCCTGGGCCAGAAGATGACTGTTCTTGTCATGTACGTAGATGGCCGCGGCATCGTCAACGCTGACTTTGGCATTGGTCATTTTTACGACCCCGATGCATTTGAGCGTCATGGGATTCTTGCTTCCCCAGCTTTCAAGCAGGGCTTCCGCCTTTCCCGGATCCGTGGTGAAGCCGCCACATCCCCTTTCCACCAGGACACTGCTCAGAATTTTCGCCGGATCAAATACGATTTCCTCATTTTCGGTGAGGATCGTGTTTACAAGAGCGGGACGGAATTGAAAGTCCCGAACGTCTATGATCAGACCGTCGAAAGACTTGACAATTTCGGAGGGCGCGGCCACCTGAGGCTTCGCTACAGGCTGTTCCTCTTTGATCACCTTTACCGCCTCGACCGGTTTGGTCTCTTCCTGTTTTACCTGCTCCTTCGGGACGTCGGCAGGGGTTTCAGACATCACTTTGGGAATTAGTTTTGGCTTATAATAGGTCTTTTTTACAGGGTTCAGCTTGTTTTCTTTGATGAGGGGCAGGATCACATCGTACAGGCCTCCTTTGCCCCTAATATAGAGCCGCATGCAAACTTCCGCATACCCGGCGTCCCTATTGAATTTTTCTCCACATTTAACGGCGCCTTTCAAGAACCCCCGGATGGTGGTACGGATCTCATCGGATTGGAGCATACCGTTTTTCACGGTTGTCTCACCGTAGAGGCGGAGTCCTTCAAGGATTTCCAGAAGGTCCCGCTGGGCAACAACTGTCGCCGCTCTCATGGCTCCGTATCTTTTCTGTCCCTCTTCCGAAACACCGACTACCTGGATGTATCCTTCTTCAAAAACCTTTACCGGGTCTTTTACGCTTTCCCAGCCATCTTGTGCCCATACCCCTGTGACCAGAAAAAAAAGACCAGATAGAAACGAGACAAGCGGCAAAATCCTTTTCATAACAAACCTCCTTATTTATAATTTTTAGTGAATATTCATGACATTTCTAAGACGCATAACCGCCAGGAGCAATTCCGCCCCGTCCACGTAGGCATCAGGCCTGAAAGCCCCGGAAAGATCCGGTTCCATGAGGCCCCGACTTACCACATTCATGACTGCATTGAAGTAGGACGACGTGGTAGGAACATCGGGATAGGGAGAGTTTTTCTGTCCGAAATATCTCGTAGCCAGATCTTTTTCACCCGTTATTTTCATCAGCACATCTTCCAGGATAAAGGCCAGTTCCTTTCGATTTACCGGTTTGTTCGGATAGAAAAGATAGGCCCGGGAAGTCTGGTCGTATGTCGGTTCAAGTCCCCTCAAACCCCATTTGAGCGCAATCAAGATCTCGGGTTTAAACAGGTTGTTCTGAATATCTGCCGGCACAAAAGGGTTTTTCTCCTTTTTTTCCGGCACTGGAATACGCCCTGCTAACAGGCGATCCAGGTGCAATTCATCCACGAGCAGGGCGGCAACATCGGCCCGGCTTACCTCGTTTTTTACCGCGATTTTTTTTGCCACTCCCGTGAGCGTGAAATTGGCGGAAGCCCTGATGATTTTCTGGATTCTCTTGTAAAGGGCATTTGCTTTGTCATGCCATTTGCCGGGGGTGGAACCCAGGACTTTTCCAAGGGCGTTTTCTGCGTTCTGGAATTGAAGTGCGCTGAAATAGGCTGCGCCCATGAAATAGTGAGCCGCATCGATGCTTCTGTAATAGGGCAGCTCTTCCGTTTTTACGTCGGAAAGTTTCAGCGCTTTTTTATAATAGTTTTCCGCCTTTTTCAGCCATTTCTTTGGCCTGGCATTCATGTACACACGGATGCCGGTGACACGCACGGAGAATTTCTGGGAGTCTCCCTCTGCTTCATCTTCTGCATTGTCCAGCATCTCTAATGCCTTTTTCAGGTCCACTTCCTGGTGGTCCCTGTCTTTTCCGGTCTCTGCCTTGAGAGCGGACACCAATGCCAGTCCCGCCATTGCAGGGGCATAATCCTGTTCCAGTGCTATTGCTCTATCGAACCGAACGGACGCCTCTGACCAATCCCCTTTTTCAATAAGGTCCATCCCCAGAAGGTAATGGTGTGCCGGGTTGTCCTCCGCGGAAATCGGAACGAGTTTCTTTTTCGCGCAGCCACCGACAGCCCATATAAGGCTGACCACAAATAAAAGCACCAGGAATCTTTTCATAATTTTCCTCCCCATTGTAATAGTAAAAGTTTAAACCATTTTTTGATTTTACAATTTTTCGCCCATCTCCTCCAGGGCTTCAAGGTAATTCATGAAGGTGTTCACTTTTGATTTCTGTGATATGGCATAACTCCAGATCTGCACGTAATTTACGGGAAGGCTGGCAAAACGCTTTCCCAGGAGTTCTGCTCTTTTTCTGGCCGTGCCAGTGGTTTTGCTTGCGACGCCCTGGCTTCCAAGGTGGATCATGCTGTTTGTGATCTGGCTCTGCCCAAAGCCGGAAAAAGCAAGCATATCATCGGTCAGTTTGATGGTCAGAGCGGACATGGCTGCTGAAATCTGGGAAAAATTATAATCTATAAACCGGGAGATATGCAGCAGTTTTTTCGCTTTCCTGACCTTTTCCGGCGTGACTTCGAGGGTGGAAATTGCTTGTTCATAAAGTTTGTTCTGTATGGCTGATTTATTCTGGATCTGTTTTTCAAGGATGTCTTCCCTTTTTTCAAGTGCCCGGACCTCGGTGTCTTTCAGGCCTTCTTCCTTCAACCTTGCCTGGGTGGCTGCCAGTTCTGATACGATTTCATTTACTTCGTTGTCTACGGATTTTATTCTACTTCGTAGATGGTCTGGAAGGAGGGTGTAAAAAACATCCTTGAATGTGCCAAGCCTTTCCCCTTCTACAATATGGAGACAATCTATGTGGATTTTCAGGTCCTCCCATGATTTCAGGCCTCCTTTGGAAAAAAGATACCGATAGAGCATCTGTTCCGTGGGCAGATTGAAAAAAGGACATTTTTTCTTTTTGCGGATTTTGCGGCATTCCTTGGATCCCGGTCTCAGACTTGCAAATTGTCTACTGTAATAGTCGCATTTGCATCCGAAGGGATAATAGCTCAGTACCCATTTCGCGTGTTCGAAACGGATTCCCATCTCCTGGGCGGCTTCTATGACAAGCAAATCTCTTGCCGTAACGATTGCCTTGGCGAGCATGGCAGTGGTGCTTCCGGTCCCCATTATATTGAAATACATTGCTGTGTCGTATGTTCTGAAAAAATAGAAATCCTCTTTCAGCAAAGCTTCGAGACAGGCATCGTACTGTGCTCTGTATTTTTTTTCTTTCCCTGAAGGGTTTCCGGAATAGTGATTCAGGAGTTCCGGCCAAGGGTCATCAAGAGAGATGGGCACCCTTTCAAGAATAATCTGGTTGAGCTTGGTGAAGGCGGCAATTTCGTCCAAAAAAACCAGGTCCATTTCCAGTTCCATGACCGGGTTCATATTCTTGGTCAATTCAATGCCGGTTGCCATTTCAATTGCCTTCATGCATCCAGGCAGGAGAAAAAGAAAAGACAGGATGGTGATGATCTTTCTCATGGCGATTCATCCTTGGATATCCAAAACCGGTGTGGGGAACGCAGTGGGTAACATGTGGTAAGCCGATGACTAGTGACCAGCGACCAGCGACTAATGACCAATAGCTAATACCCTGTAGGGGCCTTATAGGCGTCCAATGCCTTACCCGTGGTTTTCTGTCGTTTAAAGGACGCGAAAAAGGTGTCTAATTCATAGAGAACTTCACTCATGGCCTTCTGCATGTCCGCGTCTTCGGGTTTAAGCAAGGCGGCTCTTCGATAATATTCTCCCGCTTTGCTCAAGTAGCGTTCCTGCGTCTTCTGGTCATGGGCTATGGACCAGGCCATACACTCGATGGCAACACCGGCATTGTATAGTAAGTCCGCATTTATGCAATTGGGATCACTTGCTGCAGGTTTTGCCACTTCATAGCCACCGCGGCAATTGCCCGAATCGATCATCTGGGCAGCCTTCGCCGCCAGGCCCCCGTCTCCCGTTTTGACTGGTCTTAATACGCTCGATTTTACTGGCACAAACTGGCGCACCACTCGGCCCACGGCCTCCTTTACCATGGCTCCTTTCACCTTTAAGGCGGACGGAAGCATTTCCCGTTTGTAAACGGGCATCTCGTAATGCTTTTCAATAAGGATCGGGTCGCTGGTGGAACACTCCAGCATCCCGGCCTGTCGAATCGAAAAACTGGCCTGAAAGACGCCATCCCTCTTCACGCGGTTGTCCAATGTCTTGGTTTTAACTGAGAAATCGTGTACCCGAATACTCAGATCAGGATACTCACCGTCCATTGCCGGAACGGAAATGGGATTAATGAAATTGGTCTGGCCGAGAACTGCGCGCGCATACTGGGAGATGATCTGCTTGCTTTCTTTGCTCACTTTTCCGCTGACGGTTTCAGGCCCTACATACATATAGGCAATTCCCTGCTCTCCCGGAGTCGAGCAGACGATTCCCTCTTTTACAGTGTTGGGCCTGTACACGTTTACGAGAGCCCCCTTTGTAGAAGGTTTTACACCCGCGCAGGCCCCCAGAAAAAGGGCAAGGAATCCAATCGCAAACAAGGCGCGCCGTCCCATGTTAATATCCCCCAGTGTCTTTGCCGTCAAAAATCACGCGACTTCCTATCATTTCAGCCGGTTTAATGGAAAGACCAACCTTCTTTATTTCTTTTCGAACAACTCTACGAACGGATGTGGGATCGGCTTCACTGAAGACCTCAAGTTCCATATAGTTCCTGGTTTGTCGGCTGACACGGTATCTCCAGCCGATCCCTTCAAGGATTCCCTCCATCTTGTCCTGGTTTGCAACGGAAGTGTTCCGGAATATGAGGGTAACGAATTTGGCCCTCTTGGTGCTGAATCTTTCTACGATCTTCGTGGTTAGTTTCTCCACAGTCTTGGGACCGACCTTGATGGCGGCACGGGCGACTCCGTCCTCTATTCCGTATTCTCCTCCCCTCGTGATGGTTTTGTCACGATCCTGGACATTGGCGAAAAGTTCTCCCGTAGAGGTGTCAAACGCTTTCAGGGTAAGGGTGCACAGAATGAGATTGTATCCGTCCGAAGTGGGATTTTTTGCCGCGTCAAAACTGACCGTGACGGCTGCTTCCGCCGCTTCCTGTCTCGCGAGGTTGATGGCTGTTTCTTCGTCGCCGACCATTTCTGTCGTTCTGCCTTTGATGCGAACGATCTGATCAGGCAGAAAGACCCTGAATCCGTACCCGGCCAACTTATCCTGGATCAGGTCCATCACGGTTTGCACTCCTTTAGAGTCAGCGGGAAGATCGAAACCGGTTCGAGGCTGATAGACCACTACGATTTTTCTATCGTCAAAGCGGGTTTCCTGGAAAGTCCTTTGTGCCTTTGGATCTTCCAGGAATTCATCAACGGCGCTTTTCAGCTTGCTGTCGTCCAGGGTTACTGCCAGTTTCACTTTGTATCCATCGCCGACAGGGTCTTTCCCTTCCGCAACGACATCGTATTTCTTCACGTATCCGGCACTGGCAGACGCTATTCTGTCCCAGACCAATTTTCCCTGGCTGACCTGGGTATCTGATTTTACAAGAGTCCCCAACGCCTTTTCAACAGCTGCCCTTATTCCGTTGTTAATGGCTTCCTGCCTGGTTTGCCCTTCTCCTATAGCAGTTGTTGTGATTGCCAGGGCGGCAGTGGAAAGAAAAAACAACACCAAGATACCGGTGAACAGAAAAATCCATCCTCTTCGTCTATGTCCCATTTGTTTGCTCCTTTCATTATTAAATAGGGTTATACGTGAAAAATATAAATCTGTTATACTGGATATGAAGAATTGAGGGTTGCCTAGGGAACAGGTTTAAAGACGACCCCGCGTTGGGAACGGCAAGCCTGTTGTAGTCAGGGTTGGACTTTGTCATTATCGCCTCAAGGTCTGCGTTTTAATGTTACACAGTAGATGACAAGACACGGAAATTCTATCAAGTAAACTTTTGGTTGTCAAAGGAAAATTATTGTATTTGTCATGTCAATTTTGTATCTTGGTGTGTAAATAGGGGAGGGAGAACGATGAATATTTCACCGGAACGATTGCTTTTGTTGATTTTGTGCATCTTTTTACCAATGACAACGTATGTTCTTGCTGCTGAATCTGAATTCTCAAAAAACCTTTCCATTGCGGAGAACTCTCAAAATAGTCTGAGAGATCGCATTGTGGCGATGCAATATTTGGGGATATCCGGAGAGAAAGAAGCCTTGAAGCCGATGTTAAGGATCCTTATGAATGAGAAGGAGAAAGAGGGGATCCGGTGCGGGGCCGTCAGGGGACTGGCGGAGCTGGGAGAGGGAAGGCCTCAGGTTATTTCCGGTTTTGAACAAGTGTATGGGGAACGGGGTGCAGGAGAAAATCTGAGATATACGATCCTGTTTTCCCTGGGTCGGATGCAGGCCGGGGAATCGCTTCCGTTCCTTACCGATGCCCTTTCCGATCCAAATGCGATGATTCGGTTCAAGGCTTCCCAGGCCATGGGGCGTATTGGAACGGAGACATCCGCCACACTGCTTATCCGCCATTTGAAAGAAGAACAGGACCGGATGGTCCGGGCTGAAATGGTTCGTGCCCTTGGAAATGCAAAAGGCACAGAGGTCCGGAAGCAGCTTGTTCAGAGACTCCTGTCCGACCCGTCGTCTCTGGTGCGCTGGAATGCCGCCCTTACGTTGGGAAAATTGGAACCTTTGAGTCAGGATACACGTTCCGCGATGGCGCCCGCGTTGAACGATATCTCCCCTATGGTTCGTAAGACGGTGAAAGGAATACTGCAATGAAAAAAATATATTTTATTATGTTGTCTCTCTGTCTGGGGTTCTGGGCTGTGGAGTGTGCGGCATTGGAAAAAGGGGCCATGCTGTATCATACCAGTGCCGAGGGCATCATTTATGGGAATACGGAGCGACTGGAACTGCCCTGTTCGGTGTTGCAAGCTGTGCTGGGTCAATTGAAATCGGGCCACGCTGGCCTTTATATCGGGGATCTTCGGATTATTCACGCCGTGTTAGAGGGGGTTGTGGAAACGGATTCGAAGAATTTTATTCCTGCTGATGAAAAAGAAGAAGGAGTGGTTTATCTCGGAGCGAAATTGCCGGTGAACTACGATGATCCCGTGGAGTGGAGTGAGGAAAGAAAAGAGCAGCTCGTTTTGATAGCCAGGGAGCAGGTTGGGAAAGGTTACGACATCCTCTTCCAGAAGCAGACCGGCCCCGATTCGGGAGATTTTACCTGCGTGGGCTTTGTAGAATATGTGTACGAACAGGCGGGTTATACTGTTACTCCGCTGGGGTACTATAAGGAAGGATCGGGTGGTAAGACCTATACGCAGATTTACAACTGCGAAGCAACCCTGTGGCAGGACTGGGATGGTGTCAATACGTTTGCCGAGGAAGTCCAGTTCTCCATGTTTACCCATCCCCTCGGTTTTTGTTGCGGCAGGGAATTCGAGGATGAGAAATATATGTTTTTTCCTTACACCCAGTTCCTGCAGGCCAGTACCGTGGCAGTGGAGACCGATATCCCCGTGACAGGCGGAGAAGATTCCGGTGGCGGCGGAGGATGCTTCATTGAAACTGTGGTCCACTGAACTTCTGAAACAGTTTGGTTTCAAAGCCACAAGTATCCATTTGAATGTTTCGCTTAACCCCCGAAGTCCCCGGCCTTGGGCTGCCCCTGACCCTCTAACCTTCTAACCCTCTTGCTTTTCAATTCCATGATCCCGGAAGGATCGTGAAATTCCTGAATACCACTTCCACAGGCTTATTGCCCCAGGTTTTGGCGATCATCCCGATCCGTTTGAACCCATCCTTAACCGTCGATTCCAGGTTGCCCAGATCCTGCCAGGTCTTTCCTTTTGGTGGCTTGAAAGCGAACCGGTACATGTTTCCGGTTTTGATGATTCGCAGCCTCCCTTCGGCGCTATTGTCCTTGATGGCAAACGTTCCACTGTTTCCAGGGTGTTTTGAAAGGTCACGAGGATTGCTCCGGCAATGGTCTCGGTAGGATCCGGACACCTGGAATTCATCTGTATCAACCGGGCCGAAAATGAGGGTGTGAACCGGTTGCTCTTCCTTGCCGTTCCAGAGGGCCATTCCGACCTGGGATTTTGGTACACGGGCCGGCAATTGAAAGTCGACCTGTGCCACCCAGGTATCCCGGGGTGGGGCTTCCACAGTTAGCATGGGTGCAAGTTTCCGCTTGCAGTCCCAGATATCGTGCCCCCCCTTGACTTTCATTCTCACGGTGGATCCGGTGATTTGGTGGAAGGAATCCCCCTGTGGATCGCTCCACTCGAAATCGCTGAAATCCTTTCCGGAAAAGAGTTCAGGCCTGCCGTTTTTCAATCGCGAGAAATAGGTAGGTATCCACCGTTGCACCCCCGCAACCCCGGTCATGATGGTGAAATTGGTGAAATTTACCTGGGCCGGCTGATTTCCCCATGTCTTGACGAACAATCCGATTCTTTTAAATTCGTCCTTTATTGTGGTCAGGGCCGTTCCTAATTTGCGCCATTGTTTCTCGTGGGGGGACTTGAAATAGAACGAAAAACGGCTTCTGTCCCTGCTGATTCGAAGCCACCCTTTCGTACGGTCGTATTTCATCCGGAAATGGCCGGCATTGCCCTCGTGATTCCACAGATCACGGGGGCCACTTCGGCATCCATCCCGATAGGATCCCGCGACCTCAATTCTGTCAGTTTCCACCGGGCCGAAACAAAGGGCGTAAACCGGTCGTTCTTCTCTTCCATTCCAGAGGATCATTCCCATCTGTGAACGCCCTATCCGCGAAGGCATATCAAATTCAACCTGTGCGGACCAGGTGTCGGCGGGCGGCGTTTCCACAGAGAGGATGGGTGCGAGTTGGCGGTTGCAGTCCCAGATGTTGTGCCCTCCATTGGCCTTGATGAGAGCCTTGGTTCCTATGATCTTATGAACGGAGTCTCCCTGGGGGTCACTCCATTCAAAATCGTTGAAATCGCCACCGGAGAATGTTTTTTCTCCATCTTTTTCCAGTTCCCGAAAATAAGTTGGAACCCAGCGCTTGACCCCCACGAGACCGGGCATGATTCGAAAGTCCGAAAACGACACCTGTACCGGTTCATTCCCCCAGGTTTTTGTGATCAGGCCGACCCGTGAGAAACCGTCTTTCTTCTCCGTAAGAACAGAGCCCACAAGAAGCCATTGTTTCTGGTGGGGGGATTTGAAGTAAAAAGTGACACGGTCGGCCTGTTTACACAGGCGCAGCCACCCGCTGCTTTTTGTATAACGGAGGTGAAAATTCCCCTGGCTTTCATCCCGCTCTTTGAAATCATTGTGGCCGCTGCGGCAGTCATCCCGATAGGATCCCGCAACTTCAATCCTATCCGTTTCCACGGGGCCGAATACGAGGGCATAAACCGGCCGTTCTTTTCTGCCGTTCCAGAGGACCAGGCCCACCTGTGTTTTCCCTACGCGGGCGGGAAGCTCAAATTTAACCTGGGCTGTCCAGGCTGTCGAAGAGGGCGTCTGTACCGAGAGGATGGGGGCGCGATTCCGGTTGCAGTCCCAGATGTTGTGTCCTCCATTCACTCTCATGTGGATCCATTTGCCGTCGACCTTATATAGACTGTCCCCTTGTGGGTCGCTGAAAGACCACGCGCCGGGTGCAATGGCATACCCGTCTTTCATTCCCGCGGCCCTGGCTCCTTTTTCCCCTTCCTTTTTCAACAGGGCGGGTTTTCCCGTGCCCGCAAATGTATTGTCAAGCTCGGTGGCGGCTGCGAGAACGATGGGCTTTTCGGTCTGGGAAGGGGCCTTGGGAGACCATTCCTGCTGTTTCTGTTCCCCCCCTGTCTCAACCAGTTTCGACCCGGAAGCAATGGTCATGGAGGCTTCTTCCTTCTGTTGTTTTCCTTCCCCCTTCCCAGGCGTTTCCTGGCCGGGGGCTGCTTCGGCGGCTTTCAGGGTTTCAATTTTCCGTTTTGCAACTGCTGAGAAATGACCGTCGGGATATTTTTCCAGGTATTTTTCAAATTCGGTGATATCGTTATCGGCTGCGATGGACGCCCAGAGGGAGATTTCCACCATCTGGTCTTCTGCCGTGTTAGCTTTCGCATCGCCGGGATCTGCGGAGACGTCCCCATCGCTTTTTTCGGGGACGGCTTCCCGGGTTTCTCTGCCGGGAAGCACAAAGACAAAATCACCCAGATTGTAGTCTGCGTCGCGGAGCTTGCCGTAACGGGGCGTCTGGGTCTGTTCCGTGATATTGGTTACTTCGCCGGAAAGATACAGGCCCAGTTCGGTGCCTAAGAGGTATCCGTCCCCATTCGCGTCTGCGCGGCTCTCCCCGCGTAAGGCTCGGAGGAAAAGTTTACGGAACGTCCCGTCGTCGCTTACTTCCTGATTTGCATCGCCTGAGGTCAGAAACTGGCGAACAGGCATGGTAGTGGCACGGGTTACGGCTGCGGGAACCATTCCCGCCCGGGTTTGAAAAATGGTCCCTGAAAAGCAGCTGTCAAATACCGCGAACACATGTTTTGAATCGGCCAATCTCATGAATCCCCCAAAGTCACGCATATGGATGGCCTTAAGTTTGAACTGGGGAGAGGTGGGAGGGGGCGCATCTGTTGGTACGATGAAGCCTTCGTCTTTGATGGTATGTCCATGTCCAGCATACCAGAGAAACAATCTTGCTTTGGGATCAGCACCTTTCAGAGCGAAAAACTCTTTCAAGGTCCGTTGCATCCTTGCACTGTCAAGATTCGTTTTGAGTGTGACGTCAAACCCCTTTTTTTTCAGCTCTTCGGCAATCTCGGTTGCATCCGAAACCGCCTTGCTCAGTTTCGGCCAGCCCGCGGAATAATCGTCTATGCCGATGACAAGGGCGTAGCTGTTATCGTATAGTTGAATGTCTTCGCTCACGGGGGCGTTGGGATCATTGTGGGTCCTGATCTTGATGCTGATGCCGCGACTTTCAGCGAGACAGACAGCGGTGAATCCAGTGAGAATGAACAAGCTCAAGAGGATCGTCATTGAAAATCGATTTTGCTTGATCACTTTTCATTTCTCCTTCAAATATAGATATCCCGGGGTTCATGGCAACGACTAAAGAAACGGTTATGCAGATAGATGGATGTATTTCAAAAAGAGTATTCCGAAATGATTTTTACTCATTTTTCATCAAATCCTATGTTATGTCAATGTTTTTCCCGTGTGATTGGCCCGTTTGAAATAACGTCTCGCAAACCGGATAGTAAAATGGTGCTGTGTTTGCCTATAAACAGGTCGAAACTGCAAAAGCATTTGAATAGAATGTTATGAATGTGTTAGATTGAATTCTAAACCATTCAAGAGTTGTCCCAGCAAGGAGACGCAACTAAATGGAAACAGATCTATCTATTTTTGACGGGAGAAAACCGTTTCCAGTACACTTAATTGCACCGGTGTGGTTTTCCTTCATTTTCATTTCACTGCTCATGGTCTTCCAGGCCATTCCCGAAGCGTGGGGGCAGGGCGGCGAAACGTTGTTTGGAAGCAACGCAGGGGATACGTCTGATACTCTGACCAGCGTGGACGGATCGGAAGACCTGGATAGCGCTGTTGCCAGTCTGGCCCGGCGCTTGGTTCGGCAGGGTGCCTTAGACGGGAAGCCGGTGCTCATCAACGCCCACGACCTGTATGAAGCGCGTAGCGGTCTGAGCCTTCCTCTTGCCACGCAGCTGCGCGGCAAACTCATTACGGAGATGAAAAAAAACGGGTGCAGGGTTTTGCTGCCGGGGGCGGATACACAAAACGCCAAGATTCTGCAGGGGACCTGGCAGAAACAGGGGAAAGATGTAAGGATCGATCTCAAAGTGATGAAATTGGGGACGAACGGTCCTGAAGTGGTGGCATCGGCTTCCGAGAAAGTCCCTTTGAACAAGATTGATCAGGACGCTCTGAGCCCTGACAGGGAGTCGTGGGCAAGATATCTGGTGCGAAAAATGGAACGGAATTCCCCAGAACCGGTGAATCGTACGCTGCACATGCGTGAATTCCAGGTTAAAGGGAAGAAATGCAGTGATGATCTGGGTGCGTATCTTGCGGGGTGGATACGGCCTGCACTGGCGGAAAGCCGCCTATTTGTTCCTCTAGACCAGCAGAAAGCCCTGAGCCGCCTTTCCGTCAGCAGTCTCCGCACCCGGGGTACGAGAGGCATCCGTCCGGAGCAGGCGCCCAAAACGGGAAACTCGAGTCTCACCGCCGATTTGCTCAAAGCGGATGGCGAATTGAAAGGCAGCGCCTGGCTTCATAAAGAAAAGGTGGAGGTGAGAATCCTGGCGAGCAATCGGCAGGGCCAACAGATCACGGCGGCATCTGCGGATGTTCCTGTGGGACTTTTTCCTGCCTATCTCCTTGAAGCGCCGCCCATATCTCAGGGCCAGGGCGGCCGGCAATCCTTTTCAGGAAAAAGCCCTGGTGGGATATCGAAAGATGGTCTAACGGTCGAATTGACTACCACACGTGGCGAGGGAAGGCCTTTTTACCGTGAAGGCGAGCACATCAAATTTGTGATCCGGTTGAACCGGATAGCTTACGTATATCTTTTTGATTTGGATTCGAAAGGGAACGCAACCCTTCTTTATCCCGTGGATGGGAGCGGCCGGTTGGCCAGAGGGGGGCAGTGCGGTTCCATGCCCAGACCCAATGTCCCGATCATTCTGCCGGAGGATGGGTGTTCTTATGATCTGGTGGTGACCAAGCCTTATGGTACAGACAGGGTGTGGGTAGTGGGGGCTGAATCTCCCCTGGATTTTCCCAGAGATCTGGCCGGGGACTGGTCCCGGGCGGACGAACTGGTAAGACGACTCAGAAACCAGGGGCTTTCGGGAAAAAGAGGGTATGCCGAGGCGGAAGTGGAGGTGGTCACGGGGCCATGATTGTTTTCAAAGGTCTTTGGTTTGTAGTCGGAAGCGGTTATTATTCTCATGCTGGAGCGTGGAAATCAGAAAAATAGAACCGCAGAATATCGAATAACGAACCGCATAATGACGAAGTGTGGAATCGCTTCGCTCTTACTTTTATAAACGAGGGGGGAATCATGTATAGGTCGGTCATTTTGTCGCTGTCAGTTCTTTTTTTGTTCACCGGCATTTGCAATGCCGGAAATTATGGGTTTGAAACCACCTCGGATGGGATTGCGGACAGCCTCCTTTCTCCCGGGAAGAATTCGAAGTCTTCTAAACCGGAGAGCTGGGAATCTGTCGCCCCGCCTGAATCTCAGCCGAAGACCAGGAGCATCAAGGTGCTGAGAAAGGATGAGGGGGGCGAGACATGGGAAACCGTCAATGTTCCCGAAAAGCGGCAGGGTGGATTTGTTAACCTCAAGATCCAGTTTGCAGTCAATTCGTACGCCATCCGTCCCGAATCTTTTCTCGTGCTGGATCAACTGGGAAAGGCACTGAGTGATCCTCGCCTGCAGGGCCGGGTTATTCATGTGAACGGCCATACGGATTCAGATGGTTCGGAAAAATACAATTTGAAACTGAGCATGAACCGTGCTCTGGCTGTCAAAAACTATCTTGTAGAAAAAACCACCATTGCGCCCGACCGGTTGAAAGTTTTCGGTTTCGGTGAGAGCATGCCTCTTGAACCGAACAGGTCGCGCGAAAACAAGCAACTCAACCGACGGGTAGAAATTGTGGCTACCGGGGAGACCGTTTCCGAGCCCATTGAGGGCAAAAGAAATTATTGATTTTTGCCGAGTACCTTTGGCTGATCTGATTTTCCCTTTTCGAGAAACGAGGAATTATGAAAAAACTGATTATTCTGATTATTGCAGCGGCCTGCGCCTATGGGGTTCTCAACTACCACTTTATTCTGATGGACAGCAGTTTTAAAATCCTCAAGAAAAATGTAATGACTCTTGACAATACGTTTGTTAATGCGAGGGGATCCAATAAATCGAAGCTCTTTCTCAATCCCGCCCTGCTGAAATCAGGAGTAAAAAATCTGTTTAATGATGACAGCGTGACTATTGGAAAATGATACTCGTTTACGGTTTCCAAAAATACTCGCACAGAGGACCCGTCATGAAAATAAAATCTATCCTTGTGATTTTTCTTCTCTGCCTTTTCTTCTATTCCCTTTCTGTTCAGGCTGAAGATTCTCTCTCCGATACGAACATAAAGAACAAAGTTGAAGAGTTGGAAACGCTTCTGCAGACTTCAAAAAATCTTTCACGAATGATATCTGCCACCCGAGAAGTTCTTCAAAGCCCGCAAGGGGCTGGGCGGGAAATGGAACTACAGGAGAGTATTGACGAACTGACACTGAAGCTCCTGGAGACGGAGACCAGCCTCGATCAGTTCAGCGCGGGTGTCGATATGGCAGTTTTCCAGGAGGATGTGAAAGGGGACGTTGAGTGGAGTCAAGAACTCAGGGAAATGCTTGAACCACTCATGAGGGAAATGAAGAAGATGACCTCTCGGCCTCGAGAGATTGAAAATCTTCGGGATGAGATTGAACGGTACGATATGCAGCTGGCAACCTCTGAGACGGCAAACGCAAACCTGTTGTCACTGGTTTCCCATACGACTGATCCACAGCTTACGGAAAAACTGAATACCATCGTAAGGAGCTGGCAGAATCGGGGAATGGAAATCAGGACCCAGAGGGCCATTGTTTCCAGTCGGTTAGACAAAATTACGGGAGAGAAAAAGTCGCTGTCAGAGTCACTCCGGGAACTGTTCCGTACTTTTTTTAAGAGCAGAGGGTTAAACCTGCTTGTAGCCCTGTTTTCTTTTGCCTTTGTCTGGGTGGCGCTGCACTTCTTTTACAAGCTGATCCAGAGATTGAGTCCTTTTCACAAAAAAGGCAGAGCCTTTGCTGTTCGTATCTTTGATTTGCTGTATGTGGTGTTTACGGTCATGTTTTCTTTCCTGGTTCTCTTAGGGGTGCTCTATTCTTTTGGCGACTGGGTGTTGCTTTCTCTTACCATCATATTCCTGCTCGGAGTCGGCTGGGTTTCCAAAAAGGCCCTTCCCCGTTTCTGGTCACAGGCGACTCTCATGCTCAACTTCGGAACGGTGCGAGAGGGCGAGGTTGTCGTGTATAAAGGAATTCCCTTTGAGGTGATTTCCATTAATTTTCATACCCTCCTTGAAAACAGAGAACTGGGGAAAAATCTCATCCGGCTTCATATCAACGATCTTATGGAACTCAGATCCCGTCCCATGACGGAAAACGAACCGTGGTTTCCCTCAAAACCCGGCGACTGGGTCAGTCTTGAAGGTGGAGCCTATGGGGAAATCGTCGCTCAAACGGTGGATATGGTAAAAATGAGGCTGAAGGGAGGTGCTTGCAAGTTCTATAATACAGCCGATTACCTGTCTCAGTCGCCCGTTAATGTCTCCTCCGGATACCGATTGCAGGTAACTTTTGGCATCGATTACCAGCACCAGGATCTTGCTACGAAAGAGGCCCCTTCTGTATTTGAAAAGGCGATTGTGGAGGAATTGGAACGAGAAGGCTATGGGGAAAGCATCGAAAAAATTCGAGTGGAATTTAAAGAGGCGGGGGCTTCTTCTCTGGATATGGCGGTCCTGGCTGAATTTAATGCCCATGCTGAATCCAAGTTCTGGGCTCTGGAGAGATCCATTCAGAGGATATGTACGGATGTTTGCACATGCCACCATTGGGTGATTCCGTTCCAGCAGGTTGCCGTGCATATGACGGATACGGACAACCACCCAGCCTAAAAAGAGGACGCAGATTAACGCAGATAACCAGGATCAATATATCTTCTGGACGTGGTCAGAAATATTGAAGCCAATGTAAAGATTAATCTAAATGTCAACCGGCTCCTTTAGAGGCGGTGAAATCTTCAACCGAAGGAGGTCATGGGGAATGAAAACCACATCGTATAATCTGATAATGTCAGCCCTTTATAAGGGAATGAAAGGGGAAAGGCCACCCGTGGGCAATCCCACTTCTATTGCGTGCCACGGACTTATGGATCTTTGCGGGGTTAGTTTTCCGGAGGCCCATCTGAATGCTCAGGCCATGGCGGAACTGGCCTTGGCAGGGCATGAGATAGTGGGTTTTGATACGGTAATGCCGGAGTATAGCGTTGACCAGGAAGCGGCTGCCCTTGGATGCCAAATGGATTGGGGCAACAGGGACCGGATGCCGGATTCCAGGCATTTTCCTTACGAGGATTTTTCGGATGTGACGGTTCCCGAAGATTTTCTGGAAAAGCCATCCATGCGGGTTCTGCTTGACGCCCTATCCATTCTTCGTCGCCATGTGGGTGGAAAGGCCGCTATTATCGGCAAAGTTATGGGGCCATGGACCCTTTCCTACCATATGGCGGGGACCCAGAATTTCCTGCTCCAGATCGGTCTGGACGAAAAAGAAAAAGTGACCCGCATGCTCAGGCAGTTGATGCCGGCCACCATAGCTTCCGCCAAAGCACAGTTCCAGGCGGGAGCGGATATTGTGGTGCTGGCGGACCATGCAACAGGGAATCTGGTCAGCCCGCGCCACTACGAGGAGTTCCTTATGCCTATTCACAAGGAACTGACGGCGTCCATTGAAGGACCGTTAATCCTGCACGTGTGCGGAAATTGCACAGACCGCCTGGAAATGTTCGCGGATGCCGGTTTTGATGGATATCATTTTGAATGGCAGGTGGATGCAAAGACTGCCGTTGAAAAGATTGGCCACAGGATGTGCCTCGTGGGAAACATTAACAACGCGGAAGTTCTTTATCAGGGAACGCCGGACGAAGTTTACAAGCAGGCGCGTTATGCTATCGATGCGGGCGTTGACATCATAGGACCCGAGTGCGCAATTCCTCTATCCACACCGATTGAAAACCTCAAAGCGATTGTCGCCGCCGTCCATGAGGGGTTTTGACCGATTTTCGAAGGAATGACGAAAATGGACATTTTTCTGATTCTTGCCAATTCATCATGTAGAGAGGGAAATCAAAGATGACTATATTGAATACCATCAGGGAAGCGGTAATCAGCCGCAAAAGAAAAGAAATTCAGGGAATGGTGAGTGAGGCCATTGAAGCCGGTATTGAACCTACTTCGATTATTGACGAGGGTTTGATTGCGGCTATGGATGTGGTTGGAAAGCAGTTTGCCGACAGTGAAATCTTTGTTCCCGAGATGCTTGTCTCGGCGCTGACCATGAAGCTGGGTCTGGATATGGTCAAGCCTCTCTTAAAGGCTGCTGATCAACCATCAAGAGGCACGATTCTGATGGGGACCGTAAAGGGAGACATGCATGATATTGGAAAAAATCTCGTTTCCATGATGTTAGAAGGGGCAGGATTCAAAGTGGTGGATCTCGGGGTGGATCTTACGGTGGAAAAACTCATAGAAGAGATTGAAAAAATGAAGCCGGATATTCTTGGCTTGTCTGCCCTTTTAACTACCACCATGCCTGAAATGGAACGTTCTATCCGTGTGCTTGGAGAGAAAGGGTTCAGGAAGAATATGAAAATCATGGTGGGTGGAGCCCCGGTAAGCAAGGTTTTTGCAGAGAAAATCGGGGCGGATGGCCATGGTGGTGATGCTGGAGAGGCAGTAGAGTTGGCCAGGCAGTTGATTGGGAGATAACCGTTCACGTTTTTCAATTATCGATTCACGGTTAAATAAACCCTGAATCGATAATTGTGACCCGTCTAGTACCTGGTACGTTTTTTCTGCTTCCCCATCAATATAATTCCGACCAGGATGAGAAAAATCCACAGAAAAATTGGCCACATGGAGATTCTTTCGCGGCTATAATCTTCAAGGGTCCAGAGGAGGAAGTACAGGAAAAAACTGACTCCTCCAATAATGACCAGGATTGTTCCGAAAACTTTCATTCGGATTTCTCCGCGTGCCGTTGAGACAGCCAATCAGGGAAACAGATCGAAAGAGAGAAACAATACTTCAATGCAGTTTTAATAGAGTTGTGATGTTCTTTTACGCGCTCAAATGCTTAATTTCATTATATCAGTACCGCGATTGACTGTCAAAAAAATTCGCGGTACTATGTTCATTCAGACCTCGTTAAGTGGTCGAGTAGATTAGTAGTTAAGTGGTTATTATTATTTGAAGTTATCCCCTTTCACCCCAAAATTGGACACCCGATGGATTTGAATAGGCAATGTGTTGATTTCACGTGCTTATTTTCCAACTCAACAACTCGACCACTTAACTATTTGACGAGGTCTGTCATTAGGTCCCTTCTATCATTCCCATAATCTGGGAAGTCTCAAATCCTTTCAGGTGGAGGGCCCCGGAACGGCAGGAGGCCACGCAAAGACCGCATCCTTTGCATAGGGTTGACTGGATTGCGGCCTTGCCGGTCTTTTCATCAATTCTCGGAGCCGAATAGGGGCAGATGGCGATGCACACACCGCAACAACTGCAAAAATTTGGATCAACCTGGGCTACTGTACCGCTGACAGCAATTCTCTTTGCGGCCAGAAGCGTCACAGCCCGTGCCGATGCCGCCTGGGCCTGGGCGATGCTTTCCTCAATCGGTTTAGGGGAATGTGCAAGGCCGCATACAAAAACACCATCTGTGGCAAAATCAACCGGGCGGAGTTTTACGTGGGCTTCTGCAAAGAAACCGTCTTCGTTCTGTGAGACTTTGTAGAAACGGGAGAGTGGATTCTTCTTTTCAGGGACGATAGCCGAAGCAAGGATAAGAAGATCCGACTGGATGACCATTTCTTTTCTTAAAACCAGATCAGTGAATTGGATTTCAACCCCTTTACCTTGCTCTTTCATGTCCAGACCTTTTTCGAACTGGTAACGGAGGAAGGTAATTCCTTTCATCCGGGCTTCCCTGTACAGGTCTTCCCTGAGCCCGTAAGGCCGCATGTCCCTATAGAGGACGTAGATCCTTATACCGGGATCTCTTTTTTTGAGCTCAAGGGCTGATTTGATGCTCTGGGTGCAGCATACTTTTGAACAGTAGGGGCGCTCCGGTATTCGCGACCCGTGACACTGGAGAAAGACGGCCGTTCGCATCCCGTCCAACCGGGGATTTTTTTCCAGCAGCATCTTCTGGAAGGCAAGCCCTGTTGTGACTGCCGGGGAATCTTCCATGAAGGGGTCTTCCGGAACGTGTTCGGATGCACCGGTGGCCATAATGGTCACCCCATGTTCCAATATCCGGCTCTCCCTTCCCTGTTTTATCATGGTCTTGAAATCACCTACAAAACCTTCTACTTCCCTGATTTCTGCTTCGAGATAGACGTTGATCTTCTCATCTTCTTCGATCTTCTTGATGAGGTCCTGAAGGTACGACTGGATATCTTCTCCACGCCAGGTTTCATGAAGAGAAAGGGCATTTCCCCCTAGCTCTTTATTACGCTCCACGAGGTATGTCTGGTAACCCTGTTCAGAAAGATTCCGAGCAGTCTCCATACCGGCTACGCCTCCTCCTATGACGAGGGCATTCTGGTTTATATTGAGCACAGGTTCCGGCAATGGTTCCAGTAAGCCGGCTTTGATCACTGCCATTCGCACCAGATCCTTTGCCTTGAGTGTGGCGGATTCAGGAGTGTCTTTGTGTACCCACGAGCACTGGTTCCGAATGTTCACCATCTCAAAGAGGTATTTGTTGAGTCCCGCATTGATGAGCGTTTCCTGGAAAAGGGGTTCGTGGGTCTTGGGAGTGCAGGCTGCCACCACTACCCTGTTAAGTCCCTGTTCCTGGATGACGCTTGACATCTTATCCTGGGTGTCCTGGGAGCAGCTGAACATATTGTCCTCAACGAAAACAACGCCAGGCAGCCCTTTTGCAAAGTCTACTACCGCCGGGACATCCACTATTCCGGCAATGTTGGTCCCACAGCGGCAGACAAAGACACCTACGCGAACCGCGTCCCCTATGATATTGCGCTGTTTGGGCGTTTCCTCAACCTTGGTTTTGGACCAACGGGATTCAGCAAGAAGGCTGCCCGCGACCCCGGCTGCTGCGCTGGAATCCACTACGGAAGTGGGAATGTCTTTGGGGCCCTGACAGGCGCCGCAAACGAAAATACCGGGTCTCGATGTCTTCACTGGATTGAAGCTTCCTGTGCTGACAAAATGGTAGTGGTCCAGCTTTATTCCCAGCCTTTCTGCCAGTTCCCGGCCCTGTGCGGTTGCTCCGAGGCCTACGGAGAGAACCACTATATCAAACGGTTCTTCTACCCTGCGTCCCTGTTCGTCCACGTAACGGATCAGGCTCATTCCGGTTTCTTTGTCAGGCTCGATGTTGGTGACTTTCGATTTTATGAAACGAACCCCCTGTTCGTCCTTGGCACGATTGTAATACCTTTCAAAATCCTTTCCATTCGTGCGGATATCAATATAGAAAACGGCCGCATCCAGATCTCCGCCGGCATGCTCCTTGGCAAGCATGGCCTCCTTGACTGCGTAGGTGCAACACACCCCGGAACAGTAGCCTTTCCCGTCCAGATGCTCGTCCCGGGAACCGATGCACTGCAACCAGGCAATTTTTTTCGGTTCTTTTTTGTCCGATGGACGGACCATGTGCCCGCCGTAAGGCCCGGACGCGGAAAGAATTCTCTCGAACTCCAGACTGGTCACCACATTGGGGTTTTTTCGATAACCGTAGGTGTCGTGCTCTGCAGGATCGTAGGTTTCGCTACCACCTGCTACAATAATCGCACCCACCTGCAGTTGCAGTTGCTTTTCTTTATCATCGTAATTGATGGCCCCGGTGGGACAGATTTTTTCGCAGTTACCGCACTTGCCTTTTGTCAGTTTGATACAATACTCCGGATCAATGGCATATTTCAGAGGGACGGCCTGTGCGTATTTTACATAAATGGCCTTTCTTTTTCCCATGCCGCTGTCGTATTCGTCTGGAATTTTTTTCGGGCATTTTTCAGCGCAGGCACCGCAGGCAATGCATTTGTCCATGTCCACATATCGAGGGTGCTGGATCAGGGTGATCTCAAAATTGCCTTCCTCGCCGGATATGGCGCTTACCTCAGACAGGGTATGTAACTCAATATTGATGTGCCGGCCGACCTCGACCAGTTTCGGAGAGATAATTCACATGGCACAGTCGTTGGTTGGAAAAGTTTTATCCAGCTGGGACATCATGCCCCCGATTGAACTGGATTTCTCTACAAGATAAACGTAATATCCTGAATTTGCCACATCCAGGGCGGCCTGCATCCCCGTGATGCCACTTCCCACAACCAGGACGGAGCCCAGTTTTTCTGTCGACATAACCTACTCCTGTTTCAAAAACGATCTGATGGCATCGTTTCCAATTTGATTCATTTTCAAACCCAAGTCCGCCTCATCGATTCCCATGCACAAACCTAACAATTGGGGATAAAGAATCGATGGAAGAGCTTTTTCCCCGCCCTGTTCGGAGGCCAATCTGTTCTGGACCTGGTCGAACTGCAACTGGCAATAGGGGCAGGCGGTGCAGAGGTAATCCGCACCCGCCTCAAGACCGCTATGGATTTTCTTTCTGGTAAGGTCCATGGAAATCCGGTCGTCTATTCCCAGTAAAGGAGCCCCGCAACAATTCAGCTTCTCATGCCATTCCACGCTGTTGGCGCCGGTTGCTTTGACCAGTTCATCAAAGAGAGACGGCGCCACCGGGTCATCGAAGCCGGTTATTGTGCTCGGCCGGAGGGCATGACAGCCGTAATGGGTGGCTATCTTGAGGCCTTTGGCTTGTGCGGTGACCTCTTTTTTCAAGGCATCCAATCCCACGTCGTGGTATAAAACCGAAAGCAGGTGTTTTACCTCTACGTTGCCCTGATAGGAAAGGCCCTGCTTTTTCAGCAGGTCGTTGATTTCCCCTTTCAGCGTCTCATCATTTTTCAACCTGTGCTGTGTTTCTTTAAAAGTCCCGAAACCGCATTTGCAAAGCGCAAGGATATCGTACCCATCCCTTTCGGCCAGGGCAAGGTTCCCTGCTGCTGAAAGCAGGAAAGCCTTCTGATCCACGTTGCGAAGTGGATATCCGCAACAGTTAAATTCGGGACAATCAATGATTTTCACACCCAGTCGGGCCAGTACGGCCCGAGAAGAACTCTCATATTGTGGGAGTCTGGCAGGGATATTGCAACCTAAGAAAAAAGCATATTCCATATGTTTGTCTCAACCGCTTGGTATTGAATGTTAAGTATTACAATCGTTGACGATTTATCGTAATTATGCAGCTTTCCGTTGGGATTCTTCGCCACCAGGCCCTTTCAAAGGGCCTTTGATGGCTATGTTTTTCAGATTGTAGAGGATGTCTGTCACCGCCACTTTCTGAGGGCAGTGTTCCTGGCACTGGTAACAGGTTGTACACGCCCAGAGCATCCCTGACGCAAGGACTTGATCGAACAGCCCCAACCCGAGGCTGAACATGATCTGGTGGGGCAATAGTCCCAATTTCGTCTGAGGGTCTTCAAAATTAGTGACCACCGGGCAGACCGTGGTACAGTTCTGGCAACCGAAGCAGGCATGAAAGCTGTCGGCGTCATGGGGAAAATCTATTCCTGTTCCGGAGGTTCCGCCGAGAGTGATAGGGCTGTCCTCTGTCTCTGAGGAAGACTTCCATTTTTCAACCACGGAGCGTTTTGCCGCCGCCAGAGACTTTTCGTAGATATCGAGGGGTATCTTTTCTCGATTCAGACCCCTTACGAAAGAATACGTCGACAGCAGCAATGGTTGGCCTTCGGCTTGAGCTTCTATAAGATCTTCCCGCACATTCAGCCACAGGTCCCGCAGATTGATGCCGGATGGGCACACGACCGTGCAGCGGTCGCAGTTGGTGCAGATGATGATTCCATCCCGAACGGCTTTCTTCTCGGAGTTGGAGACCTTTTTCCCGGCGGCCAGCTGTTTAAGAAGCTGCAACCTCTCGGAAGGAAGAATATAGTCATTGCCCAGTGCTTCGAAGGCAGGCGCGGACGAACACCGAAGGCTGCATGTGCCGCACCGTGCGCAGGCGTCCAGTTCCAGCATCTGCCTCGTGGCAATATTGGCCGACAGGGAACGATCCTTGTCCATAACTGCATTGGCCATAAGGCTTAAAGGGGTTGCAATGATGTGAAACATTTTGCTGAAAGGAAGGTAGGCCAAACCGAAAAAACAAGCGAGGATATGGATGGTCCAGAGAATGTTCACCGCGTCCAGATCGTCCAGGAAATTCGCCATGGGACGCATAGCCAGGGATAGACCATAACCAATAAAGGCGGATTCGGAAGCTGAATGACAACTCTGGCAGCTCATTTCGTGAAGTTCCAGCCCTTTTTCCAGCAAATCGGTTTCAAAGGGCCCCTGCATTTGTGGAGAAAAGACTCCTAACTCCTGCACCCAATAGGCCTCGAGGGCCTGTAGCTCCTCGGTGTCATCCGTATCGGCATACTCCTGTACCATGCGATTGAAATCGCCGTACGACAGGATTTTGGCCCCTTCAAGAAGAAATCCGGAAAGGATGATTATGGCTACAAGGATTAATATATAACGATCCACGGCCGTGGTTCGCAGGCGGGGAACTTTTGCTTCCCGCCGACGAAAAATGGCCATGATCACGCCTGCAATTACCATCAGGCCGAAAATATTGCGAAGGAAAAAATAGGGATTGACCGTGGACGCATATTCTTCAAAAAAGACAACGCTGGTCCAGTTTTCAAGGGCATGCATCGAGAGGAGAAGCATGAAACCCCAGAAAATCATCATGTGCATGATCCAGCGATAAACGTTTTCCTTCAGTATTCGCCGCTGAAAGATTACATCCAGCAGGAGAGCTTTGAGCAGGATCAGGATCCGACTGCTGAAGACTACACCAAAAATGCCTTGAAGAGCCTTTCCAAACCGTTGCCCAGTCCCAAAAGTGAGTTGGGATTTGATGATTTGGCGTGAGAACCAGGTGGTCAATTTGAAAATAAGACCGATGCAGAAGACTGAAAGAGATCCGTATAGAAGCAGATCAAAGAACATGAATGGGTACCTCAATTATCCGGTTGATAAATCTTGACGCTAAAAACAGGTTCAGGAAGCGAGTACTTTTCCTGGAAACGAGTCCAGGGGGAATGCAGAAGTAAGCCCCATCTTCCCGCTTTTCAAAAGAATTATATTGAGACAGAAACTTACTGAACGATCTTCCTATCCGTTCTTGCCACACGAAGACCGGTGAAGTTGTACCAAGGGCGCGGGACGCAAGCTGACAATTGCAACAAAACAATCGTCCATGGCAGTTTGCTCGTCACCCACGAGGGACCTGTTTCCATCTGGGTTGAGATCGTTTTGCCGACCGAGATGGCAAAGGGGGTTGACACAAACTAATACAGCTTTTATGGTGTTTCTGAGTGGCGTCTTTCGTGAGAATGATTCCTATAACAGAGGATGTTTTTTTGTCAAGAGAAAAATTTCACAAATACATGTTTCATGACAGATTTTTGAATTAGAATTCTACGAACATGTGTGTCCCATACCCATATCCGGTATCAACCATCCTGTTTTTTCAATAATGCCAGGGCGACTTGCGATGAGATAATATAATACAAGTTTCCCTTACTTGCTTTCCGGGTGTTTTTTTCCATAATCCCCTGGCTACTGTTTAGCTTAATGGTAGCAATAATATTCAGCTCTTCATCGGCTTTCCGGAGGTTCTTATATTGTTCTCTCGTGAGTTTGCCCTTTGGGCTATACGCCCAATAAATGATTTTGTCGTGTGCCATCACCGTAGGATCGCCGAAATCGAGGAAAAGAGCACTTACAAGTTTTTGAACCTTTTCCGGTGAGGCATTTTCATATTGTTCATACAGGATGATTACCCGGTCTGTGGTCTTTTCGGCGACCACGGCCATACCCTGATCCTTGAATTTATACGTCCAGGGAGTTGAATCTCTCACGGCATGCTTGCTGGCCATCTCTTTCTGTTTATTCGTGAGCGCTTTTCCCAGAACATAATTTCCTCGCGAGATGTTCAGGGTTTCCACCTGTGACAGGGTATCGGAAAATTCATCAGAAAATGCTGATGATCCGGTGAACAGCAGGGCGAAAAACAGGATTATCCCTGGGTATATGATGTGTGCCATAGGTACGAATCCTTAGGCACTTGGCCAAAATAAATTAAGCACCTGACATCATCTATTCAGCTCATCTTCGGAGTCTCGTAAGCTTGCTTACCTGCCGTTCCTCAATCAAAAGGTCCTCAAAATAGAAACACTATTCTTGTGGCCTTTCGTTTTCGGATCGACCAGATCTAACCCGAATAGGTGCCATCTTGTTCAATTTATTTTGGACGAGTGCCTTAAAAAAATGCCCCGATCGTCCTGCATTTCAGTTGATCGGGGCATGAAAGGCCCCAAATAGTATCTCGTTTTATTGTTTGTAGCGCATTTTCTGTTCTTCCTCAATGAGCTTGATGGTTTCCGCACTTCCACCGGTTTTCGTCCAGATGTTCTCCGGCTTGGCTAAAATTTCGGAGATTATGTGTCTGTACTTTTCCCCATGGCCTGCCTTTTCAGCCAGCTCCTGCACCTGCGGCAGGAACTTGTGATAGAAATTGTGGGCAATTTCGTACATACCGTGCCAATGCACATAGTCGGGCGCATTCATGGCTGCGGCCATTCTTGCCCTTCGACCCTCGTGGTGCCACAATTCAAACCATGTGAACCCTAGTTCGGTCTGGAAACCGCTGTTTTTCCAAATCCCATCTTTTTTCAACATGCCGACCAGTTCCTTGCCGGGCTTGGCAAATTTGTCGTTATAAAGGTTAACCAGGTCGTCCAACTGGCTATAGAAATCTCGAACCTGATTAATCCCATGACATGACTTGCACATCCCCTGCATTACGGCACGCCTTTCCTGCCACGAAACCACCGATTTTATGGTCTTTTCAGCAATGACCTTCTTCAGCTTATCTCCCTCTCTGACATAGCTTTTGGCTTTTTCTTTCTGCCCGGGCCGAGGTGCAACCTCACCTGTGATATCAGCCATGGTACCGTCCGTAAAGGTCACTCGATTCAGCTTGGAGGAGACAGGCGCCCTGAGGTTCCAGGATAGACGATTCCCCACGTTATGTGAGCTTGGAGCGACCGATCCGTTCAGTTTGACAAAAGCGCCCATGTGGCAAGTGGAACATGTGGGAGCTGTGAAGTAGTCCTCTCCCAGCACCCATCTCCCGTCTTTCATGATATTCATGCTGGCAGCCCCACCCTGCCTGAGGGCTGAATAGAAGGCGATGCCATGTTTGCTTTCTTCATAGATTTCCTTCTGGGGATGGTCAGGCCCTAAATGACACTTGCCGCAGTTTTCAGGCTGTCTGGCCACGCTGGCTTTGAAAGAATGCTTAGAGTGACAGGCGATACAGACCCCTTTAGTCCCGTCGGGATTAATCCGGCCGATGCCGGTGTTGGGCCAGGTGTTGTGGTCCATCTGGGGGGCATCTGTTCTTGAACGGAGCGGTTTCCCGTCCTTATCCCTCTTGAGTGCGACCACGGAGCCGTGGCACTGCCAGCACCCACTGGCCATGTTGGCCTTGTTCGTTGGCATGCCGCCCACGACCTCAGCGAGCATGTTGTCTAACGATGCCATTATTTCACCGGCAGTGGCATGATGGGACGGCGCCATCTGTTTGGCTTGAGGTTCGTGGCATTTGGCACAGTCGTTTGGCGACAGTATGGTCTTGATGAATGCACCCTCGTGCATATAGCCCATCTCGTCTCCTTTGTCTGCCGCATGGCAGTTGTAACAACCGACCTGACCCTCCTTGGCCGCCGCATGGGGTGAAGTTTCCCACTGTAAAACCAAAGACTTGTTCTCCTTGAGATGACAGGTAACACACTTTTTATTGATTTCCTGGACCTTGGGGTTTTTCACATCGAAAGATTCTTCCGTCAGGCCGAAGGCGGTTCCCGTCGCGAAAATTCCCAAGACAAACACAATAAAGGCCAATTTCATCTTACACATCTCTTTACCTCCTTGTTTATATTTTTACGTGGCAAAATCGTTTAGGGCTTTTTCCCCCTCCTTTCCAATAAAATTTTTTTAACAATATTGACGCTATTGGTGAAATATCAGGAAGATATGCTTTCTTCCTCTAACCAGAGAGGGAGAATTCTGCTCAGGATAAACAGCACGAGAAATGGCAATGACATGAGAACAATCACAGCCAGAATTCCCTCCTTATCGAACCATTCCGGATGAAATTCGGTGTAGCCTCGGGTGCTTTTGGACATTAATTGACCGCCGATAACCACGTTCCACCGCATGAATAAAACCTGCAGGAGCAGAATGAAGGAAACCGCGGCCGCAAAAAATTGAAAAACCGATTCCTTCAGTGTAAACAAACACAACCATCCTAAAAGGAACAACGGTAATAGGGAACAGATGGCAACCTGCCATACCCAGAAGGAGTAGAAAAGCGGCCCGTTCAGCAAACCTTCCACGGAATGGTGGTACCAGGTTTTCAGATAAGAGTGGGAAAACACCTCTAACATCTCAAAGGAGAAGGCAAGAATGAAAAATCCGGCAAGTACATTGATGCAGGTCCGCACACAGGCTACATCGACTGGCTGATTCGTCAATTTTTTAATCACGATGTAGGCCAGAATAAGGGCTGAAATTCCTGATACGCAGGCCGAGAAAAGAAAAATGACCGGCATGAGAGGTGTGGACCAGCTTGGATTTGCTTTTACTCCTCCAAACAAAAATCCCACATATCCGTGAAGCACCGAGGCGACTGGAATACCAATAGCCACGAGGAATTTGATGATTTTCCGGTCCAGTTCAAGGGATTCGGGCGAAAGGTTTGTACTGTCCATAGTGAGAACGCGGTAAAGGACATTCATAATCCCTTTTGACTGGTTCCGGAGTTTGACCAGAGTGGGTCTGTAAACAAGGAGAACAATCAACGCTATGAGAACGATGGCAACCGTGAATATATACCCGGCCCCTGACATAGCTGAAGTGGGGCTTGGTGTGATCATCATATTATGATTCCTTTCAGGCCTGCCGAGATGCAACAACAAAGGAAACATGGCGCAGGAGAGAAAGGCAAGGGCAAATACAAGGGAAAAACGGGAAATGGGTTTCAGGGATTTGACTCCGAATACATAATAAAGGGCGGCAACAATAAAAGATCCGTCCACCAATCCGGTAAGGTACGGGTACAAAACGATCATCATACTCCAGTGGACGTGAAGATCGTTGGGGAAAACAAAGTTAAGAGTATCCATCAGCTTAGACCACCTCCCGCCTGAGGCCCTTGTAATAAAGAGCAGGATAGGTTCCCATGTCTTTTTTGAGGACCGTGAGGACTTCGTGCTCGTGCAGGAGCTTGTAGACTTCTGAGCTTTTGTCGTTTAGATCGCCAAATTTGCGCGCCCCGGTGGGGCAGACATTCACGCAAACCGGCAACAACCCTTTTCGCACCCGGTGATAGCACCATGTGCACTTCTCAGCAGTCCTCGTAACCGGATCGAGATACCGGGCGGAATAGGGACAGGCTTGAATACAGTAGGCGCAGCCCACGCAGCGCTCGCGATCCACCAAAATAAAACCGTCAGGCGTTTTGAAGGTAGCTCCCACAGGGCACACCTGTACGCATGGAGGTTCTTTACACATATTACAGAGCTTAGGCACAAAAAAGGTGTCTCGAATCTCCACATCTATATCCGTTCGTGGAGACTGGTATCCGTCAAGCCCTCCGTTGGGAGAATCCACGTACACCTCATCGTTGAAATCCTTGAGATATCTCTCTACCCAGGTCCTGTAGTACCCATCCGGAACATGGTATTCCCGTCTGTCCGCCACGCAGCACGATCCGCATCCTATGCAGCGAGTGATATCCACGATAAACGCAAAGCGTTGATTGAACATGTCCCATTTTTTGCCACGGATTCCAGAAATCTGTTCGGGGAATTCCGGAGTGGCGGCTGTTATGGGCATGGGAAGCACCAGCAGCAGAGAGCCTGCAATGGTGCCGTTAAGTACCTTCTTAATAAAAGCGCGGCGCTCTTTGTCCAGTTCAGCATCCGGCTTTCCCATTAACTTGCCTCCTTTATTCCAACAATTTTTTTTGCCCGGTTAATGTATTTGAGGGGGGCATGTACATGGTGGCATTGATCACAGGTATGGGAAGTTTTGACTTTTTGTTTCTCCAGATGCTCAGGCATGACAACCGTTTTGATAACCTCTTCCGGTCTGGCCTGGATAGCCCGGTTATGGCAGCGTAAGCACAGCACTTTTATTTCTTGCTTCTTTTTAACTGGAAGTTTGCCATAGACCTTTCTCGCCTTAATGTGATCGGCATAGGGACCGTGACAGAATTCGCATGAGATGGTCTTGTGAAGGCCTGTTAGGTGGATCTTCGCTTCATAGGGGTGGCAGGAGAGGCAGGAGGCGTTTGTCCCATGACGGATTTCCTGGTTGGCCTCCTCATCAATGGCATCGGCACGGTAAGGACCATACTTGCCAAATGACTTGGGAGTCAAGACAATCTTTCCGACAAAGCCAAGGACTGCAAAGACCACAAGACCAAGAACAATACGCTTAATGTGGGAATTATAACTTGATTTCACTGTCGGTCTCCGCAATGCACAGGTCATTGATGAAACGCCCATTGGGCGCGTCTGGATCGATAAACCGTTTTTTCAAATCCCGTTAAGTGTTTGTCTATCTGTATATAGGACAATTAGATATTTTTCTTATTCTTGATGAATAACACTGAAGGGTCAAGCAACGATCCTGTAAAACTTGTAACGATAGTTCTGCTTTAGATAGTCAGGCGTGGAGCTATGTGGTTTGGAATTTGTATCCTACCCCGGCGACCGTGACGATGTATCGAGGATTTTCAATGTCGGGCTCAATTTTCTTTCGCAGTCGCTGGACATGAACGTCTACTGCACGGCTGGTCTGGTAGAGCTGGGAATCGTGCCAGATCTGGTTGGTGATGAAATCCCTGGAAAGCACTTCATTGGAATAGGAGACGAACAACTCAAGCAGTTTGAACTCTGTTCTGGTGAGTTTGACTTCTTTGCCACAAAGGGAAATCCTTCTGGTTTTGAAATCAATGGTAAGGTCTTTGATTTCGTGGGAACCCGTTTTCAGGTTCCTTTCGGTCCTTCGAAGGATCGCTTTGATTCGGGCAGAAAGTTCCAGGAAGTGGAAAGGCTTGATCATGTAATCATCCGCCCCGCATTCCAGACCGAGAACCTTGTCGGACACTCCTTCCCTCGCGGTGAGCATGACGATAGGAAAATCGAATTTATTCCTGATGACCTGGCATGCTTTAATGCCGTCGATATCCGGTAGATTCAGGTCGAGGATGACAAGGTCGGGCCTGAGCCTGCCCGCCATTTCGATGCCGGAACGGCCATTAAAGGCACTCAGGACTTCATAGCCATCCAGTTCGAGGTTACCTTTTAGGGTCTGCACGATGTCTTCATCGTCGTCGATGACCAGAATGACCGGTTTGCCTGGTGTATCCTGCTGCTTCATGATGAGATCCATCCGAAAGTTCCGGCAGTGCGGTAAAAAATAAAACCTTAGCTTTCTTTGCGTCTTAAAGAAGCCCCGCCAGCGGGGCAAGTGGGCGGTAAGGTCGTGTAAAAGTCTCTTTCTCGATCAGGCTGGTTTTTTTTCAGCTGGAGGCGGCGCTCATATGAAACTTCATCCGGTTATTTGTTTTTGAACCGCAAAGACGCCAAGGCCGCAAAGCCTTTTTCGAATCGGAACGGACGATTCGAAAAAACAGCCATTATTGTTTCTGTGTGAAACGTAAATATTCTCCGAAATGCCCGCAGGGCTGATTGCTTTATCGAATCGTCCGTTCCGATTCGGTAAAAAAACAAAATCTTAGCGTTCTTTGCGTCTTGAGCGTAGCCCCGCTAGCGGGACAAGCGGGCGGTAAATATCCTGTAAAAGTTTCTTTCTTGATCAGATCCCGCTTTTAAGCGGAACGGCGACACTCATAATGTAATCGCTCTACGATCTTTTGTGCAAGGAAATATCTTTCTTTTTGCATGGGCGTTACAGGTTTAACCGAATGATTACATTTTTGCACTTCCTCATCCAGTTGACTATTGTGAAAGGTTCGCGTATGCAATGAAAGAAGCATTTTATTACAGGACCAACTGACCATTGACCCATTCATGAATTCCTTCCGGAGACTCGAAAATGACCAGACGGCATCTTTCCCTTCAATGGAAATTTCTTCTGTCCATTACCGTGATCATCTTTCCCATTCTCGGGATGATTTTTGCGGTTGCGGTAGTCCAAAACCGGAACCAGGCGATGGAGCAGGTCCTGAACCAGGCGAGAATCCTTTCCAGACAACTTATTCTCACGAGACAATGGATTGCCGATTGTGGTGGAGTCATGGCCCTCAGAGGCAGCGAAGGAGTTCGAGGGACGTCGTGTTTTTATGATGACAGGCTGGAAACTTCAGAGGGTTCTTATCAGCGGTTTACGCCGGCCATGGTAACCCAGAAACTCTCTGAGTATTCCATGCGTCAGGATCTGTATCATTTTCGACTCTCAGGCCTCACTCCTCTCAATCCGAAAAATAGCCCGGACGATTTTGAAAAACAGGCGCTCCGGCAGTTTGTAAATCAAAATATTTCTGAGGTAACAGGGTTTCAAAGCCTTGCTCATGGGGAATATTTTCGATATATGGTACCGCTCCATATGGATGCTTCGTGTCTCGAATGTCACAACCAGCAGGGGTTGTCTCACGGCTCTGTACTTGGAGGATTGAGCGTTCTTCTTCCCATAGAGGGAGTGCGCACAACCCTGGCCAGGGACCATTGGAAACTGGTTGTTGCAGGAGTAGCCCTCATGTTTGTTACTGTCCTGACCCTTTTTGTTCTGCTCCGTCGAATTGTCATCCGACCTTTGAACCAAATGGAAAACATGGCGGGTGAAATCGGGCAAGGCAATCTGAACGCGAGGGTAGAGATTGTTACCGGAGATGAATTTGAAAAGCTTGGATCTGCTTTCAATCACATGGCTGCGAGGCTTTCGAGAGGTCGAGACAGGTTGCAGGAAAAAATCGAGCGGGCTACGCAGGAGCTTTTAGAGGCAAATCGTGAACTGGAGACGCTGGATCAGTTGAAAACAGATTTTATTGCCAGCATGTCACATGAACTCCGTTCCCCCCTTACAGTGATCCGAGGGGGGGTAGACTACCTGAAAAGAACTGTCAAAGGAACGGATAATCGGAATTACCTTTCCATTATCGACAAAAACCTTTCAAGGCTCATTCACCTGGTTACGGACCTGTTTGATTTTACCAGGATCGAGGCGGAGAAAATGGAATGGGCCTTTGAGCAGGAAAATGTATCCGGACTGGTGAGAGAAGTGACTGAGATACTTGCTCCCCTGGCAAACGACAGGGGTATTTCCTTAAGGTTTGATTCGAAGGGGGATATCTTTGCGAAAATAGATCTGGAAAGGATTGAGCAGGTTCTGGTGAATCTGTTAGAGAATGCCATAAAATTTTCCGGCAATGACACAGAGATCCGGATTGAGACAGTGGAAGAGGATGATGCGGTTGTCGTTGCGGTCAAAGACCAGGGCATGGGTATATCCGTGAGAGACCTCGACGCGATTTTTGAAAAATTTCATACAACTCCCGCTTCGGAAGGGAAGAGAAGGAGCGAAGGGACCGGCCTCGGTCTTGCCATTTGCAAGGGGATTGTGGAGGCCCATGGAGGGACCATATGGGCCGAAAGCGCTCCGGGTGCAGGGAGTGTTTTTTACTTTACTCTCCCTCGGTGTGATTCGTGATTCAGCTGGTGAAAACGCCCCATCCGTGCGAGTTATTCCAACTTCTGATCATAGGTGGTTTCCATCCATAAATGGCCCTTTTCCGCAATGTTGGCGTCAAACTGCGGGTTTCCTTGTGCGGCGTACTATCGTACGTCTCCGCACAAACCCTTGTTTTCCTTGACCTTGCAAAAAATTGCTCATTTCTGAATTGGAAACCCGCAGTGTCCAAATTGAATAAATGGATAAACACTAGGTATGGTTTTTTCCATGGGATGGGAGGCAAAACATATTGCCCGAATAATTTCTTGTTTTTGGTCTCAATTTGCGATATTTGTACAGCAGGATAGAGGATCAATATTTCATCGGGGAAACAGGACCCACTCAGCTTGGGCATGTACCGCCCGCGTTCAGGTTCCTGTGAGGAGTTTCCATGCGGGAAAAAGCAGAAAATCTGGCGGACCTTTTGAATACGAAAGACTCCAGTGAGGTCTATAATGAAGTGGTGGAAATACTCTCGTTGATCTTTCCGCGTTTTGACTTTGTGCCTGTTGAGAGGGCTTTTCACGATTTTCTCAGCCTTTTCGAGGGTTCCTATCAGGGCTATAAAAAATGTGATACCCGATACCACGATGTGGTTCACAGCACGGATACATTTCTCTCCATGGCAAGATTGATTCATGGAGCAACCGTGAAAGGCGTTTCTTTTTCCGAAAAAGGAGTTGTTCTCGGGCTGATAAGCGCGGTGTTTCATGATGCGGGCTATATCCTGCAGGACGAAGAGGAAGGACCCGGTGCCGCGTTCACTTTGACTCATGTGCTGCGCAGTATAACCTTCATTAAAAAATATTTGCTGGAAAAAGGATATTCTAAGGAGGATTATCGTTTTTGTGAGGCCATTCTCAAGTGTACCGGTCTCAACGTGGAAATGAAAGAGATCCTGTTTTTTTCTGAAGAAAATGAAATCCTGGGGAAATTGTTGGGAACAGCCGATCTTCTCGGTCAGATGTCTGACCGCATGTACCTTGAAAAGCTCCCTCTTCTTTTTAAGGAATTCCGTACGGCCCATATTGATGGACTCAGTACTGTATTGAACTTTCTGAGGGATACTCCCAACTTTTTCAAAATGACTCTGGACCGGTTTGCCAATGAACTCATGGGTCTCAACAGGTATGCGCGGGATCATTTCAGGGTTCGTTGGGGCATCGATGAGGATTTGTATATGGCTGCCATAAGGGGGAATATTTCCTATCTGAAGTTCGTCCTCGAGAAATGCGGGGATGACTACTCTGATTATTTCAGACGTATCAATTATAGACTTGCAGAAAAAGAGGTCTATTCTTATTGACATGATCTTGAAAACTGTGATTTATTCATTTAGTGTGAATGAATATAACTTAAAAGATGCTATTAGCGGTTAGCCTTTAGCTATTAGCCGCACAAAATCAGTGACTTAGGTCGCAATGGGTTAGCATCAAAAGGTGAGAATCTTAGCACGAAAAAAAGTCATTCAAATGCTTGAGATCTTTAAGCTAACGGCTAATAGCTAAGAGCTAATTGCAGCTTTTAGGTATAAGGCTTTTGGTTTAAAGTCGTAACCGCATAAAAAAGGAGAGGTAAAATGAGAGTTCTGCTGGCTGTTGTATTTTTAATTTGTTGGTTGGTTCAGCCTGTCTGGGCAGGTTTGGAAGTGGGGCAGGTTCCCGAAAAAGTGGTCCTTTCAGGTGATGATGGGGGACGATTGGACGGGAGTCCGTGGAGTAGTGATGAGCTGAAGGGCAAGGTTCATGTGTTGTTTTATGTGGACCCCGATGAAAAAGATCTGAACAACGATGCGAGTGAAGCCCTAAGACTGGAAAAATTGCCTAAAGATAAATACCAGTCTTACGCCATGATAAACATGGCTGCCACTTGGTTGCCCAACTTTGCCATCACCTCTTCCCTTGAAAAAAAGCAGGAAAAGTATCCGACTGCAATTTATGTTCGCGACTACGACAAGATCCTGGTGAAGAAATGGGGTATCGCGGATGACAACAGCGATGTCCTGGCATTTGACAAGCAGGGGAATCTGATTTTCATTAAAGAGGGGAAACTGGGGCCTGAGGATATCAAAGAACTCATCCGGTTGGTGCGCGAAAATCTAGACAAGTAGATAGACCAGTTGAAGATTGTGTCTGGAACACAGTAAATTTAAGGGAAACTGATGTCGTTTGAAGTCCGTCAAATCGGTGTTGTTCGATCCCCATTGAAGAATCGCGCGGAGTGCCCCTGTCAAGAAAGCGAGAATGCCCCTGAGGCGATCGTGGAAATTGATCCGCAATACGAAGAAGCCCTGGAAGGATTGGTTTCCGGGCAAGAAATTCTGCTTCTGACGTGGCTTCATCAATCCGATCGTTCACGACGGAAGGTGCATCCCAGGGGAAATCGTGAAAATCCCATAAAGGGAGTGTTTGCGACCCGGTCCCCCGACCGGCCCAACCCGATCGGTTTTCACAAAACGAGAATTGTCTCCTTTGATCAGCCGTTGCGTATCAGGGTAGATGCATTGGAAGTGATCGACCTGACCCCTGTCATAGATATTAAACCTGTCATTTAAGCCCCTTATGAGATAGAATTAGATCATCCATGGAAAAGATTTCTGCAAATACCTACGATAAATATATCAAAGCGCTTACGGATATCAGCAGTGCGATTACATCAGAACAATATCTTGAAGACATTCTCAAGCTGATAGTTATGGTCACTGCCAAAGTAACCGGCTTTGAGATTTGTTCTCTGTGGCTGGTAGACGAAAGCGAAACTCCCAAAAAGATTCGGTTAAAGGCCACACAGGCCATTGATCCTGAATATGTGAAGGACCGTTCATTGGGGAGAGTCGAAGGGGTTGTCGGTTTTGTGTCCACGCATAATCAACCCTTGGTCGTAAAGGACGTCCTGAAGGAGCCCAGGTTCAAGGAAAAGGAAATGGCGAAAAAACTGGGCCTGGTATCCATGCTTAGCGTGCCTCTCCGGGTGAAAAATGAAAAGGTTATCGGTGTGCTCAACTGTTTTACGGATGAACCCCATGAATTCTCCGACACTGAGATATACCTTGTAACGGCCGTGGCTAATCAGGCGGCAGTGGCAATTCTCAATACTGAATTAATCGTAAAAACAAAAGTAATCCAGGAAGAATTGGAGACTCGCAAGCTGGTAGAAAGGGCGAAAGAGGTCCTTATCAGCCGGCGTGACATGACCGGAGAACAGGCGTACCGGTGGATTCAGAAACGGAGTATGGATTCACGCAAATCGATCCGTAACGTGGCCGACGCGATCCTCCTTTCAGAAGAAGTATAGGGGGGGCTTTGTCTAACGTTATCCTACTCTGAGAGTAGCGTTTATGGCAAAAATATCTTGACAGGGAGAGTACCTGAAGCTATACTCACAAATTGAAATTTGATTTGAAGCCTTGCACAAAGACGTGTTAAGGCCTTTTGCGATAAGACAAAGGCGTCTAAACCCTAATCAGGGAAGGCGCCTTTTTTTTGTTTTCTTCCCTGACCTAAGTAAAGGAGGATTAAACATTGAATTTACAAAAACCAAACGCGAATGAAGCCCTTCAGACCAAAAATCGCTCACGTGATGTGGCTCCCCAGTCAGGCATCTGCAGCAGGTGTGTTGACGGATGTAAGGGGAACTGCGATATGTTCAATGCTACATTTCGGGGTAGGGAACTCCTTTATCCCCAGCCATTCGGCAGCATTACTGCCGGTGCAGATAAGGACTACCCGGTTGATTATTCCCATCTGAATATCATGGGATATGCCCTTGGGGCAAAGGGGGTTGAAGCGGATCCGGATAAGGCAACCTTCCCCGCGGTCAATACTGAGACGTCCTTTGGCGTCGACGAAAAAATCAAGATGAAGGTCCCCATATTTACCGGGGCCCTCGGCAGCACGGATATCGCCCAGAAGAATTGGGAACATTTTGCCATCGGTGCCGCCATTAGCGGAATCACCTTAGTGTGCGGTGAAAATGTCTGCGGCATCGACCCGGAACTGGAATTCAACCGCGACGGGAAGGTGAAAAACTCACCTGAAATGGATCGCCGAGTTAAAGAATACCGCCGTTACCATGAAGGCTACGGGGACATCCTTGTACAGATGAACGTGGAGGATACCCGAAACGGGGTGGCCGAATACGTCATCGACAAACTCGGTGTTGAGACCATTGAATTGAAATGGGGGCAAGGCGCCAAATGTATTGGCGGCGAAATCAAGGTGAACTCCCTGGACCGGGCAATTCAATTGAAAAAAAGGGGGTACATTGTCACGCCCGATCCGGAGGCCCACGCTTTTCAAGCCGCCTTCAAGGCTGGACCTCTGAAACAGTTTGAGCGCCATTCACGCCTCGGTTTCATTGATCAGGAAGGCTTTATGAAAGAGGTGGCGCGGGTGCGTAAATTAGGTGCAAAGCGTGTTACGCTCAAGACCGGTGCGTATCCCATGAGAGAACTGGCCATGGCGATCCGCTGGTCCAGTGATGCCAAGATCGATCTTCTGACCATCGACGGGGCGCCGGGGGGCACAGGCATGAGCCCGTGGCGGATGATGAACGAATGGGGCATCCCCTCTATTTATCTGCACTCCATGGCGTATGAGTTGTGTGACCGTCTCGCCAAAAGGGGATTGTGGGTCCCGGACATCGCCTTTGCAGGCGGGTTTTCGGCAGAGGACCATGTCTTCAAGGCTCTGGCCTTAGGCGCCCCGTACTGCAAGGCCGTCTGCATGGGCCGCGCCCTGATGATTCCGGGCATGGTGGGGAAAAATGCGGAAAGGTGGCTGAGAGGCGAACAAGGCGGGCTGCCGTCTACAGTTTCAAAATACGGGTCTACAAAAGAAGAGATCTTCATGAATTATGAGGTTCTTAAAGAAAAGTACGGGGGTGAGGCGGATAGCCTGCCGTTGGGAGCCGTTGGCATCTATAGCGCTGTAGACAAAATCAAGGTAGGCCTCCAGCAGTTAATGGCCGGTTCGAGAAACTGGGAAGTCAAATATATCAGTCGTAAAGATGTATTTTCACTTACAGAAGAATGTGCAAAAATTACGGATATTCCGTATGTCATGGATGCATACAGGGAAGAGGCCCTCGGTATAATAGACGCCTGAGATCTGACATAAAATAGTTCGAGACATCGAGGGGAGGAATTTATCCTGCCCTTGATGTTCTCAAGCTTCAGTTAGGCAAGTTGAATAATCATCCTTTATTACTTCAAACCGCCTGTTCCAACCGGGGAAGTCTGAGGCTGAGGTAAGATGGACTCAGAAAATAGTAATTTATTGATAGAATCTTATGCGCGTTTTAGGATCTATCATGAACTAATGTCAAAGAAAGTGCGTGAGATCCTGCTCGTTTCCAGTCCCTATGATGCCTTCATCATGGAAGAAGACGGGAGTCTTGCATCAAGGATCATTAACGAATATAGCGGGTTGAACCTGAGCCACCCCCCGAGGGTGACAAGGACTTCTTCGGCCCATGATGCCTTGGCGCTCTTGAGAATGAAAAAATTCGACATGGTCCTGACTACCCCGCACCTGGAGGAAATGGATGCGTTTTCGTTAGGTTTGCAGGTGAAAAAAATAAATCCGGAGTTGCCTGTTGTCCTTTTGGCCCACAGCCCCAGGGGTATTTATCCACCTCCTGCGAACAAGAATTGCGAGGGGATTGACAAGGTTTTTATCTGGTCCGGCAATTCAGATCTCCTTCTGGCCCTGATCAAGAACGCTGAAGATCACCTGAATGTAGATATTGATACTCAGAAGGCGATGGTGCGTGTTCTCCTTCTGGTTGAAGATTCACCGATTTATTACTCTTCCTTTTTACCCCTTATCTACAAAGAGATCGTGAGCCAGACGCAGGCGGTGCTCAAACACGGTCTCAACGAAGAACACAGGCTCCTTACAATGCGGGCTAGACCCAAGATAC
>Ga0208901_1000076_pt1 | contig 67114 bp, 50 predicted proteins | sample AntAceMetag02UKF_FD_184764 | JGI IMG/M metagenome (GOLD analysis project Ga0208901, IMG submission 184764) | Saline lake microbial communities from Ace Lake, Antarctica - Antarctic Ace Lake Metagenome 02UKF (SPAdes) (version 2) | ecosystem: Environmental > Aquatic > Non-marine Saline and...
TCGATAACGGAAAAATACTGCTGATTGATCTTTCAAATATGGGGATAAGCGTCCGACAGGTTTTGGGATCTTTTATATTATCAATCCTTCATCTCAATGCTCTGGGACGCCGCAACACGCCGATCGATCAGAGAAAACAGTTTCATATATACTGTGACGAAGCTCACAATTTTCTCACTGACTCGGTTGAAAACCTCATCGCTGAGGCAAGGAAATATCGCGTTAGCCTAAATCTCGCACATCAGTACCTCAGCCAGTTTAATAAGCAAATAGGGGATGCACTTTCAACCGTGGGGACATCAATAGTCTATAAAGTGGACAAAAGAGATGCGGGCTACCTTGCAAAAGACTTTCAAGGGAAGGTTTCACCGGAAGACCTCGTTTCCCTCGCAAGAGGAGAGGCCTTTGCCCGCATCGGTACGGAAATTGTTAAGATAAAAACACGGTTGCCGTTGGAAATCCCGACTACCAACTTCCGGGATCGAATTATCGAAGAGTCCCGGAGACAATATTATAAACCCGTACATGAGGTTAAGAAAGAAATTAGACACCGTGGTGAGAGGTGGAAAGCACCCTTTTCTGCGCTCAGTGTTTTGCCCATTGAAACGGCAGATGGCGGTGTCAAGGAGTTTACATATGATGAGTTCTGATTTCAGAGTGGAAGCGGCAAAAATTATCAGTGATGTCTTTGAATTGCTGAGTGATGAGTATCTTCGCCCCCGCATAGATGAACCCATCGAGAGAGCGCTGGTCGGTTTTGAGTATGACGAGTCGATTCCGATTACACAGCACACTTTTAATGGGATTCTGGGTGACTTTGTTGGTTATATTTACAAACAAGCTCTTTCGGGTCAAAGAATATTGTCGGTTTCCCAAGCGCAAACTGAGGCTGTGGACATCCTTGAAAAGGGTTATCAAAACGTACACGCACATGGATACGACGCCGCATTGCTGGACGTATTGAATCCTGAATGTGATGGTCTCAAACCTATTCTTTCCCAGATCGCGGAAGTGATTGCCAGCTCCCAGAGAAAAAAACATATCATGTGGGTTTATGGAAGCCGCATTGTCATGCTCAAATGGCAAACAAAGTGCGCAATCGCAGAAATCCTTATCCAAAGATGGGGAGGGCTTTTACCTGCCACCATTTTGAATTGTACGCCCGCTCAGCTGGCAGGTCATTTAACGGAACTTTTCAACTTATTTGTCGTTACGGATAAAACAATCGACAAAATCTTGATGCCGAACAATAGTCTCAACTCAACATTAAACGATTCAAAGCCGCATAAGCATAATCCGAAGTGAATATGATACCATTAACATAATTACAACATAAAAGCGCGGACAGGAGGGAATCATGTCAATCAAAAACAATCGAAGTACAAGCGAGAAAATCGACATTTACCGCAGCTTTTTCTCTGGGCTCACAAATGCTTACGGAACCTATGATCCTGAATCAGGCCGGGCGTATCAAGTAAAAGAAAGGGTTTCCAAGAATGTGATTTTGAACCATCTCATGGGTCGAAAACCATATGGGGTATATCTTCTGGTCAAGGATCGCACCAGCGCCGTCGTCGTTGATTTCGATACGGAAGACCGTTTTGCAGTGATAGACTTTATCACAAGAGCCAAACATTATGGCATTTTGGCATACATAGAAAGAAGCAAGCAAAAAGGGTATCATGTATGGATATTCTTTGAAGCAGGGCTTGTTCTTGCGTTAAAAGCCCGTTTGGTTGCTCATTTTATCCTGGAAGAAATAGATAGGCCTGATACGGAGATTTTCCCGAAGCAGAATTGCCTTGATACGGACGTACATTATGGGAATTACATAAATGCCCCTTTGTTCGGAGCCTTGGTTCCACTCGGAAAGACAGTATTTGTCGATCCGGCAACATTCATTCCTTTCCCTGATCAGTGGACTATCCTTGAATCGGTTCATAGAGTTACAGAACAAGCGCTTGATGAAATCATTGAACTGAACGATCTATCCCCTACAGTGCCGTTTCGGGAGATGGCTCCAAAATCCGGGAATAAACCGCTACGTTCCTATGCTTTGCCTCCCTGCGCACAGAAGATCCTCGATGAAGGTGTATTTAGGTATCAGAGGGTTTCCTGTTTTCGATTGGCGGTACATTTCAAAAGACTTGGCCTGCCGTACGATATTGCAATCGCTGGTCTCAAGTCCTGGGCATTGAAAAACCGCCCAAAAAACGGAAAACCAGTCATCAGAGAAACGGAGATCCTGAACCAAGCTTCTGATGCCTACAATAAAAGTTACACGGGTTATGGGTGCCAAACTCCTGCCATCATATCCTTTTGCGACGACTCTTGTTTTGTAAAAAAACAAAAAAGCAACGACAAAAACCTCTTACAGAATTGATTGCTATGGAAGAATATCTGTAAGCGCCAATAGAACCGCATCTTTTCCCCGCCTGCGGAGTGTGTCATAATTGGGCAACCTTTTAATCCATGAGAGAGGATGCCCATGTCCAAACGAATCAACGAATGATCAAACAAAGCCCATCAGTCCTGCCAGCAGCGAAGGTTCAAGCCAAAAATCCCTTGGAATCCAGCTCAATGCTCGTTGACTTTGCCGTAAGCCTGATTCTTTGCCTGTAAAGAGGCTTAAGCAGTTGGTAGAGGAGAAAGGCATATCACTCAATTCCTCTTCAGATCACAAGACCAGGAGCGTGATTGTGTTAAACACTGGGCAGGTTGTATTGACCTCTCTTCAGCCATCGGCTGTTAATAAACGGATTGATGACTTGAAAGAATTAGTCAGGCAGAATTTATAAATGGCATTTATAAATTTTTGGGTTGAGAGGCTTTAAGACGTTTGATGGATTGTTTCTTTCGGCTGGCTCAAGGAATCTTTATTTTAGGCAGAAGTGGTGAAATCAGGGATTTCATTCCCCGATATTCCCTGGTTTATTGGTTATGGAAGGCTTGGAGAGGTGCATGATTCCCTGATATTCACAGAAAAGTTGAGAATCCTCTCCATTTATAAAAAATTTATAAATTTTACAAAAACGCATAAAAAAAGCACTTAGTTTTAGGCTAAGTGCTTGTTTTTACTGGCGGGGACGACGAGACTCGAACTCGCGACCTCCGGCGTGACAGGCCGGCGTTCTAACCAAACTGAACTACGCCCCCACATAAAACAAATTTAAATCAAACGCACCAACTACATTTTGGGGAGAAGAACTCGCGATCTCCCCGCACACATGCGGGACGTTCTAACCAAACTGAACTACGCCCCCACATAAAACAAATTTAAATCAAACGCACCAACTACATTTTGGGGGAGAAGAACTCGCGATCTCCCCGCACACATGCGGGACGTTCTAACCAAACTGAACTACGCCCCCACGTGAACTAAACTCCCAATCTTCCCGAAACAACGCAGTGCCCGCAGTGCAATGGTAGGCGGAGCGGGGCTTGAACCCGCGACCCTCGGCTTGTAAGGCCGATGCTCTCCCACTGAGCTACCCGCCTGCTCAAGAAGAATAGGAACGTTTACCATTCCAATTTCTTCTTGTCAAGCATTTTACGACGAAAAAGTCAGTGCGCTGTAATATTCTGATCGGGGTTTTCAGAAACCTTGACCAGCTCACTCAGGCAGAATGGTTTATATTCCTCTTCAGGTGCAAACAGCTGGTCTTCATCCCCCAAAATAAGGGCCTCTGGAAGGACCTGATCCATATGTTCTACCAGAACCAACTCAACTTTCTTAAGGACATTTTTGGGTATTTCCGCGATGTCCTTCTTGTTTTCAAAAGGAATGAGCACTTTATTAACACCACCCCTGTGAGCAGCCAGGATTTTCTCCTTCAATCCTCCGATCGGAAGCACTCTTCCCCGGAGAGTAATTTCACCGGTCATGGCAATATTGTGATTCACCGGATACCCCGTCATTGCCGATACCAGCGACGTGGCCATGGTTATGCCTGCCGAAGGCCCATCTTTCGGTGTGGCTCCTTCCGGAACATGGACATGGATATCGATTTTTTCATAAAACCCATCAGGGAGCTTCAACTGTTTTGCCCGTGATCGAACATAGCTCAAGGCAGCCTGGGCCGATTCCTGCATGACATCGCCCAGTTTACCCGTTAGAACTAGGCTGCCTTTCCCTGGCATCATGGTTGCTTCCGTCTGCAGGAGCTCGCCTCCAATATCCGTCCAGGCAAGGCCGGTGGTGACACCCACGGTGTCCTTCTCTTCGGTCCGGCCATAACGATATCTGCCTACACCAAGATACTTCTCAACAGACTTGGTTTTTATTGCAATTTTTTTATCTGTTCCTTTTTTGACGATCTCTCTTGCGACTTTTCGGCAGATGGAAGAAATTTCTCTTTCCAGATTCCTCACGCCCGCTTCGCTTGTGTGGTTGCGGATAACCTTGAGGACGGCCTGGTCGGTAAAGGATATATTGGAGGGGTCAAGCCCATTCTGCTCAATTTGTTTCTTTATGAGAAACTGTTTTGCGATGTTGAGTTTTTCCACCTCAGTATACCCGGGAAGCCTGATCACTTCCATCCTGTCCTGTAGAGGAACGGGGATATTGTAGAGATTATTGGCGGTGGTAATAAAAAATACATCGGAAAGGTCATAATCCAGATCGAGGTAGTGATCGCCAAACGCCACATTCTGTTCGGGATCAAGCACCTCGAGCAGAGCCGCGGACGGGTCTCCTCGAAAATCGGTGCTCATTTTATCCACTTCGTCGAGGCAGAACACTGGGTTACTGGTTTTGGCCTTTTTCAAATACTGTATGATTTTGCCGGGCATCGCTCCGATGTAGGTCCTTCGATGCCCTCTGATTTCAGCTTCATCCCTTACGCCGCCCAGGGAAAGGCGTACGAAATTTCTACCTGTGGCCCTCGCTACCGATTTGGCAAGGGAAGTCTTTCCCACTCCCGGGGGTCCCACGAGACACAAGATGGGGCCTTTCAACTTCTTCGTCAGTTCCTGAACCGCAAGATACTCAATGATTCTCTCTTTCGGCTTTTCGAGGCCGTAATGATCTTCATCAAGAATTGCTTCCGCTTCCCCTATTTGAATTCGGGTTTTTGTCTTAGTTCGCCACGGCAGATCAAGAATCCAGTCGATATAATTCCTCACCACTGCTGCCTCGGCAGACATGGGGGCCATCATTTTCAGTTTTTTGAATTCCTGCCATGTTCGCTGCTTCGCTTCCTTGGTGAGCCTCTTTTTCTTGATTTTTTTCTGGAGTTCGTCAAGCTCGGCCTTAAAATCGTCCTTCGTACCCATTTCCTTATGGATAGCGCGAATCTGCTCGTTGAGGTAATAATCCTTCTGAGTTTTTTCCATCTGGTTCTTCACTCGACCCCTGAGCCGATTCTCAAGACGAAGGATGTCCACCTCTTTAGCAAGCTTTTCAAAAAGCTTTTCCAATCTGTGGTTGAGCTCAACGGCTTCGAGAAGTTCCTGCTTATCGCTGACCTTCAGCGCCAGATGCCCCGCGATTGTGTCAGCGAGACGTCCCGGATCCCCTATGGAGGTAACGGCAGAGACAATTTCCTTCCCAATTTTATTGTTGAGTTTGGAGTACTCTTCAAAACTGGTATGAATGGCCCTCAACAATGCCTTGGTTTCCAGATTCTGCACAGACGAAGTATTGACCCTGACTACCTCGACAATAAAGAACCCCTGTCGATCAGCAAAGTTTTGTATCCGGCCTCTCTCTTTCCCTTCAATGAGTGCCTTTACAGTGCCATCAGGCAATTTCAGCAGCTGGAGAACCGTCCCAAGAGTTCCAACTTCATAGATATCCTTAGGTTCGGGGTCATCCGATTCTGCCTCTCTCTGGGCGGCAAGAAAGATTTCCTTGTTATGAGAAAGTGCATATTCAAGGGCCTTAATCGATTTTCCCCGGCCCACAAACAGAGGAACCACCACGTTTGGGAATACCACCACATCTCGCAACGGCAAAAGCGGATAGTAGAGCGGTTCATTCCCGGTGGGTTCCTCGTGATCTTTTTTTAGTGTTTCAAGCATATCATTATCCATAGGTGGCCTGGTTTGCGTAAAGGAGCAAAGGCGCTTCGCCTTTCGCTACAACTTCCTGGTTGATAATGCATTCCCTCACGTCTGGAGAAGAGGGGATGTCGTACATGATGTCTAACATGATAGATTCTAAAACAGCTCTCAGACCGCGTGCCCCCGATTTCCTTTTGAGGGCATCCTGCGCTATAGTCTTTAACACTTCCTCCGTGAATTTCAGTTCGACATTCTCCAGCTCAAACAACTTTTGATACTGTTTCACCAGCGCATTTTTTGGTTCCGTTAAAATGCGAACCAGGGCTTCAAGGCTGAGTTCATTGAGCGTCGACACCACGGGAATCCTTCCGATGAATTCAGGGATCATTCCAAACTTAATGAGGTCTTCAGGCTGGACCAGGGATAAAATCTCGTTGGTGTTCATATCCTTAGCACCCTTTATGTCTGCCTCGAATCCCATCAACTTGCTTCCGATCCTTCTACTGATCACGTCAGTCAGACCGTTGAAGGTTCCCCCGCAGATGAAAAGGATATTTTTCGTATCCACTTTCACGAAATCCTGCTGTGGATGTTTTCTTCCTCCCTTAGGAGGAACATTGGCCATGGTGCCTTCTATTATTTTCAACAGGGCCTGCTGTACCCCTTCCCCGGATACATCCCGCGTGATAGAAGGGCTGTCGGCTTTTCGAGCGATCTTATCAATTTCATCGATATAAACAATTCCTCTGCAGGCCGCTTCCACATCGTAATCGGCGCCCTGGACCAGGCTCAGAATGATGTTTTCCACATCCTCACCCACGTACCCGGCCTCAGTAAGCGTTGTTGCATCGGCAATGGTAAAAGGAACGTTTAATATCTTGGCCAGAGTCTGGGCCATCAAGGTTTTTCCGCATCCCGTAGGCCCGATGAGGAGGATGTTGCTTTTTTCTATCTCTATACCTTCCAAATCGATCTTGGTGTCGATCCGCTTGTAATGATTGTGGACGGCAACGGAAAGTACCTTTTTCGGCCGATCCTGCTCAATTACATACTGATCAAGAATTTCTTTGATCTCAACAGGCTTCAATAATCCGCCGGAGTCATCTTTTTCTTCTTCCGAGTATTCCTCCGCGATGATTTCATTGCATAACTGGATACACTCGTCACAGATGTACACGGACGGTCCGGCAATAAGTTTTTTTACTTCATCCTGACTTTTTCCGCAAAAGGAGCAGAGCAGATCGTCATTAGAAGAACTGTTTTTAGCCATAGCACCTCACTGTTTTATTTAGCACCCGAACCAGAAATGCTAAAACGGGGTCATCTTCAGTCTGATTTTGTTTGAATGTCTCTCTTGGTAATGATTTTATCTATGATTCCATAGGTTTTTGCTTGTTCGCAGGTCATAAAAAAATCACGCTCGGTATCTTTCCGAATCTTTTTTATCCCTTGGCCGGTGTGTTTGGCCAGAATCTGATTAATGTTCTCTCTGGTTTTCAGGATTTCCTTGGCATGAATGTCAATATCCGTTGCCTGTCCCTGGGCGCCACCCAACGGCTGGTGAATCATGATCCGGGAGTTGGGAAGGGCATATCTTTTGCCCTCTGTTCCTGCAGCGAGAAGAATAGCCCCCATACTTGAAGCCTGGCCCATGCAGATTGTTGCAATGTCCGGCCCGATATATTGCATGGTGTCATAGAGTGCAAGGCCTGCTGAAACGGAGCCGCCCGGCGAATTGACGTACAGGCTGATTTCTTTCTCGGGATCCTCAGATTCAAGAAACAGCAGCTGCGCGATAATGGTATTGGCCATATCATCGTGAACCTGCGAACCTAAAAAAATGATCCTGTCTTTTAGAAGCCGGGAATAAATATCGTAAGCGCGTTCTCCACGGCTGGATTGTTCAATTACCATCGGTATTAACATGAAGGGTCTCTATCCTCCTATTTTTATGAGGCATTCAAAGGTTTGAATCCTTTAAGCTAACGGCTATGTAAAAGCTAATTGCAGCTGTTAGGCAATAGCCTCTTTTTCCACTTCTGAAATATTACCATTCTCAACAAGATATCTCAATACTTTTTCCTCCAGAAACTGGTCTTTCAAAGAATCCATAAGGCCTTTCGCCTCATAGAATTTCTTTACAGTTTCAGAGTCTTGCCCCATACTCTCCCCAATTTCTTTGAACCCCTGATCCATATCTTCATCCGTCAAGGTCATCTTTTCCTGCTTGGCTATCTGGGCCAGCATCAGCATTTCCTTGACCCTTTTTCGAGACATGGGCTCAAAATTTTCCTTCAGTTTCTCTTCTGAAATTCCAATACTTTCCAATGTACCCCCGGTACCGCGCAGATTCATCTGAAATCTCTCCAGGGAGGCGTCTGTTTCCAAATCGATCATGATCTGGGGAATTTCTATATCGAGTCCTTCCGCTATTTTGTCCAACAGCCTGTCCTTCAATTGTGAATCTATCCTTTTTTCTTCCCTGGCCGTTAAAGACTTTCTTATTTCCTCTTTCAGGATATCCACTGTCTTGAAGTCAGGGCCGAGTTTTTGGGCAAATTCATCATCTAATTCCGGAAGTTCAAGCTCCTTTATATCGCTAAGCTGGATTTTGAACGTCACTTTTTTTCCAGCCCATTTCCCGTTGGGGTGATTTTCCGCAAAATCGATTTCAACTTGCGTTTCGTCCCCTTTGTTGAGCCCGACCAGGGCCTCATCGAAGGCCGCGTGAAATTCGTTTCGACCGATGAGCATCATTTGATTCGACGATTTGGTCCCTTCTACGGGATTTCCATCTAACAACTCTTCGTATTCCAAAACGGCGGAATCCCCTTCTTTGGCAGGTCTTCCTTCCACAGGGTTGAACTTCCCATTCGACTCTCGAATGCGGCCAAGTTCTTCCTCCACCTGTTTTTCTTCGAGAGACCATTTCTCCTTCTGGACTTCCACACCCGAATAGTTCTGTACTTCAAATTGAGGACGCACTTCAATCACGGCGGAATATTTAAAATCCTGACCCGGTGTAAGAATATCTTTTTCAAGAACCGGCTGTCCTAAAGGAAACATATTCACTTCATTGATTGCCTCGGGGAAAGATTCACTGATCAATTCCCTGGTTACATCGTCCATCACCTGGCTTCCAAAATAGGATTCGAGAATCTTTCTCGGAATCTTGCCGGGTCGGAAACCAGGAATCTTTGCCTTTTTGCCGACTGCCGCGTAGGATTGATTCAGCTTTTTGTCAACCTCGCTGGATTCTATTTCGACAACCACTTTTTTCTTGACAGTGCTTATTTCCTCCAGATTTGTTTTCATTGTTCTCCTCATTACTATACGGTAATACTTTTCCTGGTTCTTGTCGATTTGGTGCGAGAGAGGGGAGTCGAACCCCTACAGGATATCCCACTGGATCCTAAGTCCAGCGCGTCTACCAGTTCCGCCACTCTCGCATTCGAGAAAGATTTACTCCTAAATTCCGTAATCAGTGGTTAGCTATTAGCCTTAAAAGATAACAAGATTCACAAAATTGCAGGATAGCAGCTTGTAGCCTTTTTTTATCCTGTTAATCCTGTCAATCCTGTCAAAAAATAGAGTTCCGGAACGTGGGTTTTAGTTTGACTGTTCCGGAAAATCCTTTTCATTGCCTCTAAGTTTACCACTTTTGCCGCCATGTCAAGTAGTTAAAGAGGAGTTGAAATTTTCCCCATACTGGTCTGAAAATCGCTTTATGAATCCCTCGTCCGCAAAGCTGTAATACCTGTTTTTCCCAATAATGATATGGTCAAGGACCTGGATGGTTAAAAGCTTTGCCGCCCAGACAAGATCCCTGGTCAGGGCGGTGTCCTCCGGTGATGGAGTCGGATCCCCTGAAGGGTGATTGTGCACAAAAACCATGCCGGCAGCCCTGTATTCAAGTGCTAATGTTAAGATCTCTCGTGGATAAACAGCGCTGCCCGTGAGACTTCCCTTAAAAAGATCGTGGTCGGTGATCAGTTCATTTTTGCGGTTTAAGTAGAGAACTTTGAAAACCTCTCTTTTCAGATCCCTCATGGAATGGAAAAGGTAATCAAAAATAGCCCGGGAAGAGTTGAAAAAGGCTTTCCCTGCTGCATTATCTTTCAGGTATCTTCCTGCAATTTGATGAATGAGCGCTAAATATAGTGCATTTTTAGGGCCTATGCCTTTTATTTGAGTGAGTTTATCTACCGGTGCTGAAAGAACCGCTGATAGAGACCCGAATTGTTGAAGCGCCTCCCGCGCCGGCAATTTCTGGTCTCCTCTCGGAGTGCCCAACGTGAGAAGAAATTCAATGACTTCCTCGTCCGTAAACCTTTCAAGTCCACCGCTTAGAAATTTCTGGCGTAATCTTTCACGGTGCCCTTTCCCCCTGTTTTCAACTGGGTCACGATCCATAAGTTTCTTCCATCTTCAAAGTCAGAGTTCGAGACCTTTGAATCCTAAAATTCTGGGAAAGGCAGGAAATACAACGCCGGATAGCAGCTATCAGTTGCTGGTTACCGGCGGCTATAGACTATTGGTTGATAGCCAGCAACGAGTAACGAGTAACGAGCAACCAGCAATGAGTAACCAGCAATGAGTAACCAGCAATGAGTAACCAGCAACCAATCTAAAACTAAACCAAAATCATCCTAAAATCAAGTCTAAGGAAAGGGAGAGCGGTAATGTCTGGAAATATTTTCGATGCTAATGAGTGCATATTATCTCTAGTCTTTTTATTGGGCAGCCGGTTTTCGCGTACTTATATTTTGAAAGGTGAAAATGAGTAATCGTGGTATTCTGGTTTTATTCCCAAACTCGACTTCGTCATTCCGGCGAAGGCCGGAATCCAGAGATAAAGATGATAAACTGTGAATAAGCATCCGAAGGCAGCCTGAAACTGACAAAAAATGTGAAATTATTCTTGGGCGAACCCTAAGTGAACACGAATGCCCCATCTATCCGCGCCTACCTGCGAAAATCTGCGTTGCCTATTGATACTCGGACTGGAAATATGATATTATAGGTATTACTGTACTCAAATTGGATCTCGGAGAACAGTTTTCAATTTTTCTCACTATGTCTGTGTGAGTCCGCTTGTCCCGTTAAACCTCTTTTGCGCATATTTAAACGGGGTGGCTAATTTTGTGTACAACCGAAGAGGCAACAAGAATAATGTTAAGAAATAGATTGGTGGTATTTTTTTCCGTTTTTTTTGCAGGTATTTTTTTCTGGATTGATCAGGCGCTTGCCTGGGGCCCCGCCGTTCACACGGCCATCGCCTTGAACACGCTTGATTGTGCAAAATTTCTTCTCCCTTCAATGGCCGGAATTATTACTGCTTTTCCAATAGAATATATGTACGGTTCCCTTTCGGCCGACTTTTTCATCGGAAAAGGGAGAAAGAAGAGAATCGTGGAAAATCCCCACACCTGGGAAGGCGGCTTCAAGCTTCTCGCCGAGGTGAAAGATGAACGCGAGGCTTCTTATGCCTTAGGTTTTCTTTCCCATCTCGCGGCGGATGTTATAGCGCATAATTTTTTTATTCCCAAGTTGCTTAGTACGTATCCTGGTAAGGGGAAAATGGGGCATCTGTTCTGGGAAGTCCGGTCTGATTATTTGATTGGTTCCGGCTACACAAAGATTGCCAGGGGTGTTTTGTGTATGGACCACCAGATCTGTGACGACCTGTTGAAACTCGTGGCGGGTAAGAGGCAACGGGGCCTGAAAACGGGGAAGCAGTTTTTTGCAAATACGGTCAAATTCTCCGATTATCTTTATTCCAAACGGGACCTGTTTTTTGAACCGAAGGCGAATCGGTGGAGACTTTTCCACCAGTATCTTGCCACGATGGTTGAACTTTCCTGCAACCTTTCCAATGATTTTCTGAAAAGTCCGGAGGCCACCCCAAGCCTCCATTATGATCCCATGGGAAGACAGAACCTACTTCTCGCAAAAGGGAAGAGGACTCTCTCTAACTCCTTCAGGAAACCCCGTAATATCAGGCAATTTCAAGTGGACGAAGAGCTCCTTTCATTATAGTTCAACGGTTCAACTATTCCAATGTATTATGATGGGATTTGGCTGATTTAAGGGTAGTTATACCTCTTTTTTGATCCTGTTAATCCTGCCTGTCCCGTGAAGCTCACGAAGTGATGATGACAGCAATGCTTATTTCAACGAGGTTGATCCTGTCAAAAAGGTCCCTGTGGTGCGGTTGCATTTGGTTCTTAAGCATGGGCTCTGCAACAGAAAAATTCATGATTTCGTTTGGTTAATTGCTTTTTTTGGGCTCTACGTTTTCCGGGAGTGGCTTTGTAAAACCACAGCCTTTCTTTCTGCAGGCTATGACAGAATCCGAAGTCTTTCTCCTCTTTATACCCAATACTTCTGTTCCGCATTTCGGGCATTTGTCGTCAAAAGGTTCGTCCCACATGGCGAACCGGCATTTGGGATATTCGCTGCACGAGTAAAACTCACGGCCCTTTTTGGACTGCTTTTTTACCAGATCCCCTTTGCATCCTTCTTCCGGGCACGGCACCCCGGTACTGGACGGTTTGGATGCCCATATATTCTTGCATTCCGGAAACCCTGAGCAGGCGACAAAAGGACCGTATCTTCCGTTCTTTTTGACCATCGGCTTGCCGCATTTTTCACAGACCCCTTGGGTTTCTTCCGATTTGGTCGGGATTTCAGGAATGATCCGGCCTTTTTCGTCTCTTGAGAAATTGCTGGTGTGTTTACAATCGGGATATCCGGTGCATGCCAAAAAGATCCCGTTTCGGCCCGATTTGATGGCCATGGGCCTGTTGCACTCGGGGCAGGAGACTTCCGTAGGGACTTCTCCTTTCATTCCTTCGTTTGCCTTTTCCAGATCCTTTTCAAAGGATTGATAGAAATTTCCCAAGACATCTGTCCATTTTGCCTGTCCCTGCTCAATTTTGTCCAGATCGTTTTCCATTTGTGCTGTAAACGCGGTATTTACAATATCGGGAAAATTGGCTACTAAGAGATCGGTCACGAGAAACCCCAGCTCCGTAGGGGAAAATTTTCTTTTCTCGACGGAAACATATTCCCTTCCGCTGATATTGGCGAGGATGGCCGCGTAGGTCGAAGGTCTGCCGATACCGTTTTCTTCCAGGGCTTTGATGAGAGATGCCTCGGTAAATCGTGGCGGAGGCTGGGTAAAATGTTGTGCCGGATCCAGTTTCATGAGGGTAAGAACCTGCCCTTCTTTTAATGGAGGAAGCTCCGTCTCCTTTTCTTTGCGGGATGAGTTCACTTTTTCCTGGTAGAGAACGGTAAAACCTTTGAAAACCATCACTGAACCGGTTGCTCTGAATCCGGTATTTCCCGCGTTGATTTCCACCTGCGTTTTGTCTAACTGAGCTGAACTCATCTGGCATGCCACAAACCGTGTCCATATCAATTTATATAGGGCAAGCTGTTCCTTGTTGAGATAGGCAGATATGGATTCTGGTTCCAGTTCGACAGAAGTTGGACGAATGGCTTCATGGGCTTCCTGTGAACCCTTACGACTTTTAAAGTGGTTCGGCTTTCCCGGAAGGTAATCTTTCCCAAAACTTTTCCCAATGTAATCCCTTGCTTCCTTAATGGCATCATCTGACAGATTGAAAGAGTCAGTCCTCATATAGGTGATGAGGCCCACCTGCCCCCTCTCTCCCAGAGCCACCCCTTCGTAAAGACTCTGGGCAATGAACATGGTTTTTTTTGCCGGATATCGGAGACTTTGGAAAGCCTCCTGCTGAAGAAGGCTGGTAATAAATGGGGGAGAAGGATTTTTTCTCGTTCGTTTTTTGATAACCTTTGAAACCTCGAAAGGAAGACCTTCAATTTCGGACACAATCCCGAGGGTCTGTTCTTCATTGGCCAGATCAGTTTTTTTCCCTTTGTAGCGAAAGAATTTGGCGTCAAAGGGTGGTGGATTGTTCGCTTTCAAGCGGGCGGTCAGGGACCAGTATTCGCGGGGTTCAAATGCCTGTATTTCCCGTTCCCGATCACATATCATTTTTACGGCGACGGATTGTACCCTTCCCGCACTCAGGCCTCGCTTCACCTTTTTCCACAGAAGCGGGGAGATCTGATATCCCACAAGACGGTCCAGGATGCGCCTCGCCTGCTGGGATTCGAATTTGTCCATGTCCAGGGTTTTCGGTGATGCAACCGCCTCTCGAATCGCTTTTGCCGTTAGTTCATTGAACAAAACGCGAAAAATGCTCTTTTTCTTTTTCCCTTTGGTGAGTTCCTGGGCGATATGCCAGGCGATCGCTTCCCCTTCCCGGTCGGGGTCAGGCGCCAGATATATGACGTCGGCTTTGGATCCTGCAGATTTCAGTTCCTTTAAAATATTCCCCTTTCCTTTGATGGTGACATAATGGGGCTCAAAATTTTTATCAAGGTCAACTCCCAGCTTGTTGACCGGAAGATCTTTTACATGTCCTACGGAAGCCATGATGTTGAAATCAGGTCCCAAATATTTCTTAATGGTTCTTGCTTTTGCCGGGGATTCGATAATCAATAAGTTGTTTGCCATTTGTGGGTATACAAACCTCGTTGTGTTGTTCAGTGTTTGTTTACAATACGAACATCTTGCCGGGAAGCTGTTTGATCAGGCCCTTCAGTTCCATTTCCATCAGGATGCCGGCTGTTTCACCTGCCGCAAGTTTCACTTCTCTCACGATATGGTCCATATGAACAGGATAATCACCCAGTATCTCGTAAATTTTTTTTTCAAGGGTGTTCATATCTGGTGGGATACCGCCATTTGTTTTTTCAATCGTTCTTTTTTTGAATTTCTCTGAGAATCCGATTTCTTCCAGGACATCATCGGCCTTTTCAACCAGGCAAGCCCCCTGTTTTATGAGATGATGGGTTCCCGTGCTCTTGAAGGAGTGTATGCTTCCGGGAATTGCAAAAACTTCTCGGTTCTGTTCCAGTGCCAACGAAGCCGTTATAAGAGAGCCACTTTTTTTGGTAGCTTCTACAACTACGGTTCCTTCGCACAAGCCACTTATGATACGATTGCGCATGGGAAAATTCCATGGTTCGGGAGGACTTCCCATCCGGAATTCCGAAAGAATCATCCCATTTTCGGAAATCTGTTTGAATAGTTTTTTATTTTCTGATGGATAAACCACGTCTATCCCTGTCCCGATTACGGCAACTGTGAAACCACCACCTCTCAGACACCCCATATGCGCTGCAGAATCAATCCCTCTGGCCATACCGGAAATAACGGTTACTCCTCTTGCAGCAAAATCAAAGCCGAATGTTTCGGCGGCTTCGTTGCCGTAATGGGTGGGGTTTCTCGATCCTACGAGAGCGATTGAGAGCCTTTCCTTCGGAAAATCCATTCCTTTCGCATAAAGAACAAACGGAGGATTGTGGATATGTTTTAGAAGCTCCGGGTAGGAAGAGTCTGCATACGTAATAATTCTTGCCCCTGAGGCTTTAACTTTTTTGAGTTCATTTTCTGCAGTTCCAATGGAAGTCCGGTCTACAATCTTTCGAGCAATCTGGGGTTTCATTCCCACTATTTTCAGCAATTCAGGCATATCCGCGTCAAAAACCCTCTCAGGGGTGCCGAATTTCTCTATAAGCCTGCCGATTACCGTATTGCCAAGCCGGGGAATCATGTGGAGGGATAACCACGGCAGAATTTTGTTTTGCCATTCGGTCATATGTGATGGGGGGCAATTATGCTACCCAAAAGCAGCAATCAGCTTTTAAGCTATTAGCCGTTAGCTTAATGATGTAAATGAGTTGTATTAGTTTTTCCTGTATGGCAACTTTCACTTTTTGATGCTGAGCTGTTTCTCCTTAAACGACTTATATTGTAGGGCTAAGAGCTAACGGCTAACCGCTAATTGCAGCTTTTAGGTGCTATTCAATGGAACATCTCGGCATATGCATGAGAACGCGCAGGCCCTCAGGTATATCTGGTTTGGGTTCTAGATCCCTGTCAAGTCTTGCCAGAATTTCGAGCAGGTTCAAATTCCTGGTTCCTTTTTCGATTACGATTTCTCGAAACTCTTTTTTGTATGTCAAAAGGATCTCGAAAAAAGCCTTTTTCAGGTCAACAGCTCTCAGCAGGGAACCAGGCTGGAAATTTCTGGTCGCATAAACAACCACACCTGTAGAAGTATCAGATTGTGATTCAAGGATCAGTACATAGCCTCGAATCAGGTATGGGAGATTTGGGATCTCTTGTCGTTGTGCATCTCCTTTGTCAACCACCTGAAAAAAATTTCCTCTGCGGATACCCTGTTTATAACCCCTGTCTAAATATATCACTGAAAACTTCCCAAGGATGTCCTGCAAATCCTTTGCCTCGACAATGGAAAAAATCAGGCTGTCATTCCTTTCCAGTAAATCCCAGTCGAGTTCTTGGATCTGAACGCAGTAAGACACTGGGGTGAAGGGAATAAGGGGATCGCCAACTCTGATAGTCCGGTAGCTCTCCATGATTTCAGCCTGGTACACATTGTCCCTCACCTTGTTCTTTACAACAATTTTGCCCAAGAAGGAAATATTGTATCCAGCTGCTTCGCCGGTAATGGGGTGGCGAATGGGCTGGGAACTTTGGTAAACGTTGAAGGCATCGCCTGGCTTGATGTGAACCCCCTTTTCAAAAACGACGACACCCATATCTCCTTCCGCCAGAAAGATCCTTTCCGTTTCGTCTGAGATGATCGATCCACAGGGGGTTACCCCTCCTGGAGATAGAAAGCCCAAAGTATTCACATTAGCATAGCTTGAGACGTCGATGCGTGTATTTTTAAGAGAGGTAGAATTATTTACCATGGACAAAAGTTCCACGTCTTTTTTTGCGACCTCTCGGGGCGTATCATCTTCAGAATTCGTGGAGAAAAGCATCACGGCAAAACCAGGTTCAACCCGATTTGGATTCACAATGGATGGGTTGATCTGCCAGAGTTCCCGCCATAAATCCGGGTTGCCGTAATAGGCTTCGCTGATGGTCTTGAGAGAGTCGCCCTTCACTGCTACATGGATGGACGGTTTTGCAAGGACAAAGTTGCTCAGGGTAAAAAAAAGTACGAGGCTGATGATTGCAGCCCACGCAGCCATATAACCTGTTCTTCTGGTTTCCATAATTGCTCCTTATTTCCGAACGTGCCCGAAGGGGGTTCAAAGTTCGCCTCTTCTACTTTCTTGATCATTTATCCGACATCTTTGCAAAAGAGTCAATGGGCTCGTTCATATTTCAGCAATGAGAATGGCTATTCTCTTTCATGTATGCTTGACACCAATGGGTTGAAAGAATAACTTTAGACAGTAGAAATCGATGGTTTTTTAAAGACGCAGACTTTTTATGCCGAAAGGGACATGTATGATTATTAAAATGATGGAAACAGGACCGTTGATGGTAAACTGCTATATCATTGGCGATGAGAATGTTATGGAAGCGGCTGTGTTTGATCCGGGAGGGAATGAAGATCAAATACTGAAGGTGCTCGCTGAGAATCGTCTCAAACTGACGTATATTTTCAATACGCATACCCATTGGGACCACGTGGGGGGGAATCGGAGGCTTGAAGAGGTCACCGGGGCACCCATCCTGACGCATTTTAAGGAAGCGGAGGGGCTGAAAACCGCAGCAAGTCATGCCGGAGCATTCGGGAGCAGCGCTGATAATTCAGAGGCATCTCAGTTTATTGAAGAAGGGGATGTAATCCAGGTGGGGTCCATAAACTTCGAGGTTATTGACCTGCGAGGCCACTCACCTGCCGGCCTCGGGTTTGTTTTTGATGGGGAACTTTCCATAGACGGCGCTGTGCAGAAAAAGAAGATGGTCATTTGCGGGGATGCACTTTTTGCCGGGAGTATAGGCAGGACGGATTTTCCTGGAGGAAATATGGCGTTGTTGCTTGAAAACATCAGAAAAAAGATTTTCACCCTCCCTGATGACACGCTGGTTTTTCCTGGACACGGGCCAACCTCGACTGTGGGACAGGAAAAAAGCAGCAACCCGTTCTTTTGAAAAAAAGGTTTATGAGGTTCAGAGTTTCAGGGATTCAACGATTCAACTGCTCCTGTTCTCACTTCGCTCAAGACGAGATTCTCAACATGCTTTTATAACTCCCAAACAGAAGTATGAGAATCAGGTTAAACAAGGATGTGGGACCATTATTTTTCTCCTTTACGTTCTTCATTCCTTTCATGATAATTGGTCTGAATCTCGCGAATAGATGACCTTGAAATAATTCACCAACCTCTGAACCGCTGAACCTCTGAACCCTTGAACCCTAAGCCTTGAACCGTTGAGCCCTGAACCGTGAAACTCTGAACCCTAAGCCTTGAACCTTCTTTTCCTCTGCCTGCCAGAAATATTCATGAAGCAGATCCTGTTGATTGTCCTATTGATTCTCGTTGCTGCTCTCATCTTTTTGCGGGAAAGTCAGATGAAGCGGCCCGACAATCCCTCCTCTGAAGGCTGCCTGTTCTGCCATGAACCGGTATCCGATCCTGATTCATTTCACCCCGTTTCCGCATTCGGATGTTACTCCTGTCATCTCGGAAACAAGTTCTCCATGGATAAAGAACGCGCCCATATGTCTATGGTGGTCAATCCTGGAGATCTGCAGAATGCGGACAGGACCTGTGGGAAGATCGGGTGCCATCAGGATATGGTTGCCCGGGTGAAAACCAGTCTCATGGCCACAAACAGGGGAATCCTTCAGACCATCCAGCAGTTGTGGCCGAAAGAAAGCCCTCCTTTGGAATATGAAGAAGGAGTTCTTGTAAATGCTGTGACGGATCTCTATGACGGGGGAGGGCATCAGTCCCTGGCTGTTGACCACTATCGAAAGATGTGTGCGGGATGCCATTTGTGGAAAGAAAGGGGGGACCACGAAGGAGAAATCGGGAAGAGGGGCGGAGGATGCAGCGATTGTCATATCGTTGATGATGATAAAAGGCCACCGGCGGCAGAGGGTCGATTTGAGCATCCCGAATTGACTACAAGAATCCCTTCCGAAAACTGTGTGAAATGCCACAACCGCTCAGCCAGAATTGGCTTGTCTTATTTTGGCAGGTTTGAATCCGCTGGTTATGGTACACCCTATGAAGGAGCCGGCTTGAGCAGCAGGAGGCTGTCGGGGAATCGTCATTTCCTGGATCTCCCTGCAGATGTTCATTTCACCAAAGCAAATATGGACTGTATTGACTGTCACACGGCTACCGGTCTTATGGGAGACGGTCAGGTCCACGATCATATGGAAGATCAAGTTGATATTACCTGTGAGGCCTGCCACCATCCCAAGTTTTCAGAGGCCGATAAAACCATTGCCTTCGTCGGCCGAATGACGTCCTTGAATGAAAAAATTCCTTCTTTGAATGGAACGTCGGTCGCCATTACCCGAAAAGGTACGCCCCTGTACAATGTACGGAAAGAAGGCAGCAAAACGGTTTTCTATCGCAAAAAAGATGGAGCTCCCATCGAGATGGGTTCCATGTCTCCGGAAAAACCGTACCATACTCTTAAGGGGCATGCTTACCTGTCGTGCCAGGCGTGCCACAGTTTATGGATTCCGCAGTGTTTCGGGTGTCACCTCTCCTACCGAGAATCGGGAATGCAATACGATTGGATTTCGAAGAAGGAAACACCTGGAAGTTGGAAAGAAACCCGGTCCTTTCTCCGTTTTTCAAAGCCGGCCCTTGGAATGCGGGACAACCAGGTGGTTTATCCCATTACACCGTGCCAGGTGTTCGTCTCTGTCTTTGATGGGGCCAACACCTATTTAGAAGAACGGTCTTTTGAGATTATCAATATCTCCGCCTTTGATCCCCATACCACCTCAGGAAAATCCCGGTCGTGCGTTGAGTGTCATGGCGATCCAAAAGTCCTGGGGCTTGGCTACGGAAGCTTGTATGAAAAGAATAACGACCTGGCTTTCAGGTCTGTTTACAATTCGGTGTTCTCCGGGTTGAAGATCGCCTTTGCCCTCGATGCTTTTGTGGATACGGAAGGAAAGCCGCTGCAATCCTTTTCAAAGGAGACAGCCAGGCCTTTTAACCGGGAGGAGATTCTCAAGGTTGTCTCGGTAGAGCCCTGTATTGGATGCCACTACGGATATGACGACCCGATCTACCGAGATTTTCCTGGTTCCATGAAACGATTCGAGACAGAGGCTGATTTGCCATGCAGAAGGTGATCTCTCATATGAAACTATGTAATAATCACTATTTACTAGTAAAAGGGCTTACGCGCTTAATGATGTTTGTGTTTTTATTTCTTTTTTTCCCCACATTTCTTTCCGGGGCTGAAACGGGGAAAAAAGGCGAACAGGATTGCCTTTCGTGCCATCAGGGGATAGAGCCTATCAGCAAGAACCATGATTTTGAATGTTCCGCTTGTCACATAAAGCCTGAGGATCGGAAAAAGACGACCTTACAGGACCATCCCAAAGTTGTTCGGAATCCGTCAGATCCTGCAACGGTTGATATCTTTTGCCTGCGTTGTCACCCGGATGAGATCCAGAGAGTCATGAACTCCCTCCATGGTTCCATGGCAGGAATTATCAATCAGACACGATATCTATGGGGCGCCCAGGACAGGTCTGCCCCTGCTACTTACGGGCTCAGCGGTCCTTTCAAGGCACTGCCTGAGCAGATGTCTGTTTATCCTGATTCTCCCGCTTTGCTCGTGGATGATTTTTTGCGAAGACGGTGTCTGAGATGTCATCTTTTTTCAAAAGGGATCGATGCTCCCGGCCTTTACAGGGCATCCGGTTGTGCTGCATGTCATGTCCTCTACGATGATGACGGGAAATATAGAGGGGGCGACAAGGCTGTGGACAGATCCGGAAGCGGATATCCTGTCCGTCATACATTTGTGAAAAAAGTTCCGGACAGCCAATGTCTTCACTGTCACAATAACAATCATGTGGGCGCGGATTACCATGGTCTTTTTGAGCATGATTTCAACAGTGCGTACCGCTCTCCTATGGTAAAAGGAAATTTGAGTCCTCCAAAATATGGTCAGCACCAACACCATCTGGCAAAGGATGTCCATTCAGAAAGGGGAATGTGGTGCATCGACTGCCATTCCCACAAGGATATCATGGGGGATGGAAATCCCTGCAGCTATGAGATGGAAGAGACAAAGATCTCATGCATCGACTGTCACGGGGGTTGGAAAGCCAGAAAACCTCTCCAGTCGATCGAGGCAATCAAGAAGCGTGAAAAAGCTTGGGCTTTCATTTCTGCGAGCGGAATGGTTCGACGTTTACCCCTTTTTTTACCTGCAGCCGCTTCCCACAAAATCAAGGCCCATGAAAAGGTCCGTTGCAGTGCTTGTCATGCCCAGTGGTCCTTTCAGGATTATGGAATGAGTGTGATCCGGGAAGATGTTTTATGGACGTACAAATGGGATGATTTGGCAGCCCAGGGGGATCCAACCTTGCAGAAAATATTAGAGAAGAACCTGGCAGATCCCGAGACAGGGTATCCGTCTTCAAAAGATCGGATCACGGAGGTATCGAGGCCTGGAATTTGGTCCATAGGTTGGCGTTTCAGAAGATGGGAATGGATGCCGCTGGGCGTGGATGATAAGGGGAAATATGCCGTTTTAAGACCCTTTTATCAATATCTTGTCTCTTATGTGGACAAATTAGGAAATATCGCTCTGGACAGTGTTGTTCCGGAAAGAGGGGGTGGCACTGGAAGGGGATGGGCGTTCATGCCCTATGTTCCGCATACTATCGGGCCGATGGGGAGGCATTGCAACGCCTGTCACAGGAACAGGGTCGCGGCTGGCTTGGGAGTACATCAGGAACTGACTGTAGACAATGTTTTGACCATCCCTTCCCCCCCCTGCATAAATCCTATGCGTTTACTTAATTCGCAAGAACAGAAAAAATTATTCGAACCCTCAAGAGAATGGCATAAAACGAGGGTATGGCACTCGACAGAAATAAATTAAACATCTGCCATTGGCTATTCAGATTCCCGAATCTTATGAGCGCAGCCTTCCTACTTTAAAACGGGATCAGATCGAGACAGAAACTTCAGAAACTAGGGAGCGTGTAACCAGCAACCAGTAACGAGTGTAGTTTCATACGAATACCATATATTGACGATTTTTATGGAAATTGTACATCATATTGGGTTTTTACTTTACAAATCCCTTCGTTTTTGTTAAGAGTACCTCTATATATCTGATCTGCTTCTCGGTAAATACTATGCATGCAAAGGGTCTTGGTGAAGAAGACAGCAAGATGAGGTCGTCATGAAGATCAAAAGGGTTTCCATCCTTGGTTTCAAGTCTTTTATGGAAAGGCTCGATATCGATTTCCATCAGGGAGTCAGTGGGGTTGTCGGGCCTAACGGTTGCGGCAAGAGCAATGTGGTGGATGCCATAAGATGGTGCATGGGCGAGCAGAGCCCGAAACAGCTGCGCGGGCGCAAAATGGAAGATGTAATATTCAATGGGGCTGGAAATCACAAGCCGCTTGGCATGGCTGAAGTTTCCCTCCTTTTTTCTAATGGAAATGGATCGTTTCCCCAGGGGTTTACGCATGATGAACTTCGTGTGACCAGACGCCTGTACCGTTCTGGGGAAAGTGAATACCTGTTGAACAATATGTCTTGCAGGCTAAAGGATATTCAGGATGTATTTATGGACACGGGCCTTGGAAACAGGGCCTATTCGATTATTGGCCAGGGGCAGATAGGAACGATCATTGAACAGCGACCTGAAGAAACGCGGTTCATGCTGGAAGAGGCGGCCGGAATAACGAAATACAGAAAAAAGGTGCAGGTTTCTCAAAGAAAGATTCAGCAGACGGAGGACAATCTGCTTCGCGTGCAGGATATCCAGGGTGAAGTACAAGGGCAGATGAGGTCCCTGAAAAGGCAGGCGGCGAAGGCCGCTCGGTACAAAAGAGTGTGCGAAGAGATCAGGAACCTGGAACTTATCCTGTACAGCAATTCATTCCACCTTTTGGAGAAAGAACTTGGGGAAAAATCCAGGTCAACAGATGAGCTGGAAAGAAAAGAGATTTCCGTATTTACAGAGGTCTCGAGGCTCCATGCGAAGATGGCAGAATTGAACATGAAACTGGAGGAGAAAGATGAAGCCCTGACCATTTTAAGGAGAAATTATTCCAGATTGAGAGACCAGGTTCATAAAAGAGAGACAGGTATTGAAGCGCTTGCAAAAGAAAGCAAGATGCTTGGTGAGATTGAAGGCCGTCTCCTTACTGAAGAAAAGGAAGTGAGTGCGAAGACAGAGGAGCTGAAAAGAGACAAAGAAAAACTGCAAGAGAAAAAATCTCTTTCAAAAGATGCATATGGATGTCTGCAGGAAGAGCTTTCTATAAAAGATGAGAGGTTGCGGGCCAGAAAGACCCTGCTATCGCGAATAAGCGAAGAATACAAAAGGGCCAGGACGGAGTTAAATGAAGGGGAAAATAAAGAGGTGGGTCTCAGCCACGAGTCGGGGTACTTGAAGAAGCTTCTTGATCAGATTACGGATGGTCGATCAAGGATGGAAAAAGAGATGGTAGAAGGTAAGGCCAAATTTGATAATGTGTCAAAGATTTCAGAGAGAAAGAGGCTTATTCGTGACGCAACCTCGGAAAGGCTTCAGGAAATAGAAACTGCCATTGAAAGAGAGACCCGCTCCTTCAATCATCTGGAGGGCATAAAAAAGGCCCTGGAGGAGGAACTGAGATCAGCTGAAACCGAACTGAATAAACGGGATTCCCGTTTGTCGAGTCTTGAATCCTTGAGCGCAAATTTTGAAGGATACAAGATGGGGGTAAGGACCATCATGAAGGCCGGGGATTTTGAACCGTTGGAGCATGGGCGGGTCTTCGGGGTCCTGGCTGACAATATCCTGGTTCAATCTCCTTACGAGGAGGCCGTCGAAGCCGTTCTTGCAGACAAACTCCAGTATGTGGTTGTGGCGCGCCAGGAAGACGGCCTGCTGGCCGTTGATTATCTCAAGGAAAAGGAAAAGGGAAGAAGCAGTTTTGTTTCCTCAGAGGGTTTTGCTGGGGACGTCAAAAAGAATCGGGGGAAGGTGCTGGAATTGCCGTGTCTTGCCGAGCATGTGTCGGCAACAGACGGTTTTCTCACGGTTGTCAACGGTCTGCTTGAAGATGTGTATATCGTCGAAAACCTTGATGTTGCCATGTCGTGTCGGAAAAAGAGAAAGGAATCCGGAGAGAACGATTTTGTTGCCTGTTTTGTGACGATTGAGGGAGACATGGTGGATGAGAGAGGGGTGATCAGCGGGGGAAAACTTTCCCGATCATCCAGCGGTTTGCTTGCGAGAAAAAGGGAGATGGATGACCTTCGTAGAGAGATTGTCGAAAAAAGAGAAAACGTACAGCAACTGTATCTGAAAATAGAAGATGCTGCCGGCGAAATGGAGAAGAAAAAAGGGTCTCTTGAGATGCTGGCTGAGGATAGGTGGGGCTGTCGGGATGAAATCAATGAATTAGACAAAATGTTATTCAGGCTTGCCCAGGAGTTGGACCAGTTGGAAAGGCTTTCACGAAAACAGTTTGAAGATCTTGAAAAAAAGGAGATCGAACAGAGAAAGCACAGCAAGGGGATCTTGAAAATACAGGAACAGCTGGAAAGTATGAAAGTCAGGAGAGAAAAGGAGAACGCCTTTTTCCAAGGGAAAGAAGTTGAATTGAAAGAGGCTGAAGAGGAGTATGAGGCGTTGCGGGAAGAAGTTTCGAAAATCAAGGCTGAACAGGGAATTGCACAGGAAACGCAACGGAGTCTGATCCGTGAAGTGGAAAGAGTGGAAGAATATATGGAAAACTCCACAGAACGCCTTGCTAAAATCCAGGAAGAGATTTCTTCCGGAAGAAACCGATCCGTGGAATGCCTGACGAAAAAAGAGGCTCTGGAAGAAGAACTGCATCTGTTTCGTATCGACCTGGCAGATGCCCAACAGGATATGAACCATGCTGACATGGAACGGCGAAGACTCCAGGACCGGATCCGTGAAGTGGAAAAAAAGGGGCAAACGACCAGGAAAGAAGCAGATGAATTGAAAGACCAGGTCAACCGCGCTAAAATGGAGCACTCAGAAATCCGTTTCAAAATAGGCAATTTAAAAGAAGTTGTCAGAGATAAGCTTAACGCGGACCTTCAGAATATTTTCACGGAGCATGTGCAGGAAAATTTCTCTCCCAAGGAGGCGGAAGAAAAGATAACAGACACCAAAAAATCCAGAGACAGTATGGGGCCGGTGAATTTGACCGCCATTAAAGAGCATGAGGCGCTTAAGGATCGTTTCGAATTTATTGCCGGCCAGCGAGAGGACCTGGAAAGTTCCATTGAATCTCTGAGATCTGCCATCAAAAGAATAAACAGAAAATCTCTTGAAAAGTTCAAGAAAACATTTGCAGAAGTGGATGTGAAACTCAAGGAGATCTTCCCTCTCCTCTTCAACGGGGGGGCGGCAGGGCTCAGGTTGACGGATGAGAACAATCCTCTGGAAAGCGGGGTCTTGGTGGAAGTTCAACCGCCGGGAAAAAAATTGAGCCACATGGGCCTGCTTTCGGGTGGGGAAAAAGCGCTTGTGGCTATGGCCCTGATCTTTGCCATTTATATGGTCAAACCGAGCCCGTTCTGCCTGTTAGATGAAGTGGATGCGCCGTTGGATGAGGCCAATATAGACCGGTTCAATAACCTTCTGGAGAGAATCAAGAATGCCTCACAGGTGATTATGGTTACCCATAGCAAAAAAATCATGGAAATGACCGATCGCCTTTACGGTGTCACTATGGAACAGAAAGGTGTTTCAAAGCTTGTTAGCGTAGATATTCAAAATGGGAGAGAGGATCGAGTCGTTCATTAGGAGGATGGTAGGATATGAATAACGATCAGGGATCGCGTGATGGGAAAAATGGCCTTTTCAAAAGACTTCGTGCCGGGCTTTCAAGAACCCGATCTACTTTTACGGGAAGAATGGATCAGGTTTTTGTGGGTAAGAAAGAGATTACAGCAGATCTCCTTGACGAACTGGAAGAAATCCTTTTTACATCGGATATCGGTGTGGCGACCACCCAGGAACTTATTGATTCCGTGCAGGAAAAGGTGGCAGGAAAGGTGCTGAAAGACCCTTTGAAATTGAAGAGCGCTCTCAGGGATCATATCCTCTCCTTTCTTGATATTTCAGCGCCTGAAGTTGCGGCGCCTAACCCCGGGGATCCGCTGGTGATTATGGTAGTGGGTGTAAACGGGGTTGGCAAAACAACCACCATAGGAAAAATGGCCAGCCAGTTTATTGCTTCGGGGAAGAAGGTTATGCTGGTCGCAGCAGATACATTTCGGGCTGCCGCCGTGGAACAATTATCCATATGGGGGGAAAGGGTAGGCGCCGATGTAGTAAAACAAAGGACCGGGTCTGACGCATCAGCGGTTGTGTTCGATGCTCTGACAGCAGCCAAAGCGAGAAAAACGGATGTGGTTCTTATTGATACGGCGGGCCGGCTACACACCAAGATCAATCTGATGGATGAACTGGAAAAGATTCACCGCGTGGCGGGCCGCAAAATTTCCGGCGCTCCCCACGAAGTCTGGATAGTTCTGGATGCTACCACCGGTCAGAACGCCATTTCCCAGGCGGAAGTGTTCCACAAGACTCTTGGACTGGATGCTATCGTTCTGACAAAGCTGGATGGAACGGCAAAGGGAGGCATTGTGGTTGGGATTTCGAGACAGCTGGGTATTCCGATCAAGTTTATCGGTATCGGAGAGCAGGTGGACGATCTCAGGCCGTTTCATGGAAAGGAGTTTGTGGAGGCGCTGTTTGACTAATATGGAGCTTCCAGCCGAGGAGACGAAAGAGACCGTTGTTGAACGGAAAATCATGTGGGGCGATCTGGATGCGCTCGGCATTGTTTTTTACCCCAGGTATTATGAGTGGATTGATGGCTGCGGGCATCTCTTTTTTGAGGCTGCGGGTTTCAGGCAAGGGGACCTCTGGAAGGAACGGGGCCTTATTTTCGGGTTGGTAGAAACTTCGTGCAAATATTTTGCTCCGGGCAGGTACCATCAGGAGATTCGCATCGTAACGACCCTGGATGCGCTGGAAGAAAAAAGGGTGCTTTTGAAGCATGAAATACGGTCATCAGAGGATGATGTTCTCATGGTAAGAGGGTTTGAAAGAAGGATCTGCCTGGACGTCTCCGATCCGGATCATTTTCGGGCCGTTGCGATCCCCGGAGACATATTTGAAATTCTGAAGAACTTTGTTTCATCAGTGTCTGTCCAATAAGCCAATTTGGGGCACTGCGGGTTTCCAATTCAAAAATGTGCAATTTTCTGCAAGGTCAAGGAAAACAAGGGTTTGTGCGGAGACGTACGATAGTACGTCGCACAAGGAAACCCACAGTTTGACGCCGACATTGCGGAAAAGGGCCATTTATGGATGGAAACTTAGAGCGCTCGCATCCACTCCTGCCTCAATCCCACTTTTCCCTCCAGAGCATTGTCTATCTGGTCGAGGGCATCCTGTTTCCCCTTGGGCAGTCTCGCTTTTATGGGCAGGTAGTTAGAGGCATGGTTGGAGAAGAAGAGGCCGCGGCTCAGGTCTGTATGTTTAATCATCTCCCTTAATTCCAGAAGCATGCCTTTTTCTGAGGGGAGTTCAAAAGCGCCGCTTTCAAATTCATCATGGAGCCGGGTTCCGGGAATGGTCATGACTGTCAGTGCTCCTATATAATTGGGGCCCATGGCGCTCAGGAGCCTGCCTGTAGCCTTCGCATGTTCCAGGGATCTTTCCTTCCCTCCGATCCCCAGAAGGACAGTGACTGAGAGTTTTATGCCTGCTTCCCGTACCCTCCTTCCCATGTCAATCAGGCGTTGAGCGCTTGCCCCTTTACAGATATGCTTGAGCAACGCATCGTCCCCGGTTTCAACCCCCATATAGAGAATTCCGAGGCCATTTTTTTTGAGATCCTGTAGCTGATCGGGGGTTTTCATCCCGATGCCCTTTGCGTTGCCATAGGCGCCCACCCGTCTGACCCATGGCAGGTATTCTTTGATTCGATCGAGTATCCACATCAGCCTTTTTTGGGGGATGATCAATGCATCTCCATCCATCAGGAACAGCCTGTCCTGCCTTTTCATATATTTGGATGCAAATCGGATATCGTTCAGGATGATATCATCGTCTTTAATGGCAAATCTTTTGTCTTTGTATGTCCCGCAAAAGCTACATTTGTTGTGAGAACAACCCAAGGTGACTTGCAGCAATATGCTGTAGGCTTCACTCGGAGGCCTGATGCACATCCCCTCATAATGCATTTCTTCCGGTTCGTCTGTGATTTCCATATGTTTATACCCTTTTGTCGTTCCTTCCGTTTACGCCCCGTAGGCTGACTTTCATGGCTTTGAAAGGGTGCTTCACCGTGTCTAATACAGCGGTTGCTTCAAAGCCGGAGTGAAGCATGCAGTTGGTACATCTGGGATCCTTCCCGACCCCGTATCTGGACCAGTCGGTGTTGGCCAATAATTTCTCAAAGGTGGGCTCGTACCCGTCATTCAGGAGGTAGCACGGTTTTTGCCACCCGAATATATTGCGTGTGGGAATTCCCCATGGAAGGCAAGCATAATTCTGATTTCCGGCAAGAAAATCCAGGAAAAGACTGCTGTGATTAAAACTCCAATGGCTGTTCTTTCCAAGATGGAAGATCGACTTGAAAAGCTCAATAGATTCTTCGCGATTGAAGAAACTTTCTTGGTCGGTCGCCTTTTCATACTTGAAAGCGGAGGATACGGTCATGGATTCAACCTTGAGAGAAGTCAGGAAATCGAACAGTTCGGCTGCACCCTCGGCCGTTTCCCCTTTGAACAGGGTGGTGTTGGTGGTGACGCGGAATCCACCCGACAGTAGGAGGCCTATGGCCTCCACCGCTTTTTTGAAGGTCCCGGTGAGGCAGACCCTGTCGTCGTGTCGCTCGTTCAAACCATCGATGTGCACATTGAAAGTCAAGTAGTTGGATGGGGTAAATTCTTCTATACGTTTTTTGACCAGAAGGGCATTTGTGCACAGATAAACGAATTTCTTTCGTTGCGTCAACCCTTCGACAATTGCAGGAATATCCGGGTGAAGGAGAGGTTCCCCCCCTGCAATACAGACAACAGGGGCGCCACATTCTTCCGCAGCGTCCAGACACTCTTTTTGCGACATGACCTTGTTCAGAATTTCAGAAGGGTAATCAATTTTTCCACAACCCCGGCAGTGGAGATTGCAGCGAAAGAGCGGTTCCAGCATGAATGTCAAAGGATATCTATCCTGCCCTCTGAGTCTTTTCTTAAATATATAGGTGCCGATTCTAGCTTTTTGAATTGCAGGTATTGCCAATTTATCTCCCTGTCTTTATGAAGCAATTAGCTGTCAGCCGTTGGTTTTACAATATCAAACTGGTTAAAGTTCCTACGCTAACGGTTAATTGCTGACTTTATTTTTCGTTGCACACTCCGCAGATCCGTTTGAGGAGTTCCACGGCTCGTTTCCATTCAGTCGTCATCCCTTTCTTCGGCGGCATCCGAGCAAAGATCTTCTCCATTTCAAAACAGGCCTCAACAGGGTCCTCATCTTCAGTGAGGGCCTCCACCAGCCCGATCCTGTTTTGCAAAAAGTCCGGAGCCAGTTTTGCAGCTTTTCTAAAATGAAAGATGGCCTTCTCAATATCCCCCACGCTTATGGGGACGGAAGGGGCTCGCAGATAAAGTTCTCCAAGCATCCTGTCCGGACCGCCATCGTCAATATTAGGGTCTAAGTGCGCTGCAGTCAAGGCTTCTCGTTCTAAAATCGGTACAAGTTCAAGGCCTCTGGCGGGATCATTTTCGGCTTCAAGTCCGATAAGATATGCTGTGAGATAATGGGCCGTTCCGCTTTCGGGAGAGGATTTTACCGCAGTTTCAGCCATCCTTCTCCCTTCTTTTGCATCAGCAAGTCTTTCTGCCCTATCTCCCCCCTGTCTGGCTAAAAAAGCATAACAGGCTGCGGCATCTAAGGCCGCCAGGCCGTCTTCCTGCGCCTTCAGAGCCAATTCCTCTGCGTCGTTCCTGCTGCAGGATTTCCATAACAACCGGTTTTCTTCGAACTCTTGTGTTTTGGCGGGATTCTTATCTTCGTGGATAAAATCGTTCCTTTGCGCACATGCCCCTATACAGAAAATAATGAAAAACAGGAGGAGAGATCTACTCAAAACACACATCAGTTTTCCCACGTTTGAAGGATGAAAGATTTTTATTCACTGGGCCGAATCCCTCGGTTTGAAGCATGCGAAGCAGGGATGCGGCATCCGGATCTTTCTTCATTCCCAACAGAATTCCGGAAAGTTTCTCCATCCACTGGTCGGGCTTTCCGAACCATACGACCGGGTCTGAAGGCAATTCCCGTGAGGAGTGTATCATCTTGATTTTATCTGCTATACTCATAGCCTTGATGGCCTTGTACTGGGTGTTGTCCAATACCGCACCCGCCGCCTTCCCAGCGGCAACCTTTCGCAACGACCGCAGGGGTCGGTAGGTTCCCTTCAGTTGAAATGGCAACGTTTGAACGGGCTGGTCAAAGAGAATACATGCTGCCGCGTTTTGTTCGAAGAGCATATTTCCAAAAACCTTGCCCTTCAGGCTCTGCCAATCACCAGGACCGCTCTTACGGGTAACGAGGTGCCATTTGTCGGCGGCTAAGCCTCCTGGAAGGGTTGAAGCAATTGGAACCATGTTGAAACGTTGGGCCTCACCGGAATAGAAACCAAGGCGCACGATGCCCCAGACCGGTGGAGCCTTTTCCATGAATTGAAGAGCGTCTTCCAGTTTGTTGAAATAATGGCCTTTTACAGAAACACTATGGCCCAATTTTTTCTGAACGTAAACGGCCAGGGTATCCATAACTGGTTGGGCCTGATCAGGGTTGCCCGGTTGTCCAGGCTGGATCACGGCGAAATCAAGATCTTTTCCTGAAACCGGATGAGCATTCCAGCAAATCATAAAGCCTGCGACCCATGTGAATAGAAATGCCAGTTTCAGTGTATGCAGCCTTTTCATTTTCATGAGAGAATCCTTTTTTCATTCTATTTTCAAATCGACCTCTAAGGATCGTGGACGCAATAGCTAGCCCAACTATGCATCATAACTTCAGACCATTTTCGCCCGATATGAAATCAAAAGAACATTGAAATAGCCCGCTATTACTTCAGCTCTTGTGATTTTATATCGAACAAACCTGGCCCAAATCTATGCGCCTACTTACGAAAGTTATTGCATCCACGATCCTAAACCACTCAACTATTCAACGAAGGTTTTTATTGAAATTTCCCAAGAGTTTTAGAACAGGGGGTAATACCAGAATAGATGCCAGCATCCCTGTAAAAGAACCTATCACCATAACTGTTCCAAGCCCTGCCATGCCCCGATGATGGGCGAAGAGCAGTCCTCCGAATCCAATCATGGTCGTGGCGAAGCTCAGTACCACAGCGGTCGGAGTGCTGGTGTTGAAAAGACTTCCGGATTTTTCTTTCGGGTACTGGATCAGGGGAATCTGGAGCTCTCGCCATCGTGCTAGGAGATGTACCCCTCCGTCTACCCCGATGGCAATGAGGATCGGTATGGCAAAAAAATTTGCCAGGTTAAAGTGGAGGCCGAACCAGCCCATGATTTCAAGCAGCCATAGTATGCTGACTCCCAGGGGCAGCATGGTGAGGAAAATATACCTGAAGGATCGGGAATAAAGCCAGAGGATAATTATGACCAGTACGATGGTTAGTCCGGCCGCAGAGAGAAAGGTCCTGTGCATCAGGCGGGCAGATTCGAGGACCCCCACCGGGACACCGCTCACTTCAGGGTCGACTTCTCTCAATCCAGCCACAAAACGATTCAATTTATCGAAGTCCCATACATCCTCTTTTGGAATTACCTTGATTTGATATCTTCCGTCTTTTCCTATGTGCAGATCCTTTAGTGAAGAGGGAAGATCGTCGGGGGTCATCTGTTCCGCTTTCAGCAATTTTGTCAGTTTCTTTAAGATTTTGTTGAGATCGAGCGCCAGACCATTCTGCATCCCTTCAAGTAACGCTGCCCTTTCTTTTTCCTGTTCAAGAATGGCCTGTGCCGAATGGATGTATTCGAGCATCTGATCCACTTGGGAAAGTTCTTTTGTGGCTCCGGACGTGAACAATTGTTCTTCAAGGATTTCAAATGCATCGGAAAGCCTTGTGAGGGCTTTGGTCAATTTGTTCGCATCAGGTCTTTCGGTCAAGGCAACACCTTCTGCGACAGGTCCGAGTGCTGTTGCCGATTCCTGGAACAGCGCGGATTTGACGGCCTGCTGTTCAGGAAAAAAATCAAGCACGCTTTCAACTTTGGCCACCGTGGGCATGGTTTGCACTCTTTGAGTAAGCCTTTTTATTTCGTCGAGACTGTCTGCCACAAGAATCGCATACCATGTGGATTCTCCGGAAGAATCTATCAGGATTTTTTCATACTCAACGGATTCAAGGCCTTGGGCCTGAAGTTCGAGCAGATTGTAACTGAATTTCACTCTGAAGAGGCCGGGAAGGCCGGCGAGGCTGATTACGATCAGAATCAGAATGATCCGCATCGGTTTTCTCAGGATGGGTTCAAAAAAAGGCATGGCCGTAACCCTGGGTGCGGAGGATGGGAACAGCTTTTTCTTCCCGGTGATCAACAACATGGCAGGGAGGATTGTCATCATGGAGATCAGGCAGAACAGGACTCCCGTCCCCCCGATGAGTCCCAGTTCGGAAAGACCGACAAAGTCAGATCCAAGCACGGAATAAAAGGCACAAACGGAGGTAATGGCCCCAAGGATGATGCCGGGGCCTGTTCGAAACATGGTGGCTTTGACGGCATCTTCCGGACCAAGTCCCCCTTTATTGGCCTCGACGTAGCGCATGACCATGTGTACTCCGAAATCTACACCAATGCCAATAAGAACCAGGGCAAAGACGATGGAAAGCAAATTCAGATTTCCAACGGTAGCCGTCGCAAAACCAAAGCTCCAGGCCATGGCTGCGAACAGGCATAATAGAACAAAAAAAGGTCTGAGCCAACCATGGAGAATGACCATGAAGAGGATGCCGACGAGAGTGACGGCAACGATGGCGGCCATTGTCATATCGTTGTTGGTTGTTTCCATTTCATCCGCCTGAAGTACCGGTCTTCCTGTAAGGCCTGCCGTAACGGACGGGAATTCAGCCTTCGTGGCATCAATGGCCTGGCGAACCATCTCGAGTGGTTTGCGGATTACGTCCATGGTCCCATAATCTTTGACGGGTAGAAGGCGCATGATGAGAAGTTTGTCGTTGGTTGTGAAGAAATAGCGTTTCACGGGTTGGGAAAATCCGGCGAGTGGACTGTATTGGGTTTTTTTCTGCAGGATTTCGTCCATGTTTTTGAGAAGCGCTCCAAGGGTTTCCAGTGCTTTTCCCATCATAGCAGGGTCCATATCCTGGATGTTCCCACCCCCCTTTACCAAGAGTTCGCTGATCAGATCGAAGAACGCAGCCAGTGTTGGATCGCTGATCCACCTATTCATGTATGGGGCGAGCGCAAGAATGGTTTTGGAGAGCGTTTCTGCTTCTTTCAATGAAGTGAAAAACAGTGCGTGGTTGCCAATATCTGTTTCTGAAACGCAGTAGTAAACGGCGCTGATGAATTCCGGGTGAACAGAGAGTCGATAATTCAACGCCTCAGCAAATTGTACGGCTTCTTTTTTACCTGTTTCGGTGTCGCCGGTTTTTATCACCACATAGAGGTATTCCTGGTCACCAAAGTTTCTGATGTGTTCCAGATATCTTTCATGATAAGGGAGACTGGATGAAACGAGACTGTCCTGGTTACTGTTGATTTGCAGGAAAAAGAAGGCGAAGGCAGCGGATGCCAAAGCCAGCAAAATTCCGGTTCCTATGACAATACCCGGGTGGGAGGAAACAGCTTTCCAGAGGATGGTTATGAGGGTATTCTTTACGCGCCTTATTGTTTGCATCGAATTATGTCGGTTTTTACAGCTTTCATCTTTCATGTCCTATGGATTCACGGAAATGGATTATACCCAACCCCTTTCTTAAAGGCAACGAAAAGCTGGGAATCGCTCTTGCTTCATAACCTGAAAGGAAGGAAAATTAGCGCATTTTTATGCTTCACTTGGCTTAAAAAGTTCTTATAATATAAAAATTGTATGGAAAACACTCGAAAACGGTTTCTGCTTCCAATTGAGGGGTTTTTCTCACGGATGGAAGGGATGGCGCTTCTTTCTGTGATTTTCGAGAGAGGAGAAGTTTCAGGGAGAAGGAAAGATGGGGAAGGAAGATAAAACCAAAAAAAAATTGAACAGGATTTTCAAGGAATACTGGAAATTGAGAGATGGGATCATGTTTGACAGAGGCCACAGTGTTTTCAATGAATATCCTGATGATTATCGTTTCGGGTTGCCTGAGATTGGTTTCGAGTGGTTTGACCGTTACGATTCAGAAGAAGAGGAAGAAGGAAAAGCGGTGCCTTTGAATAGAAACCAGCGGCTTCTTGTTGAATATTTTGCTGGAAATCTGGTCCTGTCAGAAGGGGTTCTGGAAGCATTTCTGAAAGAAAAGCATGCAGAGGATCCGAACGTTCCGCTTTTGAGGAGGTATTTCAGAAAAGGAAATATCTGCCTGAAAGAACTCCTGTTGTTTGGAATTAGAAGGTGCCCTGTTGACTTGGAATTGCTTGATGATCTCGCTTTCTTTCACAGCTTTCACGGTATGCTTGGCGACTTGATCCAAATGTACATGAAAGCATGCAAACTGGAGCAGGAGCCTGAAACATTCAGGATGCTGGCGGAGGATTTTTACTACAATACCATCGAAGATGGATTTGATGCATTGTACGAGTTGAAACAGGAATTTGGAAGCAATACCCCGAAAGGAACCATCGTTACTGAGCTTGCCGACGGTCGGCACTGGTCGGCGGATTAATTTTTATATTAGAGGGCTGATTCTATTTCCTTTGCTGTCATTACTGCGGCCTTTCGGGGATCGGCAGCATCGCGGATCGGTCTGCCAATGACTATGTAATCGGCGCCTCTCTTCACAGCCTGTGCAGGGGTAACAACTCTCTTCTGGTCGTCCTGGTCGACGACAGACCAGGCAGGACGGATACCCGGGGTTATGGCAATCAGATCTCGGCTGACTTGTTCTTTTACCATGCTGACTTCATGACCGGAACATACAATGCCATGACATCCGGCCTCCATGGCCATGCGTGCCCTTAAAAGCACGAGGGCTGACAGGTCCTCAGTGTATTTCCTGTGGTATCCGAGAGCCTCCAGTTTTTTCTGGTCCAGGCTTGTCAGGACGGTAATAGCCAGTATCTGTGTGTTTCCCTGATTGCTTTCAGCCACATCCCTGAGGACATCTCCCCCTTCGTCGCAATGAACCGTAATAAAGCGGGGTTGGTAGGCGCTTGCCGCCATGAAGGCCCGTTTGACAGTCGCTGGAATATCGTGGAGTTTGAGATCCAGAAAAATCCCCGCTTCAGTTATGTTGCGTATTTCTTTCAAAATCTCCGGCCCCTGAGCAATGAATAATTCCAGCCCTACTTTGAATATCCCCACGTGATCCTTGAGGATGTCCACGTAGGAAAGTGCTTCGCGGTGGTCACTGAAATCAAGTGGGAATACAATATAATCCTTCGGATTTTTCATGAAATACTCCTGATTTTTTAATGATGTGATTATACTTTGTTAACTGACAAGGAAGTGAAGTAAGGCCTTGCAGTTCATGTGACAATGTCCAAATATGAGCAAAAAAAAGATGGACACGGTTTATCAAAAACACTATATTGCGAAAATATTGTTTGTAGGCCACCGTAGCTCAGTTGGCAGAGCACCTCACTCGTAATGAGGATGTCTGCGGTTCGATTCCGCACGGTGGCTCCACTTTTTTTATCTTTCGTGCGTGTTGTTTTCCAAGGAGATTCTGATGTCTGAAGTGGTGGACTATTTTGTCTGCGACAGCTGTTCCAATAAAGATTTTGTGCCTATTCATAATTTCGGCGTCCGGTTTCACGGTGTCAACTTCTCTGAGGAACTCATATACGATAAAATTTCTGAGGAAAAATTTCAATGCACGGAATGTCTCAAAGTATTTTCAAGGGTTGATATTGAAGCTGGCCTGACGAATCTGCGCATGAGACGACGAGAGATCTAAGGGCTCCCCCTCTAAAGCGTTAAGGAAGCGCCTGTCTATCATGCACTTATTTCGTATTGCTCCAGGTGAAAATTTCTGTTCCCAGTGATAATAATACGTCTTCCCGTCCTTTTTTCGAGATCTATGATCGATTTTTGTTCCTCTTCTCTGAGGGTTTTTTCGACTTCCGGATAGACCATCAGGGAAATGCTCCCCTCTTCCGGTGCTGAAAATTCCCTTTCCAGTTCTCTGAATATTTCATAGCAGATGGTCTTTGGCGATTTAAGTATGCCTTTGCCATCACAGTAAAAACATTCTTCAGTAAGGAGGCGGTTTAAGCTTGGCTTTGTCCTTTTACGGGTCATTTCTATCAGGCCCAAATCCGACATGGGGAGGATATTACTCTTTGCCTTGTCCTTGCTTAAGGCTTCTTTGAGTGCCATGAAAATGCGCTGGCGATTCTGGAGTTTTTCCATATCGATAAAGTCAATGACTATGATTCCGCCGATGTTTCTGAATCGTAATTGATAGGCTATCTCTTTTACTGCTTCGAGGTTTGTTTTTAAAATGGTTTCTTCAAGATTTCGTTTGCCAACATAACTGCCGGTATTGACATCGATGGATATCAGGGCTTCTGTCAGTTCTATGACAATATACCCACCAGATTTGAGCCATATTTTATTCCCTAACGCTCTGGGAATTTCCATCTCGATTCCGAAGGCATCAAATATGGGTTCCGTTCCTTCATAAAGTTCCACGGAGTATTTCAGTTTGGGTGCAAACGTTTCTATAAACTCCATAATGTCTTCATAAGCCTGTTCCGAGTCTATGATGAGCCTGTCTACTTCTCTTGTGAAAAGATCGCGGACTGCTCTTAACGAAATGGACAGGTCTTTATACAGCAGACTCGGCTTCGATCCCTTTTTCATCTTTTCATTCGTATTTTCCCAGAGTTTCAGAAGAAAATCCATTTCAGCGGAGAATTTCTCTCTGCTGCAGTCTTCGCCCACTGTCCTGACGATAAAACCCATATTCCCAGGGCGTATTTCCTGGATAATTTTTCTCAAACGTTCACTTTCTTCTTTAGACTCAATTTTTCGGGATATTCCAATGTGGTCTACTGTCGGCATGAGCACAAGATGCCTGCCTGGAAGAGAAATATGCGAGGTAACCCGTGCCCCCTTTCTTCCGAGAGGTTCTTTTGCCACCTGCACCATAATATTCTGGCCTTCGCTGAGAAGTTCTTCGATATGAAAGGCATGCCCATTCTGCTGATAGGGGTTGGATTCTTTTTCAACAACCTTATCGCTTTGTTCCCCAGTGCTGCCTTCAAGCATCAATTTCTCTATATCTGAAAAATCTTTATAAACATCAGATACATAGAGGAATGCACTCCTGTCTAATCCAATATCAATGAATGCGGCCTGCATGCCGGGCAGGACCCGAGCGACCTTTCCACGGTAGATGTTACCCATTAATTCCTGGCCCTCGTCCCTCTCAATGTGGAGTTCCGTGACCAGGCCGTTTTCTACCAAGGCTACCCTTGTTTCATAAGGTCTGGCATTGATAATGAGCTCACTTGGCATGAAAATATCTCCTCTCCTGTTTTTCTGAAGTCGGGTTTATATCTATTTGAGAAGGCATAAATCCTCTATTATCCGAGGGTTTGCCCTGTTTTTAACGTTTCCATCCGAAAGTTGTCTTCATCCTTAAGAGAGAATATCTCTTTGACTATTTCTGCCGGTCTCAATCCCCTCCCATCCGTGTGCTTTATGGCTATCTCTATCTTGTTTTCTGCAGCAAGCGAGAGGGAATTTACCAGTGGACGTGCATCTATTTTATGTTCGCCTTTTTTATTTATTTTAACAACCGGAAATTTTTCCGACTCCAGAAAGCGGTCTATGAAATCCTTTTCAAATTCTATTCCGGCCGCGGTAATGAGAAAACGACTTTCTTTCAAACGCAGTTTCTTTTCAGAAGCAGGTATTTTTGTTATCTGGACAATATCTATTCCTTCCGGAAGCTGTCTGCTCAGTTTTTCCCGTATGGTATGAATATCTTCCCCTACCATCAGTTTGATGTCCAGTACTTCTTCCAGACTGGCGGTACCCACCGGTAAGGCCGAATAGAAAGATATCTTCGGCATAGGGTGAAAACCCTGGGAATAACTCATTGCAATTTCGGCTCTCCTGAAAGCCCTGATGAACATTCGAACAATTTCCAGATGCCCCAGGTGCCTGATGGAACGGGTCTTCTTGAAAGTAATCCGATATTTTTCTGTGAGCTCAGGAGAAAGTGTCCTGTTTTTTTCCGGTGCAGGGGATATTTTCTGTTCCTTGTGGAGTATGGGATCAATGGATTGATGGTCGCACACGCCACATTCCAGGCATTTTTTTCTGCAATCCGGGGTCAGTATTGCTTGAGTCGCCCTTTCCAATTCTTTTTTTAAAAAACTTTTTTTAACGCCGGAATCGATATGCTCCCATGGCAGAATATCCTCAGAGTTTCTGTTCCTGCATAAATAGAAATTGGGGTCTATCCCGGTTTTTGAAAACGCTTCTTCCCACAGATCCATGCGAAATTGATCTCCCCAGGCGTCAAAACGTGCACCAAGTTTCCATGCTTCCCATACCGCCTTTGAGAGTTTTCTGTCTCCTCTCGCAAAGACGCCTTCCAACCAGCTTAATTCAGGTTGGTTCCATTTAACTTTGATCCTGATTCCACGCAAACCTTGCTGAATCATTTTTATTTTCCTGCGGCTTTCCGCTACCGATATTTGGGGCATCCACATGAAAGGCGTGTGGGCTTTTGGTACAAAAGTCGAAATGCTGACATGCAGTACAGCCTTTTTTGGTTTTTTGCCTGCGAGCCCCGCAACCTTTTTCGCCAGGACGATAATATCTCTGATATCATCGTCCTCTTCAAAGGGCAGTCCGATCATGAAGTAGAGTTTTATCAGTTTCCATCCTGCCGCATACACTTTTTGAGCGGTTTGAAGAATCTCTTCCTGCGTGAGACCTTTGTTGATCATTTTCCTGAGTTTGTCGCTGCCGGCTTCAACCGCTAACGTGAAGCCTGTCTTTCTAACCCTCTTTATCTGTTCCATCATGTCCCTATTGAGGGAATCAATTCGCAGAGATGGAAGGCTTACAGCGGTTTTGTCCCTGGATTGTCTGTCCATGAGGCCTTTGAGCAGCTCATTTATGCAGCTGTAATCCCCTGAACTGAGGGAAAGGAGAGAAAGATCTTCATAGCCAGTCAACCTGAGAGCATTTTCGGATTTTTTCAAAATGGACTCGATAGTTCTTTCCCGTACCGGGCGATATATCATTCCTGCCTGGCAGAACCTGCATCCCCTGGTGCATCCGCGGGCGATTTCTATGGAAACACGGTCATGGGCGGGTTCCGTGAATGGCACAATCTGTTGCTCGGGATAGGAATACGTATCGATATCCGGCAGGATCGCCTTTCTTACTTTGTCATATCCCGATACGGAGGACTTAATTGTTCGGACATCTCCGGTGCTGTCATGATGTATCTGAAAAAAAGAAGGAACATATACACCGGCAATTTTGATCACTTTTCTGAGCAGGCTCTTTCTGTCGCGGCTTTCATGATGTTTGGCTTCCCGAATGGTTCTGCATAGTTCAAGTGCAGCAGCTTCGCCGTCGCCAATTACCATTACATCAAAGAAATCAGCAACCGGTTCGGGGTTGAAACAGGCGGGTCCCCCCGCGATAAGGAGCGGGTTCCGTTCATCCCTCTCCGAAGATAGAAAAGGTATCTCTGAGAGATCCAGAATGTTCAGAATATTGGTATAACACAACTCGTGCTGAATGCTGAATCCAACAATGTCAAAATTTGAAAGGGGTTGGGAGGATTCCAGGGAAGCGAGGGGGATCTTTTCCCTTCTCAAGCCTTCTTCCATGTCTGTCCATGGAGAAAATACCCTTTCACAGGCTATCCATGGTTCTTTGTTCAACAGGTCATAGAGGATTTTCAATCCCAGGTGGGACATGCCGATTTCGTATGCATCGGGGAATACGAGTGCGACAGACACCTCTATTTTGGCAAGATCTTTTCTTATTGTGTTTATTTCGTTTCCGAGATAACGACCGGGACGTCTTATTTCTGAGAACCAGGATTGATCTACAACGGGTATGATTTCATTCACAATGGTAGTCTCCAAAAGATTATGTAAGATACAGGGTTCTACATTTTTACAGGGAGCACGACGGTGATTTCTGCGCCCCCTTTCGGATGGTTCCCTCCATAAATCTCTCCATGAAGTCTATCCATAATTTTTTTGACAATGGCAAGACCCAGCCCAGAGCCTTGTTCCTTAGTAGTGAAAAAAGGCATAAAAAGATGAGAAAACACCTCTTCATTGAAACCCCTGCCCGTATCACGGACTGTAATTCTGATCCGTTCCGTATCTTTTTCCGAAAGCAATTTCGTCGGAGATGTTTCAACGTGCAGTTCGCCGCCGGTTTCCATGGCATCAACAGCGTTAATAAAGAGATTCCACAGGACTTGTTTGATTTGGTCCGGATCTGATTCGATTATTGTATGCGGGTGTATTTTTGTAAAGATCTTTATGTCTTGATTCCAGTGTCGACTGTTCTGGATAAGCTCCAAGGATTCCAGAATCAGTTTATCCAAAGAGATTTTTTTTGTTCTTGTTTTCCCAGGTCTTGCAAACAGCAAGAAATCGTTTACGAGACGGTTAAGCCGGTCAGTTTCCCTTGAGATAATACCGATTAGCCGATTATTGACATCGCTTGGCAGTATCTCATCTTTCAGCATTTCTATAGAACCGCTTATGGAGGCCATGGGATTGCGTATCTCATGGGCTATACCTGCAGCCAGTTCTCCTACGAGGGCCAGATCTTCTACCTTTTTTTTCTCCTCCTCTATTTTCTTTATCTGCGTCACATCCTGAAATACAAGAATCCGACCTTTTGGTTCGCCTGATTTTTGTTTGAGTGAGGATATGTAGAGTCTTAAATGGGTTACAGATCCATCTGATTTGGAAAAAACCATATCCGCCACCTCGGAGCTGGGAGGTTCTCTGTTTTCAATATCCGGAGGGGATTTCTGCAAATAGGTTTCCACTGACGGAAGAATTTCGTGAACAGGACGTTCGAATGCCAGATAGGCTTTTTTTTCAAACAACTCTTCTGCAGCCGGGTTGAAGAGAATAACGTTATCGTTGTTATCGAGAACAATAAGCCCCGAGGCAACACTGTCAATAATGCTTTTCTGGAGAGCCTCTAACTGACCGAGATCCTCCTGCGTTGTTTGTAATTCGATGCGACTTCTTTTCACTTGCTCCGCGAGGAGACCACTCAGATACCCTGCGAGGAAGAAACCTCCTATATTAATCAACACAGTAAAGAAAAGGTAGGCGCTGTTAAAGAGTTCCGGATGGATCATCTTGCTTCCCAGAGGGTGAATCAGCCCGTAATATTGCAGGTCGATAACCAGGCCATACAGGATGCTGCTGCTGGAAGCGGTGATGAGGCCCCCTTTCTTGTAAAGGATAATGCTTCCACTGATGATCGAAAGGACGTAGAGAAAGGAAAATATGCTTTCAATTCCACCCGAGATATAGATGAGAACTGTGATGAAGATGGTGTCTAATACAAGTTGGATATAGGCCAGAAGGGAAAGATCCTGTAATCGTTTCAACAGATACGCATAAATAATGCTGATGAAATATACCGAAGCTAAAAGGATATAATAGGAGATGTTGATATTCGTTTGCAGACTCTGGTATTCTCTGACCTGTATGAGAAGGGAGGTCCCCAGGATGAGAGAAACAAAAAGGACCCTGCAAAACATCAGAACCCTGAGACGTTCGTAGAGCACCAGGCGGAAGCTGTAGCGATCAGTGTCGGTTGTCACGGTCTGATTATTCAAGGGCTGCAGCCATTTTGAAAATGGGAAGGTACATCGCAATTACGAGGCCACCGATGGCGCCGCCAAGAAAAACCATCAGCAGCGGCTCCAGCATGGAGGTAAGGGCATCTACTGCTGTATCCACCTCATCCTCATAGAAATCAGCAATTTTCGTGAGCATGGTGTCAAGGGCGCCTGTTGCCTCGCCCACAGAGATCATCTGGATAACCATTCTTGGAAAAATATCGTTTTCCGATAACGGTTCGGCAATGGTCTGGCCCTCAGCTATACTGGCGCGGACTTCAAGGATGATTTCTTCCAGGATTACATTCCCTGATGTTTTGGCCACGATTTCCATGGCGGAAATAATCGGCACACCACTGCTGATCATCGTTCCCAGAGTCCTTGTGAACCGCGCTACGGCCACTTTTTTCAGAAGGTCGCCAAAAACCGGCAGTTTCAGGGCCAGAGCGTCGGTGTTTTTTTTACCGGATTTTGATTTCCTGTACGCCTTGAAAAGAAAACCCGCCCCTATGCCGGCGATCACCATATAGATAATATTGCCTTTTATAAAACGACTCATGTTGACGACTATCTGCGTTGGGAGCGGTAGTGCGGACCCAAAATCGGCAAACATTTCTTCGAAAACGGGAATAACAAAGATGAGAATTACTGCAATGACTATGATCGCGACGACGACTACGATAAGCGGGTACATCATTGCGCTCTTGATCTGCGCCTTTAACTTCTGAGTTTTTTCAATGTAGGCTGCGAGACGTTGAAGAATAATGTCCAGTATGCCTCCCACCTCGCCTGCGGCAACCAGGTGAACGAAGAGTTTGTCAAAGACCTTGGGGTGTTTTTCCATGGCTTCCGCCAGGCTGAGTCCCCCTTCAACATCACTGACAATTTTTTTGAGAACGACTTTAAAAGAGGTATTTTCAGCTTGCTCTGCGAGGATTGTAAGTCCCTGTACAATGGGGAGACCAGCATCAATCATTGTGGAAAACTGTCTGGTAAATATGACAATATCCTTGGAGGTTATTTTGGGTTGCATGAAAGAGACATTGGCAAACATATCTTTCGGCTTGGGTTTGAGCTTCTTAATGGTCAGATTTCGCCGTTTAAGCTGAAAACGTGCGACTTTTTCATCAGCGGCATCCAGTTCACCTTTGATTGTTCGCCCTTTTTTTGTTTTCGCAACCCACGTATAAATTGGCATTTCTAACCGGAGCCTCCTGATATGCCCTCCAATACAAAGAGGATACAATGCAAAGGTCTTAAAGGATTTTCATAATTGAAATAGATGCTTATCCCAGAATAGAGTGTTTATGGCTTTCTGTCAAGCAATCAGTATGCTCTTGTGGGCTGTTTTCCTGATATTGTTCTTGACAACCTGTATGAATTAAATGATATATGATTATTTTATAAAAAGATGAAGTAACTGAATATTTTATTAAGGAGGTATTTAAAGTGAGTGAGATTGTTGCCCCTATGGGGGGAAAAGTTATTGATGTAAAGGTGAAAGTTGGCGACGCAGTCAATGAAGGCGATGAAGTGGTCATCCTGGAAGCGATGAAGATGGAACTTCCTATTGTTGCTGAAGCTGCAGGTACGGTAAAAGAGGTCAAATGCGGCAATGGCGATACAGTCGAAGCTGAAGGCGTCCTGGTTGTTCTTGAGTAGTGACCATTGCGGGCTTGCTGTTTTTTGGACAGTGAAAAAAGGTACGACCGCTAACGTTTTTCCGGCTGGGTGAGCCTTTTGTTGCCGAATTGAAGAAAAGGCGGGCTCATTCAGCTTTTTTTTGAAGTAATTCAGTCTGTTTCCTATCTCAATTTTACGAGATATGTTTTACGCTCAGGAGGTAAGTTTTTGGAGGCCCTGTATGGATATTGAAGAAAAGATCAGGGAATTAGAAAGTAGAAATGCCGAAGCAGAGCTGGGAGGTGGTCAGAAAAGAATCGACCAGCAGCATGCCAAAGGAAAAATGACTGCGAGAGAGAGAATTCATTATCTTCTCGATGATGGCAGTTTTGAAGAAGTGGATAAATTTGTTGTCCACCGATGCAATGACTTTGGGATGGGCAAAAAGAAGATTCCTGGAGATGGCGTGGTAACTGGATACGGAACCGTCAATGGGAGGCAGGTCTTTATTTTCTCCCAGGATTTTACCGTATTTGGAGGTTCTCTGAGCGGGCCGTTCGGCGAGAAAGTCTGTAAAATCATGGACCTTGCTTTAAAGAATGGTGCACCGGTTATTGGACTGAATGATTCAGGAGGCGCAAGGATACAGGAGGGGGTTGTCAGCCTTGGAAGTTACGGTGAGATTTTTAAGAGGAATGTATGGTCTTCCGGGGTTGTTCCTCAGATATCGGTGATCATGGGACCCTGTGCAGGGGGGGCTGTCTATTCTCCTGCTATTACGGATTTCACCATTATGGTGAAGAAGACGAGCAATATGTTTATTACCGGTCCCCAGGTGATCAAAGCGGTAACTTCTGAGGAAGTGACAGCCGAAGAGCTTGGGGGGGCAATTACCCACAATACGAAAAGCGGGGTTGCCCATTTTGCGGAAGAAACCGATCAAGATGCTCTTGACAGGGTGAAGGAGATTCTCCAGTTTCTTCCCCAGAATTTCAGGGAAACAACACCTATTGTACCATGTACGGACGACCCTGATCGCAGGGACAAGTCCCTCAATGAAATTGTGCCTACCAATCCCAGAATTCCTTATGACATTCGGGACATCATTCAGATTGTTCTTGACGATAAACAGTTCATGGAAATTCAGAAGCATTATGCAACCAATATGGTTATCGGTTTTGGACGTTTGGACGGTATGGCTGTTGGTATCGTTGCGAACCAACCCAAGTTTCTTGCCGGATGTCTGGATATCAATGCTTCTATGAAATGTTCCAGATTTGTCCGCACGTGCGATTGCTTCAACATTCCACTCGTGACTTTTGTGGATGTTCCGGGGTTCCTTCCCGGGGTCAACCAGGAGTATGGCGGTATTATCAAACATGGGGCCAAAATCATCTATGCGTACTGTGAAGCAACCGTTCCTAAGATGACTGTAGTGACGCGTAAGGCCTATGGCGGCGCCTACGACGTTATGTCGAGTAAGCATCATGGTGGTGATATCAACTACGCCTATCCCACGGCTGAGATCGCTGTCATGGGACCTGAAGGGGCAGTGAATATCATTTTCCGGAAAGAAATTCAGGAAGCGGAAGATCCGCAGGCAACAAAAGAGAGGCTTGTGGAAGAATACCGGAATAATTTTGCCAGCCCGTTTAAGGCGGCGGAGTTAGGATACATCGACCAGATTATCTTTCCTGAAAATACCAGGCCCCGGTTGATCAAAGCCCTGAAGATGCTCAAGAACAAACGGGATTCCATACCGGAAAGAAAGCACGGGAATATCCCTCTCTGATATCCCTCGAAAAAAAAGAGCCTGTTCCATCTCGAAGACATTGGAACAGGCTCTTTGCTTTTGTAGTTGAGACGTCTACCTAGCTGGCTGCTTTTTTCAACTCAGCCCTTCTGACGAAACCTGAGATAAGCTTTCCGGAAACGGTCATCCCCACAAAAAGAACCATAAGGACAACAAAAACGCCGATATACCGAAGGACCAAGGTCCCTATAATCCATGTCCAGTTATCCTTTACAATGGCGATGTGGGTCCCATCTTTTGCGTCCTTGGAAATCGTGATGGAGTGCCACTTCATATTTCCGTCGTCCTCAATATAGGTTGCATCGGACCAGTCTCTGAACTTGATGTCCGAAAAGTCCTTTAATGCTTCCCTGTAATAAGAAACAACCTCTTCGTGGGACAGGGGAATGACTAATTCCAGCCTGGCTTCCGTCTTGTTGAGTTCTTTTCCCTGAGGGATTATAGGCGCTCCGAGAAAATCTTCCGCGCTCACGAATGCCGGAAAAAGCAGCATCAGGCCTACACATATAGAAGTAAATTTTTTCATGATGAACCCTTTTCACTATGGATGAGATGAGGTTTCCTGCTTTTTCAGATTCTAATCAAACATGGCAATGAACATTCCGGCGGCAGCGGCGGAACCGATAACGCCGGCCAGGTTTGGCCCTACGGCATGCATGAGCAGGTGGTTTGTTCGATCATATTTGAGGCCTTCCACTTGAGAAACCCTCGCAGCCATGGGGACTGCGGAAACCCCGGCTGCGCCGATAATCGGATTGATTTTTTCTTTGAGAAACATGTTCATGATTTTAACCATGGCGATACCTCCAATGGTACATACGGCAAAATCAACGAGTCCGAGACTGAATATGAAAAGTGGTTTCCAGCTCAGGAATTTGTCTGCCTGCATGGTTGCGCCCACTGATATTCCCAGAAAGATAGTGACAATGTTCATGAGGGAGCCTTGCGCAGACTCAGTCAGCCTGCCGACAACGCCACTTTCCTTCATAAGGTTCCCCAACATGAACATACCGATCAGAGGGATAACGGAAGGTACGAGCAGCGCGATGATGCCGGAGGTCACCATGGGGAAGAGAATTTTTTCCTGTCGCGAAACCGGTCGAAGCTGGCGCATTCGAATTTTTCTCTCTTTCATGTTTGTCATCATACGGATAATGGGAGGCTGGATGAGTGGGACCATGGCCATGTAGGAGTAAGCGGCCAGTGCATTCGGACCTAATAATTGAGGCGCAAGATGCTGTGTGAGGTATATGGTTGTCGGACCATCAGCGCCTCCAATGATGCTGACGGATGCGGCCTCTTTCAATGTAAATCCAACCAGAACAGTGCCCGTAAAAGTGATAAAGACGCCAAGCTGGGCGCCGGCGCCGATAAGCAATGTCTTCGGATTGGCAATGAGCGGTCCGAAATCGGTCATGGCGCCCAACCCCAGGAATATGATACAGGGGATTACTTCCCATTGCAGCCCATATTTATAAAATACCATGAGCAGTTGCGCGTGGCCGTGGGAATAACCCATGAGGGGCACGAGTGGAAAGTTGACAATGAAAATGCCAAAACCGATGGGGAGTAAAAGGAGCGGCTCAAATTTCTTTGCAATGGCTAAATAAATGAACAGGCTGCCTATACCCCACATGATGATAAAGCTCCACTGCAAATGGAGCAATCCGGTTGTGTGCAGGGTTCCGTATAACAGGTCCATGATTTCGTTGAATGTCATGATGAAAATAACCCCGAAAAAGTTTAATTAGGTTTGATTACGAACTGGCAGCCGGCACATAAACTTCCTTATTATCTATTCGAAAAGCGGGTGTAGCTATAATATAGCCACGTGGCTTTGTCAAGGTGTAAATCCAATGCATAAAAAAATGTTTGACATGCCTGGGGGTATTGAAATAGTTTCAAAGGTCATAATGAGGAATTTTACAAAAATAGACGAAGTTTGTTTGCATGGCAATTGACCGGAAACATTGGCGGAAAGCGGGCTGGTTTTTACAGCCATCACCTATCCTGCCAGGAGGATGTTATGTCTGAAAAGAAAGTTCACGATAATTTGCCCAATGATTTTGAGAAGTGGTCGGAAAGTGTTGAAAAGATGGTATCCAAACGCCCCGAAAGGAAACCTGAGTTTGTAAACACTTCAGGTATCCCCGTCAATCGCATCTATTCTCCCCTCAATCTGGAGGATACTGATTACCTGGAAGAGGTTGGATTCCCAGGAGAATATCCCTATACCAGAGGCGTTCAGCCAACCATGTACAGGGGCCGCTACTGGACTATGCGCATGTATGCGGGTTTTGCCACTGCAAAGGAGTCCAACAGTCGGTACAGGTTTTTGCTGGATCAGGGTCAGACGGGATTGTCCGTCGCTTTTGATCTCCCTACACAGATCGGGTACGATTCCGACAACGAAATGGCCATCGGAGAAGTGGGCAAGGTGGGGGTGGCCATTGATTCCCTGAAGGACATGGAAATCCTTTTTGATAAAATCCCCCTTGACAAGGTCAGTACCTCCATGACCATCAATGCACCTGCTGCGGTATTGCTTGCCATGTATATGGCCGTAGCTGAAAAACAAGGGGTTTCGGTTGATAAGCTTCGAGGTACTATTCAAAATGATATCCTGAAAGAGTACTCTTCAAGAGGAACGTATATCTTTCCGCCGAAGCCTTCCATGAGAATCATTACCGACATCTTTTCTTTCTGCGCGGAAAAGGTTCCTCTCTGGAATACCATCAGTATCAGTGGATACCATATTCGGGAAGCAGGTTCTACAGCGGTTCAAGAGGTAGCCTTTACCCTGGCGAACGGCATTGCGTACGTGAAGGCCGCATTAGACGCAGGTCTTGATGTGGATGCTTTTGGTCCGAGGCTCTCCTTTTTCTTTAATGCACATCTTGATTTTCTGGAAGAGATTTCCAAATACCGTGCTGCACGAAAATTGTGGGCAACTATCATGAAGGAGCGCTTTGGGGCCAAAAATCCAAAATCCTTAATGATGCGTTTTCATACTCAGACGGCAGGTTGCACTCTCACCGCACAGCAACCCAAGAACAATATTGTGCGCGTGGCATTTCAGGCGCTTTCAGCGGTTTTAGGGGGTACACAGTCCCTCCACACCAATTCCATGGACGAAGCCCTTTGTCTTCCCTCTGAGGCGGCAGTTGAGACAGCGCTAAGGACGCAGCAGGTCATAGCCCATGAAACCGGAGTTACTGACACGGTTGATCCCCTGGCAGGTTCCTATTATGTGGAAACCCTCACGAAAGAGATATACGACCGGGCGTGGAAATATATAGAGAAAATCGATGCTATGGGTGGCGCCGTTGAGGCTGTGGAGAAAGGTTTTATCCAGAGGGAAATTCAGGACAGTGCGTACCAATACCAGCGGGAAATAGAGAAGGACGAGCGGGTTGTAGTCGGCTTGAACCGCTTTCAGGTGCAGGAGGAAAGGCCGAGCAATCTTTTGAGGGTGGATCCGTCTGTAAGAGATGAACAGATTGACTCGCTGAATCGTCTTAAATCGGAAAGAAATAATGAAAAAGTAGACCGAGCTCTGGCGAAACTAAAAGATGGTGCGGAAAGCAAAGATAATCTGATGCCCCTCGTATTTGAAGCTGTGAAGGAATATTCCACCCTCGGAGAGATCTGCGATGTCTTAAGGGAGGTATTTGGAGAATACCAGCAGATCAATACGCTGAGTTGATGAGCATTGTGGACCATTCAAATAAACCAGGGCAAGGAGATAGAGATATGGAGAAAAAGAAGAAAATAAGAGTTCTCGCTGCAAAACCGGGGCTTGACGGCCACGACAGGGGCATTAAGGTGGTGGCGTTAGCCCTCATGAATGGGGGAATGGAAGTGGTTTACACCGGTCTGAGGCAGACACCCATACAGATTGTGGAAGCTGCAATCCAGGAAGACGTGGATGTTATTGCCATGAGTATCCTGTCCGGCGCCCATGACTATCTTTTCCCGAAGGTGATGGAGCTTCTGAAGGAGAGGGGCGTAGAGGATATGCTTGTGCTCGGTGGCGGCATTATCCCTGATGAGGATGTTCCTGCCCTGAAAGAGTCCGGTATTGCCGAAATTTTTGGGCCCGGAACCACAACGGGAGAGATCATTAAGTATATAGAAAATCGCGTGTAATTTTTAGACACAGACCTCGTTAAGTAGTTGAGTAGGGAAGTGGTTAAGTAGTTATTATTCGAAATTACGCCTTTTACCCCAAAATTGGACACCTAATGGAGTTGAATGGGAACGGTTGGTTTCACGTGTTAATTCTCCAACTCAACGATTTGACCACTTAACTATTTAACGAGGTTGGTGATGAAGAGGGCCCTATGAAACAGACCGCACAACTGATTGTAGATGGAAAAACCTATGAATTGCCCATTGTAGTAGGATCTGAAGGCGAAAAAGCTATTGATATTACCATGCTTCGCCGGGATACGGGACTCATTACCCTGGATTCAGGGTATGCAAATACCGGTAGTTGCGAGAGTAGTATTACCTTCATGGATGGCGAGGAAGGTATCCTTCGATACAGAGGAATTCCCGTGGAACAACTGGCGGAACACTCCAGTTTTCGAGAGACCGCCTACCTGTTGATTAACGACAAACTGCCCTCCATAGGGGAACTTAACCGTTTTTCCACATTATTGAATGACCAGTCCATGGTTCATGAAGATATGCGGGCGTTTTTTGAGAAATACCCGCGGGGCGCTCATCCCATGGGGATTCTGTCGTCCATGATCAATGCGCTCAGGGCGTTTTATCCGACAATCCCCGAGCGGAGTCATGAGGAGGAAATCAACATAACGGTCACAAGGCTACTATCCAAGGTGAGAACTCTGGCCGCCATGTCCTACCGGATTTCCATGGGCCATAAGTTGATTTATCCACGGCATGACCTGTCGTACGGCGCCAATTTTCTCAATATGATGTTTGATTCGCCGGTACGTCCCTATACTATTGATGAGGAGATAGTAAAGGCTGTCAATGTTTTCTGGATCCTCCATGCAGATCATGAACAGAACTGTTCGACCTCTGCGGTTCGGTTGGTTGGAAGTGCCAGGGTGAATCTTTATGCATCCATTTCAGCCGGGATATCAGCCCTTTGGGGACCTCTGCATGGCGGCGCCAATCAGGCGGTTGTGGAAATGCTTCAGGAGATTCATGACAGCGGAGGCAACCCTGCCCCATTCATTGCACGGGCAAAAGACAAGAAGGATCCTTTCCGCCTCATGGGTTTTGGTCACAGGGTTTATAAGACCTACGATCCACGGGCCCGGATCATGGAAAAGACCTGCAATAATATCCTGAAGAAGCTCAAGCTGGATGATCCCCTCATGTCCATAGCCAAAAAACTGGAAGAGGTGGCTTTGAAAGATCCCTATTTCATCGATCATCATCTCTATCCAAATGTGGATTTCTATACCGGTATTTTCTTGAGGGCTATCGGTATCCCCCAGAACATGTTTACGGTCATGTTTGCGATCGGTCGCCTTCCCGGCTGGATCAGTCAGTGGCAGGAAGGTGCGGATGATCCCAAATGGAGAGTGAATCGTCCGCGCCAGATTTATACGGGACCAACGGAGAGAAATTATATTCCTATTGAAGAGAGGTAACTGGTTACTCGTTGCTGGTTGCTCGTTGCTCGTTGCTCGTTGCTTGTTACTGGTTATCTGGAATCGGTTCGTATCCGCTCAGCTATCGCTTCTCCGAATTGGGAGCAGGATAGTTCCACGGCGCCTTTCATCTGTCGGGCCAGGTCATAGGTCACGGTTCCCTGGGCAATACACTCCGTGAGGGCGGATACGGTGCGTTCAGCTGCTTCGGTCCATCCCATGAACTGCAGCATCATGACTCCTGAAAGGATGAGAGACCCGGGATTCACTTTGTCGAGGCCTGCATATTTTGGCGCCGTGCCGTGTGTTGCCTCGAACAGGGCGCAGCGGTCTCCTATATTTGCCCCCGGGGCTATACCAAGTCCCCCCACCTGGGCTGCTGCCGCGTCTGACAAATAGTCGCCATTCAGGTTCGGTGTGGCGATTACGTCGTATTCCTCCGGGCGAAGCAGAAGCTGCTGGAACATGGCGTCGGCAATCCGGTCTTTGATGATGATCCGTTTGTTGGGTCTTTTCCCCTGGTGCAGGTCATACAATTCCTGCTCGGTAATGGTTGCATCCGGAAACTCTTCTTTCGCCACCTGGTATCCCCAGTCTCGAAACGCCCCTTCCGTAAATTTCATAATATTGCCCTTGTGTACCAGGGTTACGCTCTGAAGACCCTCCTCGATGGCATGGCGGATGGCCATGCGCACAAGGCGTGCCGTATTCTTTTTGCTCATGGGCTTTATGCCGATAGCACTTTTTAGGGATATGGGGGCATTTCCCGATTTTTCAGCAATGGGATTGAGACAGGCTATGATTTCCTCGGCCTCCGGAGATTCCGCTTCCCATTCCAGCCCTGCGTAGACATCTTCCGTGTTCTCCCTGAAAATAACGATATTTACTTGCTCTGGATGGATCATGGGGGATGGAACACTGGGGAAATGGCGCACAGGTCTTACGCAGGCGTACAGGTCAAGTTTCTGACGAAGGGCCACGTTGAGGGAACGAAAACCGCCCCCGACCGGAGTTGTCAATGGGCCTTTTATGGCGACTCCAAAACGGGTGATAGCGTCCAGGGTTTCCTGCGGCAGGTGACTTCCGGTGCTGTGGTATTTTGATGCTTTTTCTCCCGCTAGCAGCTCTTTCCAGAGTATTTTTTTCTGCCCTTTGTAGGCGGATTCAACCGCAGCATCCATTACCGTCTTTGCTGCAAACCAGATATCAGGTCCGATTCCATCCCCCTCAATATAGGGAATAATCGGATTATCGGGGACCTCAGGTTTACCGGAAACATTCCATTTGATCACATTTTCATCTTTTTCTTGGTTATCATTTAACGGTGTCATTGGTATTTTTCTCCTTGTACCATGAATTCCTTTCCACTATCTTAACCATTAAACGGGACTACGCCAAGAAGAAACGAACCGGCATGTGAGATCTAAAGCCTGCAATTAACTTTTAGCTATTAGCCGTTAGCTTAAAGATCTCAGATATTTGCATGTCTTTTCCCCAAATTGGGGCTATCTTTTTTTTGTGCTACCGTATTGCACCGTAAATAGCTGATATTGTGTCCCTAATAGCTAACAGCTAATTGCTCTTTTAGGTGAAAATGGAGAAAATGATGCAAAATAGATTTGACGAAACAAAGGCGAAAACGATTCTTTCCGAAAAACGGAAAATGCTTGGCAGAGGATTGTGTTATACCGAAAAAATACTCTTTCTACATGAAGAACCCGGCGCGTCCCAAGGAATAAAAATGCCGGGGAAGGATGGGATACGTCTCCTGCCGGATAGGGTGGCTATGCAGGATGCTACCGCCCAAATGGCCATGTTGCAGTTCATGCAGGCTGGGCATCAGAAAACCGGGGTTCCGGCTACTATCCATTGTGACCACCTTTTAAGGGCGCGTGAAGGTTCGGAAGCCGATCTGAAGAAGGCCTTGATCAGCAACAGAGAGATTTATGATTTCCTTTCTTCCGCTGCCTCCAAATTCGGCATAGGTTTCTGGGGACCTGGTTCGGGCATCATTCATCAGGTGCTTTTCGAGAATTATGCGGTTCCCGGCGCCATGATGATAGGAACGGATTCGCATACTCCCAATGCGGGAGGGTTGGGTATGCTCGCCATGGGAGTAGGGGGAGCAGACGCCGCTGAGGTTATGGCCGGGCTTCCCTGGGAAACCATGACCCCGTCTGTTGTGGGTGTAAGACTTACGGGAACGCTTAGGGGATGGGCTTCCGCGAAAGATGTAATTCTCGAAATGCTTAGAAGGTTTACAGTAAAGGGAGGAACGGGCAAAATTTTTGAATATTTTGGAGAAGGCGCCAGGTTTCTATCCGCCACGCAAAAAGCTACGATTACCAATATGGGAGCGGAACTTGGCGCGACTACGTCGGTTTTTGTGTATGATAAATCGATGGATGAATATCTTCGAAATGTAGGAAGAGTGGAGCATGCCGAGTGGGCAAAATCCGTTGCCGATCTGCTTTCCCAGGATCAAATGTGTTTGACGCATCCCGAGAAAGTCTATGAGCAGGTCGTGGAAATCGATCTCAGTGCTGTTGAACCGGCCCACGCGGGGCCATTCAGCCCCGACAGGGTTACGAGTGTCCGGGAATTCAAAGACCTTGCAATTCGTGAAAACTGGCCGTTGAGAGTGTCCACTGTGTTGCTTGGATCATGTACAAACTCTTCCTATTCAGACCTTTGTGCCGCGGCGGATATTCTGGAACAGGCGGGCAGGCATGGTCTGAAAGCACAAGTTCCATTCATGTTGTCCCCAGGTTCTCAACAGGTGTATGAAACCATTAAGCGGGATGGTGTTCTGGACAAGATCCTGGAGGCGGGGGCAGTTCTGTTGGCTGCTTCGTGCGGCCCGTGCATCGGCCAGTGGGATCGAGGAGACTTCAAAGAGCATCTGCCCAATTGCCTTATGACTACCTTCAACAGGAATTTCAGGGGGAGAAATGATGCCAATCCGGAAACCCGGGCTTTCCTCACATCCCCTTCAATGGCAACGGTTCTTGCTCTTTCCGGAGATGTGGGGTTTGATCCGCAATCCGATTTCCTCAAAGGTGCTGATGGAGTACCGTTCAAACTGAAACCTCCCGAGACTCCTGCCTTGCCGCCTGGGGGCATGGTGATATCCAAAGAGGGGTATGTTTCCCCTCTTGAGGACGGGGACAAGATAGAAATCCTGATCGACCCGGAGTCGGAAAGACTCCAACTGCTTGAGCCGTTTGGGAAATGGGATGGACATGATTTTCTGGACCTCCCGATTCTGGTGAAAACAAAAGGCAAGACCACCACGGACCACATCTCTCCCGGGGGAAAATGGCTCAAATACAGGGGGCACCTTGCCAATATCTCACGGAATATGCTTGAAGGAGCTGTAAACGGTTTTACGGGAGAGACCGGCCATGGCACAAATTCCTTTTCAGGCGCCACGCATGTGAAATTTCCTGACCTTGCCGCTTTTTATAAAGAAAATGCCGGGGGTTTTGTGATTATCGGGGATGAGAATTACGGCGAGGGGTCAAGCCGCGAGCATGCAGCTATGAGCCCGAGATTTTTGGGGGCAAAGGCAGTGTGTGCCAGGTCGTTTGCACGAATCCACGAAGCAAATTTGAAAAAACAGGGGATTCTTCCCCTGACCTTTGAAGATAAAACCGATTATGATGCCATCGAAATGGACGACAGAATGAGTTTCGTCGGGCTTTCGGATTTAAAACCAGACAGCATCGTCAAGTGTACCCTCACACGGAAAAATGGAAAGATAATTCCTATGAATTTCCGGCATACCCTGAATGACGAACAGATCGGATGGTTCAGGGCTGGTTCCGCGTTAAACAGCACCCGGGAGCTCGTGTGAAACTACATTTAGAAACTGGAAATTTGAAACTTGAAACTGGGTGCCCCAAACACTGACACCTGAAACCTCATTTTGGAAGTTTTCTTCTCGATCAGCCTGACCATTTTTCCCGGTCAGAGGCTACGCTCGTGTGAAACCTCAGGTGGTTATATGTTTTTGAACCGCAAAGTCGCCAAGGCCGCAAAGCCTTTTTCGAATCGGAACGGACGATTCGAAAAAACAGCCATTATTTTTTCTGTGTGAAACGTACCCATTCTCCGAAACGCCCGAAGGGCCGCTTGTGTGAAAGAATTCCGGTGTACCCACGATGCCTTCCCGGCATCGCAGGCACTTTTGTTACTCGTTTTTCCAGACCGGTTTGCGTTTTTCCATGAAGGCATTCAGCCCTTCCTGGGCATCTGCCGTGGGCATGAGCTCGTCTAAGTAGATATCTTCAATTACCTTGAGTGAAGGCTCGAAATCATCCATCAAACCTACCGTAATGGCCTTTTTTGTTTTTCTCAGGACTTCAGCGCTCAACTTGAGATAGGGCTTAATGAAATCCTGTGTGGCGGAATTCAAATCGTCCTTAGCGACAACTTTGTTTATCAACCCCATCCCTTTGGCTTCTTCAGCCGAGATAATTCTTCCCGATAGAATCAGTTCCATGGCAGCCTTTCGACCGATGATACGGGGCATTATCTGGGCGGCTACAGGTGGAAACACGCCTACCATGACTTCCGGCTGGCCATATTTGGCGTCTTCGGAAGAAATGACCAAGTCACAGAAAACAGCCAGTTCGCATCCTCCCCCCAGACATGAACCATACACCGAAGCTATGGTTGGAATGCCCAGGCTGTCCATAAGCCGGAACATGCGGTGAAATGTCTCAATCATTTTCGGCGCCATATCACCCATGTGTTCTCCCACATCCACGCCTGCGGAGAAGCATTTGCCTTCGGCGTCAAAAAGTACTACCTTCAGATCCTTTTCGCCTTGCAACGATGCCAGTACCTCGTTGATTTCTTCCATCATGGCGATGTTCAGGACATTCACCGGGGGTCTGTTTAAAGTGATGGTTCCCAAACCATTTTCAATCTGGACTTTAATAGTTTTATAATCCATGGTGTACAAGCTCCTTTCATTCTTATAGTGCTTTGTTACGACGCCATCGCGAACCAGCCGTTCAACGCCCGGATAACGCCAAAAAAATGGCAGGCAGGCCAGTTCTGGTCGCCCTACCTGCCATAAGAATGACGTTCGAAAAGCAGTTATTCTTGGGGTTTTCCAAGCACTTCCGCAAACATGTCCAGATCCCAGGTCTTGCATTCCGCGATATTCTGTCGGAACTTAATGAAGTCGACGGTATCCTGGCCGGTGATCCGCTTGGTATTGAAGGCGCCAAACCCTAAAAAGGCCTCGCCGCCCATGTTGGCTGCCAGCCAGTGCCTGTGGGCATTCTTCATGGTATCCCAGAAGAATTTTTTCTTCTGGCGAATACTGTCGATGGATTCGATGAGACATCCGGGGAAGAGGTTTGCAAATGTCCATACGATCTTGTCAACCTCCTTGTCTAGTAACTCAAAATCAGCGTTGGCCTGATGTTCCTTGACAAAGGCCCGTGCCTCTTTTGCTGCTTCACCTTTTTTGTACTCACCGTAGACGATTTCCCCATCATCTACATACTTGTCGGTGATGATCATTGGATTCCTCACCCATTTCCCATCCACCTTCAGGACCTGCACGCATTTGCTAATGAGGTTTTTCGTTTTCATCTTGTAGGCGGACCACATCTCGCAAGAGATGCAGTTCCACATGGCGTCTTCAATGCTGAGATACCAGGGAAGGAAGTCCGAAGCACCGCCCACAGGGGCAGAACCGTGTTTTGGGCCTGCCTGACCGAATATGGCCAGGTCAGATGAAATGGCCAGGTCGCAGGCCATGCCGATTTCCTGGCCGCCGGCAACTCTCATGCCGTTAACTCTGCAGATGACCGGTTTCTTGCAGGCCAGAATGGCATCCACCATGTGATTAAACAGTTCCATATACTGTCCGTATTCATCGCAGCGCAGACTGTAAAACTCACTATATTCCTTAGTGTTTCCACCGGTACAGAAGGCGAAGGGGCCCGTGCCTGTGAACACGACTGCAACCACGCTACGATCCAGGGAGGCGTTTTCAAAACCTGCAATGACCCCTTTGACCATCTCTGTTGTATAGGAGTTGTACTGTTTGGGGTTGTTCAACCGAATCCAGGATACGTAAAGTCCATCCACCACATTTCCCTTGGGATCTGTCAAAGGGCGTTTTTCGTAAACCACGCAGGGAGCTTCCGTTCCCCAGTGACCATCTGTGTGAAGTGCATGATCCTTTATTCCATCTTCTCTTGGCATCCATTCTAAAGCCATTTCTCAAATCTCCTTATCGTTATTCAAAATCAAAATTTTTACGCCCGCAGTGGATTAGAAATCCGGAATAAGAACGATGCGTTTTTCCGGAGACGCGCTGTGCGCTTCTTCAAATGACTCTTTAATGGTGCTCATGGGCCGTGTTTGAACAAAAGGCTCTATGTCGACCCGCTTTGAAAGCACCATGTCCATAACCGCGGGGTAGTATTCCGGTAAACAGGCCCAGGTGCCAATCATTTCGGCGTCAAAAGCCATAAGCCTGCTGATAGAGTAATTTACTTTTGCCATGCCGAAGCCCACCACGATCAGCTTTCCAGTGAAACCCAGAAGTGACAGTGCTGTCTCTTGCCCGGGCTTTGAGCCTGTTACCTCAAAAATCTTCCAACCATAGGCGGGAAGACCATTCTGCTTCCTGATGGCTTTGAACTCACCGGAAACATCCCTTGGGCTCTTGTCTCTGCTGTTGATAAAGAAGTCCGCGCCGTATGAGAGCATTTTTTCCAGCCGGTCTTCAGCAATATCAATGGCAATAACCGTGCCTGCGCCCAGCGCTTTGGCTATTTGTACCATGTACTGGCCGACGCCCCCGACGCCGATAACAATAACATTATCCCCCGGTTCGAGTTGAGCACGTTTTGCGGCCTGGTAGGGCGTTGTGGCTGCATCGGCGACAACAGCAAGGTGTTCCAAAGGGATATCCCCCCGGTTTTTTATTTCACAGAGGTCGATACTGGGCACAGGGATGTGACTGGAAAAACCGCCGTAGATACCCATGCTGTTGCCGGGCATTTTCTGGTTCAAACATCGATTGCCTCTTCGTGTTTTACAGAGATGGCATTTTCGGCAAGGCATGACCGCCGGGATCAGAACTTCCTTTCCGACCCATTCTTCGTCCCCGGCTACTACGGTTCCGGAAATTTCATGCCCCAATGTCATAGGGGGTTTGTTAACGGTTGGGACGCCGTCATAAAAATATCCAAGGTCCGTATGGCATATGCCACAACCGGCTACTTCCACCAATACTTCCCCCGGCTGGAGTTCGGGCACGGGTATTTCGGTTTTTTCGAGTTTTCCTGGTGTGACGTCTCCGGTTTCCTTGTCGCGTATTGTGGGCTGGACCATCTGCCAGGTTTGTATTTTTTCCGGCATTGACATTCTTGTCCTCCTTGTTATTTGATAAGCGTTTGTTTCTATGTGCTAAATCATGCCATAGCCACCGTCGACACAGAGCAACTGGCCTGTGATATAATTGCTTTCATCCGAAGCCAGAAATGCGAAGGCAGGAGAAATGTCTTTGGGCTCGGCAAAACGTTTCAGAAGGATTCGGTTCATATAGATTTCTTTCAGTTTTTCGTCCGATCGAATCTTTTTCGTCATATCGGTGGCCACAATGCCCAGCGATATAACATTACAGCAGACGTTATAGCGGGCAAGCTCACGGGCAATCGACTTGGTCATACTGAGGAGTCCCCCTTTTGCCGCACTGTAATTGATCTGGCCGACAGTGCCAACCAGCCCGGCTACGGACGTGACATTGATGATTTTTCCGCTCTTCTGTTCTTTCATCTGCAGGCCCGCGGCCTGTGCGCAGAGAAATGCCCCCTTTAGATGGATATCCACTACCTGATCCCACTGGTCCTCAGTCATTTTAAGCATCAGCGATGGGCGAGTGAATCCCGCATTGTTCACGAGAATATCCAGTTTTCCAAATGTCTCTACCGCAGCCCCAACCAGCTTTTCGGCCTCTGTTTTTTGGGCCACGTCCGCTTTAACGGCGACGGCTTCGCTTCCCAGGGCTTGAACGGCTTTCACAACCTCATTTGCGGCCTTCTCATTAGAGGTATAGTTAATAAGCAGCTTTGCGCCTTCTTCGGCAAAGCCAAGGGCAACAGCTCTACCTACACCCCGGCTGCTTCCGGTAACCAATGCAACTTTATCTTTTAATCTCATTTGTTAACCTCTCTTTATGAAGTGCAGAAACCCCATTTACCGGCCATTATTCATTTTGAATTATGGCTATAATGTAACTACATTATGAATGTATTCGTGTCAAGTGAAAACAGTCAGTAATTATCATTATAGACTCTGCTTTACAGTAAACCCTGTGTGAGTGGCATCTTGTTGCGACTTTTTAGGGCGGAACCCATCAAACGGACGCTTTGCAAGAGCCTTCCCGCAGGATATCTTTTAACAATGATAATTGCGACTGGAGAACAGCACAGCAACGCTCATTATGGGAGAAATAACCATAATGAGGATTGCGTGTGAACAGATTGGAGAATTTCAAATAGCAGAATCAATAGGAGGAAGTCAGAGGGTGATAAACAGACAGAGGTTTTTCCGAGTGGTCCTAAAATGCTACTGGGATGGTGCACTTCCATTTCACCTGAATGGATTCCTTTAAGATATCAGTGCTACCAGTACATAGAGAAAACCAAACATACAGAGCATATTAATACAGAAATTCCATAATTTTCCCATTGCGCTCCTCCTTCCGAAATAAACAGTGAATGTGAAAAATTTCCCCAACAGCCCATGCGCAGATTCTTGGTGAGCGGTTGATGGTTTTGTATCTTAATCAACCCACTTCTTGTTTGTTCCTGCCTGCAATGAAAGCAAGTTATGTGCCGAAAATAGGCTTTTTAGGGAAAATAAAAAAGATCATTAAATAACAGAAGGTTACAGGGGGGAATATTTTTAGACGGGAGTGGATTTCCCATATTTTGATGAAATACCCTCGGAACTTGGGAATATGGGTTACGAGTTGGTAATATGAATTACGAAGTGGTAATCCGGCTTCGTGTTTTTATGGGGTTGTTAGAGAGTTTCCATCCATAAATGGCCTTTTTCTCTCCGAGCAGGAGGCTCTACGGAGCCGGAGGCCGCAATGTCGTTGTCAAACTGCGGGTTTCCTTGTGCGACGTACTATCGTACGTCTCCGTGTCCCGCCCGGGCGGGATTTTCCCCCGCCAAAAGCGCGGGATCGTCGACTAAACCTTGCGGAAATGTCATTTCTGAATTGGAAACCCGCAGTGCCGACAACTACATTAATGGATGAGCACCAGAGAAGAAATGATTTTATTGAATCGGAGATAGGTCGAAGGTTCCGGATTAGAAAGTGCAGGAAAAATCCCATCTCATCTATGTTTCCTCCAACGAGGATGGGTGATTCCATATTTCTTAATTTTATAGTTCAGAGTTCGCGGCGTTATGCCCAGGAGGGTTGCTGCATCTTTTTGTATCCAGAGGCAATTATCGAGAGTTTCCAGAATCTTTTCTTTTTCATGGACGTGGGTTTCGAGAGGGTTGAATTGTTCTGGTTCGCTTTCTTTCTCAATAAATTCCACCGGCGCCTGGGTGGAAATATTTTTCCTGTGGATTGTTGTGTTGTCTTCAAGAATGACAGCCCTTTCTATGGCATTAAGCAGTTGCCGTATATTCCCCGGCCAGGCATAGGATTTGATCCAATCCATTGTTGAATGTATCACCATTTTGTCCCTGAAGGCCGAGAATTGCGGCGTCATAGTGATTCGATGTGAACTCTTTGACAATTTCGCCCTCGCGTGGGAGAAAATGAATTCCATACGACTGCCCGAGGGATTCCATGATGGTTTCCCTGCACTGTTGGTCTTCTTCCAGGACAATGACTTTCAACATGGCAATCCTTAAAGACGAGCAAAAAATGAAAATTGCATCTTTTTTTCTTTCAATAATATAGCGTTAGGGGTAGGTTTTGTACAGCAGATTTTTATCCTTAAACCATCTCTTATAAAGCAGGAAATTGTGCCTGAAAATAGCAGCAAACCAATACTGAATGTGATATTCAGCGGCCGAATGCTTGTGGCTTCCATCATGGGTTTTGCGTGCGGCCTTCCTCTTCTTCTGACCATCACGTTGCTTCAGGCGTGGATGAAAGAGGAAGGGGTGAATCTTCACGTTATCGGCATGATGGCCCTCGTTGGCCTTCCCTACACAATGAAGTTCCTATGGGCCCCACTCTTTGACCGTTTTACGCTTCCTTTCCTAGGCCGCAGAAGAGGATGGTTATTACTGAGCCAGCTTGCCCTCGCTGTCTCCATAGTCGCACTTGGTTTTACAGATCCCGGTAGGAGCCCTCTTCTCGTTGCCATAACGGCTTTTATCGTCACCTTTTTCAGCGCGTCACAGGATATTGTGGTTGACGCGTATCGAAGGGAAGACCTGCCCGACGAGGAATTGGGTCTGGGGTCATCCCTGTACGTGAATGGTTACAGGGTAGGAATGCTCCTTGCCTCAGGAGGAGGATTGATCCTGGCGGACCATATTTCATTTCAGATGGTGTATGTGATCATGGCTTTGTGCATGTTTCCGGGGCTTGTAACCACTTTGATGGCGAGAGAACCGGATGTCACGGAAACGCCTCCTCAGAGCCTTAAAGAGGCTGTTATTGAACCACTCCTCGAATATTTCAATCGCAGAGGCGCGATTTGGATGCTGGCGTTCATTCTTTTCTATAAGGTCGGAGATACGATGGCAAGCACTATGACCATCCCCTTCTACCTCGATGTGGGATTTTCAAAGACGGAGATAGGGGCCGTTGTGAAGCTCTTCGGTTTCTGGGCTACCATTGCAGGCAGCCTGATCGGTGGCGTCAGCATGATTCGTATGGGCATCTACCGGTCCCTCTGGATTTTCGGCTTCTTGCAGGCTCTGTCTACTGCGGGATTTGCGGTCCTGGCCCATACAGGGCACAATATTGCGATGCTTTCGGCGGTAATTGGTTTCGAGAATCTCAGTGGTGGTATGGGAACTGCTGCCTTTGTGGCGTTTATGGCGAGCATTACGAACAAAAAATTTACCGCAACCCAATATGCCCTTCTCAGCAGTCTCATGGGAGTCCCGAGGGTCCTGGCATCGGCGCCGACCGGATATCTTGTAGAAGGCTTGGGTTGGATCTGGTTTTTCGTCTTCTGCACGGTTATCGCTATCCCGGGGATGCTTCTGTTGCTGAAATTCGCACCATCCTTTTCAGAAAAAAGAGAAGGAGGGTTTTGACGTGTGCGGATTAAAAAGTGGCCACAGAGGCACGGAGAACACAAAGGAAAGCGATGAGCAAGCGGGTATAAATCAAGACTGTTGTTGCGGACATTTCCATGGTTGTTCCGGGCCTATTCTTATGTTACAGCTATTTGGTGTCAGGTGTCAGGTGTCAGCCCCGTCTTGGCGCTTTCTGAGGGATCTGATCAAGAAGGAAACTAACCCGCTGGGCGGCTTGAAGGTAAAAAGGTGGAAATCGCAGATTCCTGAACACTGACACCTGACACCTCTTTTTCCAACGGTTATGATTCACAACCTGTGCAAGCCTTGATCTGTAACCTCAAGGTCGTGTGAGGCGAACGGTTGTTGCACCCCATCCTGAAGAACCTTTGTCCAATCCAAAATCGATCACCTGGGTATTTTTTTCAAGTCTGGAATGCACCATTCTTCGAAGAACCCCTTTACCTTTTCCATGGATGATTTTGATCTCATATATTTCGTTTTCCATGGCGGCTCGGATGTATTCGTCCACCAGGGAAGGAACGTCTTTCGGGGAAAAGGTGTGAAGGTCCAGGATTCCGTCAATAGGGAGTACTACAGGCTCTTGTTCTTGATAAGTCATCAGAACTGACCTCGTTAAGTGTCTGAATAGTCGCTTTTAAGACAGTCTTTGTATTCGATTTCACCTTGAAACGGTCATCTATACGAAGGCCGCAGACCCATATGATTTGATTTCCTGTCGTAAAAATCGGGATCCTTTTTCTTGCGGCAACGGGAATCTTGCTGTCAATGAAAAAATTTTTCAGCTTTTTATGGCCGGTCATGCCGAGAGGAATAAAATGGTCTCCCTGCCTGGTGTTCCGGATAACCAGCGGATAGATTATCTGATCTGCGTCAAAAAAAGCCGTTTGCGAAGAGCCTATAGTTGGTTCAGAAACCGTACGACGAAATTCGGAAATGGAGATGGTACAGGGTGATTCCTTCAGGTGAAATATGCCTGGTTTGTCGATCTGAAGGGAAAAGTCTTCTGTTTTTTCCTCCTCTTTTGAGGAAAAGACCAGGCTTTCATAAACCCTTCTGAACGTTTGTGTCCCTGGTAGATCAACCCGGGCATGGGGGTTTTTCCCCTTCGCGGCCCTTTTCACGGCTTCGATATGCCTGGTTGTTATTCTGCTCAGGGCGCCTCCTGAAGACCTTAAAGCCTCCCGGATAATATGGTTTTTTTTTGCTTCATGCAATAGGCTGAATTCCGGCAGGGGGATTGTGATTTTTCTATGGGATTCCACCAGGCCCTGCATGTCTATCCAGTCTCTTGCTTCCGTTTCCATCCATTCCCTTTCCTCCTTCAGGATTGCTGCAGTCTTCCCAATGATTTCCACAAGTCCCTGTTGCCGTTTCTTCAAAAGAGGCATGATGGTCAGGCGAATTTCATTTCTAAAAGGGGCTGTGTTCAGATTGGAAGAGTCCGTGACATGTTTCATTCCTGCTTGCGAAAGGTATCTCATGATCTCTTTTCTCTGCAGCTCAATGAGAGGCCGTACGACATACCCGTCCCTGACAGGTGGGATGCCCGAAAGGCCTGAAGTTCCACTTCCCCTGAGCAGTCTCATGATTACGGTCTCAGCCTGGTCGTTGAGGGTGTGACCGACGGCAATCTTCTGTGCGGAAAAATGATTCATTCTGTCCTTCAGAAAAACGTATCTTAAGCCCCTGGCCTTTTCCTCAATGGAATTGTCCCCGATCCTGAGTTTTCCCATGGCTTTCTCTGTTGAAAAGGTAAGATCAAAAGATTTGGCTAACATTTGAACAAAATGGGTTTCTTTTTCATCTTCACCAGGTCGTAAACCATGGTCAAAATGGCACACAATCGGATCAATATCGAGAACCTTACGTAGTTCGTGGAGCACATGCAAGAGACAAACGGAATCTGCTCCGCCTGAAACTGCAACCACTACTCTGTCTCCTTTCGTAAACATGCGGTGCTTTTGTGCGGTTCCAATGACTTTTTTTAAAATGCTATTCGATGGATGCATGGGAAATGATTACAACCGTTCAGAGGTTCAGAGGTTCAGAGGTTCAGAGGTTCAATAGCTATGAATGGTCGATAGCCCGGATTCTTTCGAGAACGGGTGGGTGGCTATAACTAAGGAATACTTTCAAGGGATGAGGTGTCAGATTTGAAAGATTGTCCACGCTTAACTTTTTCAGTGCTGTACTCATGGCCCGTGTATTTCGGGTGGTCTTTATTGCGTAGGCATCTGCTTCGTACTCATGTTTTCGAGAAAGGATGTTTCCTGAAATTCCAACAATCATCTCAATGGGTGAATAAAGAAATCCAAAGAAGAAGAGGCTTGCATAAATTGATGTCTCCTGCATCTGAAATGCGGCAAAAAGATCTTTGTTGTTGATGAACAGAGAAAGGACAAAGAACATCAGTCCCGTTGTCAGGATGGAAATCAAAATCGATTTGAAAATATGTTTTTTCCGGTAATGCCCTACTTCGTGGGCAAGGATGGAAACCAGTTCATCAACGGTGTGTTTTTCAATAAGGGTATCAAAAAGAACGATCCTTCTGAATTTGCCAAATCCGGTAAAGAAGGCGTTGGATTTGGTGGACCGTTTCGAACCGTCCATGGAGAAAATCCCTTTCATTTTAAATCCCTGTTCTTGAGCATATGCTCGGATGGCGGTTTTCAAATCCCCGTCTTCCAGGGGAATGAATTTATTGAAAATCGGCATGATCACAACCGGGGCAATGAACAGGATGAACATTTGAAACAAGGTGAGGGCGATCCAGCAGTATAGCCATGCGTGTTGGCCTGCATTTTCAAAAAACCATAGAATTCCGGAAAAAAGGATGCTCCCTAACACGATAACGAGGGCCCAGCCTTTCAGGATATCCAGAATAAAGGTTTTGGGGGTGGTTTTGTTAAAACCAAATTTTTCTTCAAGATGAAAGGTTTGGTAAATGGAGAAAGGAAGGCCCAGGGTCTGGGAGGCAAAAAGGAGTATGCCTGCAAAAATTAACCCCGTTAAAATAGACCCAAAGCCGAAGCTGCGGGCGAATTGATCCACATAATTGAATCCCCCCAGAAGAATAAATCCAATGATGACCGGGGTAGTTATGGAATCGGTAATGATTCCGAACCGGGTGTCCTCTTTCAGGTATTCCTGGGATTTCCTATATTTTTCTCCGTCATAGTAACCTGCGAATTCCTTAGGAAGACCGGTTTTCAAATGCCGCACATTTAAGGTTTCCACTACGATATTCAGCAGGTAGTTTACAATAAGAATGGCTAATATAACAAAAAGAAAAATGTTCATGAACAAGTTCTCTCACAGATCTCGTCGAATATGGGTTTCAAGATAAGTTTTGGGACGTAGATTCCCGCAGAAAAGCGCAGAGAATTCTGAAAAAAAGAAATCAGCGGTGATCTGCGTTCATCAGCGTCCAGATTCTTTTTAAAGTAAGGAGAGCTATACCGAAAGTCCGGCTTCAAATCCTTCCCGAATAGCTATCAAGGCGTTTCGAGGCGATTTGGCATCTCCCGCCACAAGGACTTCAGGGACCACGTTTTCCAACATGCCGGCAAGGCTGTTCTCGGATGCGGAACCTGCAGCGATAACGACTGTATCTGCGGTGATGAATTCAGGACCTTCCTTCCTTTCAGTACGTACTCCATCCTGTGTGATGCCGACAGCTTTTGTTTCTGTCATGATGGTCACACCCAGCCTTTTCAGTTCGGCCATGATAGTCCATCTGGTGGTAAGCCCTATATCTTTTCCTGCTTTTTTTGTCATTTCAACGACGGTTACCTCTTTGGTTCCCCTGTTCAGCAACGTGCTCAGGGTTTCCATAGACTCCGCTTTGTTTACCATGAGAAAGTGAAGGGCATCAGGAGGAAGGGTTCCAATTGTTGCCAGGTAGACGGCGGTTTCAAGCCCAAGGGCGTTTCCTCCAAGGATAACAATTTTTTTACCCACGCCCTTTTTTCCTTCAAGAAGGTCCCACGCCTGGATGACATTTTTTTCATTAATTCCCGGGATATCAGGAATGATTGGCCCGGCGCCCGAAGCAAGGATTGCCGCGTCGGGAGAAAGCTCCTTGACAAATTCGGAGTCTACTTCCTTCCCAGTCAGAATTTCCACATCAAGGGCTTTCAGGTTATTTATCAGGTCCTGGGCTGCGGTGACCATTTCTTCACGCCCGGGAATGAGTCTGTTCAGGAGAAGCTGTCCTCCCAGTTGGTCCGCTTTTTCAACGAGCGTTACCTTGTGCCCTCTTTCCGCTGCAGTGCATGCCGCTTTCAGTCCAGCCGGGCCGCCTCCCACAACAAGGATCTTTTTGGGCTTTTCCGAGGGAAGAGATTTTTTTTCTGTTTCTATTCCGGCCATTGGATTAACCATGCAGGTCACCGGCTGCAGTTTAAAAACCTGATCGAAGCAACCCTGGTTACACGCGATACAATGGGTTATTTTTTCCGTGTCCCCTTTCCTGGCTTTTTTCGGAAGGTCCGGGTCTGCAATCAGGCCTCTCGCCATGGTTACCATATCGGCTTCTCCGTCACGGAGAATCTGTTCCCCCGTATGAGGATCGTTGATGCGATTGCTGGCCAGAACAGGGACTGAGACAGCGGATTTGATTCCCTGTG
>Ga0208901_1000077_pt1 | contig 67016 bp, 51 predicted proteins | sample AntAceMetag02UKF_FD_184764 | JGI IMG/M metagenome (GOLD analysis project Ga0208901, IMG submission 184764) | Saline lake microbial communities from Ace Lake, Antarctica - Antarctic Ace Lake Metagenome 02UKF (SPAdes) (version 2) | ecosystem: Environmental > Aquatic > Non-marine Saline and...
ATCCCCGCATCGAAAAACGGCGCCATCTCTTCATGGATGATTGATAAAATGGAAGATATGCAGGAGTACCTTGATTCAGGTGGAAATCTTTTCATCTTCCCTGAAGGGACCAGGAGCAGAAACAACAAGATCGGAGAATTTCAGGAAGGAGCATTTAAACTGGCAAAACGTTTTAAGGCGCCAATCAGGGTCCTGTATCTGAAAGGCACGAATGAAATTTATCGACCGGGAAGATTTCTTTTTTACGCATTAAAAAGAGTAACCATACAAATCAGGCTCATTGGGAACCTTGAACCGGATTATAACCGGGAAACGGTATTGGTCTCCGCGTTAAAGAAATCGGCTCACGCGATGTATGATGAAAAGTAAAAAAGTGAATTCAAATCTCCTGGTAGCCGGTTTCAGATTCAGGAAACCCATTCCGCCATTGGCATTTCCACCAATATCACCCATGTCCGTAACAAAGAATCGATATTTTCCACAGGCAGGGTGTTCGATCATGAACAGAATGGTAGTGGTCCGGATGATCATATTTCCAATTTTTTTCCTTTACGCACCCATGTTGGAATGTCGTAATGGGTTTCATCGAATGATGGTTTCTCTTTGAAAGTCTTTCTCCTCTCTTCAATAGCCATTTCAAACACCTTGAAATGCTCTTCATCGATGATTCCTCCATGACATACTCCGAAAATCCATATTTTTGATGTAGAATTTTTGCACCCGCTTATGGTGTGCGTGCCGTCTCGGTTTTGGCAACAGACTTTTGATTAAGCTCCACCGGTAGACTCGCCTCTCCGGATATCAATGGCGGGTCATATCCGTTTGGCAACAGAAAGGCTGCTATCTTCGTGGCTGTTTCATCAATCCCTCCCGTGGTGATATCGCAAACCCAACTCCCGTCAATTTTGATCGTCGTCAGCGGTTCTGCAAATGTGGGTTTGTTCCACCATTGTCCCGAGACACAGATATAAACAGCTACCTTGTAATCAACCGGATGTACATGCCAGACCTGGCCCTCCAAATTGTGGCTTTTGTCCCCGTAGGGCGGGACGTATGTGAACTCAATGGCAGGGTCGCCGGGTCCACCTGGAATGGAACCCTCCGTCCAGTTGTCTTCCATGGTCTCACCATCGAAAACGGTTTCCATTCCGGATTTTAGATTTCCGAATCCATCCCATATCCCCCAGCAGGCGCCCTGTGGACCCTCGTTTCGGGTCTTCCAGGCTTCGTCAAACGTCTCAAAATAGAAATAGCCCACCTGGGCTGCACGCGCCCAGGAGACAAAGTTCAGAAAATAGAAAGCGGCATTTTCCTCAGAGGGAACAGCATCGCCGATACGCTCACCGCAACTCGGCCATCCTGTTTCACTCACCATCACAGGTTTACCCTTCGCAGCGGAAAGAATCTGTTGATGCCAGGCATGGATGGCAACCACTGCGTGATCCAGACCGATTCCTTCCCAGTATGGGTAATAGTTGACCATGACCACATCGATCGCGTTTATGATGTCGGGATGCGAGAGGACAATACCATAGACGTCCACATAAGACACGGGCACTTCCGGGACCTCCCGTTTAAAACGGTCAATATGTTCAATCAGCTCATTTACGGTGAGGTCCCCCCGCAAGAGCACCTCGCTTCCGATGATGGCCAGGTCGGCATAGCCTTTTTTTGCCTGGTCGATCAAACATGCCATCTGCCTTTCGTTATCCGTCGGGTTCGAACCCAGCCAGGCGGCCATTGCCGTTTTCATCCCCATGGCATGTGCCAACAAGCCCACATCCTTCAAATCATCATTGCAGCCAAAGGTCCGCACCCATTTTGTATAACCAACGACCGTCCCCAACCTTTGCTTCAACTCCCCGTCCGTAATCTGCGATCCGCCCTCATCAGGGTCTTCATTTGCATCAATGTAGGGGCTGAAATTGAGCCCATGGATACTGTAGGTGGCTGCGTTCTTCACGTTAACGGTGACACTGTCATAATAAATGGGGCTTTCCAATGCCCCGTTCATGGAGGTATCGATGGCGAAGTAGAAGGGATAAACACCTGAAGGCAGGCCCGAGATATCCAGAACAGCAAATGGAGGAAAATTAAAAAGCGGCCCCTGATACACAGGAGATATGCCGGTCAACCCCGAACCGGCAATTTCCCAGTGACCCGGATATACACAATAGACCCACTCCCCCCAAAGTGTATACGCAGCGATCCACCAATCCGCAACCATATTCTCAAAATCACCGGGGTCGAGTTCCACTGTAATAGAAAGTGACTTGTCACCGGTTATCGTGATGGAGCCGTCCAGGCCGTTTGCCTTTATGCCGGTTACGGGTTCTACCCCAAGAACCGGATCACCAAAAAAGCAAATCAGAAACAGAGCAAAGAAAATCAAGGTGATTTTTCTCATGAGACTCTCCTTTTGGGGATTGCAGAGAAATATATCTCTCAGCCCAGAGCTCAAAATAAACCTCGTATCATCGAGCAAAAACATATACTCGAAACAGGTAAATCATTCTGAACCAGCGGATAGAATACTAAAGAGACTGAAAAGAAATCCCAAATATTTGGACTCTCACTCCATCCGTATAAATTCTACACGCCGATTCTGGTTTCGCCCCTCTTCCGAGTCATTTGAGGCGAGCGGTTTATCCTCTCCATATCCCTTCACAATCAGCCGGTTGGGCGAAACACCATGGCGAGCCGTTAAAAAGCTCACAACAGCCTTGGCGCGATCCTCTGAAAGCTTTTGATTATAATCAAATGAGCCTTTCCCATCTGTATGCCCGGCCACGATGAGCACGGCAGTTGAAAGTTCCCCGTTCATGGCATTCCCGAATTTATTCAGCAAGGCATAAGAAGCAGGCTTGATCCTGCTGGAGTCAAAATCAAAATTGATGCGAGCGCCCACCTTTGGGACAATTTCCGAGTCCACAATGCTTTGCAGCCCTCGCACCCGGTACGGTATTCCATTAATGATCTTGTAAACTCGACCTTTTTTCGATTCGTAGGTTACATTTTCAAAAACTGTTTTTCCGTCTTTAAAGCTCAGCGATTGAACAATCTCTTCCTCTGTTGTGGGAAAGGAAAGATCTCCTGCAACAGCGGATACAGCCCATACAAATAGAACCGCAGTAAAGATGATAACCGATATTTTTTTCATGATAATCCCTCCTCTTATCCCTGCTGAAACATTATTATTTATTGACTGCCGCCAGCGGCAGATCTCCAAACAACTCCTTGCGGGACAGCCAGGGGGTTTGGTGACCTTTAGTTTTCTTATCCACGTAATCGCTGACAGCATCAACCAGTTCGGTAAATTCTACAAAACCGTTGTGATTGATGTCAACTTCCCTGGATTTTGGACCCAGACTTTGTGTCAATGCGTAGGTGAAAATGCCAAAACCACCGCCAATTTTCTCACTCTCCAGAGAACTTTGCCGGCCTTTTGATGCGGAAAAGACCATCACCCCGCCCTGGCCTCCGCTAAAAAATTGTTGGGCCAGTTCGTCATTGGGCACTATCGTCTCCGTGACAATGCTGCCTGATCGGCACGCGTCCAGGAATATGATAACTCGGCCTTTGATCCGGTTCAGATATTTGTTTAGAACAGACCAGCTTAGCCCTCCTTTTTCCGGTTCCTCGAAACTTCCGGCCGGTGTAAGAAAGTAGAAAGTCCCGTCCCTTGCTTTTACGCCATGACCAGCCAAAAATATGACCGCAATGTCATCTTTCTTTAGTCCACTCAAGGCATCTAATGCTTTTTCTATGGCATTCAGATTGGCGCTTTCATTGGTCAGCAGGTTAAATCGTACCTGATCATAAAGCTTCCCTTCCTGATTCTGAAATGTTTTCAGCAGAGCCCGTGCATCCGTGTGGGCATAGTCCAACTGCCACATAGAGGGAAGACGGGGATAATCGCTTATTCCAATGGCCAGAACATACAGGTTGGGTTTGGTTAGTGCAGTGTTTTTGCAAATTACATCAAGGTAACCGGGGTTGCTGGAAAACCCCTTCTCATCATAGGCAACGGCTGTGATCCTGTTTCCACCTGAAAAGAGGGGAATATCAAGGGACAATTCCTTAGCCTTTGCATTAACGGGCTCTTCTATAACCGGACGACCGTTTACAAAAACACGCACGGTCTTCACCTCTTTCACTGCCGACGCATTCAATTTTAAAGAGTAATTCCTGGAATCAGTTTTTTTGACAGCCATGTGATCCTGAATCTCAATGTTTGGTGGCTTGGTCATTTCCGGAGCAGGTTTTCCGGCATTCAAGTCCCCTGAGAGCCGGGCCTTGATGATGTCAGGTCTTTTGAAAAATGACTCAAACTGGTTGAAAGAATATGTATCGAGACCCACGGTCGGGACCATGTGAATCAGATTGGTTCCTTCAGGTGTGTTGTTGTAATAGCCATCAGGAGTACTGATGATCCATTCACCATCTGGCGAAGATACCATTTGGGCAATCAAGCCGCCTGTTTCAATATCCCATAACTTCAGGGTGTTATCGTTGCTACCGGATAGAATGTACTTGCCGTCAGAGCTAAAGGCGACGGAGGTGACCCAACCAGAATGCCCTTCAAAAGAACGAATCTCACGACCCGACGATATTTCGCATAACTTCAAGGTGTTGTCTGCGCTCCCGGACAAGGCATATTTACCATCAGGGCTAAAGGCGACGGAATCGACAGAAGAGGAATGACCTTTAAATAGTCGAATCTCATAACCCGATAATATTTCCCAGAGCCTGAGGGTACGATCATTGCTCCCAGATAGAGCATATTTGCCATCTGGGCTAAAAGCAATGGAGTTGACATCATCAGAATGCCCCTTAAAAGTTCGAATCTCACGACCCGACGATATTTCCCACAGTTTCAGTGTGCTATCCTCGCCCCCGGATAGGGCAAGCTCACCATTGGGGCTGAAAGCAACGGTCTTGAAATCTCCTGAGTGTCCTTTGAAGGATCGAATCTCACGACCTGACGAGATATCCCAAAGCTTCATGGTCTGGTCATCGCCCCCGGATAGGGCAAGCTCACCATTGGGGCTGAAAGCAACGGATCTGACAAAAGAGGAATGTCCTTTAAAGGAACGAATCTCATGACCCGACGATATTTCCCACAAAGAGGTCTTACCCCAACCTCCGGATAGAACATACTTGCCGTCAGGCCCAAAAGTGGTGGAGTTAGCAAACAAGACACGACCCCTGAAAACGCGAATGACTCGACCAGACGATATCTCCCAGAGTTTGGACACCTCACTGTTTCCATATAGGGCATACTTGCCGTCAAGGCTGAAGGCGACGGACCTGACATCATCAGAATGCCCTTCAAAAGAACGAATCTCACGACCCGATGATATTTCCCCCCATAGCTTCAGGGTGTTATCAGAGCTACCGGATAGAATGTACTTGCCGTCAGGGCTGAAGGCGACGGAGGTGACCCAACCAGAATGACCTTCAAAAGAACAAGTCTCACGACCCGACGAGATATCCCATAGCTTCAGGGTGGTAGTGGGCTCAGTAAAATGTTTCCCGAAATATCGGTCGTCGCTTCCTGATATGGCGTACCCCCCATCGGGGCTGAAAGCGACTGCTTTGACATACCCAGAGTGCAGATTGAAAGAACGAATCTCACGGCCCGACGATATCTCCCATAGTTTTATTGTTCTATCTTTGCTCCCGGACAGGGTATACTTACCGTCAGGGCTGAAGGCGACGGAATTGACATTATCGGAATGCCCTTTCAAGGTACGTATTTCACGGCCCGACGATATGTCCCATAGCTTTAGGGTGTTATCATCACTTCCGGACAGAGCATACTTACCGTCAGGGCTGAAAGCGACGGAGGTAACCTCAGAGGAATGCCCCTTGAATGTGCGTATCTCACAGCCCGACGATATCTCCCATAGCTTTAGGGTGTTATCTACGCCTCCAGATAGAGCATACTTGCCGTCAGGGCTATAAGCGACTGATAATATATATAGAGAATGTCCTTTGAATGTGCGAATCTCACGACCCGACGATATCTCCCATAACTTTAAGTTCTTATCCATGCTCATGCTTCCGGACAGAGCATACTTACCGTCAGGGCTAAAGGCGACGGAATTAACATAAGAGGAATGCCCCTTGAACGTGCGAATTTCACGGCCAGATGATATGTCCCATAGCTTTAGGGTGTTATCATTACTTCCGGACAGAGCATATTTGCCGTCAGGGCTAAAGGCGACGGAATTAACATAAGAGGAATGCCCCAACTGAACAAGAGGTTGCATTTCTTTGCTAACCGGCCCACTGCTTGGCTTGCCGTCAGAAATATCAGAAGTGCCTAAAAGATTGCGGCCTTGATAATTGACTGCCGCCACCGGTAGATCTCCAAACAACTCTTTGCGGGACAGCCACGGGGTCTGTTGACCTTCGGTTTTCTTATGCACGTAAACACTGACAGCATCAACAAGTTCGGTAAATTCTACAAAACCGTTGTGATTGGTGTCAGCTTCCATAGATTTTGGATCCAGACTTTTTGTCAATGCATAGGTGAAAACCCCAAAACCACCGCCAATCTCCTTACTCTCAAAAGAACTTTGCCGGCCTTTTGATGAGGAAAAGAGTAAAACCCCGCCACGGTCTCCACTGAAAAATTGTTGGGCCAGTTCGTCATTGGGCACTACCGTCTCCGTGGCAATGCTACCTGAGTGGGGCGCGTCCAGGAATATGATAACGCGTCCCTTGATCCGGCTCAGATACCTATTAAGAACAGACCAGTTCAACCCTCCTTTTTCGGGCTCCTCGAAACTTCCGTCCTGTGTGAGAAAGTAGAAGGTTCCATCCTTTGCTCTTACGCCTTGACCGGCCATAAAAATAACCGCAACGTCATCTTTCTTCATCCCCCCTAAGGCATCGAGGGCTGCTTTTATGGCATTCAGATTGGCGCGTTTATTGGTCAGCAGGTTAAATCGTACCTGACCATAAAGCTTTCCAACCTGCTTCTTAAATGTCTTTACCAGGGCCTGGGCATCCCTGTGGGCATAGTCCAACTGGCACATAGAGGAAAGATGGGGATAATCGCTTATTCCAACAGCGAGTACGTAAAGGTCTGGTTTGATTACATCCTGGCTTTTGCAGATCACATCAAGGTAGCCGGGATTGCTGGAAAACCCCTTTTCATCGTAGGCAACGGCGGTGATACGGTTTGCACCTGAAAAGAGTGGAATATCCAGGGATAGATTTTTGGCTTTTGCATTTACCTTCACTTCCTTGACTGGCCGCCCGTTTACAAAAATACGGACGGTTTTGACCTCTTTTGGCGCCGAAGTATTCAACTTTAGCAGATAGGTCTCCGAATTTGTCTCTTTGAAAGCCATGTGGTCTTTCATTTCAATAGTGGGAGGCTTGGTCATTTGGGGGGCAGGTTTTCCGGCATTCAAGTCCCCTGCAAGCCTGGCTTTGATAATATCAGGTCTTTTGAAATAAGACTCGAACTGGTCGAAAGAGTAGGTTTCCATGCCCACAGTTGGGACCATGTGAAGCAGGTGGGTGCCTTCAGGGCTGTTATTGTAGTACCCATCAGGGGTACTGATGATCCATTCTCCGTCTGGGGAAGATACCATTCGAGCAAGCAGCTTACCTGTCTGAATCTTCCATAGTTTTATGGTGTTACCTCCACTTACGGATAACACATACTTGCCATCAGGACTAAACGCAACGGAGCTCACCCATTTAGAATCCCCTTGAAAAGACCTTATCTCCCGGCCCGATGATATTTCCCACAGCTTGATAACCCCCTTGACTCCGGATAGCACATACTTACCATCAGGGCTAAAAGCAACGGGGCTGACCCATTTAGAATCCCCTTGAAAAGACCTTATCTCCCGGCCCGATGATATTTCCCATAGCTTGATACCCCCCTTGCCTCCAGATAGGGCATACTTACCGTCAGGGCTAAAAGCAATGGAGCTCACCCATTTAGAATCCCCTTGAAAAGACCTTATCTCCCGGCCCGATGATATTTCCCATAGCTTGATACCCCCCTTGCCTCCAGATAGGGCATACTTACCGTCAGGGCTAAAAGCGATGGAATTGACGTTCTGGGAATGCCCCTTAAAAGAGCGAATTTTACGACCTGAAGAAACTTCCCACAGCTTGATACCCTCCTTGTCTACAGATAGGGCATACTTACCGCCAGGGCTAAAAGCGATGGAATTGACATAAGGTAGGGCTCCCTTAAAGGTGCGAATTTCCCGACCTGACGAAATGTCCCATAGCTTTAGAGTTCTATGACTCCCGGACAGAGCATACCTACCGTCAGGACTGAAAGCGACCGAATTAACAGGAGAGGAATGGCCCTTAAAAGAGCAAATTTTACGACCCGACGATAGGTCCCATAGAGTTAGGGCTTCATCATATCTTCCGGATAGGGCATACTTACCGTCAGGGCTAAAAGCGATGGAACTTATAGAAAATGGAGATCCTCTAAAGGAGCGAATTTCCCGACCCGACGATAGGTCCCATAGCTTCAAGATACCCTCCCAGCCTCCGGATAGCGCATACTTACCATCAGGGCTAATGGTGGATTCACCAGGACTGAAATGTCCCCAAAATCTAAAAGAGTGTAGCTCCCGACCCGACGATAGGTCCCATAGCTTTAGAGTTCTATTATTCCCCCCGGACAAAGCATACCTACCGTCAGGACTGAAAGCGACAGAGGTGACCCCAACGGAATGCCCTTTAAAGGAGCGAATTTCCCGACCCGACGATAGGTCCCATAGCTTTATGTTGCTATCTTTGCTTCCGGATAGAGCACGTTTGCCATCAGGACTAAAGGCTAAGGAGTTGACCTGCTCGGAGTGTCCTTTAAGAGAACGTATCTCTCGGCCCGATGATATTTCCCATAGCATTATGCTACCCCCCATGCCTCCGGATAGAGCATGCTTACCATCAGTGCTGAAAGCGAGGGAGTTAATAGAAGAGGAATGTTCCAACTGAATAACAATTTTCATGGCATTGCTAACCAGCGCGCTGTTTAATGTGCCGTCAGAAATATCTGTAGAGTCTGAGACATTGCGGCCTTGATCATTGTTTTGTATAGGAGATACCGGCTGTGATGTTTGGCGTGGCTGTATTTGTGACTTCGGCCGCGCAGGGTGATCGATTCTGAAGTGTCGAGAATTTCCGGATTGGCTGGAACTATGCTCAAGGCCAGGATCGTCTACAGGATGCTCATTATCCTTATAAACATTGAAATGCCAAAACGCGACAAGAATAATCAGAACAAAAGTGGCGATCAACAAGGGTATTTTGAATCTCAAAACAATTGCACCCCAAATTTATCGATGTTCAAACTCCAGAACATGCACACAGTCATCACAAACATTTTCAAGCTTCTGCCCGATGACAGTAAAAAAATTACCTTCCCACGAAATCTGAACAGATTGATCATCCACAATCTCTGCCGGACCACGCCGTTTAAACATGATTGCGTATTTGTCTTTGGATATGGGTCTATACCTATCAAGTTCCGAAATGATTCTGTTGGCCAGGAGGGGGGAAAGATGTTTACATCCGACATTTGTTGTCGCATTGGAAAAACCCAGGACCGCCAGTTTCTTACCCTGAAGTTTTTCGGCATAGGTCAATTTCTCCAGAATGCTCAAGATAGCCTCGGAGACAGCGATGTCAAAATCTTCCGATGCGCGTCCGGAAAGAGGAGGAAAAATAAGAATGGTGGTTATGATCAGAGCAGTGATAGGCAGTTTATGGAATGCAAAATTGCTTTTCATGGGGTCCTCTTCCGTGCCTTATTCATTTAAATTAAATAGAAACACTTTTTTCATGTCTTCTGAAAAAAGAATGTGACGGCGATCTGGCACAGCATAATAGACAACAAGTTCCATAATGACCTCCATTTCCTGAAAGACAACCTATTACTATTTACACCAGAAATCCTATGTTAAGTCAATCCGATTGTCGTCAAATATGGGCATGAAATTCTTACAAAAGAATGAAACCGAACGTGATATTGCACCAAACAGCACCGGTTTTGTTGCGGAGTCGACTCAATAACCTGGAGAGTGAAGAAAATTGTCTGATGGATTTGGGCAACCCTTGTACATTATCTCTGACACCATCTGCCGGAAAGCCCATCAAACCCTACGCTTTCTGTCCGATCAGTTGGGCAAAGAATTTCCTTTCCAGATCGAATCTAATCTGTTAAAAAAAGTTGTATTTCCGGGTTGTTTTTCTTGCGGAGCATAGGTCCCAAGTTTCCTAAGCTATAGGTTCTGTTATTTGTCAATGTTGCTTGTTTGTAGGAAGTCAATTGCTTTTCTGGCAGTTTCTCTTTCTTTTGCTTTTATTCTTACGGTTAGATCAGCTTGAAAATAGGATTGTTCGTTTTTTGACCATAGTAACAACACGTCTGAAATAATACTTATCAATTATGGAGGGGGGATGACTAATGGATTCATCATTTTTGAGATACAGATTCGATAGACTGAAAACTTATAAAATGAAATCTTTCCAACCGAACCTTAATATATTTTTTGTTTTAACAGTAGTGATATTTATGACAATAACATCTTGTTCTGAACAAACCGATAATAATTCAAATCGCATAATACTATCTAAAGAATACAACAATCATTTGGTAAATTACAAGAATTTGACAGAGAAATCGATAGCCATTATGATGGAAAAAATGGAAATACTCAAGAATAGCTCTAATATGCCTCATGCCATTAGTAGTAAAAAACAAATGGAGATTGAAGAGAAATTGATGAATATAAATATAGAAATCAAAAATGAATTATATTCGGCAATCGATACATTACGAAAGATATGTCTATTAGACAAAGGTTCGTCAATATGTGGTAGTTTAAAAGACCTAGAAAAAAGATATGAAAAAATTAAATTATCGATTCAGAAAAATGAAAGAACCATAAAAATATTAAGTCCAAAATAGGGAAGACATCATGATAGAATAAAAAACTGACCGGATAGCATTTAATACTGCATCGAAGAGTTCAGGAAATTAGTGTAGATAGAAATAGAATAATTCTTACGGCTGAAATGTCATTATTTATTCACCGCCGCAACCGGCAAATCTCCGAACAGTTCCTTTCTTGACAGCCAAGGAGTTTGGTGGCCTTCAGTTTTCTTATCCACGTAAACACTCACAGCATCAACCAGTTCGGTAAATTCTACAAAACCGTTATGGTTGACGTCCACTTTTTTCGAGTTTGGACCCAGACTTTGTGTGAGCGCGTACGTGAAAATGCCAAAACCACCGCCAATCTCCTCACTCTCCAGAGAACTTTGCCGGCCTTTTGATGCGGAAAAGACCATCACCCCACCCTGGCCTCCGCTAAAGAATTGTTGGGCCAGTTCGTAATTGGGCACAATCGTCTCCGTAACAATGCTGCCTGATCTGCACGCGTCCAGGAATATGATCACGCGGCCTTTGATCCGGGACAGATACTTGTTAAGAACCGACCAGCTCAATCCTCCTTTTTCGGGCTCTTCGAAACTTCCGGCCGGTGTAAGGAAATAGAAGATTCCATCCTTTGCTTTTACGCCGTGGCCAGCCATAAAAATAACCGCAACATCATCTTTCTTCATCACACCTAATGCATCGAGGGCTTCCGTTATGGCATTCAGATTAGCGCTTTTATTGGTCAGGAGGTTAAATCGTACCTGGCCACAAAGCTTTCCCTCCTGGTCCTGAAATGTTTTCATTAGAGCCCGTGCATCCGTGTGGGCATAGTCCAACTGCCACATAGAAGAAAGCCGGGGATAATCGCTTATTCCGATGGCAAGGAGATACAGGTTCGGTTTGGTGAGAGAGCTGTGTTTACAGATTACATCAAGGTAGCCGGGGTTGCTGGAAAACCCCTTCTCATCATAAGCAACGGCGGTGATTCGGTTTCCGCCTGAAAAGAGGGGGATATCAAGGGATAATTCCTTAGCCTTTGCATTAACCGGCTCTTCTATGACCGGACGGCCGTTTACAAAGACACGGACGGTCTTTACCTCTTTCACCGCCGAGGTATTCAACTTTAGAGAGTACATCCTGGAATCGGTTTTTTTGACAGCCATGTGGTCCTGCATTTCAATGATGAGAGGTTTAGACATTTCAGGAGCAGGCTTACCGGCATTTAAGTTCCCTGAAAGCCGGGCCTTGATAATATCAGATCTTTTGAAGAATGACTCGAACTGGTCGAAAGAGTAGGTCTCCAGGCCTACGAATGGGACCATGTGAATCAGATTGGTCCCTTCAGGGGTGCTGTTGTAATAGCCATCAGGAGTACTGATGATCCATTCTCCATCTGGCGAAGATACCATTTGGGAAATCAAGCCGCCTGTTTCAATATCCCATAACTTCAGGGTGTTATCGTTGCTACCGGATAGAATGTACTTGCCCTCAGAGTTAAAGGCGACGGCGGTGACCCAACCAGAATGCCCTTCAAAGGAACGAATCTCACGACCCGACGATATTTCGCATAACTTCAGGGTGTTGTCTGCGCTCCCGGACAAGGCATATTTACTCAAACCCATATGATCTGAAATCATACATTTGGAATCGGCATGGCACCGACGATTTTCTGGGGTCCGATTGGACCAGGGGTTATAAGAATAAGGAAGGGTCGCTCCGTTCCGAGCTGTTTGAGGGCTCTACACTCCGCGACCCTGACATTTTTAAAACCTTGAGCCTGATGGGTGACTGAAGCGGGTCAAAAAGACCACGCACAATTCGTAGCCTGAAATAACGGGTGTGGAACGTAATAATAGCAGGGTATTCTGGAATCCAAGAGAAACCCAGTAGTCAAAGAAAAAATGTTTTCATTTTTTCTGATGGTGGAGTGCGTTTTTATTTGACAAGTCCTTTAATGGGTGACCCCATTTGATCCATTTACCCATTTGATCCATTTGACTATTTGACTCAAGGGATGTCATTGTACGGGCCTCCCGTATCTGAACTGGCCGATGTGAGTATCTCCATCGGGAGATGTAAACGTACCTTGACCGTGCGGTACGCCGTTTCTGAATTTGCCGACATATTTGGTTCCGTCCGCGAACTCCATGCTGCCTTGCCCGCACTGTTTTCCATCTTTGAATTCACCTACCCTCTTTGTCCCATCTGCATACGTCATGGTGCCCTTGCCGTTGCCTTTTCCGTTCTTAAACTCTCCGGCATACTCTGTGCCGTCAGGCGCCGTTAGAGTCCCCTGCCCGCATTGTTCGTTATGTCTGAACTTGCCGACGTACTTCTTTCCGTCGGGGTATGTCAGGGTTCCCTGGCCATGCATAAGACCACTTTTGAAACCCCCAACATATTTTTTACCGTCGGGAAAGGTCAATTCGCCATCGCCCTCTGGCTTGCCCCTTGCAAAGTCACCGACGTGCCGCATACCCGACGAAAATGTGAGGCATCCCTTACCATCGAATTTGCCATTCTTGAAGGTTCCCTCGTACTTCTGACCTGACGGGAACATCAATGTACCTTCTCCATTGTGTTGTCCGTTTCTGAAATCCCCCACATACGTGGTCCCATTTCTTAGTGTCAGCATTCCATGCCCATGATAGTCGCCATTCTTGAACTGGCCAACATATTTCGCGCCACTGGAATATGTCAGCGTGCCTTGGCCGTTTGGGATACCATTCGACAGTTCGCCTACGAAGTTAGCACCGCTGGGGTAGGTATATGTTCCCTCATGACGGTTATATTTCACTGCAGGCACATGCGGTGAGGCCCTCGCGAGGTCCTTTGCCTGCTTGGCAAGGGCATCTCCGCTGGCTCGGGCGGTACTTCCTTTGCGACGCTGTTCCTGCATCTTTTCTGTCAAGCTGCTCCATTCGCCCCTGAGTGCCGAAACATACTTCGTCTCTCGTTCAAGTTCACTTAGAACGTCGGGACGTTCACTAGACTGCGATGCGGGTTGTGTGGAAAATGGCTTCGGCGGAGTGGATTCATGTTCGTGCGGACGACGGGTAGAAATAGAAGTTGGCTCAATAGAGGCGAGCAATCGCTCCAACCTGGTTTCAAGCCTCTTATTCTCTCTAGTCTCCAGCGTTACCCACATTTTTTTTGTCTTGTAACCGGTGTTTGAAACTTCCACATGATAATTCCCAGCATTAATCTCCATACCCTGGTAGAACTTTGGTTTTATGTTAAGGATTCTCACTCTTGAGCCTTTTGGATCTGTTTTCACAAAAAGTTTACCCCTTTTATCGTCGGAGATGCTTTCGGAAACAACCGCTACCGGCAGATCTCCAAACAACTTCTTGCGGGACAGCCATGGGGTTTGGTGACCTTTAGTTTTCTTATCCACGTAAACGCTGACAGCATCCACCAGTTCGGTAAATTCTACAAAACCGTTGTGATTGATGTCAACTTCCCTGGATTTTGGACCCAGACTTTGTGTCAATGCATAGGTGAAAACCCCAAAACCACCGCCAATTTCCTCACTCTCCAGAGAACTTTGCCGGCCTTTTGATGCGGAAAAAACCATCACCCCACCCTGGCCTCCGCTAAAGAATTGTTGGGCCAGTTCGTCATTGGGCACAATCGTCTCCGTAACAATGCTGCCTGATCTGCACGCGTCCAGGAATATGATCACGCGGCCTTTGATCCGGGACAGATACTTGTTAAGAACCGACCAGCTCAATCCTCCCTTTTCAGGCTCTTCGAAACTTCCTGCGGGTGTAAGAAAATAGAAGGTCCCATCCTTTGCTTTTACGCCATGACCAGCCAAAAATATAACCGCAACATCATCTTTCTTGAGTCCGCTCAAGGCATCAAGGGCCTCTTCTATCGCATTCAGATTGGCGTCTTTATTGGTCAGCAGGTTAAATTGTATCTGGCCATAAAGCTTTCCTTCCTGGTTTTGAAATGTCTTCACCAGCGCGCGTGCATCCGTGTGGGCAAAGTCCAACTGATCCCCGGAGAAAAGCCGGGGATAGTTTCCTATTCCAATGGCAAGGACATACAGGTTGGGTTTGGTAGGAGCAGTGTGTTTACAGATTACATCGAGGTAGCCGGGGTTACTGGAGAACCCCTTCTCATCATAGGCAATGGCTGTGATACGGTTGGCACCTGAAAAGAGCGGGATATCGAGAGATAATTCTTTGGCCTTTGCGTTAACCGGTGCTTCTATGATCGGACGGCCGTTTACAAAAACACGCACGGTCTTCACCTCTTTTGGCGCCGAAGTATTCAACTTTAGCAGATAGGTCCTTGAATCTGTCTCTTTGATAGCCATGTGGTCCTGAATTTCAATAATGGGGGGTTTAGACATTTCCGGAGCAGGTTTTCCGGCATTCAAGTCCCCTGAAAGCCGGGCTTTGATAATATCAGGTCTTTTGAAGAATGACTCGAACTGGTCGAAAAGATAGGTTTCGGTGCCCACGCTCGGGACCATGTGAATCAGGTGGGTACCTTCAGGGCTGTTGTTGTAATAGCCATCAGGAGTACTGATGATCCATTCGCCGTTTACAGAAGATACCATTTGAGCAAGCAGACTTCCTGTTTCAATATCCCATAGCTTTAGGATGTTATCCTTGCCCCCAGACAAGGCATACTTGCCATCAGGGCTAAAAGCGACAGATTCGACCCCCCCATGCCCCTCAAAGGAGCGAATCTCACGACCTGACGATATATCCCATAGCTTCAGCGTCTTATCATCGCTACCAGATAGGGCATACTTGCCGTCTGAGCTAAAAGCGACGGAGTTGACAAAAGATGAATGCCCCTTAAAGGAGCGGATCTCACGACCTGACGATATATCCCATAGCCTTAGGGTTTTATCCCCGCCTCCAGATAGAGCATGCCTGCCATCAGAGCTAAAAGCAACGGAGTTGACGGAACCGGAATGTCCCTTGAAGGAGCGAACCTCACGACCCGACGATATTTCCCATAGCCTTAGGGTTTTATCCCCGCCTCCAGATAGGGCATACTTGCCGTCTGAGCTAAAAGCAACGGAGTTGACAAAAGATGAATGCCCCTTAAAGGAGCGGATCTCACGACCCGATGATATATCCCATAACTTCAGGGTCTCATCCCCGCCTCCAGATAGGGCATACTTACCATCTGGGCTAAAAGCGACAGATTGGACGTCAAAGAACCCGGAATGCCCCTTAAAGGAGCGGATCTCACGACCTGACGATATTTCCCATAGCTTTATTATATCCCTGCTTCCGGATAAAGCATACTTACCATCAGGGCTGAAAGTGACGGAGCTGACAGAAAAGGAATGCCCCTTAAAGGAGCGGATCTCACGACCTGACGATATTTCCCATAGCTTTATTATATCCCTGCTTCCGGATAAAGCATACTTACCATCTGGGCTAAAAGCAACGGATGCAACATCAGCGTAATCCCACTTAGTGGAATGCCCCTTAAAGGAGCGGATCTCACGACCCGACGATATTTCCCATAGCTTTAGAGTCCTATCCCAGCTTCCGGATAGGGTGTACTTACCATCAGGGCTGAAAGCGACGGAATAGACCTGTTTGGAATGCCCCTTAAAGGAGCGAATCTCACGACCCGACGATATTTCCCATAGCCTTAGGGTTTTATCCCCGCTCCCGGATAAAGCATACTTACCATCTGGGCTAAAAGCGACGGAATAGACATTTGCGAAATGCCCGGAATGCCCCTTAAAGGAGCGGATCTCACGACCTGACGATATATCCCATAGCTTTAGGGTACCATTCCCACTTCCAGATAGGACATACTTACCATCTGGGCTAAAAGCGACAGATTCGAAACCAATAAGAAGCACTGATCCACCGCCATACCAATCAAAGGAGCGAATCTCACGACCCGACGATATTTCCCACAGCTTTATTGTTTCACGACTTCCGGATAAAGCATACTTACCATCTGGGCTAAAAGCGACGGAATAGACAGCTCCGAAGGAATGTCCCCTAAAGGAGCGAATCTCACGACCCGACGATATTTCCCATAGCCTTAGGGTTTTATCCCCGCCTCCAGATAGGGCATACTTACCATCAGGGCTGAAAGCGACGGAATAGACAGCTCCGAAGGAATGTCCCCTAAAGGAGCGAATCTCACGACCCGACGATATTTCCCATAGCTTTAGGGTACCATTCCCACTTCCAGATAGGGCATACTTACCATCAGGGCTGAAAGCGACGGATTTGACATCATCGGAGTGCCCCTCAAAGGATCGAATCTCACGACCTGACGATACATCCCATAGTTTTAGGGTGTGATCCTCGCTTCCAGATAGGGCATACTTACCATCTGGGCTGAAAGTGACGGAGCTGACCGCGTCGGAATGTCCCAACTGAATAACGGTTGCCATGCCTTTACTAACCAGCGCACTGTTTAGCTTGCCGTCAGAAATATCCGCAGGGCCCGAAAGATTGTGGCCTTGAGCATTGTTTTGGATGGGGGACACCGGCTGTGATGTTTGGTGCGACTTTAGGTGCGGCTTTTGCCTCACAGGCTGGTCAACTTTGAAGCGCTGGGAAATTCCGGATTGCCCTGAACTATGCTCAAGGCCAGGTCCGCCAGCAGGATGCTCACTATCCTGATAAACATGGAAATGCCAAAACCCGACAAGAATAATCAGAACAAAAATGGTGATCAACAAGGGTATTTTGAATCTCAAAACAATGGCACCCCAAATTTATCGATGTTCAAACTCCAAGACATACACACAATCATCGCATATATCTGCAAGTCTTTTTCCCATGGTCGAAAAAAGATTGCCCTCCCACGAAATCTGAACCGGCTGGTCATCCACAATCTCTGCCGGACCACGCCGTTTAAAAAGCGTTTTCAGCTTTTCTTGAGCAGTGGCTATCTGTAAGTCCGCATCCCTTTTTCTTGCGCTTAGCAAATCGTTATAAAGCTCTTCAATCGCCCTGTTTTCTTCCTTTGAGACAATAAAATAGAACCGTTCCAAACCCACCTGCCAGTCCAGCTTAAATGCCTTTTTAGGACTGGGAAGGGTGTATGTTTCCCCCCCCTTTACTGGATTAAAATTGTTTACCTGCACACCCCCAAAATTCTTCATGGGAAAAAGCTGAAAAATCTGACCTGAGCTGTCCACCTGAAAAAGATAAACATAGCAATCTTTGTCAGGGGTAACAATGATCTTATAGTGATCTCCGGAGTTAAGGACCTCATTCTCTCTAATTGGCCTAAGCTCACCAACTCCACCCGGTCGATAAACATAGTTGATTTGAAATGTGGTGGGCTCATTATCATCTAAGCACATTAGAACGTTCTTCGCCAACCTTGATTTGCTGATCGTTTTGGATATTGACGCCAGTATCCTGGCGCCATCTTCTCCCTCACCGCTCCTAATTTCCAGTGCTCTGATGGTTAAATCAAAGGAATCTTCCGCATCCTGCCAAGTACCGGTGATGAGGATGTCTGATTTTCCCAGCAGATCTGTGAAGACATCGAAATCACCCGTCCCTTCCTTTCTTGAAATCAAATACTCCGTTTCAATGGCATCCAGATTATGGCGAGACATGATCTGGTATTTTGATTTTGATATGGGTCTATACCTGTCAAGCTCCGAAGTGATTCTGTTGGCCAGGAGGAGGGAAAGATCTTTACAACCGGCATTCGTTGATGCATCGGCAAAACCCAGGACCGCGAGTTTTTTGCCCTGAAGTTTTTCGGCATAAGTCAATTTTTCCAGAATGCTCAGGGTTGCCCCGGAGATAGCGCTTTCAAAATCTTCCGATGCTCGTCCGGAAAGGGGACAAAAAATAAGAATGGCGGTCATAACCAGAGTAATCGCAGGCAGCCTATGGAATATAACATTGCTTTTCATGGGACCCCCTTCGGTAATTGCGTTTTTCGACAAGGCAATCCTTCTCGATTCATAGTCTATATAATAAAACAGAGGATGTTTTGAACAAAGGCAGAAAAAGATATCAAGGCTCGTGGCTTTCCGTTTCCATCCTTTGATGGGTCTTGGCTTTTATAGGGAAAAGAAGTTAAACTCCCAACAGGTCAGGGCATGCCCGGTTGGGAGCATGACACACACATTTTGTTTTGTTCTTCCATAAGATCAGCTCACTAATAGAGGTTGGATGGTTGGCGAGAATATCTGTGAACGATGAAATGATAAAAACCGTCTTCTGTCAAGAAAAAATACGGGTTCAAATATCTTGTTGCCTCAAATATTGCGACATATGAAGCGTCCACCTTGGCGCAGCATCTTGCTGCTTTGTGGATTTCTCGGCGTTCTCTTCCTGGTGTATCTCGCATGGTCTCCCGGCAAACGTGTGCTTGACGGCAGGCACAACCTCGGAACCAACGGAATCTGGCTACAGCATGGCTGGCTGGGAGATGATTCGTGGTTCCAGCGGTATCGGAAGGACAAGACCCTTTTCCGAAACGATCGGAAGATTCAATCCCTTGCCGATCTCTTGGGTAACCACCGCGTGAAATATGTTTTCCCCCATGTTTGTCCGTCCAGCCCCAACGGGGAGATTGCCCCGGTGGATCCGGTTCAAACTGAACGGTTCTTAGACCATTTCGGAGAATTCGCAGTCATCCCGTGGATCGGCGGTGTTCTTGATGTTCACTGTTCACCGGAATCCTTACAGTGGCGAGCAAACTTTGTCTCCTCCGTGTTGGATCTTCTTAAGAATCATCCCAGACTTGCCGGTGTGCAGGTCAACATCGAGCCGATGCCGGCAGGGAACCCTGATTTCCTCACCCTGCTGGATGAACTCCGTCAGGCAATGCCTGCGGGGAAGATTCTGTCTGTGGCGACATACCCACCACCGACTCTGTGGCACCCGTTTCCCGAGGGTCACTGGGAAGAGTCGTACTTCAGGCAAGTTGCCAAGCGCGCCGACCAACTGGCCCCCATGATGTACGACACCGCCATCATGCTCCCCAAGATTTACCAACATCTCATGTCCGGCTGGACCTCAGAAGTCCTGCACTGGGCAGGCAGCACACAGGTCCTCCTTGGTATTCCAGTGTACGATGATGCCGGGGTCGGATATCATTTCCCCCATGTGGAGAATTTACAGAATGCCCTGGCTGGCATTCACGCAGGATTGAGCAGGTACGAGACACTCCCCAGGAACTACGCCGGGGTCGCCATCTATTGCGAATGGGAAATGGACCCGCAGGAATGGAACTATTTCAAGCAGGAATTCGCCGGAAACCTATAGTCCATTTGCCCAAAACGGATGGACGTTGTTTTATCATGCCTCGCTATACGCAACCAGATCGGGATCAGAAGCTTTTGCCGGCACAGCTCCGTTTCAAGTTAGCCGAGCAACCGCCGCCCAGAATTGCGGCCAACCCGGTCTGTGCTGGAAAATCCAGAAAAGGATCTGCAGTTCCGACCTTTTGAACCCCGGTTATGTAATTTCATGCACTTACCACCTATAAATCTTTTCTAAAAGCCTCCAAAACCCCCGGCAGGGCCTCCACCAGATACAACGGCAACGACAGCAAAGTAAAAGATACCGGAACACTGACTCCGTCCAACAGAACCGAATGGGTCAGAAAACGCTTTTCCGGCAGATTCAGATCAAACCGGACGCACAGGGGCGATTTCTTACGCGCGGCAAACTGATGAAGGCTTTTCAGGGTTCCGCTTTTTCCGGCTTTCACTTCAATGGGGACCACCAGGTTTCCGCTGGATGTCACATAATCGGTTTCCGCATTGGCGGTTTTCTGTTCCCGCAACCAGTAGGTTAAATGCGGCGCCTCAAGCGGCTGGAGCAAATGTTGACCCACGAACTGTTCCGCCAGCTTTCCTTCATTGACAAGGTTGTCGCCATCCAGGGCATTGAGCGCAATCCAGTCCAAACCGGTAAGGTAAGACGCCAGCCCCACATCCATGAAAATCAGCTTATACACATTTTCGTGAATGTCGGCTAAGAGCGGCACGCCCGAACAGCTGCTGTGAAAAACCTGGTGGCATACCCGGGCCTTCACCAGCAGATCGATGGCTGCTTTCACGTTTCGGGACCGGTCCTCCCTGCTGATGTTGCTGTATTTCACCTTCTGTCCGATGATACGAGGAATCTGCCTGAAAACCTTTTGCATCAATGCCAGGTCCTTTTGTTTGGCATATTTGGAAAAATCATCCTGGTAGGTCCCGGCAATGGACCGGTGCACCGCTGTCACTTCGGTGACGGCATTTCCTTCCGCAAATGCTGCTACCGCTTCCGGCATGCCTCCCACAAACAGGAATTCCCGCTGTCGTTTGATCAACTTTCGGTGGACGGTGACCGGTATGGCAGCATCTATTCGGAAGGCGGATATGGTAGAGACAAGCGCCGGTTCTACAGCCGCAAGGAACTCGCTGAAAGTCATGGGTCCCAGATGGTAGTATTCAATGCGGCCTACGGGCATTGAAAAATGGTGGTCGGCGAGGGCAAATTCAAGCAGGGATCCGGCTGATATCACGGGGAGATCGGGCATTTCTTCATAGAAGTATCGAAGGGCCTGTATGGCATGAGGGGTCGCCTGGATTTCATCCAAAAACAAAAGGGAATCGAGGGATCGTATTTTCCGGCCTGTAAGAGCATTCAGTTCCTGAACAATTAACCCCATGTCGAGGGATTTGAAAATCTCGTCCAGATAAAGGTTTTGCTCCAGGTTGATTTCATTTAAAATCAGCCCTTTTTGAGCCGCAAAATGACGGACCAGAGTGGATTTACCCACCTGGCGGGCGCCTCTAAGTACCAGAGGTTTCCGATTTTTTTTTTGATACCAGTTATTCAGGTGTTTTACAGCATGTCGATCTAGCATTGGTCCAAACAACCCCTTGTTTTTGCCAATAACTTACCGGTAAAGGGGTGTGCTGTCAACTGTTATTTCAAGTAAATAATCCAGAATTGGGTTTAAGTGTTGCAATCTAAAAGAATTCCCCTGCGGCACTCCCCAAAAAAACTGCATTGGTCATCCCATTCCCATTTCAACGCTTCCACGCGTCCATTCGTTCTTACTGGAATCGAACAAATCGAAACCATGCTGATCTCCCCGCCTAAAGAGTCGGTTCGTACCTTTTATGCCGATGCAGAGGATAAAGAGAATTTATGACACCTCCTCCCCAAATGCCCGGGAAGCGAGTTCCCGTTTTCTCGGGCGGTAGGTATTGTCCTCCATTTCTCTTTTGGATACCTGCTGAAGCAGTTTGAACATTTTGAAAGACTGAGATTCATCCCTGTAGAAGGCATCCCAAGCGTAGTGGTAAAGCTCCTGGAGTTTTTCAGGGGACATCTGCGCCGGTTGATAAACCACCCTATCTGCGGAATATTCGTTCCAGTCATAGGATAGTATCCTTTTCTGCCTGTGCAGATCATCAAAAGCAGTCGTATGGGGGAAAGGCGTGAGAACGGTAAATTCAGCCAGATCCAGTTCGATCTCCAAGAGGAAATCAATCAGTCTTTTTATGGAATCTTCGGTGTGCTCATCCAGACCCAGTAGAATTGTCCCCTCAACTCCGATCCCATGGTCATGGTATCGTTTGATTCTTTCCCTGATATAGTCGGAAGTATCAAAAACTGCCTGATAAACATACCATGCACCTGCCTGTGCCGCCAGGTCGAGGACACGGGGCTTATCTTCAATGGGGTGGCTACACCATTTCTTCTTCAAGGGAATCATCTCCCTGAAAAGATCAAGTTCCCATTGCGTGTCCTGGGCAAGGGAATTATCGACAATAAAAAGCCTGTTGTTGTCAATAGAGGCCATCTCAGCGACGGACTTTTCAATAGGTCTCGGCCTGAATTCACGTCCTCCGAGATAAGCCACCGCGCATGGATAACAGTGGAAACGGCAACCCCTCGACGCATGCACCAAGTCCACCATCTGCACCCCTTTGTAATTATACAGCGGCCGGTTCAGGATATCCCTTCTTGCCGTCCCCACAATCTCGATGGGAGGCCTGTCATCTAAATAATCATACACTCTCTGGAGGCTACCTGCATGGAAATCGGAAAAGACCTTTTCCATGCGACTTTCGGCCTCACCGAGAAAAACCGAATCGGCGTGCTTTTCCGTTTCTTCAGCATGAAGCATTGTAGCAATACCACCAAAGATCACCTTGGTTCCTCTTTTCCTGTATAAATCCCCAATCTCCCAACCCCGTTTGACCTGGACGGTCAACATCATCGATATACCGACAAAGTCAACCGGATCATCGAAATCAATTTCTTCGAGATTCTCATCTATAAAATCGACTTCCACGGTTTCAGGCAGGGCTGCAGCAAACACAACCGGGCCGTGGGGTGGAAGATGGAATTCAGTCTGGCCCTCCAGCTTTGCCCATTTTGGATAAATAAGTTTAAATTTCAAAAAGTGCTCCTTTTATTTCTGCAGTTCTCTGCGACTCTGTGTCTCTGCGAGATGTTTGTTTTTCGTCAGTCGCCTGGCTTCAATCAAGCGCAATCTTAAGCTATACCCATATTCTCCATAAGCCGTCAGTTCCAATTCCGACGGGATGAACGAATTGTTTTTCATTCCGGGAGGCCTATCTAATCCGGTACTCACAGAACGTTTCAGATGTTTATCCTCATATTGATGGATATCCCACGATTTATCCGGGTGGACCCGAACATCTTCAACCGTTTCATTGTCCATTTCATAACGACAGGTGATGGAACCATTCTCTGACATTGCCGAACCGGTTATCTCCCCTGAAGGCTTGAAAAAGATAAGGGTAATATCCTTCATCAATCCTTCGGCAAATGCTTCCGATTCAAACGGCGGGACCTTCCTGTCCACATGAATCTCCTGATCGTAGGTGGCATCAAACAGAACAAAGCCCTCCAGGGTCATAATCACACAGTGAACGACTTTTCGTTCAGGATATACATTGGTTACACCGATAACGGAAGAGCTTCCCCCCATTGCCAGTTTTGCCTCAATGGAGTGGATAAACTGCCAGCTTTCGGTAACAAATGGGGCAGCGCACCTGGACGCACTTCCCGGAATGGTAGAAGAAGAAAGCGGCGCAAGCCTGTGGGATTGGCTACAGGAAACACCTGCAAGGAGAATTGCCAAATAGAAAATTCCCGGAAACCTCCATCGTGACCAATATTTTTCCATGAATGTACATTCCCTTATTTCTTCGTAAACAGGGATTCCTGAAGATCTTCATTAACCCGTACGTTCTCGAATCGAATGATCGTAAAGGAATCGTCTCCTTCGTATATGGCAACGGATTGAATGACACCGGGACGATCGGAAGGAAGCAATTCAATTTTGCTGATGAATTTTGAAAGGGATGGTGCCTTGGGGATCAATACGATCATTCTCTCATCCAACACGGTCGCCTCAAAATCAGGGTTATCACGGAAATTACCGCTCAACCAGAGGGAGATCTCTCCCATAACCACCTGCATCCCCTGAATACCCGGCCCGTTGTCTTCGCGATAACCATTCTTCCCTTTTAGAAATTGTCGGATTTCCCCGTTGTGCATCAACAGGATGCTGCCAACCGGCTCCCTGTATTCCCAACGCAGAGAACCAGGTTTATTAAAGTAAAATAATCCTTTTGAAACAAGTGGTTGTACAAGTATCCTCAAGTGCTTTTCCTGCACAAAATCCGCACTCAGACTTCGTACAGTTTTTGCCTTTTCACTAAACTTTTCCAAATCGCCACTCCAGCCAAGAAACACACTGGAGATCAGGCACACGGCGGCAATCTCAAACAACCTATTCAAAGGCCTCCTGCTCCCCATAATCACGCCATCCCCCCGTTCACGGAAATTACCTGACCGGTAACGTACGACGCATCCTCAGAACAAAGAAATTTCACAACCTTTGCCACTTCCACTGGCCTTCCCACCCTGGCCATTGGAATCATCTCTTTGATGACACCTCTTGGAAGTTTACGGATCATGTCGGTCTCAATCAATCCCGGCGCAACCACGTTCACTCGCACCCCAAGCCTCGCCACCTCGGTAGCAATGGCCCTGCTGGTTCCGATAAGTCCGGCCTTGGCGGCAGAATAGTTGGCTTGCCCCCTGTGTCCGATAAGGCCTGAAACAGAGGAAATGGAAACAATGGAGCCTTTTTTGGCAGCCACCATTTTTTCCAGAATTGGACGGGTAACGTTGTAAAATCCCTTCAGGGTGGTATTGATTACAGAATCCCACTCGTCTTCAGTCATAAAAATGAACAGGCCGTCCGAGGCAATACCCGCATTATTCACGAGTACATCGATATGTTCAAACCGCGAGATTATTTCCGAAAGAGCAGATCCAGCCTCTTCTACATCAGAAACGTCAAACCTGCAAATCTCTCCGTCTCCACCATTTTCCTGTATAGCATGAAGGACCTCTTCGGCTGCATGTTCATCAGAACGGTAGTTCACGATGATGTAGAACCCATCCCCTGCCAGTTCCAGACTGATGGCGCGTCCTATTCCTCTGCCTCCGCCTGTTACAAGGGCAATTTTTTCCGCCCTTTGTGTTTCCATAATGTCCCCTTTATTCCGCCTCTATAACCTGCAGGGTCACCTTTCCCAACAAGTTTCCATCTTTTGTAGTCGTGCCCGTAATCTCATGATAATTGTCATATTCGAAGATCTCTCTGGAATCGGTTATCAGAATGCTATTCACATCAATTTTCCCACAATGAAAAACAGCTTCCCGAATACCAACCAACCAGCCTTTCCCCACACAATCCTCACCTTCTTTCTCTGATTTTCGCCAACCCAGAAATACCGTAGCAGTTTGCGCAACCAACTCGAGCAAAACGATGGGGCTCACGGAATCCCCCTGACAAAGCGGCCACTTTTTCGTGACCACGCATTCTGTAATGGCCCAGTTCTCGCCCAGATCAACCACTTTCTTGACCAGCCTCATGGGCTCACGATGAGGCATGAATTTGTCCATATTCATTTTCATGTCCGATAACCGATCGTATAATCTATTGATTTCAAAAGGAAACCATGCTTGGAAATTGAGATTGACCGAAAAAGGAAATGATGATAGATTGTATTCTTTTACGACATTTTTCCTGCTCTGTAAAGCAGCAACACACATAAATTAGCGCTTCCGAATGGGATTTCGAATTGGACTGTGGATACTGAGTATGGCATCTTGCCACGGTTTTCCATAACGCCCAGATTCGAAAAATCCACGGGCGCCGGTCCCATAAGGAAAAATCTATGGATAGATTGACAGACGAACTAAGACATAAGATTGTCACAACACTGAATCTTGAAGAAACGGCGCCTGAAGACATTGCTGAAAATGACCCATTGGTCGGAGGAGAACTTGGTCTTGATTCCATTGACATCCTTGAACTGGTCATGATGATCGAAAAGGATTATGGTATAAAAATAGACAATAGAGAATTGGGTGCAAAAGTATTTGCCACCTTGAAATCGTTGGCTCAATATATACGGGAAGAAGCCCCTGGAGCGTCGGATTGACGAGTGTTCGCGCCTACATTACCGGAATGGGACTGATTACCCCTGTAGGAAAAACTGTTGCAGAAACAGAATTTTCCATCATGCATGGACACAGGGGGTTCAAGCGATTATCCATTTTTCCAAACTTGTGTGATGACACTTACCCCGTGGGAGAAATTCGCGGTTTACCTTCTGCCAAAGGCTTGCCGCGGACACATGTTCTCGCACGGATCGCCGCCGAACAAGCTATGGCGGGGGCGGAAAAACCGCCCGGCGCCATCATCATGGGAACAACTACGGGAGGAATGGCTGAAACCGAAAAAAATCTTCGGAAGCATGAAAAGTCCCCTGAGTTCTACAAATATCACGCTGCCGGCTCCGTTGTCGATTACCTTGCTTCAATCTTTGGGTGTAAGGGGCCTGTAATCACCGTCTCAACAGCCTGTTCCTCCAGCGCCGCCGCCATCAAGGTTGCTCTCGAAATGCTGAGGCAAAAGAAGATAGACAGCGTCCTGGCAGTGGGAGCGGACTCGCTGTGCCACTTGACCTATTACGGGTTTAAATCACTCCAGTTGGTTGACGCTGAATGGGCAAAGCCGTTTGATCTAAACAGAAAGGGAATGACGGTATCCGAAGGAGCAGGGGCTGTTTTTCTCCAGGGAGCAACCCATACTCCAAAAAATGCCATTGCTGAAATTTTAGGAGCCGGTCTGACCTGCGATGCCTACCATCCCGTTTCACCGCATCCTGAAGGCAGGGGGGCCTTGGAGGCAATGAAGACAGCGCTGAAAGATGCAGACGTATCGCCCCTGGATATTGATTATATTAACCTGCATGGAACAGGAACCATCGACAATGACCTTTCAGAATCAGCGGCTGTAAACAGGCTTTTTGAAAAAACGGTTCCCTGTCATTCTTCCATCAAAGGCGCTATGGGGCACTCTCTCGCGGCGGCGGGAATAATCGAAACCATCATTTCCGTGATGGCCATCAAAAACGGCATGGTCCCTCCCAACACAGGTTGCACCGTGCCTGATCCCGCACTCGGATTGAATCCAGCCAGGGAACCCGTAAAAAAGACTATCCGAACGGTCCTTTCAAACTCTTTCGGCTTTGGGGGAAACAATGCCGCAGTCACCATAGGGACCCCGAGAAGACCGGGGAAGGAGAAAGATTCAATTTTGGACCTCCCTTTCACAATTGCAGGCAAATCACTTGTCTCAGGCGCCGGATTCATTACTGAAACCCTGAAGAGTATTTCGCAGGGAAAAGAGTGCACAGGCATCCTGTTGGAAAAAGAACTGACCCGGAACCTTCCGGCAAAAAAAGTGCGACGGATGAAACGATTGCCGAAGATTGTTTTATCTTTGGGAGTTGAAGCCTGCGAAAACTCCAGTCTGGAAGAAAAGCCGGGTTCCCTGTTTTTTGGTACGGGGTGGGGTTCCCTTTCAGAAACGTTTAACTTTACAACACAACTTATCGATTCTGCTGATAAATTCGCAAGCCCTACTGACTTTATCGGCTCGGTTCACAACGCTTCGGCGGGACAGGCCGCGATAGAATTTGACGCCACAGGTCCCAACATCACAACCACGGGAGGGGATTACTCCTTTGAACAGGCCCTTTTGACTGCGAGTCTATTATCCAGGAACTCTAATGATCCTGTACTCGTAATTGGAGCGGATGAATACCATGAGACTCTTTCTCCTCTTTTTGACCGATCATCCCCCGAAGGGACCACCAGGTCGGACGGAGGAGGAGCAATCCTTCTCAAGAGAGAATCGGAACCTTCAGGAATAATCCTGTCCCCGGTCTTCATGGAAAAAGCCTACGGCAATAACAATGCCATCCGCGCACTCATCTCTGAATTCGGGGGGCCGGAAACTATCAATGACCAGTACAGAGCCCTGTTTGTGGGCATTCCTGAATCAGAAAAAGAACGTTGCAACAAACAGTTACATCAATTCATTAAAGACTCGGATTTTAAAGGTTCCATCATAGATTACAGAAGATTTACAGGACAGTTCGCCTCCGCTTCAGCCGTGGCCACCGTATTGGCCGCCACTTTTACGGAATCGGGAAAAATCCCTGAACCTCTTTGCGGCGAAGGCCATTCGGATCTCAACGGAAAAGGGATTCTGGTTTTGGGGTTGGGTCCATATGTTACAGGAATCGGCATTCTGAGCAAAGGTCTCGTGTAAAACTGGTTATTGGTTTGTGAACCGCCAAGACGCCAAGATCGCGAAGCCTTTTTCGAATCGGAACGGACGATTCGAAAAAACAGCCATCATTATTTGTACGTGATCCTTCAGGATAGTTCGGATAGCCTAACCATCCTCCGAAATGCCCGCAGGGCCGATTGCTTTACTGAATCGTCCGTTCCGATTCGGTAAAAAAACTAGATCTTAGCGTTCTTAGCGTCTTGAGCGAAGCCCCGGCGACGGGGCAAGCCCCGGCAACGGGACAAGCCCCGGCAACGGGACAAGCGGGCGGTAAGATCGTGTAAAAGTTTCTTTCTCGATCTGCTCCCGCTTTAAAGCGGGAAGGCGGGGCTTATTATGAAAATATTGCTCATTTCAGCAAATACGGTAAAAACCCCATACCCAGTGTACCCTCTGGGTCTTGATTATGTAGCGGGTGCTATTGGGGATGAACACGATGTGCGGATTCTCGACATGAACGATCCGGTGGACCAAGAAGTGGAGGAAACCGTGATCCAATATGCGCCTGATATTCTGGGTATTTCATTGAGAAATATTGACAGTTCCGAGCACTCTGACAAGGATGGTTTTTTCGGCGCATACCTGCAGTTAGTGAAAACTCTCCGTAAACATTCAAAAGCACCAATCGTGTTAGGAGGAAGTGCATTCAGCCTGTTTCCCGACGAATTGATGGAAACCCTCCAGGCGGATTACGGTATCGTGGGAGAAGGAGAAAGACTGCCCGAGTTGTTAAGGGCCATTGAGGAAGGCAAGACGGACTCTCTGAGCCCTGGAATCCTGAAAGCCGAAATTTTAAAGACGCCGATCTTGAATAAAGACGCAACGAAAACACCCCCCCCCCCATGGGAAAAGCCGTTTAAAAGGGATTTTCTGGGCCAAAAACCCTACAGAGAGTTCTATATCAAGAACGGGGGCATGCTCAACCTACAGACGAAGCGCGGATGCAATTTTCGTTGTATTTACTGCACATATCCGCACATAGAGGGAAAAATCCTCCGGTTCATTTCTCCCGAGGAAGTGGCGGATACAGCCGTGCGCCTTCAAGAAAGCGGCGCCAAATATCTTTTCGTAACCGACTCGGTCTTTAACTCGGATTACCAACACAGCATAGCGGTTGCAGAAGCATTTATTCGGGCAGGGCTCTCGATTCCCTGGGGGGCATTTTTTGCTCCTACAAAGCCGCCGGAGGGTTATTTCAAATTACTTCGTGAGGCAGGACTGACACATATCGAATTCGGGACAGAAGCCTTGTCTGAAAAAATGTTGAAGACTTACAGGAAACCGTTTACCCCTGCTCATGTCGCCCAAACCCATCACAGGGCTGTAGACGCCGGCCTCCATGTTGCCCATTACCTGCTTCTTGGCGGCCCGGGAGAAAACCGGGGTACCGTAAAAGAAACATTGTCCCGACTCGAAAACCTGAAGAAGAGTGTCTTCTTTTTTTTTGTGCTGTGCGCGTTTATCCTCATACGGCACTGTATGATATGGTCGTGGAAAACGGCACAATTTCCAAAAATGAAAGCATCCTCAAGCCCGTATTTTACAGGCCGGAAGAAATCACTACCGACGAAATCATCCATCAGGTAAAGGAGCATGCCAACAACCGGTTCAGCTGGGTCATCGGGTCCGGAGGGAAAATGACCGCAAAAACCATCGCAAAAATGTACAGCCGTGGCCATTCAGGCCCACTGTGGGAACATTTAATCTCGGAGTAATAAAGAACCAGCAATTAGCAATTAGCTTTTAGCCGTTAGCTTAACGATCTCAAATATTTGCATAATTTCTACCAGGATAAGGCATCTCATTTCTCGATGCTAAAAAAGTACTACGATGTAAATAACTATTATTGTGTGGCTAATAGCTTACAACTAAAAGCTAATTGCATCTTTTGGGCGTAATATGAAATGGCATACAACCATAAGCATTGATGAATCTTCCCCGGATAAAGTTAGCATGGAAGTTGAGATAAATGCTTCATCCCCCTGGTATTCCGGTCATTTTCCAAATGATCCGGTTCTTCCTGGCATCGCACAGATCGCCATGGCCTTTGAGGCGATCAAGCATCTGAAGGGAGAGGATGTAAAAATAACCGAAGTAAAAAAAATACGCTTTAAGCAGATCATAAGGCCCAATGATAGACTGATCATCACTGTCTCCCCGGGAAAGGGGAATGCCTATAAATTCAGTATTCTGCTTAAAGGAGAGCTGGCCTGCAACGGCATTCTGTCGGTAGAACATGCAGGCTGAAACATTAGCAATTATGGACTACGCGTTCAATAAGGAGGAAAAATGACGTCAAAAATAGAAACTTCAAGCATCATTCTAAAAGTTGCAGAAATCATGATCGATGAACTCAAACTGGAGGATGTCACACCGGAAACGTTTGATCCAAACCTTGATCTCATCGATGAGGTTGGGATTGACAGCATGGATCTCGCGACCGTTGCACTTGTCCTTCAGGATGACTACGGGATACGAATCGACGAAGACGACTACCCCAAACTCACGACCGTTCGGATGATCGCAGAATATGTAAAAAGCAAGCTGGAATAAGAACCCTGCCTCTGAGTCCCTGCAAGCCCTATATGCTCTAACATATTTCAAACACCTGAAATGCCCTTGCTTAAAAACAGGGGCTTTTCGGGGAATGATCCATCCTTGATCCTTATTCCGCGAATCACAGATCTCCTGTCTGGAAACGGTAAATAAAGCCATGATAAACGATACAGTTCGTAAAGAATGCATGCGTCAATATGAAAGCGCACCCGTCTTTGAACAACGATTGGTACAACTTTGTTCTGTGATGCACGAACCACGCAACAGAACAACCATATTGAAATGCTACAAAAGGACCGGACTTCCTTTTCCCGAAGGGGGATTCACCCAGACCAAACACTTACACCTTATATGAACAGGCTTAAGCAACGAAACCTGTTGGATGAAAAATTCAGGTGCCATCCCCGATTGATTCTGCCCGAGAGCCCCCTTTCCGGGGCCAAACTGGCATTGTTCGGCGAGGTGATTTCCGAACTCCTGGAAAATCGCCACAAGGCCCTTGTCTTCAGCCAGTTTGTGGGGCATCTGAAAATATTGCGGGAGTACCTGGGTGCGAAAAACATCGATTACCGATACTTAGACGGCTCTACCCCGGCCAAAGCCCGGCAGAAACAGGTAGAGCGTTTTCAAAAAGGGGAAGGCGATCTGTTTTTGATCAGCCTCAAGGCGGGAGGCTTAGGCCTCAATCTCACAGCCGCCTCGTATGTAATCCATATGGATCCCTGGTGGAATCCGGCAGTAAAAGACCAGGCCTCCGACCAGGCCCACAGAATCGGCCAACAGCACCCGGTCACGGTCTACAGGCTGGTAACGAGGGGAACCATTGAAGAGAAGATCATTGCACTCCACCGGAAAAAACGGGACCTGGCGGACAGCCTGCTGGACGGCAGCGACATGGCCGGCAGGGTTTCGGCCGAGGAACTGCTGCGGTTGATCCGTGAAGATTGAGGGGTATAACGTCAATAAATCCAAAATAACAACCTCGCTTTTTGATCTGGGCCGTGATAAACTAATTCCCGATATTTTCCTATGCAGAGCTATGGGTTCGCAAATGTTCTGGAGTGTGTAACGAGAAAAACAAAGGAGACATGAATGCGAAAACAAACAGTGACATACTCAACGTCCCTGGACGCCTTGATTGCCGTGGCCAAGCGGCTTAGTGGATACGAAAGCAGGGAGAAGATGGATTCTGAGCAATTCTTTGATCAATACTGTCGAGGACGACAGTCCGATGATGCAGTGTTTGTGGAGTGGGCCAATGATTATCGCCATTACCTGGAACTTCGTTATGAGTTAGAAAGAAAACTCGAAAATGCAGCATAAAGTTCTTGCAAACTACTTTAAACAGGTAGAGCAGGCGATTCTCAAATGCAGCCATGCTTATGTTGAACAGTACACTGAAGAAATCATAACGCCTGAAAGGGCCAATTTGCGGATTCGGATACGGTTTGAAAAAGGACACTTGTTGGAAATCAACGAGGCCGTGGTGGTCCGAAACGGTGTGATTGTTTCCCTCGATTACCGTTATCACTGTCAGGATAAGCACAATCAATTGATTTTTCGCTATGACAACACTCCCCACTTTCCCGGGTTATCGAGTTATCCCCATCACAAGCATCTGCCTGACAGCGTTATTGTTGCCGGCAAACCCCATATTGAGGGGATTATTGATGAGGTGATGCTGGCGATGTCATAGCATCCGGCGGAACTGTTCCGGCCATTAAAACGAAAACTCGCCATGAACCCTTTCCTGTTGCTTTGTAGCTATAATGAAATTTGATAAGGAAACCCTTGAGGTAATGATACAAAAGTCACTGATTTTCTGACACCCCTTTTCAAAGATTATTTCAACTGGCTGGGGCTTTATAATATGATGAATAAAAAGAGCTTTTACGAATTGGCGAGATTTATCACAAGGGAACAGATTGATCCGGAAGTCAGGGAAAAGCTGGAGGCGATTGTTCGGGTATCCTCGGACGCTGGCGTATAACTTTGAGATTTGGGTGGGGAGTAAGCTGGAGTAGGAATAATTCAATTCGGGGCTTATGAGAATGAAAATTCCAAACCAATACAAAGGGAAAGAACAAGCGTTCATCAAACACAGGCTGCTTGAAACATATCTTGAACGTCTCTTTATGATAATCGGCCAGCATGAACACCAAATTAGATACATTGACTGCTTTGCAGGACCGTGGAACACGGAAAGCAATAATCTGAGTGATACTTCCATAGCCATTTCGTTACGCCTGATGAAGGCTTGCCGGGAGAAACTAGAAAAAATGGGCAAAAACGTACGATTCAAGGCCCTTTTTATCGAGAAGGACCCGGGATCGTATGAAAAGCTCGATTCATTTCTTAAGACGCAGTCAACTGAAGGTGTCAGCGCAAACTCTATGTGTGGAGATTTCTATCCGCTCAGATCCAATATTTTGAAATGGTGCGGCAATGAAGATTTCACCTTTTTCTTTATTGACCCGACGGGCTGGAAGGAAGTTGTTGAAATAGAAACATTGCATCCTCTCTTAATGCGAAAACATTCTGAATATCTTATCAATTTTATGTTTGAATTCATTCTGCGCGCTCATAATCAGCCTCTTTTTGAAAGACATATGATGGAGATATTTGGGCAAATTCCGGACACATTCGGATTATCTTCGAAAGAGAGGGAAACCTGTCTAATCGAGCTTTATCGCAGTCAGCTAATAAACGCACATGGGCAAGGCGTTCACAACAGAACCCGTTCCGCTTTCGTTAAGACCCTCGATCCGATCAAAGATCGCACGAAGTATCATCTTGTCTATTTAACTCGGCACCCGCTTGGGATCACGGTTTTCATGGAAGAGTCTGAGAAACTGGATCTGGTTCAGAAATACGTCAGAGCCCAGACAAAGCAGGATCATCGTATTTCCAGAACTGGCCAGAGGGAGTTGTTCCCCGCTGAAGCCGGCATCTTTTGTGCGCGTATGGATTTGGCTGCGGTTAAGGATTATTGGCTGGAAAAATTGACATTCGATCCTAAACGATTCGGAAATGACCAACTGGCTGATATGCTTGAAGAGACAGGTTGGTTTATCAGCGATTTCCAAAAAGCCTTTAATGAGCTCATTGGCGAAGGAAAAGTCAAGAATCTGGATGCGCCGAGAAAACGGCCTGTGCATGCAGTCCATTTTGAAAAAGGAGAATCTTTAATCAAGGTGAAGTTATGAGTACAAAAACAAAAATAGAATGGACAGAGCAGACCTGGAACCCTTCAACCGGTTGCACGAAGGTGTCGCCGGGTTGCAAGCACTGTTATGCAGAAATTATGGCTCGCCGCCTGAAAGCCATGGGCGTCAAAGAATATGAAAACGGGTTTTCCCTTGCGTTGCACCCCCACCGACTGAATGAACCCCTTGCGCGGCGAAAACCAACTATGTACTTCGTCAATTCCATGAGCGACCTTTTTCATGAGGATATCCCTGACGATTTCATTGGACAGGTATTTGAAGTGATGAAAAAAACACCGCACCATACCTTTCAAGTGCTTACGAAACGCGCAAAGAGAATGGCGCATTTTTTGAAGTCCAGAGAGGTTCCGAAGAACGTCTGGGTAGGCGTAACGGTTGAAGATAGGGAGCATGGTCTGCCAAGACTTGAATTATTGAGAAGCATCAAGGTCCCTATCCGCTTTCTGTCTGTAGAGCCTTTGCTTGAGGATCTGAGCGTTGTTGATTTCACCGGTATCCAATGGGCTATTGTGGGCGGTGAATCCGGCCCACGGGCAAGGCCGATGAAACCGGAATGGGTTGAGAATATCAAAAGGCAGTGTGATGCAAACAATACATCCTTTTTTTTCAAACAGTGGGGCGCTTGGGGCGTAGACGGAAAAAAGCGTTCCAAAAAGGCGAACGGGAGACTCCTTTTTGGGCGTACCTGGGACGGCATGCCCGCCCTGAATGGTTTGCTCCCGACTACTTGTTAATGTTGATCCTTACGTATTGATGATATGGAAAATATAGAAAAAATTGAATCGGATCTCTGGGAGGCGGCGGACCAGCTCCGCGCAAATTCAAAACTCACCTCCACCGAATATTGCATTCCCCTGCTTGGCATTATATTCCTTCGGCACGCGGCCAATCGGTTCGACAGTGCAACCCGTCAAATAGAGGAAGATCAAAAAGCAGGCCGTATGGCAAAGCGCCCTGCACTGAAAGAGGACTATATAAAACGCCGTGCCCTGTATCTCCCTGAAAAGGCGCGATATGATTACATTCTGGGGTTGCCCGGGGATACGAAACTCGGCCAGGCCCTCATTGAGGCCATGGACGCCATTGAAGCGGACTTCGAGCCTCTGCAGGGTGTGTTGCCAAAAGAATATACGATCTTTGAGAATATTGTACTGGAAGACCTTCTGCGTATTTTCAGCAGAGACGCGTTAAGGAACGCCGACGGGGATGTTTTCGGACGGATCTATGAATACTTTCTCATGAAATTCGCCATGCAGGGAGCACAGGACAACGGCGAATTTTTTACCCCACCTTCACTGGTCAAAACCATCGTCAATGTAATTGAACCGGCGCATGGCATTGTTTTTGATCCAGCATGCGGTTCAGCGGGCATGTTTGTCCAATCAAGCTATTTTATCGAACATCTCGGTCTGGATACCTCCCATCGTGCAACCTTTTATGGCCAGGAAAAAACCGGCACCACCATAAAACTGGCCAAGATGAACCTGGCGGTTCATGGGCTGGAAGGTAATATCCTTGAGGCCAATACGTTTTATGATGATCTCCACACCCTGTACGCCAAATGTGATTACGTCATGGCCAATCCCCCTTTTAACGTGGATATGGTGGATGGGGAGCGGATAAAGGACGACCATCGCCTTCCCTTCGGGCTTCCGGGGGTAAACAAGAACAAGAAGGTCTCAAACGGCAACTACCTTTGGATATCCTATTTTCACAGCTATCTGAGCGAAAAAGGCCGGGCCGGATTCGTCATGTCTTCGCAGGCCTCCAGCGCCGGGCGTGGAGAAATGGAGGTCCGGCGGAAGATAGTCGAAACCGGGCATGTGGATGTGATGATCGCCATTCGGTCCAATTTTTTCTATACCCGATCCGTGCCCTGCGAACTCTGGTTTTTTGACAAGGACAAGCCTGAAGACCTTCGGGACAAGGTCCTGATGATCGATGCCCGCAATATCTACCGAAAAGTGACGCGGAAAATCTATGATTTTACGCCGGAGCAGTTGAAAAACATCACCGCCATTGTCTGGCTGTACCGGGGGGAAACCGGGAAATTTCTAAATCTTGTCAAGGAATACCTTGAAACGGTATGCACGGAATGCGCACGCATACCGGATCAACTGGATGCCTTTGAGCAATCTTTCAAGAAACTCAAAGTCCATATCAAGGGTTTTGAAAAGGTGTGTGCCAAGAACAAGGCGGTTGATCAGGCGATTCTCGAAAAATATCGATGGAACCTAAAAGAACTTGAAAACGTTCAGACACTTCATACGAAGGAGCAGAACGTCCTGCGCAAGGCCATGACATCCTGGGCCGGAAAAAACTGTGATCCACTACCAGAGAAAAACAGTGGGCAGAAGGAGGCGCGAAAAGCCTTTGAGCCGGTGGCCGATAGAGTAAATGGTCTTACAAAACAGACCGATCGATTGAGCAAGCTTGCTCTGAACCTTATTTATTTGGCTGAAAAGGAGTTGGGGGCAAAAAAATCCGAAGAATGGAATACACGAGATATCGGTAAGTTGAAAAAAGACCTTGATAACCGGCGAAAGGATACAGTGAAACAACTGAGGCTTGCTGTCTATTTTCACCGGAGAATCCTGTGGCTTCAAAGCCGGTTTCCTGATGCGGAATATGTCGATGTAGAAGGGCTGGTCAAACTGGTAGACCGAACTGATATAGAAAGCAACGACTGGAGCTTGACACCGGGCCGGTATGTGGGTGTCGCCCCGGTCGAGGAAGACGAGGATTTCGATTTTGAGGGAACCATGCAAGGTATACATGCGGAACTGGCTGGGTTGAATGCGGAGGCGGCTGAGTTGGCGGAAACGATTCAGAGAAATTTTGAAGCGTTAGGAGCGCTTTGATGTGGTAAATAAAACAGTGAACGGATGGAAATCAAAATCGTTGGATGAGCTTGGTTTTGTGGGGAGAGGCAAATCCAGGCATCGGCCGAGAGATGCCGCGCATCTTTATGGAGGTCAGTATCCATTCATTCAAACTGGTGATGTGAAGCATTCAAATTTGTATGTTAATAAATACAGCCAAACATATAGTGAAGCGGGCTTAGCACAGAGCAAATTGTGGAAGTCGGGAACTCTCTGTATCACGATAGCTGCAAATATTGCTGACACCGCTATTTTAGGGATTGACGCATGTTTCCCTGACAGCGTTATTGGATTCGTTCCGGATGAAAAAAAGGCCGATGTCAAGTTTGTAAAATACTTGTTTAATACTCTCCAGAGTCGCTATCAGCAATATTCACAAGGCGCGGCACAAGACAATTTGAGTCAAAAAAAACTGCTGTCCTTAAAATTCATTGTGCCAAAATTATCGATACAGGAAAAAATTGCCCAAACCCTCTCCAATTACGACGACCTGATCGAAAACAACCTGCGGCGGATTGCGCTTCTGGAAAAATCGGCCCGGCTGTTATATGAGGAGTGGTTTGTCCGCCTTCGGTTTCCTGGACATGAGCATGTGAAGGTTAAGGATGGTGTGCCAGAGGGATGGAGTTTTAAAACCATCGGTGATCTCGCAAATGTTACGATGGGACAAAGCCCTCCCTCAGAATTCTACAACGAGGATGGGCAAGGACTTCCTTTTCATCAAGGTGTAACCAATTTTGGACAAAGATTTGTATCGCACTCAAAATACTGCTCAGTTCAAAAAAGAATCGCTGAAAGCGGAGATCTTTTATGCAGTGTTCGCGCTCCGGTTGGACGTCTGAATCTGACTTTTGACAAAATTATCATTGGGCGCGGTTTGGCTGCTTTGCGGAGCAAGATGGATTCCCAGTCTTTCTTGCTCTATCAAATGAAGAACCATTTTTTCAAAGAGGATATCATCGGTGCGGGATCCATTTTCGCGTCCGTGACAAAAAAAGACTTGTTGAGCCAGAGAATTTTATCACCATACGTGGAACTAATTGAAATGTTTCAGAACTTCAGTATTCCCGCAGATGATCAGATTCGCATTTTATTCATCCAAAACCAAAACCTCAAACAAGCCCGCGACCTGTTGTTGCCCAAGCTCATGAATGGAGAAATCGCCGTATAATCCGGAGATACGCGCATGATCACCGATATTAACAGCGAAGACCGTCTGGTTCAAAAGACCTTCGCGGATTACCTGGAAAGCGAACTCGGGTGGGAAAACGTCTATGCCTGGAATCAAGAGGCGTTTGGCCCGAACGGCACCCTGGGAAGAAACAGTGAGCAAGAGATCGTTCTGACCTGGGACCTCCGCACAGCCATCAAAAACCTGAACCCGAAATTGCCCGAAAAGGCAGTCGATGACGCTATCCAGAAGTTCACCCATCGTGATTTCACCCGCACAACCCTTCAGCTCAATCAGGAATTCTTCAAATGCATTCGAGAGGGCATTCCGGTCAGCTATCGGGACAAAACGGGCAGGCTCCGTCGAGTTCAGGCCAGGGTGATCGATTTTCGAAAACCTGACTCAGTCAACAATAGGTTCAGGGCCGTTCGGGAATTGAAAATCCAGGGCCTGCGGTCCCCCCATTATAACCGGCGCGCCGACCTGGTCTGTTTTGTAAACGGAATCCCCCTGGTTTTTATCGAGCTAAAGGCGGTCTACCTGAACATAAGGGCCGGGTTTGACAACAACATCAGAGACTATTTCGATACCATCCCCCACGCTTTTTACCACAATGCCTTTCTTGTAGTAAGCAACGGCGACCGGGCCCGGTATGGCACCATTACGAGCGAATGGGAACATTTCAGCGAATGGAAACGAAATGATGAAAAGGACAAAGGACATCTTGAAGCGACCGTTCTGTTGGACGGGATGTTGAAAAAGGAACGGTTGCTGGACCTTTTGGAAAATTTCATTGTCTATGACGACAGTAAGCCGGGCGGCGCCCGAAAGGTTCTTGCCCGAAATCATCAGTTGCTGGGGGTCAACCACGCTGTAAATTCGGTATGGCGGCAGGAGGAATTGAAGCGGAGATTTCCTCCGGAAAAACGACTGGAATACTATGAATACCATGAACAAGAAACATTGCTGGCGGCAGAAAAGGATCAACCTGAATTTATTCCTCCTAAAAAGCCGCTTCCAAAAAAGGCAGAAAAAATTGTCGGGCTGCCAATGGTCAAAAGAGCACATCCGGACCTGGGTTTGTTGGGGGTATTCTGGCACACCCAGGGTGCGGGAAAATCCTATTCAATGGTGTTCTTTACGGAAAAAGTCCGCCGACTGGTTCCCGGAAATTTCACATTTGTGATCATGACCGATCGGAAAGACCTGGACGACCAGATTTACAGAACATTTGCGGGCTGCGGCGTTGTGGATGAAAAAACCCCAAGAGCCGGTTCGGGAGAGGAACTGGAAAAATTGCTCAAGGAGGACCATCGCTATATCTTCAGCCTGATCCATAAGTTCAACAAATCGATCTCCCACGAAAAACCATACAGCGAACGGGACGATATTGTCGTTCTTTCCGACGAGGCCCACCGCACCCAGGCGGGGAAACTGGCCCGCAATATGCGGTTAGCCCTTCCCAATGCCGCGTTTATCGGTTTTACGGGAACCCCTCTGTTCAAATACGACCATCTGACGCGGCGCATTTTCGGGAATTATGTTTCCAGATATGACTTCAAACGTTCGGAGGAAGATGGCGCCACGGTAAAACTGGTGTATGAAAACCGGGGAGAAAAACTGGGTCTTACCCGCATGGATTTGAATGATCGCATTGCGGAGAAAATTGAAGAGGCCGACCTGGACCCGGATCAGATTTCTCTTTTGGAAAAGTTGCTAGGCAAGGACTATGAAGTAATTACTGCGGATGATCGACTGGATAAGGTCGCCGATGATTTTGTGGAACATTGTGTAACCCGGTGGGAGTCCGGAAAATCCATGCTCGTCTGCATAGACAAGCTCACTTGCGCCCGCATGTATGAGAGGATTCTGCCCCGATGGAATTCAAAAGGTGAAACCCTGAAAGATGAACTTGCTCAAAAACAGGCGGAGCAGGATACCGCAACGGATGAATTCTCCCGTGAAAGGCTCAAAAAGGAAACAAACAAACTCCAAAAGCAAATTGCATGGGCGGACCAAACGATCCTTGAAATCATCATCAGTGAAGGGCAGAATGAAGTCAGGGATTTCAAGAAATGGGATTTTGATATTCGACCACACCGGGATTTGATGAAGAACGGTTTTGAGACCTCTGACGGTAAGCGAGTGGATGTGGAAACGGCTTTTAAAGATCCCGGTCATCCGTTTCGCATCGCCATTGTGTGCGCCATGTGGCTCACGGGTTTCGACGTGGAATGCCTTTCGACCCTTTACCTTGATAAACCCATGAAGGCCCACACCCTCATGCAGGCCATCGCCCGTGCCAATCGGGTCTTTCCAGGTAAAGATTGCGGCGTGATCGTGGACTATAACGGTATGCTGAAAAGCCTCAGGGAAGCCATGGCCCAATATGCCCTGGGCGATGACGTTGATGATGGAAACGGTGGAGAGGAGATTGTCGCCCCTATAGAAGATCTTTTGAAAGGGCTCATCGAGGCCATTGAGGCAGCCGAGGACCATCTTGAAGCGTTAGGATTTGACCCGTCAAGATTGATCGGTTCAGAAGGATTTGAACATATAGAAGCGCTGCGGGATGCTGTGGAAGCTCTCTACACCTCTGACGAAGCCAAGCGTCGTTTTGAGATCATGGCAAGACAAATCTTCAGCCGCTTCAAGGCGTTGCTCATGGAGCCCTCCGTATTTCAATATGCAGAACGTCACGACCATATTGAGACCATCTACAAAAAGCTGGGAGAACGACGGGACACATCGGACGTAACGGATGTCCTTAAAGAGATTCATAGAATCGTCAATCAGGCGATTCGAACAAACGAGACCGGAGTTGATCAGGCTGAAGGGCTTACCCTTGATCTCAGCCAGATTGATTTCGAAAAACTGCGAGACGAGTTTGCGAAAAAGGTAAGGCGAAAAAAGACAGCGCTGGAAGATATCCGTAAAATAGTAGAGAAAAAACTGGAGCAAATGCTTTCCAAAAATCCGCTACGGATGGATTATTACAAGAAATATCAGGAGATTATTTCCGATTACAATAGAGAAAAGGACCGTGCGACCGTTGAAGAGACATTCACCAAGGTTATGGATCTTGCGAAGCTCATGGATGCAGAGCAAAGGCGGGCCGCTGAGGAAGGGCTTAACGAAGATGAATTGGCGCTATTTGATCTGCTCAGGAAAGAAAACATCAGCAAAGCAGATCGAGAGCGGCTGAAGCAGGCCAGCAAGGGGTTATTGGAATCTTTGACAGCCCTTTTGGAGCCCATAGAGAGTTGGACGGAAAAAGAGCAAACCCGAGCCGAGGTAAAAGTCTTCATCCTGGACAACCTTTTTGGGGCGCTTCCTACTCCCGCTTACAGCACAGAAGAAACCGGGAATGTTGCAAACCGCATATACGATTATGTTTGGCAGCGTAGTTCCATCGGAAATCCATTGGGTACACCAGCAGCAGCTTGATTTGAAGATTGTAGACGAACACCCAGGACAGAGAGAACATGAACTCAAAACCACCTCATCATAAATGGACCTTCCTCGCCCGTTTCCGGCGGAACGCCTTCGGCTGGCGCTCGCAGCCGGCCATTAAGCGAGTCAAAGAAGCCGTATCCGAGATAAAAAAAATTGCGCGAAAAGATCCCCTGTTGGGAGCCAAAGGGGCGGTTTTGCTATTGCAGAAACTCTCACCGGCTCTGGGGCATGTGGACAGTTCTTCAGGCGCCATCGGTACGGCAGTCAATAAAGCTATTGACACATTGGCGCCCATCATTGAAAAGGCCCCGGCCGATGATGGTCTGAGAGACAAGTGGCTGGAACGTCTGTGGGAGGCCTTTCAAGAAGACGATATCCCCTATATTGAAAACCTGGCCAATTTCTGGGGAAATCTCTGTGCAAGTCCCGAACGGGCCTCACAATGGGCCGACCACTTGATGCCTCCGATTCGCATGTCCTGGGGACCGGATCCCGAACTACACGGCCACTTCAAAGGCACCACCGCATGCCTGAGTGCCTTGCTCAAAGCCGGACGAAACGAAGAGATTCTAGCCCTTCTTGATCTGGCGCCCTACAAATTCTGGATTTACCGGGAGTATGGCGTAAGAGCACTGGCTGCTATGGGAAAAAATGCTGAGGCCCTTCGCTATGCCGAAGACTCCCGTGGGATGAATGAGAGTCCCATCGCCATCGCTCAAACCTGTGAAGAGATTCTACTTTCAAGCGGAATGGCTGAAGAGGCCTACAAGCGCTACGCCATCGAAGCCAATCGAAAAGGTACCTATCTCGCCACCTTTCGGGCCATCACCAAAAAATACCCTTACAAGGAGGCGAACAGTATCCTTCGTAACCTGGTGTCCAGCACGCCGGGAGAGGAAGGCAAATGGTTTGCCGCAGCCAAATCCGCAGGGCTTTACAGTGAGGCCATTGCACTGGCCAACCAAACGCCCTGCGACCCGAAAACCCTCACCAGGGCCTCAAGAGATATGACTGAAACAGAACCGTTTTTCGCCATGGAGGCAGGCCTCACCGCACTCAAATGGCTGGTCGATGGCTACGGGTACGATATCACGGCCATGGACGTGCGGAAGGCCTATGATTATGCCATGGAGGCCGCTGAAAACGCCGGGTGTAGGGACGAAGCCTTTGAACGGGTCCGTAAACTGGTTGTGGAAGAGGTTTTCGGGGAGCGGTTTGTTACCAAAATTTTATGGCAGGAACTTGGATTACCGAAAACATAAGGGCTGCAGTCGAAAATTGTCTGACCGTTTGACAATCACAATAGAATTGGATCAGATCAATTCAAGTCACTAATAATATATGTATAATATTGACAAATGCGGAGGTGCATGATGGAAAAGCATATTCAGTATATTGAGAGAACCCACGAATATTACAGTGGCCAGGGCTACGACAAGACTTACAACTACGCGCACAACGAAGTCATCCCTTTCGTCCGGTTGAAGAAACCGCTTTCTGAATGCCGTGTAGCGCTGGTGACTACAGCCTCGTTCCTGCTATTAGACGAGGGGGGCGTTCCTCTCGAAGAACCCAAGATGTTAGGAACCAATGAAATGGAGGTCTTCACAGTTCCCAGCGACTGGCCTGTGGAACGCATTTTGTCTACCAGTGAAGATCACGACCGCTACCAGACGGACATGAAAGACATCAATGCCTTTTTTCCCATCACACGGATGCAGGAATTTCTCGAGGAAGGGGTATTCGAAAGCCTGAGCAAAAACTTTTATCGAACCCTGCCCAATTACAGCCACCGCAAAATCCTCCAGGTGGATGGTCCGGAAATCCTCCGCCAATGCAGGGAAGACAACGTGGATGTGGCTTTGCTTACGCCTGTCTGACCCATTTGCCACCAGACCGTGAGTCTGGTTGCCCGCGTGCTGGAAGCAGGAGGCATTTCCACAGTTACCTTTACCAATGCTCGGGATATTGCCGCCAGTGCCGGCAACCCGAGGCAGATTTTCCTCAATTATCCCCTCGGAAATTCCGCGGGCCGGCCCCATGATCCGGAGAACCAACGCAGTGTCCTGCGCGCAGGGCTGAAACTGCTGGAGGATGCCGAAAGACCCGGGATCATTGTCGATCTTCCCTATACATGGTCCGACAGTAGGGAGTGGATAGGGAAATTCATGACCAACGAGCAGCCTTTCATTTCCGAAGATGCGGAAGCCAGGCGACAGGAATCGTTGCAAACAGCGCGGGAGCAAAAAAATAGCGCCGAATATCGAGGCTAAAAGCCTCTCTCACAGTTTCAGAGCCACTTCTCTTCTCCTGTGTGAGTGGCGTCCTCGCCGCGACATCCCTGGTTCCTGGTAATCAGAGGTGCCTATAGCCGCGGTTGTCGAGGCTACAAGCCTCTCACACAAGTCCAAAGCTACTTCCATTCCCCCTCATTCACTGTGTGAGTGGCGTCCCGCCGCGACTCTACACATGATAACGGCAATACCAGTGGGGATACTCATGAAAATCTTTCACCAAACCCGCCCGAACCGGGTTATGTAAACAGTAACGAATCACATCCAGCAAAACCTCATCCTTCCGAACCCCGTGATCATGGTACTGTTTGTTCCACACCGGCCCTTCCCGATTCAAAACCTTGTTAATGCTCCGGGCGGTGAATCCCTTGAACCGTTGCATCAGTTCACCCAGGGTACCCCTGACCAGATCGGCCACCATGTGCACATGATCCGGCATAACCACTGCGGCCTCCAGGGAAATTCGACCTTCTTCGTTCAGATATTTCAGGCTGTTCAGAACAATCTCGGCAGCCTGATGGTTTTCGAATATGGGTTTTCGCTCAAAAGTGGTCGTGGTCAGAAGATATATTTGTCCGGGGATGGATCGACGGCCAGTCCTGAGTTTTTTAGACCCTTTAAAGGGGATATCACGTTTTGAATTGGTCATGGCATCCTTCTTGTCGAGGCTGAAAGCCTCTCTCACAGATTCAGATCCTCTTTCCCTTTCTTCCGTGTATCCCAATCTCTTGTGTGAGCGGCGTCCTCGCCGCGACATTCTTTAATTCCCTGGATGAAAGGCTTGGGCCCAAATTGTCGAGGCTACAAGCCTCTCACACAGGATGGAGCCCCTCTTGCCACTTATTCATCTTTCAAACCTGCGATAATATCCTCGATACCCATGAATGCCGACTGAGCTTCCTGGATGGAAACCCTGACAAAACGTACCGTATCCCCGGGTTTCAGCTGACCCAACAGGGGAAGATCGGCGGAAATCACCGTCGCGATCTTCCTGTACCCCCCCGTTACGGTCTCATTCAAAATGATAATCGGCTGGTCGTTTCCTGGAATCTGTATGGCTCCAGGGACGACTCCCTCCGAAAGAATCGATCCCTTCAGGCCTGTTTTCGTACCAATGGCGGCTCCCGCCAGCCTGATCCCTGTCCGATCAGCATGCCCTGTAACCTTGTATGGGGTTGTCAGAAACGTGTTCCACGAGCTCGAAGGAAAATGATTATCCTGCGGTCCAGGAATGATCCGTATGAGCACATCTGACAAATACCGGGGAACCCATTCAGGAGCCAAAAACCGCCCCGCCACCCCTAAATGGAAATGGGGAGAGACCGATGTCAGGATGTCCCCCTTTCGGAGGAATCGCCCGTCAAGGCCTCCAAACCCCGCGCCAAGATTGGTGGCCTTGCTCTCCATGATATGAGGAACACTTATCCCTCCCCCTACAGCGAGATAGGCTCTGCACCCGCTTTTTGGTCTTCTAAATGAAAGTTGTTCGCCTTTTTTTATTAGCCGGGAACACCACATGGCAACGACATTCCCATTGATCTGAGGAGCAAGATCTGCCCCTGTGACGGCCAGAATCATATCCTCCAGCGCCCTTACAACCAGGCCCATCAGCGTAATTTCGAGGCAGGCCGCACCTTCCTGATTACCCACTAGAAGATTACCAACCCTCAGGGAAAATGAATCCAAGGCCCCGCTCGGCGGTACACCGTACCTTCCGAACCCGAAACGACCCAGATCCTGGATAGTCGTGAGAGGCCCCGGGGACACAATTTCTAAAGTCTTTACATCCGCCACGATTCCACATCCTCTCTGGAAACGGAAACAAACCGAACCTGATCGCCCATTTGCAGAAGTGCGGGAGGCTTTTTCCCTGAATCGAAAAGTCTCAAGGGAGTTCTTCCAATGACCTGCCATCCTCCCGGACTTTCGGAAGGATATATCCCCGTCTGCTCTTGTGCCAGGCCCACCGAACCACGTGGGACGGCGGTACGGGGAGTTTCTTTCCTAGGGGTCATCAGGGCAGCAGGAAGTTCGCCCATATAGGGAAAACCTGGGGTGAATCCTATCATGTATACATGATAAATGTGCTGGGTGTGCAGTCGAATAATTTCTTCCGTCTCAACAGAGTGGTATTGGGCAACCCATTCCAGATCCGGCCCGTGCTCGCCCCCGTAGACCACCGGAATTTCAACAATTTCAGGGTCAGGGATCGGACCATTGTCAATGGTCTTAGCCATATCCAGGATTGTTTCCTGGAGAATACCTGAGGTCGTCTGGAAGGGATCAAAGATAAAAAGAAGGGAGTTGTACCCTGGAACAGCTTCAATGACCCCTTCCATGGGATAATCATGATGATACAAGAACAGCTTTCTGACCCGGTCATTCACTGCCCTGTCGATACCCTCCCCAAAATAAACAATCAGGGAGCGATCCCCCATGGCACGGAATTCTGGAATTTCATGGTTCATAATTTTCTTAGCTCGGATTTCACGGGTTTCACAGTCATTTTTTCTCTGCGCCTCCGCGTCTCTGCGCGAGACCGAGTTCCTGTTTTACAAAAAAGTGCCCATGGGACACACTTCAATTCCCGAAGCCGTAAGAGCCTCCCGGATTTTCCGAACCAGTGCCAGGGCTTCCGGGTTATCACCGTGGACACAAATAGTTTCCGCCTTCAGTTCCATGTCGCTACCGTCTATTGCACTTACCTTTCCTTCGGAAACAAGCTTGACAATGCGATCAGCCACCCCCTCTTCATCGTGCAAAACTGCCCCAGGGGTTTTTCGAGACACAAGAGACCCATCCGAATTGTACGCCCTGTCGGCAAAAAACTCGAATGCGATACGGATAGAATGCCTTGCAGCGATCGCTTCAAGCTGTCCTCTATTAGGGCCTGCCAACGCCACGAGAATCAGATCCTTATCCAGTATCGAAAGGGTTTCCGCGATTGCTTCCCAGATGTCCACATTTTCAACCGCCATGTTGTACAATGCACCGTGGGGCTTCACATGCTGAAGAGAAATCCCCTGACTGCGGGCCACAGCCTGAAGAGCCCCGATCTGGTAAGTCACAAAATCCTTGATTTCTTCAAGGGTCACCTCCATTTTCCTACGACCGAACCCTACCAAATCAAGCAGACCGGGGTGGGCGCCTGCACCAACACCGTGTTTTCGGGCAATATCTAATGTTCTCTTCATGACCGATGGATCGCCGGCATGGAAACCGCAGGCGATATTGGCTGAACTGATCAACGGAATCACCTCTTCATCAAAACCGATTTTGTAGACCCCGAAACTTTCTCCCACGTCACTATTGAGATCGATCTTCTTTTGCATTTTTCACCCTTCCTCCCCACGCTGTTTTCTGTGTATAATAGGATAAAATAACTCCATGTTCAACCCAAAAACAGTTTGCACTTTTTGTCAGGCAAAATTCAATCCTCGTTCCCACGCTCTGCGTGGGAAAGCCCTTTTGGACAATCAGCGTCCTTTTTTGTTTTACATCGGCCCTTCATGGTTTTACCATACGGACGCGGAGCGTCCTCCCAAACATTCCCACGCAGAGCGTGGGAACGAGAGAAAATGAAATATGCATTCAACCTAAAAACCTTCAGGCATCAATTCTTACGATGGGCACAATTTTTTTAAACGTTGTGGGAGTGACATCCTACCACGACTTTTTGCGGCTGGAACCCACTCAAGGGACTGTGGACAAGAGCCGCTCTCACATAGATCTTTTTCAAAATGAGAATTGGTGAAAACTCACTTTTCATGACTATTACCCATCAAAATTCCCGGTCCCCGTTCCTGCAATACGGATATCCTGTTCTATGCATCCTTTCAGGCCTGATTGTGGCCCAAGTCATCGCCACATTCCAAGTCTATGTCTCCAATATAGAACTTCAAGCCAGCTTGAAGATCATCAAAAACGCCGGATATCTGGCCATCCCCAATCAAACTATCATAAACCGTTTGCAGGAATTCGGACCAGCCTTTTATGGGGGTCTTTTTTTTACCTTGAGTATTGGGGCTGGTCTATCCTTGCCGGCATTTGGCGCATCATGGATCTGGGTTCGGATTTTCTCCTCCAAGACATCCATCCTGCTGCTTCTCCTCATTCCGTGGCTTCTGTCTCTCGTGTTGGTGAATCGCCATGGCTTCTCCCCTTTTGTATCCGCCTATTTCCTTTTTATTCCCGTCACTGTCTTCCGGATGACCCGGAAGCTGATGCCATCCCTATTGCCGGGACAGTTCCGGGCCTTTAAAATCATCCACCCCGGGTTGTTTATCATCCTCGGGTTTTTGTGGGCCTGGCAAATGGGTGGCAATGTATTCATGGACGTACGGGACAACCTTCTTCTCTCAAGCTCTCTCGGGGGAAAACTGAATGCCTTTTACTATCGATACACTTTCTATCCCGCACAAGTATTCAAGCCACTGAACCGGAAAGGACTCAAGACCTGCCTGATCACCCAGGTGGGAGATAGCGACCTGAAAGAAGCGCTGGAAAGGGAACTCCTCCAACATGATTACCTTCCCTTGGAAAAAACCGGGCAAATGGACCTTATATTAAGCAAAAAAGGGGAAGAAATTCTGCTGCAGCATGGGGGAAAAACCGTCATGACGACAACTGCCCCTCGTTTTCTTGCCACGGGACCCATTTGCCTAAAAGAGTTTTCACAAAAAATGGACAGGCATGTATTCTTTAGAAAATGCGTGTTTCTCTCCCTGCTCACAGGACTCCCGGCAGCCCTATATCTTTTTCTATTCGTCTTAATTCGCTCATTCGCAGCTCTTTTTTTTAAAACGAATGTTTCCGGTGTTATTGCGTCATTCATCTGTTTTGGCATGGGTATTGCTTTGTTGACCCCCATCATCTCGGGAAATCAGAAAAAAACAGAAGGGAAATCCCTGAACGAAATGCTGGAATCGGATAAACGGCAAGAACGGATAACAGCGTTCAATAAGATGTTAGCGAAAAGGCTGGAGATATCCGATTACCCGGCGTATGAAAAATTATTAAGGAGTCCGCACGTACCGGATCGATACTGGCTCACAAAAACCATGGCCTTCAGCCAGAACCCGGAAACTCTCAAAGACCTCCTTGCCTTCCTCAACGACGCCAGTCCAAATGTTGTTTCCATGGCCTATTGGGCCTTAGGCCTCAGAGGCGACAAGAGCACCCTACCGGAAATCCTGAAGAGGATACCGATATCCGATGACTGGTATAATCAGTGGTATGCCTATAATGCGCTGAAGGATCTTGGATGGACACAGGCCAAACCGTACAAAATCAGCCACAGACCCGCACGGACAAACGCAGACAAAAAGATACAGGAATAAAACAGAGACTGCTTTTGCGTTCACATGAACGATGTCGTTGGAAACAAACTATTTTTCATATCTGATTGCGAATCGAAGAGTGATCCTTATCTTTTGACCAAATAATAAAACCTTCATCGAAAGCAGAGATAAACCCAATGAAACAAGAATATATCAGGAATATCGCCATTATCGCCCACGTAGACCACGGGAAAACAACCCTTGTCGATCAGTTTTTCAGACAGAGCGGGATGTTCCGGGAAAACCAGGCCATAACCGAACGACTCATGGATTCCATGGACCTGGAGAAGGAACGGGGAATTACCATATCTTCTAAAAATGGGGCGTTCAGGTACGGGGATTATAGAATCAATATCATAGATACGCCCGGACATGCCGATTTTGGAGGCCAGGTGGAGCGGGTACTGAGAATGGCGGATGGCTGCCTCCTTCTGGTGGACGCACAGGAAGGTCCCATGCCCCAAACCTACTTTGTTTTGAAAAAGGCTCTGGCCCTTCATTTACCTGTCCTGGTGGTTATCAACAAAATCGATAAACCTGCAGCTCGAGCGCTCTGGGCCGTAGACCAGACATTCGATCTTTTCGTCAAGCTGGACGCTCCCAATAAACTGTTAGACTTTCCCATCGTCTTCGCTTCAGCAAAGGAAGGATATGCCATCAACGATATGGATGATCCAATTGAAGGGGCTTCCATGAAGCCTCTTTTTGAGAATATCATCACCCACATACCACCACCGGCCGGTGATCCGGAAGCCGTGCTCCAGTTACAGGTGAACACGATCGACTATTCGCCATACCTCGGAAAGTTGGGAACAGGAAAAGTGATCAACGGTTCCATAAACATCAACCAGAATATCGTCGTAGTCAAACGGGATGGAGTGGTCGCCCCCGCCCGAATCACAAAAATCTTCCGTTTCGAACTGGACCGGAAGGTGCCCGTTGACGCGGCTTTTACGGGAGAAATAGTAGCGGTGGCGGGAATGGACGACATTACGGTCGGCGTAACCTTCACCGATCCGGAAGACCCAAAACCCCTTCCGCTCATCGACATAGACCCCCCCACCGTGGCCATGCATTTCATGCCCAATGACTCCCCATTTGCAGGACAGGAAGCGAACTTTTCGACTTCAGGTCAGCTTGAGAATCGTCTTTTCAGGGAAACCCTTTCTGATGTAGCCCTTACCGTTGAGCCCGCCGGTGCGGGCGCCGGTTTCAAGGTTTTTGGTCGAGGAGAACTGCACCTGTCAATCCTCATCGAAAAAATGAGACGCGAAGGGTACGAATTCCAGGTAACCCGGCCCGAGGTCATCATAAAGGAAGAAAATGGGAAATCTTTCGAACCTTACGAAGAATTGACCATTGATGTGGACGAGGAATACCAGGGAATCGTCATCGAAAAGCTTGGCAGGCTTAAGGGACAGATGCAGGAGATGACCCGCCGCAACAACATGATGAGGCTGTTGTACAAGATCCCTACCCGGGGCCTCATAGGGTTTCGCAGCGAATTTCTTTCTGATACCAAAGGCATGGGCGTCATGAATTACGTTTTTGCCGGATACGGGCCGATGGCAGGCGAAATACAGCACAGGAGTGCCGGGGCTATTGTAGTCAAGGATCCCTGCACAACGGTAGCTTATGCCCTTTTCAACCTCCAGGATCGCGGGCATTTTTTTATGGGACCGGGCATCAAGGTATACAGGGGTCAGATTATCGGCGAGAATTGCCGCCCGGGAGATTTAGTGGTAAATCCGGCTAAAGGGAAAAAGCTCACCAATGTCCGCGCATCAGGTTCGGATGAAAATGTGATTCTTGTTCCACCGAAACTCCTGACTTTGGAAGACTGCCTTTCGTTCATAAACGATGATGAAATGGTGGAAGTCACACCGGCTGCCATCCGTCTCCGCAAGCGACCGAATATGTAAAGGAACGAATCACTCCAGGGGGTTTTGATATTCATACAGAAAAACACAAAAGTAGCTCACACTTTTGAGGACAAAAATTGGCCGCAAAAAGGCACAAAAAACGCAAAAGGCGTGGATAGGAATCTCAACCTAATAAAACATCGTCATTAGAACTGCTCTTTCTTAACAAGAGCCTAACGTTCTTTCCATAATCAGCATTCTTGAGCCTTTTGCGCCTTTTTGCGGCCATTTGGTGGGCCTGTCCACAGTCTGTTATGTGGGCTTGTCCACAGTCTGTTGGGTGGGCTTGTCCACAGTCTGTTATGTGGGCTTGTCCACAGTCTGTTGGGTGGGCTTGTCCACAGTCTGTTGGGTGGGTTCCGTCCGTAAAAAATCGTGGCAGGATGCCACTCACACAGCATCCGGGATATAAACTCTACCCACAGTAAAAATTGTCGGCGTTATGGGGTTCTTTGTTTTTAACCGTAAACCGTGGGCTGCTAACTTTTGCTTATCGGTCCTTCTTTTACCGGAACAAACTCCCAGGTTATCGATCCGTTCTCTTTCCGGAAAACAATGTTTTTGAGCCAGTCGCTATTTTCTTCAGGATAATCCGTTCGGAAATGGGACCCCCTGCTCTCCGTCCTGAGCAGCGCCCCCCGGCAAACCATTTCTGCGACAAGGCGCATATTTTGAAACTCCAGGAATCGGACGAGGCCAACCATGTCTTCTATGGCAACGTCGGTCGATTTCACATTTTCCAACCACATCAAGGCATCCTCAAGCCCCTCTTTATCTCGAAGGATACCTGCCTTTTGCCATAGGCTCTCTTTCAGTGAATCTCTTACGGATTTTGGTTTCTCTCCATCCTCCGAAAAGAGGGATTCTAAGCGAGTTTTTTCCAAGGCTACCTCTTCCCCCGGCAGTTCCGCCAAGCCCAATTCCCTGGCTTTCCTTGCAGCATTTCCCCCGGCAATACCCCCCATGGTAAATACTTCGCAAAGGGCATTTCCACCAAGTCGGTTGGCGCCATGCATGCCTGCGCACACTTCTCCCGCCGCAAAAAGACCGGGGCAGGATGTTTCAGCGTTTCTGTCTATACAAAGCCCCCCCATACAAAAGTGCGTCGTGGGAGAAACAAGAAGCGTCTTTTTGTCAAGCGACCAGCTCGCGGGGAGCAGAGAACGAAATGGCTTCAACCGTTCAGGAGGGATCGAGGAGAGATCCATCGTCACCTTGCCGTCTACACCTCTGCCTTTTACAATCTCTGTAATGATGGCCTGGCTGAGCCGATCACGCGTGAGAGACATGGAGTCGGTCAGTCCATCTTTCACAATGATATCCTCTCCCGAGGCATTCCTCAAAATGGCGCCCGCCTGTAAAACAAGGGCTTCATAAAGAATGAGCCTGCTGCCTAGTTTCCCCGTCGCGGTAGGATAAAACTGGACAAACTCCATATCCTTCAACCCGATGCCGATATCAAAGGCAAGGGCATGACCGTCTCCGGTGATGCCTGCGGCATTGTTCGTGTGAAGATAGGCCTGGGCAAATCCACCGGTCGCCAGGATAACGCCGCCGGCCTTGAAAACCAGGAAACGACCATCATAGGAAACCCCCGTGGCTCCGGCAATCCGATTGCCTGATGAAAAAAGTCTGGTTATAAAAACCCTGTCTGCAAACTGGACGCCGATCTTTTTCGCATATTTTTTTAAAGGAAGCATGAGGTCGCTTCCTGTTCTATGTTCTCCGCGAACATGCCGGGGAAACCGATGCCCTGCTATGTAATCGACCTGAAAACGGCCATCTTTTTTCGCAAAGGCTACCCCACATTTTTCAAGAAAGGTTATCTCTTCCTCCGCTCGCCCGGCCATCAACGATACCAGGTCCTGATCATTGAGGAAGCGTCCCCCGGCAACCGTATCCTTCAAGTGTACCTCACTCCCATCGCCCGGATCGCCAAAACCGGAAGAAGCAATCACGGCCTTCGCAATATAGGTGTTATTGGCATGCCCCACCCTGGCTTTCGAAGCAAGGATCACCTCCGCGCCAGCTTTTCTCGCTTCAATGGCAGACCTGAGGCCTGCGCCACCCCCTCCAATGATGAGCACATCGCAGGACAAGGATAACCTTTCCATATCCATAATCTTCACTTCCTTCCTTTCAACAAAAGGGAAACCCTTATTTCCCCATTTCCAGTTTCTCTAACTGTTCCCGGGCTTTAGAAACATATTCGCTTTCAGGGTATTCATTGATGATTTCCCGATAAAGTTTGACGGCATGGGGTTTATTTTTCTGAAGCTCCTCAAACTGGGCCGTCTCATAGAGTTCCTGTGCCTTGTCCGAACACCCATAGCCAAACAATGCTGTAAGTAACAGGGCCACGATGACGATTGTTTTCTTCATACAAAGTCCTCCTTTTTGCATAAGTAAAATTACCTCATAAATATACGAGCAGTTGTTCCTTGTCAATGACTACACTCATACAGACACCGTCATTTAGCGAAACTGCTTGACAGTTTCGATCTAAAGGTTAAAATACGACATAATTAGATAAGCTATTAAAATAAACCAAAATCAAAACATCTGAAAAGGAAACATATGCAAGGAAAAACAACCGCCGTATCAGAAAAGGAAGGAGCGTCCGGTCCTGACAGGAAAACTCGCCCTTTCCGCGGGCGGTCACGACCGAAAAAGAAACGAAAAGACATTCGAGCAGGCGACAAACCAAAACACCCAACCCCTGTAGAAATTGAAACAGACTGGGATGTATCGGAATTTAAAGTCCCTCCCCTGGAAGGCAAAATCCGGTTTCACGACTTTGATCTTCCACCCTCTCTTTTGCATGCCATCAGCGATCTGGATTTTCAATACTGCACACCCATCCAGGCTGAAATCCTTCCCAGCACGCTGTTGGGAAAAGACGCAACCGGCCGGGCTCAAACCGGCACAGGAAAAACAGCAGCGTTTCTGATCACTGTCATTACCAGGATGCTCAATAACCCCATCAAGGGAAGTCGAAACCCGGGAACCCCACGGATTTTGATCATCGCACCCACAAGAGAACTGGTTCTGCAGATCAGCGAAGAAGCGCGCCAATTAACTAAGTATTCCAAACTGGAAATCGTTTCCGTATTCGGCGGCATGGATTATCAAAAACAGAGAGATCAGCTGAACGCGGGTCCCGTGGACATTATCGTTGCGACCCCTGGCAGGCTGCTGGATTTTAATCGGCAACACGACCTCGCCCTGAACAAAGTTGAAGTCATGATTATAGACGAAGCCGACCGCATGCTGGACATGGGCTTTATCCCCGACGTCAGAAAGATCATTCACAGTACGCCCGGAAAAGACAAAAGGCAGACCCTGCTTTTCAGCGCCACACTTACCGAAGCGATCACCAGATTGGCCGCCCAATGGACCCGTGATCCGGTAGTTGTGGAAATCCATCCTGAACAGATCGCCGTGGATACAGTAGATCAGATAGTCTATAACGTAACCACCGGCGACAAACTTGCTCTGCTCCTGAACATTATTCTTGGGAAAAATCTTGAAAGAGTCCTTGTCTTTTGCAATCGCCGGGATGAAGTAAGAAAACTCTCCGGTCTGTTGACCCTTTATGGCGTCAACAGTTCCACACTTTCCGGTGAAGTTCCACAGAAAAAGAGACTTCAACGTCTTAATGAATTCAAGGCGGGAAAGATCAGCGTCCTGGTCGCAACGGACGTTGCCGGACGCGGCATTCATATCGAAGGAATGGACCATGTCATCAATTTCAAATTACCCCATGATCCTGAAGATTACGTGCATCGGATCGGTCGCACAGGCAGGGCCGGCGCGGCAGGCACATCAATCAGTTTCGCAGACGAAAGAGACGCCTTTTTCATACCTGCAATAGAAGATTTTATGGAACGCAAACTGCCTTGCATCGAACCTGAAGAAGACTGGCTTGTCATGCCTGCGAAAGTCGCAGGCAAAAAAGATCCAAACTACGACCGAAAAAAGAGGTCCACCCCACGAAAAAGGAAATTCTCGGACAAGGGAAACAAACGCCGGAAATATTAACCCCAACTTTTAACGCAGATAAAATATGTCGGGATTTATGGAAATCCTTTTGATCCTTGCTCTTATTCTGGGCATTTTCATGCTCCCGAGGCTGATGTCCAGGAATAGGGGGGGGACTACTGAAAGCCATGATAGCGGCTTCAGACCCACAGGATGGACTCGACTGGCCATTGTGGTCTCCATTGTCTGGCTGGCCGTAGCATCGTTCTTGCTCAAACCCTGGAACGGCCGCTGGGATTTCTTCCTCTATGCTGGCATCGGACCCGTAGTCCTGAGCTGGGGGATCTTTTGGGTATTTTCCGGATTCTTCAAGGACAAGCGTTAAACGAACTTAGAAAAAAAGGAATGACTATTTTGAAAGGTTATGTACAAGTATACACCGGCAAAGGCAAAGGGAAAACAACAGCAGCCTTTGGGCTTGCTCTGCGGGCCGCCGGCGCCGGACTCAAAGTATATCTCGCACAATTTGTGAAAGGAACGAAATACAGTGAATGCTACGCAGTAGAAAAACATCTGTCTGAGTTCATTACCTTAAAACAATACGGGATGGGCTACTTCATTGAAAGAGAACCCAATGAAGAAGATAGACGAATTGCCTCCGAAGGTCTTCAAGAAATCAAAGAGATTATGTGTTCCCGGAAATTTGACATTATCATTTTAGACGAAGCCAATATTGCCGTTTACTACAAGCTTTTTTCCGCAGAAGACCTGCTCGATTTCATTAGCGAAAAGCCTGAAAACATTGAACTGATCATAACAGGCAGGCATGCAGATCCGAAGATTATCGACAGGGCGGACCTGGTAACGGAGATGAAGGAGATAAAGCATTATTACAAGCAGGGGGTCGAAGCAAGAAAGGGAATTGAGAAATAGAACCGGGGTTTGGTTCTAACTTCGCCAACTTGATACGGTCATTCACAAATACATTCGACAGTTCATAATCTTAATCATAATCATACTCCTTTTAACCTATTCCATGGCGGTTCGATTATGATTACGATTAAGATTATGAGTAAGAAAACGACTCTCATAGCCGACATTACGGGCAAGCCATAAAACCAAAAAAAGGCACTCAGATTTCAGATCCGGGTACCTTTTTTTATATTTCTATTTCTTCTTGCTTTGTTGGTGTGCATCCCGCCATTACTCACGGAAGGCGGGGCGCTGACATTCACTTGATTATCTGGAATTTTAAGCTGCTTTCTCCAGCCTCACCGCACATACCTTGAACTCGGGGATTTTCGCTATGGGATCCATAGCCGGGTTCGTCAGAACATTGGCATTGCTCTCTAAAAAATGAAATGCCATAAACAGCAATCCCTCGCCCACCCGATCCGTTACAGCCGTTTTCAAGCTCACAGTACCACGTCTCGATGTCACACTGACCTCATCGCCCTGGACAACCCCTAGTTTTTCTGCATCTCCAGGGTTTATCTCCAAAAATCCTTCACGAACCTCTGCGTCTAATGTAGGTGAGTTGCGCGTCATGGTGGCGGTATGGTAGTGGGCATATACCCTTCCCGTGGTCAACCAAAAAGGATATTCATCATCCACAACCTCGGCGGGCGGCTTATACTCAATGGCATGGAAAAGCCCTTTCCCACGGGCAAAAACATCCTTGTGCAAGAATTTTGTCCCGGGATGGTCTTTGTCAGGACAAGGCCACTGCAACCCCTCCCCTTCCAGTCGATCATAGCTTATGCCACCGTACGATGGGGTAACCGAAGCGATTTCTTCCATAATAGCTTCGGGCGAATCGTAGTTCATGGCATACCCGAAACGGTTCGAGACTTCCTGAATGATTTCCCAGTCAGCTCGCGAATCGCCGACTGGTTCAATGGCCTTACGCACGCGTAGGACCCGCCTTTCCGTATTGGAAAATGTCCCGTCTTTTTCGGCGTAGGAAGCTCCGGGCAACACCACATGGGCCAGTTCGGCGGTAGGGGTAAGAAAGATATCTTGAACGATAAGGAGCTCCGCATTTTTCATGGCCTTTATCACATGCTTGGTATCAGGATCGCTCTGGATGGGATTTTCCCCCATCACATACAATGCCTTTACCGATCCATCGGAAAGCCCTGACAGCATAGCGGGAATGGTCAATCCGATCTCCCCGGAAAGCTTTGCACCCCAGGCAGTCTCAAATTTTTTCTGATTGTCCAACATGGTCACCGGCTGGTAGGCCGGATACACATTAGGAAGCGCACCCATATCGCAGGCCCCCTGGACATTGTTCTGGCCGCGAAGCGGATTCACTCCTGTCGCTTCCCTTCCTATGTGACCCGCAAGCATCGCCAGGTTGGCCAGGGATTTCACATTGTCCACACCGGTGATGTGTTGGGTGATTCCCATGCAATATATAATAGACCCTCGTTCTGCCTTTGCATAGTATTCAGCAATTTTGACAATATCCTCGGCAGCAATGCCTGTAATCTCTGCAACTTTTTCCGGTGTATAGTCGGCAATGACCTTCTTAAATTCCTCAAAGCCTTCCGTTCTTTCATCAACAAAGGCGCTGTTCTCAAGGCCGTTTTCAAGGATCACGTGCATGATACCGTTCAGAAGAGCAACATCCGTACCGAGTTTCTGGCTCACATACACATCTGCTTCCTGGGCAAGCTGAATCCTTCGGGGATCTGCTACAATCAGTTTCGCCCCTTTCTTCTTTGCTCTGAAAATCCGTGTGGCCACAAGAGGATGCGAGGAGGTGGTATTTGATCCTATGACGAAAATGCAATCCGCATCCGCAATTTCTTCCATAGAATTTGTCATGGCTCCACTTCCAAAAGCGGCGGCAAGACCTGCCACCGTCGAGGAGTGTCAGAGACGCGCACAATGATCAACATTGTTGGTCCCTACCGCAGCCCTGGCAAATTTCTGGAGGAGATAATTTTCTTCGTTGGTCACTTTCGCGGAAGAAAGAAAGGCGATACTGTCGCTTCCCGCCGAATCTTTGATTTCTTTCAACCTGGTAGCCGTATAATCCAGTGCCTCGTCCCACGAAACCTCCACAAGACGGCCCTCTTTTCTTATCAGAGGTGCGGTAAGCCGGTTCGGGCTCTGAACAAATTCATGTACGTTCCAGCCCTTGATACAGAGTTTCCCCTGGTTGGTGGGACTGGTCTTGCATGGAATGGTATCTATGATCTGTCCGTCAAGCACTTCCAGATAGAAACCACAGCCGCATCCACAATAGGTACAAGTGGTCAGCACGGTCCTGTAGTCCATAAAAAAGCTCCTCTCTTTCTGAGCCAATTTCAAAACGCCCCCTTTTGCCCGATCTCTGCGTCAGGATCAAATTTTAATCATCGAAATATCAAATATATTCCTGTGGTTAAAATTTTCACCTTCCTTGCCCTCGAACAAAATTGAGCATTTTGAAACTGGCTCTTTCTGTTTGTCTATTATTCAGCGGCCCCGCGCAGCACATTCAGGGGTGATTTCACATAGGCATCCTGCCCGGTGCGGTAATCGAATTCATCATCCACGATCTCCGCCACCTTCTTGTACAATGTCCTGAGCGGTATATCGGCTGGACAGACCTCATTACAAAGGCCACAATCAATACACCTTCCCACCATGTGAACAGCACGGGTCAGATGGAAAACAGGGTTTTCGGGTGGAATATCCCCCGTACTGATCAGGTTGTCTTCTTCAAGCGTGCATTCATGGCAGAAACACATGGGGCATACATCTCTGCAGCCGTAGCATTTGATACACCTGGAAAACTCCTTGAACCAGTACTCAAACCGGCCATCCAGATTCATGGCATCCACACGGGAAACCGAATCAAAAGTGACCCCTTCTGCCTTTTCCCCTTCCACGAACTCTTCAGGATAGGGTTTGAGGCATTCACAGGCTTCCGCAAGATCCTGGGGACAAGCAACCCCAACAGGGACAACCTTATCAGGATTCAGTTGATTCCAGGTATAAAGCGCCTTCAACCCACGATCATCGCATCCTCGAACCAGGACACCAAAGGAATCTTCCGGATAGCGTCGGGCGATATTGATCAACTGTTTGTTGAGCGAATACCGGGTATCCCCGGATCGTTTCCAATCACCAATCACCAGATTTTCCAGATCATCCCCATCAGAAAACAGGTGGGGTCCCACATGCCCATACTTATTGCTCAGGCCAACAAAACCTTCGATCTCTCCCGATTTCAAAAGTTCCCTGACCTTTTCCCTTACTTTTTCACTCATCGAAATACCCTCACCAGGCCAAGACGGAGAACCATTAAACACCCTCCATGCGTATGTAAGGCTGAACGTTCCCCCCTCCCAAACCTGCTATGCAGCCAGGAGTTTTCTTTTCTTCTCCGTAATCGGCGATGGTCCCATCTCTTTTAATGCACTGACAAAATCTTTTACTTCCTCGGCAAATTCCGGACCTTCCGCGGATGATATCCATCTTGAACGCAGACGATCCTCTCCAATGCCGCTAAAAGCCAGTAGTTTTCTTAAAAAGCGAACCCGTTTATCCGTAGCGTAATTACCGTACAGGTAATGGCAATCGCCCAGATGTCACCCACCCACGAATACGCCGTCAACCCCCTGCTGGAAAGAACGCAGAATATGGTGCGGCGAAACACTGGCGGAACACATAACCCGAACGGTACGGATGTTCGTAGGGTATTGCAGTCGACTGACCCCAGCCAGGTCAGCAGCAGCGTACGCTCACCATGTACACAGAAAGCAGACTATTTTTGGTTCAAAATCGGCATTACTCATATCTATTCCCCTTTAACACAATTCACAGTGCCCTTATCTGAGCCAGAATCTGCTCCGGCTTGAAGCCCTTGAGCTTAGCGCTCTGAGACGGACAGGTTGAAGCGCAACATCCACATCCTTTGCAAAGGATGGTTTTAACCTGACAGATCTTTTTCTCCGGCAGATAATCAATTGCTCCGTACGGACACATATCCATGCATCCCATACACCCCACGCAGGAGTCCTCATCGATTTCAGCAACGATGGCGCTAACTACCAGTTTATCCTTGAACAGGATCGTGGCAACCCTTGATGAGGCGCCAAGCCCTTGAGAAATGGCCTCTTCGACATTTGCCGGATAACGGGCGGATCCGCAAACAAAAATCCCATCCGTAGCAAAATCGAGGGGCCGTAATTTGGCATGGGCTTCAAGAAAAAAGTTGTTCTGATCCATGGGAACCCGCAAGAGCTGGGAAAGTCCGGCAGCATCTTCCCGAGCCACGAGAGGCGTGGAGAGAACCACCAGATCACAAGGAATCTCGACTGTCTTTCCCGTCAGAGAACGGTAAAATTCTACCTTTCCCTCTTCCACGGATGGGGGCTGATCAGCGGAGAATACATCAAAACGAACACCCTCCCCCCTTGCATCCCAAAGCATTTGCTCATTTTCGGTTCCATACATCTGCATATCCCTGTAAAGAATATGTACATGTGCATCCGGGTTCTGTTCCTTGAGCAATCGGGCATTTTTTACCGCAGTCTGACAGCATATCCTCGAACAATATTCCCTTTCAGGGGAACGGGCGCCTGCGCACTGGATCATCACAACCCCTTTTGCTTCGACCGGTCCCTTTTTCAGCCTGCCCTCCAATTCCATCTGGGTGATGACTTTTTCCCCGTCATACCCGTACAGTCCTTCAGGAACGAGCGGCACGGCGCCGGTAGCCACCACGATGCAGCCCACATTCTCCTGCACGGTCTCGCCGCTGTCGCGCTTGATGCCAACTTCATAATTCCCGATATAACCGCCCACATCTTCCAACTGGGAACCAAGATAAACAGAGATGTTCGATCTGTCTGTAACCGCCTCGATCAACCCCGAAATTCGTTCTGAAGCCTCGTTGCCATAGGGGGCCACCCGGTGGATTTTTCTCAACAGGCCTCCCAGATCCTTATCCTTTTCAACCAGCACCACCTCAAGTCCCATTCCGGCCAAAGTATCGGCTGCAGTCAAACCGGCGACACCGCCTCCAATCACCAGAGCCCTCGGGTTCAAGGATGCTTCAATATCCATCTGGGGCTCCAGAAAAGCAGCCTTCGACACCCCCATCCTCACCAGGTCTTTGGCCTTCGCCGTCGCCTCGTCTCTCTCCTGCATATGGACCCAGGAACATTGGTCCCTGATATTGACCATTTCAAAGAGGTAGGGATTTAAATCAGCGGCCGAACAGGAATTCTGGAACAGTGGCTGGTGGGTACGGGGCGAACAGGATGCCACAATCACCCGATTGAGATTATGCTCCTTTATCCCGTTCTGTATTTCGCCGATCCCTGCTTCTGAACAGGTATAGAGATTCTCCTTGGCATACACCACTCCGGGGATACCGGATGCGTATTCCGTAACGGCCTTACAATCCAGGTGTCCGGCAATATTGGAACCACAGTCGCAGATGAAAACTCCGATCCGCAGATCCTCTTTCGGCAGCTCTTTTTCTTTTTCCTTCTTACTCATATGGTTAGACTCCTTCAGGATGCTTCTCGCATCTTAGAATCCATAATGACCAGTGATGCCCTGGCTGCAGCGCCACTGGCCTGGGCAACAGATTCGGGAATATCCATGGGTCCATGGGCGCAACCGCAGGCAAAGATTCCAGGGACTGTCGTATCCAACGGTTGGAACGTACCGGTCTCAAAAAATCCGAAACGGTTCACCCCAATACCTAAAATCTCCGCCAGTTCTTCAACGCCCTCATTAGGAGCACAAGCCGTAGCCAGAATCACCATATCAAAATCGACTGACTTGACCCGTCTCTCCTTTGTATCTTCATAGGTTACCACGGGGTTGTGATTCGGTCCCTCCGTGATCTCGGCAATCCGACCTCGAATATAGCTGATTCCGGACTGGTTTCCACCCCTGACCTTATACTCTTCAAAACCTTTGCCCACAGCCCTGATATCCATGCCGAATATGACGGATGTCGTCTCGCGTTCATGCTCATTGGCTATAATCGCTTCCTTGATGGAATGCATGCAGCAGAAACCCGAACAGAATGGGTAAAACCTGAAATCCCTCGACCCAACACATTGGATAAAAGCCAACCTCTTGGCCACGGAAAAACCTTCCGCTTTCTTTTTCAATGTTTCCAGTGGCTCTACAATCTCAAGGTGTGCGGCGTATTTCGCAGCCCACTTCTTCCGATCATCATCATCCGCGTAGTCACCACTCTGGAAGGCCTCAACCATTTCGGCCGAATCCTGTCCATGTTTCTTTTCAAGTTTCCCTATCGCTTTCTGGGATTTTTTGACTTTCTTTTCCAGTTCATGAATTTCCGCTTCCACCGCCAGATCAGACGGGCGATCCAAATGCCCACCCGTTGGACCGCTGGCGCTGAGCAGTCTTTCGAACTCAATGGCCGTAATCACATTGGGTATTTCACGATACTGGTATTCCGGGATCACTGAGGGATCAAAAACCTTGTACCCGCTGGCCACAATAATGGCCCCGGCGTCGATCTCCACAACCCTGTCTTTCTGGTCAAAATTCACGGCATCGGCCTGGCAGACTTTCGCGCAAATACCGCATTTTTTGCCATTCAGTTGCCTGCAATGATCAGGATCAATGGTATGCGTAGATGGAATTCCCTGTGCAAACCAGCTGTAAATAGCCCTCCGGTCGCCAAGGCCTTCATTGAAGGCATCCGGCAGTATAGTCGGGCATTTCTCTTTGCATGCACCACAACCGGTGCACCGATCCTCCTCCACATAACGGGCTTTCTTTCGCACAGTAACCTTGAAATCGCCTTCTTCCCCGTCCACCTTTTCCACTTCCGAGTAGGCCATCAATTCAATATTGGGATGTCGACCGACATCCAGCATCTTAGGCGAAAGGATTCAGATAGCGCAATCGTTTGTAGGAAACGTCTTATCCAACTGCGCCATTTTTCCGCCGATACTGGGCAGACGTTCCACGAGATGCACCTTAATACCCATTTCGGCGAGATCCAGCGATGCCTGAATCCCGGCGATGCCTCCTCCAATAACGACTATATCTTTCTTCACGGTCTTGCTCCTGTCTACCCTAATGTCTTCCGTTGTATTCCAGATCAGGCTGCATTTTTCAGATCTGAAGGCCCCAAGGTTTTGACCTGTTCCGTAAATTCCCTGGCAACTTCGGCAAATCGGGTACCTTCGGCTGAAGATATCCATTCAAGTCTTAATCTGTTGGTATCGATACCAAGTATTTTGACCAGTTCAACCGTCATGTCAAACATTTTTTCAGCTTTTACATTACCATCCAGGTAATGACAATCACCGAAATGTCACCCGGCTACCAGAACGCCGTCCGCACCCTTCTGGAACGCCTTGAGAACAAAATTGGGATTGATCCTTCCAGAACACATAACCCGTATAATGCGCATGTTGGGAGGATACTGAAACCGGCTGACGCCCGCCAGATCTGCAGCGGAATAGGCGCACCAGTTACAAGCGAATGTAACGATTTCGGGAGAAAACTCTTCAGCCATTGGTAAACTCGCTTTTACTAGTATATAGTTGGTTTTTTATCTGCAGGCCACGTTGAGTAGTTTAGTGGTTCAGTAGTCGAGTAGGACTACTCAACAATTCAAGACTCTCTATGCGTGTTTCCTGTTTTGCCAATCGTCAATCATCAATCGTCAATCGTCAAACGTCAATTCAGCGCCGCTTCCACCATAGTCAGAACTTCCTGGTCATCATAGTGAAAATTGACTGCGGCGCCGGTTGGGCAGGCAGCAGCGCAGGACCCGCATCCCTTGCACAGGGCGGCTTCTACGTGGGAGACCATTCGACCACCCTCCCTTTCCTCCAGATTGATTGCACCAAATGGACACGCTTCCACGCAGATACCGCAACCAAGGCAGTAATGCTCATCCACATGGGACACCACACCTTCAACGGTGAGGGTCTGCTTTGCAAGAACCACGGATGCCCTGGATGCCGCAGCCTGAGCCTGGGCGATGCTTTCCTCGATTGGTTTCGGGTAGTGGGCCATGCCGGCAAGAAAAAGGCCGTCAGAGGCAAACTCCACAGGCCTCAGCTTGGCATGGGCTTCCATGAAAAACCCATCTTCGTTAACGGAAAGTTTGAACATCTGCGCCAACTCCCCATTGTCCCTGGGAATAATGGCCGATGCCAAAACCACGAGATCGGGGGAAATTTTGATATCTCTCCCGAGGATATGGTCTTTAACAACTACGGAGATTCCGCCTGCCTCTTTCGTAACAATCGGCTTTCGATCAAGATCGTAGCGGACGAAAACAATCCCCTTGCTGCGCGCTTTCCTGTAAAGTTCTTCCCTCTGCCCGTAGGTACGGATATCCCTGTACAGGATATAGATCTCCATATCCGGTTTGTCTTCTTTCAGCTCGAGAGCGGACTTGATAGAATGGGTACAGCAGACCTTGGAACAATAGGGTCTCTGTGGCTCCCTGGAACCCACACACTGAATAAAAACGGCTGTTTTCACGTCTTTAATCCTGCTGTCTGCAGCTTTCAGGGCATCATCCAGATCAAGGTGTGTCAGTACCCTGTCATCTTCACCATAGAGATATTCCGACGGTTTCTGTTCCAGGGCGCCTACTGCGACCACTACCGCTCCGTGTTCCAGGTTTTCCTCTGCTCCATTATGAGAAATCGTGGTTTTGAAATTCCCCACAAACCCCGATGCATCCTTTATGCTTGCATCTGTAAAGACATCCACAAGCGGATGATTCTGGACCGATTGAATGATTTCCTTCATACCGGCATCGATCGATTCACCCTGCCATGTATTCACGAGGCGGCTTGCGTTTCCCCCCAGTTCAGAGGACTGCTCCACGAGATACGTGTGAAATCCCTGGTCGCCAAGCCCTAACGCTGCCGTCATGCCGGATATTCCACCGCCGATAACCAGGGCCTTATTATCCACTCCAATGGACGGTTGGGGCAGCGGCTGTATAAGCTGCGCCCTCGCTACCGCCATGCGAACCAGATCCTTCGCCTTCAGGGTTGCCTCTTCCCGTTCTTTGCTGTGGACCCAGGAGCAGTGGTTCCGGATATTGGCCATTTCGAAGAGGTATTTGTTCAGGCCCGCGTCCTTCAAGGTTTCCTGGAACAGGGCTTCATGGGTCCTCGGCGTACACGCCGCCACCACCACCCGGTTCAGGCCTTCGCGCAGGATCACTTCTTTCATTTTGTCCTGCGTATCCTGCGAACAGGTAAAAAGATTCTCTTCCACATAGCTCACCCCTGGAAGACTGCGTGTGTAATCCGCCACGGCGGGGATATCTACAATCCCACCGATGTTGGTTCCACAGTTGCAGACAAAGACACCTACCTTGGGGGCTTCTGAAGAGACATCCCGTTCTTCCGGATAGGACACCTCCTTAGTCAAAGTACCCCTGGCCGAAGACAGCAAGGCCTTCGCACTGCACGCAGCCGCACTGGCTTCCACAACCGAATTCGGGATGTCCTTGGGTTCCTGGAAAGCCCCGCAGACATAGATACCGTTTCTTGAGGTCTCCACAGGATGAAAAGTACCGGTCTGAACGAAATGGTCCTGGTCCAGTTCTACGCCAAGATCATTGGCCGTTTCTATGAGAGATTCGGGAGTCTCCAGTCCCGAGGCGAGAACCACCACATCGAAAATTTCAGAATGAATGGAACCTTCCTCGTCTGCATATTCCAGAATAAGGTCTTTCGTAACAGAATCTTCTGAAATGGAATGGATCCTTGAACGGATGAATCGTACCCCCTGTTCATCTTTGGCACGGTTGTAGTATCGCTCAAAATCCTTTCCGTAGGTACGCATATCCATGAAAAATATAGCGGCATCCAGATCCTGATCCGAGTGTTCTTTAGCAATAACCGCCTCTTTCACCGAATACATGCAGCAGACAGAAGAGCAGTAACCATGGTCGCAGCGATTGATATCCCTGGATCCTACGCACTGCAGCCATGCAATCTTTTGTGGCTCCCGGCCGTCCGATGGACGTTTCAAATGACCTTGATATGGTCCGGTAGCGCTGAGAATCCGCTCAAATTCCATACTGGTGACCACATTGGAATAGGATGCGTAGCTGTATGTATCAAACTGAGAAGGATCAAAGGCCTTAAAGCCGGGTGCCAGGATTACCGAGCCCACATCAATGGAAATCTTTTTGGTTTGCTCGGAATGCGTCTCCAAGGTAACCGCTTCAGCCTTACAGGCATCCACGCACTGGTAACATTCACAGCATCCCCCGCAGTTGAGACATCTGGCGGCCTCTTCTTTTGAATCTTCCTCACTAGGAAGAAGGGAAACCTCATCAAATCCTGAAATGGCCTCCATCGCCGGTAAGGTTTCCACAGACAACCGTTTCCCGACGGGTTCATCTTCAGGGATCTCCACCCAGTTTTCCCCAATGGGTGGTTCATCAATCCATTCCTCCGGCAGCTGTTCTCCCTGAAGAAATTTGTCCATATACAGGGCGGCACGTTTCCCCGCCTCAACCGCTTCAATAACCGTAGCAGGACCGGTAATCACATCCCCGCCGGCAAAGATCTCCGGGACATTGGTCTGAAGTGTCTCCGGATTCA
>Ga0208901_1000078_pt1 | contig 66919 bp, 63 predicted proteins | sample AntAceMetag02UKF_FD_184764 | JGI IMG/M metagenome (GOLD analysis project Ga0208901, IMG submission 184764) | Saline lake microbial communities from Ace Lake, Antarctica - Antarctic Ace Lake Metagenome 02UKF (SPAdes) (version 2) | ecosystem: Environmental > Aquatic > Non-marine Saline and...
GAAACAGAATGCGGAGAAAGTGTGATGTCGCTCTCCCCCAAAAACCCCCGCGTTCTTTTTCTCGCCATACTGTTTCTGGCAGTCATTCTGCCCTGGATTCCCCTGGGCCCTTCCACCAATTACCTGTTAAGGGTTTTGACCAGTGCGGTCCTGTATATGATTCTGGCATTGGGGCTGAATATCGTTCCCGGGTTCACCGGCCTTCTGGACCTGGGTTATGTGGGGTTTTACGGTATCGGCGCCTATACATCAGGGTTGCTGGCCATCCATTATGATCTCAGCCTGTGGGTGATTCTGCCCCTTGCAGCAGCAAACGGTGCGTTGTGGGGCGTTCTGCTGGGAGCGCCCACCCTTCGTCTGACAGGCGACTATTTTGCCATCGTCACATTCGGGTTTTCCGAACTGGTGGTGCTGCTCATTCGAAATGAACTCTGGCTCACCCGAGGACCCATGGGGTTGCCGGGCATCCCGCCGCCTGCCATTTTCGGGTATGCCTTAACACAGGGCTGGCAGTATTTTTATCTGGCGTTGTTTCTCTTGCTGGTGGTTCTGGTCGTGGTGGTGCGCCTTGAGAATTCGCGGCTCGGCCGGGCCTGGTTCGCCATCCGGGAGGACGAAACCGCGGCCCAGTGTTGCGGTATCAGCCTGATCCGCTACAAGGTGATGGCATTTGCCGCCAGCGCCGCCATCGGCGCCATGGGAGGTGCCTTTTACGCCAAGTGGTTCCGGTTTATCCATCCGGACATGTTCAAATTCTGGGAATCCATTCTCATTTTATGCCTCATTGTATTCGGGGGCATGGGCAGCATTGCCGGCACCATGCTGGGCGCCCTGATCCTGATCCCCCTGACCGAAGTTCTGCGGACGGCACTCCCCCAGAGTATGTTCAATGCCCGCTATCTGATTTATGGGTTGCTTCTGGTCCTCATGATGCGGCTGCGGCCTGAAGGGCTTATACCGTTCCAACTTTCCAGGAGCCGCAAGGCGGAGCAGGCGAAAGCGCGGTTGCTGGGCGGTGAGGAGTAGAACTTAAATGGGCACGCTTCTCAAGGTTAAGAAATTATCCAAGTCCTTTGGGGGACTGCAGGCTTTAAAAGAGATCACCCTGAAGGTGGCACCCGAGCAGATTGTGGGTATTATCGGCCCCAACGGCGCCGGCAAGACCACCTTTTTCAATTGTCTATCCTGCCTCTATCATCCCACCGGCGGAGAAATCAAATTTGACAACATCCCACTGGCAACCCCCATATCAACAGCCGCAAAAAGGCGGGTTCGCATTTTCGCATGGATATTTTTAATACTGGGTTTGATTCGGCTGCCCCTTTTCTGGTCCTTTTTCCTGCCCCAGACCTTTTACAAAGTGGAGCTGTTTCTGCTGGGGCTTTTTATCCTTTCTATTCGGTTTCTTCTGGTCCGGGGTCTCATGCGACACGAAATCTGGGCATGGGGGCTCATGTTTATTTTTCTTTTGAGCGACGTGTGTTTTGCCCTTTTGTTTCTCACCCATCAGAACCCGCCTGCTTATATTGTTTTTACCCATGTGCCGCTCCGGTATATGGCCATGCCATGGGGGGTGGCCGGAGGGCTTTTCAGCCTTTATTTCGCAGGCGTGTTGTGCACCGGGAGAGTACGCAGGCTTTATGGGTTCAGAACGAGCCCGGATGCGGTTTGCCGAATGGGGTTGGCCAGAACCTTTCAGAACATACGCCTCTTTTTCAACCTGAGCGTTTTGGATAATGTAAAGATCGGTCGGCATGGTCGCATGCATTCCGGATTGGGTAAAACACTCCTTAAAACCCGTTTTCAGCGAAAAGAAGAGGCATCCGCCGAAAAGGAGGGGCTCCATTTCCTCCGCTTTGTGGGTCTTGAAGATAAGGCCTTTGATCTGGCGGATACCCTGGCTTACGGAGAACAGCGCCGCCTGGAAATCGCCAGGGCCCTGTCGTCCGAACCGAAACTTCTCCTCCTGGATGAACCGGCCGCTGGCATGAACGCCAGGGAATCGGAAAAACTGATTCAACTGGTTCGAAAAATACGGGAGGGCGGTATCGCCGTACTGATTATTGAACATGATATGAAGGTCATGATGAATCTGGCGGATTACATCTATGTCTTTGATTACGGCAGACTCATCGCTGAAGGGACGCCCGATGCGGTTCGAGAAAACCAAAAGGTCATTGACGCCTACCTCGGTGGAGGGCAGGGCGTATGTTGAGGCTTATTAATGTGCACAGTTATTATCGAAAAATTCATGCGCTCAAAGGCATATCCCTCAATGTCAAAGAAAAAAGTATCTGTTGCCTGATCGGGGCCAACGGGGCCGGGAAATCGACCACGCTTATGGCCATCAGTGGTATTCAGGGTATCAGCCGAGGAAAGATCATGCTTCAGGGGGACATGATTAACAAATTGCCGCCGGAGGAGATCGTTCGGCGGGGGGTGGTGCAGGTGCCTGAAGGACGTCGTATCTTTCCGGATCTCACGGTAAGGGAAAATCTGATCCTGGGCGCCTACCTGAACAGGGACAGGAAAAAACGAAAAGCGTTGGTGGAAAGCGCCTTTACCCTTTTTCCCGTCCTGAAAGAGCGACGGGGGCAGAGCGGCGGCACCCTTTCGGGCGGGGAGCAGCAGATGCTGGCCATCGCCCGGGCCCTCATGGCTTCCCCCAAGCTGCTTCTGCTGGATGAACCCTCACTGGGGCTTGCACCGCTGATTGTGGAGCAGATCATGGCCATCATCGGCCAAATTCGGCTAGACGGATTGACCGTGCTTCTGGTGGAGCAAAATGCCAGCGCCGCCCTGGAACTGGCTGACTACGGCTATGTCATCGAAACGGGCCGGGTGGTCCTCGAGGACCAAAGCTGTGAACTGCTTAAGAACCCAAAGGTCAAAGAGGCCTATCTGGGATAAGAATTTTTGAACCCTGGAATATCGAACAGGAAATAACGAATGTCGAAGGAAAACTTCATAATTCGACATTCCTTGTTCGATATTGGATATTCGTTGTTAAAATCCGTTCTGGTTCCCCAGCTCCGGCGTTAGAACCAGAGGAAAAAGGGAGAATTCAACATACATGGAAGAAAAAAAATCCGAAAATAAAGAACCTCTTCCCGGCCGAATGGAAGTGTTGAGGGATCTGCCCGCGGATATTATGAGAAGTCTTAGCAAGGAGGAAATTCAGGCTTTTCTCTTTGAAGAAATCTGGCCCGTATCTCTGAGCGAGAAGCTTGAACAGTATCTGGCCTGATGACCATTACCCGCAAGACGGATGGCAGGCCTTTTGACTGGGGCGAGCTTCATCAAAAGCAGATTAAGATCCAATGGAGCCGGAGCCGGCCCGATGGCGCCTATATCGCCATACAGAATCGCGACTACTGGTTTTTTATCGAGGACAGTGATCTGGACTCAAAGAGTACCTTCCTCCTGCTCCAGATATTGGCCGATCTTCAGGCGGGGAATACGCCTTCGGGAGCTCCGGTATTGACCCTGCCTGTGGCCGGGTAATTGAACGCAGGTTTTAGGTCCCGGCTAAACCTGCATTTTTGCCAAAAATTCCGGCATCACCGAAGGCTCAATGACATGCAAATGAATCCTGTCGTCCAAACCGGTGAGGCCGTTAAACTGTTCCCGGATCGCCGGGGCGATGCTGTCCGCTTCCTCCGAAGTGACAACAAGGCGGAACCTGTTGAACCCAGCGCTGTCACGTAGTTGCTTTCCAGCAGCAAGGGATTTTTTAATATCCTCACTCATTCCGCTATCCAGGCTTTCCGACAGGCAGATGCCTACCAAAAGGCGGTCCCCAATTGTAACCAGATAGTCGATCGGCAGGCCATGGAACACGTCGGGTTTTTTCTTTATCTGGATAAAGGAAAACACCTCGTCCGGACACCCACACCCAAGGCCTTCCCGGACGAAAGATACAAGTTCCTGCTCTTCTTCTGGTCTTAATTCAATTGCTTTCCGTATGCGGCCCAATTAAAAAATTAACCTCCGCTTGACTGAGTGGTCACTGGTTTCGTCATCATTCTGTCTCCATTCATCAGGAATCCTGAATGCCGGCTTCTTAACAATATCTGCCGACGGAATTCAGCTTCGCATTGCAATACACACATTAATAGGAATGGGCTTATTTTTTATCCCTTGAATTCTTTCGGATTCGCCTTCCAGCGAAGGCAAAGCGATGCTCATTTCTTGGCTTTTTGTTCCTTCTCGTTAACCTCTTCTCCCCAGTCTTCGGGCAGCGCCTGTTCTTCCTCCTGACTTTCCGGGTTATCCATATTAATGCTCCTCACCTCTCGAAGCACCACGTTCCCAGCATGATCAAGCCCAGCACAACTCCACAAAATGCATATGATACCAATATACAAAAACCACCTTTTCATTTACCATGAACCCCTTTTAGACTTGAATTGGAAGGTGACATCTTTCCAGTTAATCATAGGTCTTTCTTTGTCTTTTTATTGTGCATTTCAATTTTTTAATATATACTTTAAGTCCTTTTAGAGGTTCAGGATTAAGGGCCTCGGAAAAAATATTCAGGCGCACTAGCGGCGGAAAATGGGAACTGTTCACCCTATTCAACAGAGCAAAAAGGAAACCCGGAACCATCAAGAGACATCATTTCGGGAGGGTTCGGAAAATATCAACGGTCAAACCGATGACGCCCTTTTTGCCTTTGATATCGTTCACGCCATCCCCGGTCGGCTTCGGCTTGTTTTCCAAAATCTGAAGCACCGAAGTGAAATGATCTCTGGTGTGTTGGGTTATCTGTCCTCAACACCCGGGGTACACCGTGTTCGCGCAAACCATTTTTGCGCCAGCGTAACGGTTGAATACGATGATCTTTTGGTTGATAAAAAATCCCTGGTGGAACATCTCAAATGCATGGGTGAAAAAGATCTCCTATTGCCTGACGTCACGGGAATGCCGGAAAATCGACAACCCGGGATCCACGGGGATGCAACGAAAATCCTCCCTGCCAAATTTTCGTTCTTGTGGACGATCAGTGGAACTTTTTTTGTCGGCATGGCCTTTCTTGGGGTCATTGTCCCCGGCCTTCCAACTCCGCCCTTTGTGATTCTGGCCGCATACTGCTACCTACGCGGGTCCGAGCGCCATTACCGATGGCTCATGCATCATCCGCTTTTCGGCAAGCTTGTTGAGGAAACCGAATCGGGTCCGCGGATTTCGCACAAAGCCAAGAAAATCACGGTTTATTTTCTATGGCTTTCCATTTTCATTTCCTGCATCTTTTTTGTTCAGTCCATGTCCGGCAGAATGGCACTTTTCGTTATGGGGACAGGGGTAAGTTATTTCATGCTTCGCAGATGAGATTTCCGTTTCCTGTGCGCCTTCCTGCAGTTGCCATTTCCCGGTAATGCGTTGTGCTGTGGCTAAGGAGCAGTAACTTGTGCCGGGTATGAAATTTTACAAGTGTTCCGGCGCTCGGATTCGCCTTCAGCATTTGAAAAAGGTGAAGCACAGAGTGGATCAAAAAAGGGGGCGCTGATCGCTTCCAAGCCTCCGGCAAACAGACCGCCACGCATCCGGGACCCGAGTGGATGGCAACAACAGCGGAAATTTATTTCGCTCCCACCAAAGGAAGAACCATTTGGACGGAAAAAGTAACTAAAAATGCGTTATCCAGGTAATGAGGCTCACAGAAAACAGATGGATATTCGCGCACACAGGTCTTTTTGATGAGTTCCGGGTCATCTGTTTCGCTCTCTTTCGTAAGATACAGGCGCTTTCCTTGATACCCCGGACCCTCTTCTCTATAAAGAAATACCGCGTGGGAATTTTTTTGGGTGTTGGCATGGGTTAGCTTATCCCCCATAATGAATGCAACCCGTGAATCGTCAATCACTTGGGGCTTTGTGTAAACAGCCGCATTCACTTTGCCATTATCATCCGCGGTGCTCAACACCCCAAACCCCTCCGTGCTCTCAAAGTATTCCTTCAGATCCATTTCCATACCTCCTTAATTCTGGGCAAATCAGGCGATAATCTTTGACAAATTCGATACGCTAGACTATTAGAATGCCTAATAACCTGTTAATAATAGAATGAATGAGTCATACTTGTCAACATGATCATCATTGAAACGACTGGACCTGCAAAAACATTCGAGAGAATGTTAAACCGGCTTTCAGAGCTGGAAAATGGCTTCCCTGGTGACATATGCCTTTGCCGTTAAATAAGAGACACGTTGGTTTAGATTCTTCCGTTGAAATGAGGAGATATGGAAAAAAGACGGTGGAAATCAGCTTTTCTATTTTTGGCTTGTATTGGTGTTTTAACCCTCTGGGCAATGGGGCCTATAAAAGCATACTGTGAAGTGGAAGATCCGATTGACGAAGGGCCGCCCATTTTCAAATCCGGATGGTCCACCTATATCCAGGGCGGCGCCCTTCACCAGTTCGACGCCCATATGGACGATGGCAGTCAGTTCAGCGTCAGCCGCTATTTCGTTCAGGGGGGCGTAACCTACGCAGTGGATCCTCTCAAGAGTTTCTCCCTTTCGCTGGGATACGGTCTGGACAGCTATGATTTCTCCGGAAACGGCGGTTTTACGTCGCTGAATCCCTGGGAAAACGTTCACAGCTTGCGACTAAGTGCACCCGTTCGATGGGGGATTGACCGGCAATGGACCCTCTTTTTCGTTCCAACGGTTCGGACTGCTTCGGAATCCGGAGCATCCTTGAGCGATTCCGTTTTTGGCGGCGGCTTTGCGGGCTTCACATACCGAATCAATGATCGGCTGACCATAGGACCTGGAATCGGGGTGCTCCGCCAGATCGAAGACAGCAGCGTGTTTCCTGTTCTGCTCATTGACTGGAAGATCACCGATGAATTGTCGCTTCAAACCGGTCGGGGTTTGGGTGCAACCCAGGGGCCGGGACTCATGCTTACCTGGGCGCCCAATAGAACCTGGAGTTTCGGAATCAGTGGGCGATATGAAAAGCTTCGCTTTCGTCTGGACGACGATGGTTCGGCGCCTGGAGGGATCGGCGACGATCGTGCATTTCCACTGTTAGGAGGAATTACCTACAACTTCAACATGGATGCCCAGGTGAGTCTTGTGGGTGGTGTGGATCTCGGTGGAAAACTCCGACTGGAAGATGAGAATGGAAATACCATCACGGAGGAGGACCATGATCCGGTGCCGGTGCTTGGTGTGAGTTTTCGATTTAGATTTTAAATAGAATACCTGAGGGGGATGCACCTTATGGGTCTACACCTGGAATGCATTTCTGGGGGATGCGTTCGATTTTTTCCACATCGTATCCCTTGGATTCGGCACTCTGGCTCAGCATGTTATAGGTTTTTTCATCCATGGTGAGTGTTCGGCTGAGTACCCAGAGATACTTTTTGCATGGGTGCCCGACCATGGCGTACCGGTAGTCTTCATCCAGTGCGATGATCCAGTAATCCCCCTTGAAAGGCCAGAAAAACTGGACTTTGAGCTGGGAATTATTCGTGTGCGGAACCACGAAAGCCTTGGCGGTGCTGACTTTCAAAGGTCCGTTCGAGGCGCCTTTTCGGCATGAATTGACCACTTTCACATGATCTTCCTTAAATGAGTATTCCGCTGTTACGCAATGGCAGTTCTTCTGAAACCATGCCGGCAGAGAGGCGATGGCATACCACTTTCCCATATATCGGCTCAAATCCACGGCTGCCACCGTCTGGTCAGTGGATTTCTCAGAAGGGGGGCAGGCGCAGCCACCCATTATGGATATGGTGCAGACGATAAACATCAGCTTGCTTCCGGACGTGCTTTTCATAGATCACCTCATTTTTTCATGAATTCCTTAATGCCGTTTTCTTTGAGATCCTGTTCCTGAATCGATCAAGGGGGACCACAATCTGCCCATTTTCACGCTCCGCTTCTGCCACGGACCCTATTCATTTTCGAGATGTACAGGTCAATGGGCTCTCCTCTTGATTTGAGAATTAAGCCGACCCAAGAAAATCTCATCCACCCAATTCAGAGCAATGGTTTGCGTTGAAACTGCGCTACCGTGGGCCATGCTGGCATCAATGATCTGTCCCCGGGTCATGGCCCCAACGGCAAAAATAGAATCCGATATCATGACACGACCATTGATTCCGGTACGCTGAACACGATGGGTAAAAGGGTCCACCCAAAGACTACCCGTCCCGTCCGGGGGCGCTTCTGCAGCACGCCCATTTTTCATTCTTTCTTTACCGGTCTCCAACACCACCGGTTCGATTTGAACCGTTCCCGATTTAAGAAGATTGGCAGCCAGCGCCTGGGGGTTTCGATTGTAAAATCTGCTCTGCCCCCTTGCGTCTACCAAAAAGGGGTGGGTATCTGTCAATTTTTCACTGTTCGGACCTTTATAAACAAAACAAAAGAGATTGCCCTTCATCTGAAAAGAAGGACTTTCGAGTAATTGCCTCACCCGAAGAATACCGGATTGCATGAGCGCCTTCAGCTTCAGGGCGTTGACCATGGGCATGGGGGCCGCATGGGTGAAAAAAAGGGTGCTGAAATCTCTTTCAAACCGCATGCGTTCTTTTCGGGGAAGCGCCAGATACAATTCCCGAACCATGGGAAAGACCTGCTGAAGTACGGTCTGCCAGATCAGTTCACCATGCGGGCCGTCCCCGTGCCTGGCGTCATGGATATGCTTTTGAATACGTTCCGCTGGTGTTCTCTCAGCTTCCGTTACCCCCCTCCACGGAAAGGGACGACCATAGGCCTCCTTTAAATCCATGTTCAAAAGTGCAAAAAGATCTTCCAACGTCAGTTCCTTTTCCTGATGTATGAGAACCTGAATTTTCTTCGGTGTCAAAAACCGGTTCTGATAAGGACCCCTTCGGCCGCGAACCGAAGGGAGTAGACCTTTTCGGGAATAAAGCGTGAGATGTCGGGTCTTTTCGGTTGGGCGATAGCGCAATTCTCCTGAAGCAGTGTCCGAAAAAGTGCCCTGTGCGGTAAGGGTGAGCACGGCATCAATGGCGCTGAGACTCGTGCCTATAATCGCTACCTTCGCATCTTCAGGGATGCGAGCCTGAAGGAAACCCGCCGGCCAGGGGGAAGCAAAATACCGCTGATCATTTTTTTCAACAAACCAGTGGCCGGTGGCCAGGAGGACGCGATTTGCCAAGAGCGCCATTTCTCTGCCCGATTCGAGATTCAAAACCTTAATTTGCACTCGGTTATTCGCCTTTTCCCATAGATTGACAACCTCATGGCCGGGGAAAAGCCGCACGCGAATCCCCATGCTTTCCGCTTTCGAAACCGCTTGCATGAAACGGGCTTTCAAATATTCTCCCATGGTGGGCCGCGGGTAATGGCGACATTCCGCATCGGGGCTTAACCGTTTGCCGCCAATCTCCACAACCTCGGTAAACCGTTTCTCCATTTTTTGGCGGTGCCGGTCCGCCCAGGACTGAAAATCGTTTGGTTTTGAAACCAGGATACTCATGTCCCGGGCGCACATGTTGATGAGATGAAAAGGCATGGCATTCTGGTCGCTGTGGGGAAATCCAGGCCCGAATACCTGTTTTTTTTCAATGATATGAATTTCGATGGATGATGGGTGTCTTTTTTTCTTCAAAAAGCCGGCCTGCAACGCTGCCACAAACTGGCAGAGCATGGATGTTCCGGTGAGACCGCCCCCGATAATGGTGAAGATGAGAGGTCTTTTTTTCGTGGGGCCTTTCATTTTCATCTATTCCGTTCTGTATGGTGAACTTAAAACCTTAACCAACATTGAAAGATATTGGAACGCGGCATATTTTATACAGGTCAAACATTCAGGTTCATAAAAAGCACCAGCAAAGGGATGGATCCAAACCATATGATATAGGAAAGGGCCATTTGCATCACCCTGTCGATTCTACATTCAAAAAGGTGTTGCCGAAGCACTTTTTTCATAACCTTCAAAAGAATCAGGGCATGGGGAATGCAGACAATATTCATGGCAAAGCGCCGTGTCGGTGGAAAAAGTTAGTTGGAACGACTTTCCATCACCCTTTCTGTTTTAAATCTGGTTTCCAAACATGGCCCCCGATGGGCCTAAATGACAGGAATAGCATCCGAATCCGGTTTGGGTAACAATGCTGAAGGGCTTCACACCAAGGGTATCGGCCATCATGGGTACGAGGCGATCCAGCTTCAGTCGGGTTGTTTTTGGATGCTTTTCGAACTCGGGACCCAGGAGCAATTCGCCGCTGAGCCTGGGGAGATGGGCGGTTGGCATATGGTAGTTTCCGGTTTTTGGCCCCGATCCATGGCACAGTGTGCAATCCACATTGGCAAAACGTTTGGGACGCCACTCTTTGAAAAGAACGGCCGCACGGGGCAGAATTTCCTTTCCCATAAACACTTTACGCTGAACCTGGGTCATCGCAGTCCAGGTTAGCCGCTTTCCATCGGGACCTTCGGGACCCACCCTTTTGGGATAGCAACCTGCAAGAACCCATGCTGCTAAAATCGCCGCAAGGAAAAACGCCATATGTTTTCGATGATCCATAAAACACCTCCCGTTTATACTTCGCCTTTCCAGGTTTCAGACACGGTTTCGAAGTTTGAGCTCCATGGGATGGGGTGAGAGGTAGAACTGGTCTTTCAGATAGGATTGTTCATATTTCCTCACATAGTGCTTAAAGAGCGTCACCGGAACAATGAGGGGAACAAGGCCGTTATAAAAGTCATCGATCACTTCCAAAAGTTCCTGTTTCTCGTCTGCGGTGAGCCGCTTCTTGAAATATCCCAGCATGTGGTGGAGCACATTGGTGTGTTTTTTGACCGTGGCCTTCAACCGCAGGGCCTCCATGAGCAAGGACTCGTAATGGTCAAAGATTTCGGATATCTTTTTCCCTTTGGTTTCCGCAACGAGTTTCCCCATTTCCCGGTAATGCTTTGTGCTGTGGGAAAGGAGCAGTAACTTGTGCCGGGTATGAAATTTTACAAGTGTTCCGGCGCTCGGTTTCTCCTTCAGCATTTGCCGCCACCGGTTCAGGGTAAAGATCCGCTCAATGAAATTCTCCCGCAGATGGGGATCATGAAGCCGGCCATCTTCTTCCACCGGAATACGCGGAAAGTGGTCCATGAAGGCTTTGGCAAAAACACCCACCCCTTTTTTGACCGGCATGCCTTTTTCCGTATAAATTTTTACCCGTTCCATGCCGCTGCTGGGGGATTTGCTTTTGAAAATGAAACCGCAGAAGTCTTCTTTTTCAAGTTCCCTCACCCGCTGTTGTGCCCAGTTGGACATGGTTTCTGTGAGGTCTTTGTTCGTGTTAATCGTTATAACGCGGGGTGATTCCGGATCTCCCACCAGGCGGATCGGTTCGCGGGGCAGTCCCAAACCTGCCTCCATTTCGGGGCAAACGGGCATAAATTCCATATACTGCCCCAGCGTATCCGTTACATACCGGTCGCGGGCATGCCCGCCATCATACCGCACGGACTCCCCAAGAAGACATGTGCTGACACCTATACGAATCTTTTCCATGATGAACTCCCTATCCAATCAGCTTCAACGACAAGCATACAGGAATACCTTCCGGGGGCAAATAAAAAACCCATAAACGGCATAAGAAAAAAAGAAATTGGATACTTGGGCAAGGCAAGTTAATAACTTAAATGTCACCCAAGCTTTGATTGAAAGGTGATACAAAAAAGGCCATGGATTATTTTCCACGGCCTTTTTCCCCATTTTTATTATTGATGCGTTTGGATTGAGTCGGTCCTGTTTTTAGTCACCAATGTTGACACCAATGGTAGCGTCATCCAAGCAGTTTTTGAGATCATCTTCACTAACATTCTTGGGGTCCTTCAGATCAGTTACGTGACAGACGAACTCGTTTCCCGCTTTGTCCTTTACCCATACAAATCCTTGTTCGGCCGCTTCGCTGTCTAGCATCCCATGTAGATCCGAAACGCCTGCTAAAAACTATATAGGCGGCAAGGAATGCTGTCAACATCTTTGCTGCAATTTTGGGAGGACCATGCTCTGGAGCGTTCCGATGCTGTCGGGATTTCCTCAGGGCATTGCTCAAGAGCATCCTTGCATTTTCTAAGTTAAACTGATAACATCCCACCACAAACGCCGAATTTCCTCCTAACCGTTTGGTCTCATGAAAAGGCCGGATAAGAGAGGATACGCATGAACGATAGAGAGGTTTTGATCCGGGATTTGGGCCAACTCCTGGTCACCCAGCGGCTGGCCGTTCTGTCCACGCACAATGCCGGACAGCCCTATGCCAGTCTCGTCTCTTTTGCTGCTGACCCCGATCTATCAAAACTCCTGTTTGCCACCACAAGGTCCACCCGGAAGTACGCCAATCTGACCTCGAACTCTCGGGCGGCCATGCTCGTGGACAACCGCTCCAATGAGGAGGCGGACATCCATTCGGCCATGGCCGTTACCGCCACGGGCGTTGTGGGGGAAGTTTCAGTGGCCGAAAGACGAGAGGCATTGCCCCTCTATCTTGAAAAACACCCCTACCTGAAGGAGTTCGTTAATTCTCCCAGTTGTGCTTTTCTAAAACTGACCGTCGGAACCTATTACCTGGTGAGACGATTTCAGAACGTCGTTGAAATCCATATGCCGTCATGACCCTGATTCTGCCCATAGAACACATTAGTGAAAAAGACCGGCCAAAGGTCGGGGGAAAGGCATTTGCGCTGGCTTCCTTACATAGAGCCGGATTCAATGTGCCCACGGCCCTGTGTGTCACCTCCGACGTCTATGATCGTTATGTGTTATCCACCGGCATTCGGGAACGCATTCTCATGGAAATTCATCGGAAAGCATTCGAAGACATGCGATGGGAAGAAATGTGGGATGCGTCCCTTCGCATTCGGAATATGTTCCTGACCACCCCTATGCCCGGGGCTTTGAAGGATGCGCTCGGAGATAGTATCGCCAAATGCTTTCGGGACCAGCCCTCGGCCGTTCGGTCGTCGTCGCCCGGGGAAGACTCAAAAAAAGCGTCTTTTGCCGGTCTTCACGACTCCTATGTGAACGTGCGCACCCGGGATGCCATATTGGAACATGTTATAAAGGTGTGGGCATCCCTCTGGTCCGATGCGGCCCTGCTCTACCGCAGGGAACTGGGGCTTGATCCCGAAAAGAGCACCATGGCCGTGGTGATACAGGAAATGGTCCTTGGGGATCGCGCAGGCGTCGCGTTTTGCCGAAGCCCTGTCGATCCTTCGCAGGCGGTGATTGAGTCCGTGTATGGCTTGAATCAGGGCCTGGTGGACGGCACGGTGGAGCCTGACCGTTGGTTGCTGGAAAGGGCTTCGGGGAAAATCCTTTCTCACACGCAGCCCAAAAGGGACCTTTGGGTTGTCCCCACAAAAGAAGGTGCCTCCCTGGAAAGTCTCCCTTCACCCATGGCGACACAAGCACCCTTGAAGGAGGGGGAGGTGGGCGCTGTGTACCGGTTGGCCATGGCTGCGGAAGAACATTTTAAAAGTCCCCAGGATGTGGAATGGACTTTTCTTAAAGAGATCCTCTATCTGCTTCAATCGCGACCCATTACCACGGAAAAAGGGGATGGCGAAGCTGATGATCGCACCTGGTACCTGAGCCTGAGCCGGAGTTTCGACAATCTCAAGGCACTTCGGCGAAAAATCGAAGAGCAGCTGATCCCGGCCATGGTCGAGGAGGCATCCCTTCTGGAATCCGAAAATCCGGATGACTTATCCCTCCATGAACTGGTGCGGGAAGTTGAACGGCGAAGTCGCGTCCACCAGAAATGGGTGGGAATTTATTGGCACGATTTCATTCCTTTCGCACACGGCGCTCGGTTATTCGGACAGATCTACAACGATAGCGTACACCCTTCCGACCCGCACGAGTTCATGAGCCTTCTGGCGGCAACGGAAATGGAAAGCCTTAAGCGAAACCGTCTCCTTGAGGAACTGGCCCGGGATATTCGGGAAAAATCCGAACTCCGGAAATTGCTGGAGACAGGTGATCTTGAGAATGCGGATCCGCGTTTTCTAACGCGGCTGGACCGTTTTGTCTCAAATTACGGGCAACTCATTTGCCCCGATCCGTCCTTGAACGCGTGCCGGGTTCATATGTGCGGCTTCCTACTTCGGATGTCCGCAGCAAAAACCACCGCCAGGGCCCAAAGGGACATTACGGCTCTCACGGATTCGTTTCTGTCCCGTTTCAAGGGGCAGAAAAGAGAAGAAGCCGCGGAAATGCTCGATTTGGCCAGAGCCAGTTATCGGCTGCGGGACGATGACAATATTTACATTGGCAGGATCGAATCGGCATTGGACCAGGCGGTTGCTCTGGCCGAGATGCGTTTGTCTTCCGACTCGGCCTCGGCGAAAGACCGAAATTTTCATGAAGACCGGATTGCCGTTGTTAAGAAAAAAGCCTACGTTCCCCATTCCACCGTAAATGAGACAACAGCGGATGATCATTTTGATTTCAGGCCCCGGCAATTGACCGGGCAGCCTGCCGGTCCCGGACTCGCGGAAGGGCCGGCCCGGGTCATATCAAAAGTGCTCGACCTGGCCGAATTTCAGGCCGGAGAGATCCTGGTGTGCGATGCTGTTGATCCCACCATGACCTTTGTGGTTCCGCTCTCGGGCGGTATTGTGGAACGCCGCGGGGGCATGTTGATTCACGGCGCCATCATCGCGCGGGAGTACGGCCTTCCCTGTGTCACGGGGGTTCCGGATGCTACAACCCTCATTCAAACCGGCGACCGGATCACGGTGGACGGCTATCTGGGAATCGTGATCATCGGAACGGATACAACACTATAAACTTTTTTGAATGTTCATATGACGAGTATGACATTATCCCAATCAGGAAAAACAATGGATGAAAATATTCGGGAGAAGATCAGGACTTTGATAAAAGAACAGGGGGCTTGCGTTTTGGCCACCGCCTCAAAGAATCGGCCCCATTGTTCGCTGATGGCCTATGCCACCAATGATTCATGTGATGAGATTTATCTCATAACGCTGAATGAAGGCCGCAAGTATCAAAACCTGTGTGAAAACCCGTCTGTCAGCCTTTTGATTGACACGCGCCAGGGTTCGTTCGGTTTCGACCCTGAAAAAGCAATGGCGCTTACGCTTTCGGGGCCATTTGCAAGGGTCATCAAGGAATCGGAACGGCAACGAATACGAAAAGCATTGTCCCTTAAACACCCCGGGCTTTCGGAATTTTTTGAAAACCCGCAAGGCGAGCCGATCAAAATCCTTATTGAATCCTATTTACTTCTGGAGGGTCCCACAAAATCCCACTACGGGGACGTTTCGGATCTGAAACCCTAATTGCTTCTGCGGGGAATGGAAAGAAAGGGAGGTGTTTCGCATGCGAAATGAGCCGGTTCTGGTTAGCGGCGGCACAGGGTATGTGGGGGGACGGCTTATTCCCCTGTTGCTGGATTCAGGGCATTGTGTGCGTGTTCTGGGCCGTTCCCTTGCAAAACTCGGCTCACGACCCTGGGCGGGACATAAGAACATCGAAATGGCCCAGGGCGATTTCCTGGATTACGCCTCTCTGGAAAAGGCCACTAAAGGGTGTTGGGCGGCCTTCTATCTGGTCCACTCCATGAACCCACGACACAAGGATTTTGCCTTAGCCGACCGCAATGCGGCCCAGAATATGGCAAAGGCCGCCTCCCGGGCGCGTCTGGAGCGGATCATCTATCTGGGCGGGCTCGGGGTGGCGGGCAAGACCTTGAGCAAACATTTGCGTTCCCGCACGGAAGTAGCCCGAATCCTGCAAAGCGGGAGTGTTCCTACGACGTTCCTCCGCGCCGCCATGATCTTGGGGTCGGGAAGTGCCTCTTTTGAAATGATGCGATACCTTGTGGAACGGCTGCCGGTCTTGATCACGCCTCGCTGGGTCCGAAATCCCGTACAACCCATCGCCATACGCAATGTCTTGGGTTACCTGAAGGGTTGCCTTGAGCATGACGAAACCATCGGCAGGACCTTCGATATCGGAGGAACGGATGTCCTGACCTACAAGCGGCTCATGGAGATCTATGCAGAAGTGGCGGGCTTGAGGAAACGGTGGATCATCCCTCTGCCGGTGCTCACCCCCCGCCTGAGTTCCTACTGGATTCACTTGGTCACCCCTGTCCCTTCCCACATTGCGAGACCCCTGGCCGAGGGGCTCCGTAACCCCGTCGTCTGCCAGGAAAACCGCATCCGGTCCATCATCCCCCAACACCTGCTGGACTGCAGGGAAACCATCCGGCTGGCCCTGGGTTTGGTGAAGGAGAAGTGTGTGGACACATGCTGGGCGGATGCCGGACCGATCACCTATCCTGAATGGGCACAATGTGGCGACATCTTATACGCGGGCGGGGCCGTCATGGAATCCGGCTACCGGGTGGTCCTGGATGCCACACCCGACGAGGTATGGGAACCCATTGCCCGTATCGGCGGAAGGAGAGGCTGGTATTCATCCCGATTTCTGTGGGCCTTACGGGGGCTCATGGATCGGCTGTCGGGTGGGATGGGTCTCAGGAGAGGGCGACCGGATCCTGTTCGACTTCGGCCGGGCGATCCGGTGGATTTTTTCCGTGTTCTTGAGGTAAGGGAAGCCGAGCAACTTTCTCTGCTGTCGGAAATGAAACTTCCCGGAGAAGCTGTTCTGGAATACCGACTCCATTCTTTACCGGAAGGGGGAACTGAGCTCCAACAGCTCTCCCGGTTCTTGCCCAAAGGGATTTCAGGCCTTTGTTACTGGTATATCCTCTATCCCTTCCATCAGTACGTTTTTAAAGGAATGCTAAAGGGTATCGCTCGATCTGTGGGAAAAACCATCCTCGATGCGCCCGACCGTTTCGCCCCGAGACTTCCCCACGTTTGCCGCATCGATCCAAAGGTGAACACTTGAGATTTGAAGGAGATTTTTAGAAAATGAACGGATCGCTCCCGGCCCTGCGCGTCATCCCCTGTAATGAGGAACCGGTGAATCCCCATGGCGACTTCGTTCTGTACTGGATGACGGCCTTCCGGAGGGTCAGCTGGAATTTTTCTCTTGACCGGGCCGTGGACTGGGCCCGGGAGTTACATAAGCCATTGTTGATATTGGAGGCTCTTCGGTGCGACTACCCCTGGGCCAGCGACAGACTCCATGCCTTTGTGCTGGAAGGGATGGCCCATAATGCTCGAGAACTGGCCAAATGGCCAGTGGTCTATTACCCCTACATGGAGCGGATCCGGGGAGAGGGCAAGGGCCTCCTTGAATCCCTCGCCAAGGATGCCTGCGTCATCGTTACGGATTATTTTCCCTGTTTTTTCATTCCCGCTATGACGAAGGCCGCTGCCGGAAAGGTCGTTGTGCTCATGGAAGAGGTGGATGGCAATGGTCTAATCCCGCTCCAGCTTCCCGAAAAAGTTTTTCAGGCCGCCTACCATTTCAGGCGTTTTTCCCAGAAGCACCTGCTCCCGCTTCTCAGCGGGCAGCCCAAAGCCAGGCCTTTCGCCGGATCCAAACTACTCCCCTTGGGCGCTATCCCCGAGGCTATCATCGAAAAATGGCCTTCTCTGCCCTTGAAGGGGGCTCGTTCCATCAGAACCTTTACAAACTCACTTCCCATTGACCACAAGGTGGGGCCGGTAAACGTCCGGGGCGGGACGGACGCTGCGCGGTCGGCTTTCGGAACGTTTATGAAACATCGGTTTTCATCGTACAAAAAAAATAGGAACCACCCGGATGAAATGGCTGAAAGCGGTCTTTCCCCTTACCTCCACTTTGGGCATATTTCTTCACATGAGATTGTCAAAGGGATTTTGGAGCAACAACAATGGTCCCCGAAACAATGCTCAGATCAGGCAAAGGGCCAGCGAGAAGGGTGGTGGGGAATGGACGAAAACGCCGAGGCCTTTCTGGATCAGATCATCACTTGGCGGGAACTGGGGTTCCAGTTTTGCCACAACCTGCCCGATTATCACGAATATGCATCCCTTCCAAACTGGGCAATGGAGACGCTTCAAAAGCACGCCGTAGATCCAAGGCCGTTTCTTTACACGGTTACGGAATTTGAAGAAGCGTGCACCCATGATCCCATATGGAATGCTGCCCAGAATCAACTCCTCCAGGAAGGCAGAATTCACAATTACCTTCGGATGCTCTGGGGCAAAAAGATATTGCACTGGTCAGCCACACCGGAGGATGCCCTTCGGATTATGGAAAGGCTCAACAACCGCTATGCCCTGGATGGAAGGGATCCCAATTCCTATACCGGCATCTTCTGGATTTTGGGCCGACACGATCGGGCCTGGGGACCTGAACGGCCGGTCTTTGGAAAGGTCCGTTATATGACTTCAGCGAGCACAAAGCGAAAGCTTCGTATGAAGGAATATCTCCGGAAATATGCGAAGTTCATGCCGTAGACGCCGGCAATAAAGGTCAGCGGCATGAAGATGGTTGCCATAATGGTCAGCACCTTCATCACCTCATTTAGATTATACAAGAAGGAGACCCAATGTCAAAGACAGATGAAAAAAGCACGCGACGAACTTTCTTGAAAACAATCGGTGCAGCGGGTGCCGGCTCAATCGTTGCCGCAACTGCCCCTTTTGTGAGCGCCGCCGATAAAGGGCTTGGAAAGAAAAATGATTCTGGAACCATACCCAGGCGCCCCTTTGGAAAAACGGGGGTGGATGTTTCCATACTCTCCCTGGGCGGGGTTTTGAAATTGTCAGACCAAATCGTATTCCGTATGGCCTATAAAATGGGGGTGACCTACTGGGACACGGCAAATAGTTATGGCTGGGGAAAAAATGAAAAGGCCATCGGCAAATATTTCGCAAAATTCCCCAGCGACCGGAAAAATATTTTTCTGGTCACCAAAGCTGCTACTTCGGATCCGAAAGAATTGACGGAGAAACTGAATGCCTCACTTCAGAAAATGAATACATCCTATGTGGACCTGTATTTCATCCATTATGTAAAAAATGTGAAAGATGAATTGACGCCCGCTGTGAAAGCCTGGGCTGAAAAGGCAAAGGCCCAAGGCAAGATAAAGCTTTTTGGCTTCAGTGCCCATAAAAACATGGAAAACTCCATGCTTGAAGCCGCCAAACTCGGCTGGATTGATGGGGTCATGATGAGCTATAACTACCGGCTCATGGTAAAAGATGAAATGAAAAGGGCCGTCGATGCTTGTGTGAAGGCCGGAATCGGGTTGACCGCCATGAAAACGCAGGCTGCTTTTACAGCAAACTTTTATGCGTCCATAGGGTCTGAAACCGATAACGCACTGAAAATGACGGAGAGTTTTATGAAAGAAGGGTATACGGCCGAACAGGCGAAACTGAAAGTAGTCTGGGAAAACCCTGCCATTTCAAGCATTTGTTCCGCAATGCCCAATATGACCTTATTGCAGGCCAATGCGGCCGCCGCCATGGATCAGAAAAAACTCTCTGCACGCCACAAGGGTTTGCTGAATCAGTATGCTAAACGAACATGTTCCGGATACTGCGCCGGATGTGCGGAAATCTGTGAATCAGCAGTGGATGACCGTGTTCCCATCAGCGATATTCTGCGTTGTTCCATGTATCAATTCGGTTACGGGGATCGGGAAAAGGCGTTGGAACTCTTCGGGACCCTTTCCTCTGACATACGAACAAAACTTCTGAATACGGACTTTTCAGCAGCAGAAAAAAGATGCCCTCAAAAAATACAAATTGGGAAAATTTTGAAAACCGCCATCAAAGAATTCGCCTAAGTGCCCGGTCAGGCAAAAAGACGTTTCGCCTCTTTCATCATCCGTCCGATGGGCAGGTTTCGAGGGCATGACCGTTCTGCCGCCTTAAAGTCCAACCGGCCCAGCAGCGTGCCTGTTTCAGCCGGCAGCCTTTGAAAGGTGGAACGTGCCAGCATTTGATCCTGATAAGAATGGTGGTACATGAGGCATCGCATGACGTCGTTTATGGGCACTTTCATGTTCAGTGCCTGAAAGCAAACCCGGCCACATCCGCCGCAATAGTCGCCGCGGGTTTCCCTGGCATACTGGTTCAGCAGGGCACGATCGGACGCTGAAAGGCGGTTTTGATCCACCGCCGCCACCCCATTGGCCGCCATAATGGTGAGGTTCGGCATCTGAGAGCAGATGCTGGCGATACGCTTGTCTTTCCAAACCGCCATCAATTTGGCCTGTTCGGCTGTAAATCCTTTCCGCATAAAACGGGTCGCCATATCCATCTCAGAATCGGAATCTCTTTTTACCGGGCCACCCCCCTGGGTCTTCATGGCCGTTAGACCGATACCGGCCTGATAGCAGGCTTCAACCGCCGTGTACATGCGGGGTTTGTTCATCAGCCGGAAGTTGTAGGTAAACATGATCCCATCTATCCACGGTCGTTTGGCAGCCCCCTCCAGACACTCTTCCATGTTGGAATGGGTGCTGAAACCGAACAATCGCAACTTGCCGGCCTTTTTCATCTCCTGGGACCAGGTCTTCAATTCAGGGGTCATCTCATCGATGCTCCTGATGCCATGGATAAAAAAGAGATCCAGGTAATCGGTATGCAGCCGTTTCAGGCAAGCGTCCAGTCGGGGGGTAAAATCGGAACCTCTTCGGGTTGACAGCTTGCTCACCAGAAAAACTTTCTTGCGGGTATCCGGTTTTCGGGCGAACCATCGACCGAACCCCTCTTCACTGCGGCCGCCGCCATACATTTCGGCGGTATCCCAATAGTTAAGCCCCCATTCAAGGGCTTTGGCAAGCATTAATCGATTGTTTAAAATATCATACATCCCACCCATGGATAGTGTGGAGACCTTTATGCCCGAACGGCCGAAGGTTCTGCGTGGCATTGGCCCACTGGGAAGGGCGGTCTGGGCTGAGGCCTGGTTTGGATGACTGAAAGCAGTGCGGCCCACGGCAGCCCCCAGTCCCATGACGGCGGCTTTCTTTAGGAAATCGCGGCGATTGCCGTTATTATTGTTCTGTTCATCGAATGGCATAGTTTCTTACCTTCTTTAATTATCGTTTAAGGAGCAATGCATGTTCACGGGTTCTTGACTCATTATCGGCTGTTACCCGGATAGCACGCTTTCCGGGAACCGGGCATTCGTGTTCACAAACGCCGCAGCCGATGCAATGCTGAAGATCCACATAGGGGCGCTGAAGCCGTATTCGAATATCAACCCGGGTTCCCGGCAGCGGCGGTGATTCAAAGGGATGCGCATCAGCGATGCGAAACCCCCTTTCCCAGGTGTCGATGATCCGGCGCGGGTGTTGATCCTGCAACAGAATAACGGCATAATAATCCCCCGTGGCAAACCGATTCATATTCGGGATCGTTTCTTGAAACTCAATATATACGGGATCACCCTTTGCCACAATCAATTTAGCACCCGTATCAATGGTGTTGAACACAACATGTGTTTGGATGGCCTTGGGGCTCACGGGGCAATTTTCCTGGCAAACGATACACGGTCTATCCATGGCCCAGGGCAAGCAGCGGCCCCGATCCACGAAAGCAGTACCGATCTTAATGGGGCCCTGTTCAGCGTAGCGGTTTTTCCCAAGTCGTTCATTTAAACTAAGGGGCCTGATAGCCGCCGTTGGGCAGAGATTTCCACAGGCAATGCAATTGATCTGGCACCCGCTGGTTCCTATGCGGAAATTGAGAACCGGGGTCCACAATCCTTCAAGCCCCCCCTCTATACCCGCCGGATGAATGACGTTGGTCGGGCATATGCGCATACACTGACCGCACTTGATGCAGCGGGATAGGAATTCTTCTTCCGATAGGGCGCCGGGAGGTCGAATCAAAGCAGGATCCCAGTTATCCCCCAGATAACCACCGATCCGCAACATGGGAATGACCGCAGCCCCGGACACAGCGGACGTCAAAAACTGCCGGCGTGAAAAGTCCGGTGAGACGATTTCACCCGAAGCGGAGGTTGCTGTCTGGTACGTCATTAAATGATGACGGCACTCATTAAGGCAGTTCATGCACAAGACACATTCAGTAATTCGAATCTGCGATGTGGGCGAACACGCTCCCTCACAATTCTTTTCGCAAAGGCGGCAGTCGGTGCAATCATTTTTTGTCTTGCCGATTCGCCAGAGGGCAAAACGACTGCAAAGGCCGAAAAGCGCTCCCGTGGGGCATATAAAACGGCAAAAAAAACGCGGCACCGCCAGATTTAAGAGCACCGCCGACAGGAATACGGCAGCCATCAGCCAGATACCGTCATAGACACGGGGGGTGGTTGAAAGAGATAAAGAAGTTTGGTCCATAAGCGGCAGAATCAGAAGGTTTATGGAGCGGTACACCAAAGGTATCGGGTCCAGAAGTCCGATTTGGAGCGATGCCACAGAAGTTTCATGGCCGTTAAATAGAAAACTCAGCAAGAGCCAGACGCCGACCAAAACCAAAGCCATAAGACCTGTCTTTTTTGGGTTCATACTCGTTTGGCGGACCGCAATGTAGACTACAAAGGTCAACAGGCCCAAAACCAGAATTCCGAAAAGCAGGGGATAGGTTGATGGCAAAAGGATGATGTCAATGGCCACTTCAAGGGCTGAAACCGTCAACAGGAAAATCAAAATCCAGTATTTGATGGACTGGAAGGAATGATATTGATTATCTATGATTTTTTTTGCTGTTGATTTTTTCCGGTTGGCCAGAAAACCCACAAACTGATGAATGGTGCCGAAGGGGCATATCCAGCCGCAAAAAAATCTCCCCAGAATTATGGTCAACACGATGGTTAAAAGCCCCCACAAAAGGCCGGCATATACCGTTCGGGTGCTCAACAGGGTCGCTAATCCCACCAGGGGATCCAGCTGAATGATCCAGTTCACCGGCCATCCACGGAGCTGCCACCATTGCTCTCCCAAGGTGGTGACCACGCAAAACCACATAAAGAGAACAAAAAAGAAAATCTGGCAGATTCGTCGGGTGGTCTGGATATTCATGGGGTTCTAAGGTTGCTCCGAAGAAGATTTTGTTGATGTGGATCCCGTTACGGGATTCAGCTTTTGATAATCCGCGGTCCCGAGGCCCGCGGCTTCCGCCTTTCCGATGAAGGGCAGCTGGTCTAGAGATCTTCCCAGCAGTGATGCGCCGAAGGCATCGGCAGCCACCTGATCCGTGCTGACGATCATGGTATGGGTATTTTTGAGATCCGAAAGAGAACCACCGGTAGGGCCGTTGGTCATCATGGTGGTGGTCGCATCCAGAACCACGAAGGTCGGCTTCACCATTTTGGCCAGTTCCATGATAATGCCATGAATATCCTGGTGGAAAATATTACGTCGGCCTCCCAGAAGTCCGTACCAGTTTTTCATGGTCATGGATGCGCCGCTTCGATGATGATCTTTGAGCGGTGCCATGCCGATGACTTTATTGATATCCGCAAAAGGCTTGTAAAGAACCGGCCAATTTTGAATCAATTTTGCGTCCTTGGCCGTCATGGTGACGAAGAGGTCATCACGCGGCAATATCACTTTAGCACCCGCTTTGCGGGCAGCCTCAGCAATGCCGGTCAGGGTAAAGCAGCTGGCAGGGTCGTTAATGGGGTTATCCGTTACCACAACGGATGCGGCCCCGGCCTTCAGGCAAAGCCGTGCCATTTCGGTGATGATTTCAGGGTGGGTCGTTGCCGACAGCATGGCAGGCGTTGCAAAGGCGGCGTTGACTTTCAGCAGCACCCTGTCCCCTTTCTTGATAAAGGTTTCAATGCCGCCCAAAAGTTTCAGCGCCATTCGCAAGGTGGCCGCCCTGTCCTCACCTTGAACAATGCTCATTTTTTGTCCCAAGCCCTCAATGGAAAAATCAAACTGAACAATTTCTGATCGTTTATTTATGGAAGCTGCAGGACCTTTGGCGTCATAAAACCAGAAACCCGCGGCACAGGCAGCGGAAATGGAAATCCCTGCTTTTGCGAAACGGTTCAGGAATTGTCGCCGGTTCAGTTCGTCACTGTTTGGATTGGGAATCATTGCTCACTCTTTCAGTTGATCATATAAACGTATGGCCAGATTTTTAGCTTGATCAGCGTTAACAGCGTCCCGTACGCCTGCCAGATAAGAGCCATGGGAAAAAACGATTTCGTAAGTGTCTAAAACCTCGATTAAACGAGCACCTTTTATGGGCAGCTGCGTTTCAATTTGTTTTCCGCCAAATGCCAATAGAAATTTCCCATAAGCCGAAGCCATTTTTGTTGCTTCAGCAGGCGAGCCGCGACGGGAGAGGTATGCCATGAGGCTGTGGTCATCAAATTCATATTCGGCGGTGTATATCTTATCCAAACCATCAAAACCAAAGGCATTGGACGCGATTAAAGCAATACTGTTTTTAACCATTGCCTTTTCAGGGAACAATGCCGATTCGTTTAAAGCGGCTTTCTCCGAAGGGGTGTTGCGGATAAACGTCACGGCCATCAGTTTTCCAGGTTGACGTTCCTCTTCGGACACTTTGGATGCGATGATTTCAACATAATAACGGCCATGGGTCAGGAAAACCGCGTTGGATGTCCGGTATGCATTTTCAGCCAGATCGAGCGATTCTGAACCTTCTCGACGCTGGGTGCTGAATACTGAAAAAGCGTTCTGACTGTTCCCCATGTCATAAACAAAGGCTTCCATCCACAGATCAGCCGTACCGTCATCCTTAAACCGCTGACTGACCAGACGGGTAAAACCGGCGGACAAATACAATTCCGCTTTGCCATTGATTTTATCAGAGAGATTGCCGGCATCAAATATCTCCGCTTTGGTGAGTGGCTGTATGCCTTCAGGCAAAGGTAAAAAGTATGGGTTCGAAGACAACTGGGAAGATGTTTTTTTTTGAGTTGGCTTCGGTAAGAACGCTCCTTTTTGCAGTACCGCAGTGTTAAATTGAGATTGGGCGATCCATATACCCGCTCCGATAATCATCAGAACGGATAGAATGACCATACTCAAGACCGTTTGCAAACGGCTGATATTTTTACTTTTATGGATCACTGAAACCTCAGGTTTTGTGAGGGGTTGGGACAAAATGTACCTTCAAATGAACCAGAGCATGAGTTACCGAGAGACGATCACTGATTCGATAAGTGAAGCTGGCCCATCAAGAATTTCATGATGAACATCTCCTGAAATCGCACAGGTTCGCGTCGCCAAAAAATTTAACGGATACTATAGTGGCCATTTCAGTGAATATCAATAGCTGTGGATGCAGTTAACCGTCATTTTCAAGAAAGCTGAAGGTCCGATAAAAGGCGGTTTGAGGAGTGGATTTACCGGAGCCTTCAAGATGCCTTGATCCGGATGTTATTGTCATTGTTGATCAGTGCAGGGGCAATACCCTTCGCCCAGGTTTTGATGGCCTTCCAATCCCTGTAGTCCCCCTCGGCCACATCTTTGCCCTGCATTTTCATTTTCATGATGATTCGCATCATGAACGGCAGTTTATCATATGCCAGCGCACCTGCAAAGAGGCCTGTGTCCACGGGTATTACATGAGGTGTCTTTTGGCGAAGGGGCGTCATGAAGGCAAGCGCTTTTTTCTGATTTTCTTCCGTGGATCTAGCCAGCGTCAAGCATGTGAGAAAATAGGCGACGGGGATGCGGCTCAGAACCTTCCGATGCTCTTCTACGAAATCAGATGCTTCGGGCAGCCAGTGATCACTGCGAATGGCACTCCCGATCACAACGCCATGATAAGATGTCAGATCCGAAACATTTTCCACCCGGAGCACATCCACCGATGCTCCGCCATCGCAAAGAGTTCCCGCGATGGCTCCGGCGACACCTCCCGTAGAGCCGCAGAGACTGGCATACGCCACAAGGATTTTTGAATGTTGCCGGCTTTCGTTGCACCGGCTCTCCAGAAATTTGACCCTGGCGGTCGGCTCCGTTTCAGCCGACACCACATTTCTCCCCATTGCCAGAGTGCCCAGGGCACCCCCTGCCATCAAGGCACTTTTGCCAATAAATTCCCTTCTTGAGAGGTATTCTATCATGATTTCTCCTTTCTTCATTATGGTGAATTTATGTTTGCCTGAATGTTCCCCAGATACAAAACCATCAGGTTTTAAGGTTTCCCCAAAAGAACCGCGCATCTCTCAAGGGAAACCTTAGATGGTTTATGAAGACATAAGTGATCTGAATGCTTCGAATTTCTGAAACTTATCCTTTAAACCATTGATTATTATAGCTTTTTGGTTTTCATCCAGGATCTCATAAAATGTCATGAAATCATCAATGAACATACCCAAACGGATCGGAAAGTTTTCAACGTGGGATTTCACAAGGGTTGAAAGAGCATTCAAGTCCGGCTTTTCTCGGTCCATTTCAGCTTTCACTTTCTCAAAGAATACCTTTCGTTGATTGCCCACCACAACCAGTTCATTTTCAACTTTTGCTCGAATCTCTTCATACCGAACCGTTTGAGCTTCGGAGAGGTTCAGTGCTTCCACCTCGGTGTCAATTTTTTCAAGAACATGTTTTGGAAATTCTTTCCCGTGAAACCCTCCGCCGCAAAACATGGGTGGCTTGTGGCACCCCAAAAATCCCATTCCGGCAACCACGATGGCGCCGAGCAATGCCAGGCCCAGAATCAAAGTTCTTTTTTTTCGCATGATGAATCCTCCTTTTCCTGATGTTTTGACGCTTTGTGCGCCGTTTTGATTTCAGAATAAACTCGGAACGTAAAGAAAGTTTGTGATGGATGTTAAAAAATGTTAAAAGATGTAAAAAATTGAAAAATAGCGGGGACTTATATGGACAAAAGGGTTTTGATCGTAGATGATGACCGAAAACTTCGGGAACTTTTGACCGAGTACCTGGAGGAATTCGGGTTTCAGGTCTCAACGCTTTCGGATGGACGGCGGATTTTGTCGGCCATCAAAACCAAAACCCCGGACATCATCATACTGGACATCATGTTGCCCCATAAAGACGGATTTGAAATTCTGAAAGAGGTCCGAACCGTGTTTTCTGTCCCGGTGATCATGCTCACGGCCAGAGGAGAGGATGCGGACCGCATTGTAGGACTCGAGCTCGGTGCCGATGATTATCTCCCCAAGCCCTTCAATCCACGCGAATTGCTGGCCCGGATCAGGGCCGTGCTTCGAAGGTCTGCTGCAACTATTGAGGGAGAAACAGGGGAGGATGAGAATCACTTGATTGAGGCCGGAGGATTGATTCTGGACAGGGCAAAACGGGTGGTCAGGGTGGAAAATGAAGAGGTGGACTTGTCTTCAACGGAATATGAAATACTGAAGGTCCTGATCGAGCATCCCAACCGGACCCTCAGCCGTGATCAGTTGATGAGCATGGCCAGGGGCCGGGATTTCATGGCTTTTGACAGAAGCATTGACGTGCACATCAGTAAGCTGCGGTCAAAAGTGGAAGCCAATCCACGCTCCCCCAAACGCATCAAGACGGTCTGGGGTGCAGGCTATATATTTGTGGATACAAAATGAAAATCGGACGACTCTATACCAAAATATTCTTTTGTTTTCTGGCGATTCTGGTGATGACCCAACTACTGACGTTTGCGCTGTTTATTCATTTTCCGGGAAGGTACTTTCATGAGCGCTTTGAGCAGTACGCAAAAGGCCACGCCACCCTGGTAAAGACATTTCTGGAGGAAAAGATCCGCTCCGCTTCCCTTGAGCCCGCCTCAAAAGAACGGGTCCTTCGGGATACCATAGTGCTAATGGGAGAGATCTATGGGGCCAGGTTCTGGGTCACCGATTCACATGGAAAGCCGCTTTTAAAATCCTTTGAGGGTGTTTTACCGCAAGGATCGGAAAAACGGATTCGGTTGGAAATGGACGGGGGAACAGGTACCTTTGAAATAGAGCGGGATTTTCGAAGGGGGTCCGGTCTGTATATGCGCATTCCCATTCGGCTGGCAGACGAACAAACCGTTAATCTTCACTCCCTGTTCGAATCCGTTGACACTACACGTTACAAAGCAGGGTTTGCCATCGGACTACTGGCGATCGGAACATTTGTCGCCCTTCTGGTGATCCCGGTGGCAAGGCTTATCAGCAGGCCTTTGAGAAGATTGCAGGAGTCGGCCATTCGGTTTTCCAAAGGGGATCTGTCTCACCGAACCGCGTTGACCGGAAAAGACGAGATTGCGCAGTTGGGGGGCGCCTTTAATTTGATGGCGGAAAATCTGGAGAGGATGATACACGGCGGGAAAGAACTGACCGCCAATGTTTCCCATGAATTACGAAGTCCTCTGGCCAGGATTCGGGTCGCGGAAGAAATCATGCGTGAACAGCTGAAAAAGGGAAAACCGGAAGAAACGGAAAAACATCTGAACAACATTCGAGAGGACATCGAGGAACTAAATGGCCTCATTGGCCGTATTCTGGAGTTTTCCAAGCTGGACATTCACGAAGGATTTTTTGAAAATGCGCCTCTGGATCTGTCAGCGCTACTTCACAAGTTGCTTTTGCGTTTTGAAACCACAATGAAGAAAAAGAGACTGGAATCCTCAGTGGCGATTCCCCCAAAGGTTTATATGACAGGAGATGCCCAAAGTCTTGAATCCGCATTTACCAATCTTTTGGACAACGCCATCAAATTTGTTCCCGAAGGGGGCCGGGTGGAGGTTCGTGTTGCCCGGGAGTCCGAAGATTTACAATTGTGTATTTTCAACACCTATGGAAAGCTGACCGATAAGGAGTTGGAGAGCCTTTTCGAACCCTTCTACCGGGTGGCGGATGCGAGTGAGGCGGGAACAGGCCTTGGCCTTGCCATTGCTAAAAAGATCATCGAACGACACGGAGGCCGTATTCGAGTTTCCAATTCCAGAAATGGGATTGAATTTTCCATTCGGTTTCCCGAATAAAACTCATTTTTCAAAAGGCGGTGAAGATAAAAACCCCATTGTCGTGACCGTGGTCAAGCGGTCTTCAAATGGAAGATTTCAACAAAGGCCTTAACAAAAGTGAGCTTGTCCTTAATCGTAAAGGATAAAGACCGAGAATATCTTGAGGCCTCAATTTCAGATGGGTTTGCCCGTTGCGTTTAAAATAGACGGTATATTCGTGGGTGTAAATCCTTCTCAGAATAGTTAGCCATTAACCGGTTTTACGAAAAATTTGCGGGATCGGGGGCCATCGAATTCACAGTAGAAAATCTTCTGCCAGGTGCCCAGGACGAGACGCCCCCCTTCCACCAGCACTGTAACAGAGCTGCCCATGAGGGATGCCTTGATGTGGCTGTCGGAATTTCCTTCCATGTGCCGGTAGCCGTCATTGGGTGGCACCAACTGTTTCAGTTTATTGATGATGTCCGAACAGACCGCCGGGTCGGCACCTTCATTGATGGTCACGCCTGAGGTGGTGTGAGGGACATAAACCACACAAAGGCCGTCGGTAACACCTGTTTTTTCGACTTCCTGCTGCACCCGGTGCGTGATGTCCACCATATCCACGCGGGCAGTCGTTTTTACGGAAACCGTAATGGGCATGGGAATCTCCTTTCAATGTTTAGGCGTGTTGCATTGGTGAATTTGTTTAGAAGAGGTGAGAGAATGTTCCGGTGAAAGAGAAATGATTTATGCGGCCTTTTTCTTTTCAATGGTTGCATGATCCTCAAACCCCGCTTCTGCCAAATATACATTGATGGTTTCTTCCGCGGATGTGGTCCATGTACCGCCCTTGTAGTCCGGCGCAATGGGAAGTTCCCGGTAGTCCGTTCCCCGGTCTGCCAGAATGGCCAGTTCAATCTTTTTGGGGCGACCGTAATCCATCAGGGCATCCATGGCTGCTCGGACAGTTCTCCCCGTGTAAAGCACGTCATCCACCAGAATCAGCAGTCTATCGTCAATGGAAAAGGGCAATTCGGTTTTTCCCACGATGGGAATGGAACTGATCTTTGTCCAGTCGTCCCGGTAAAGGGTAATATCCAGGATACCTAAGGATGGGGTCGGAGCACCTGATTCGACCAGGGCTTTCTGAAGCCGTGCTGCCAGGAAGGCGCCGCCCGTGCGAATGCCGATGAGGATAATTTCTTTGCCGGAGCCGTGTTTCGCGATGATTTGATCCGCAATTTCCTGAATATGTCGGACAATTTCTTCTTTGCTCAGGATCATTCCTGTTTTCATGACGGAACCCCACGATAACGAAAAAAACTATAATTATTATCATAGGTTTATCGCCATGTCAATAAAATTGTTGACTTTTCAAGGCATGCGAGGAAAGGTGTGACAAATTTCCCCCTGTCCTGTACAAAGGAAGGCATTGTTATTTTCCAAACAGCGACGGAAACACAATCAACCCGGAAAAAAATCTTTGCATACATATCAAGGAGAAGTTTTCTATGGAAACAAGTCAGGCCATTATGGCCTTTTCCCAGAGTGAAAAGGTCAAAACCAGCCTTATCTGCGCATCTCAGTCCCTCGAACTGCTGACCGGGCTGCCTTTTCCCGAAAAAGAGGGGGCACAGAAAATAATCAGGATGAATATCGAGATGATGCGGCAGGAAATCCAGTTGGCAAGAAACCTTTCGGGAGATGAATTATGGGATGAGATTGAAAAAAGCATTGGCAGAGCCGTTGTCATGATCGATTCAGGTGTGGCCCCTGAATCGGTGGTGCATCTTACCCAGGCTTTGAGCCAGGTCACGAGTATCGGTCATCGTTCCATGACGGTTTTGAGAGAGAAGGGGCTGCTTTAGATCCTTGCCATTTCATCCTGGGAATTTATTCCTCACATTTGGAAGACCTTGTATTTTGGGCTATTTTTTGAACCGCAGAATATCCAACAAGGAATAATGAATGTCGAAGGAAAACTTCATGATTCGACATTCCTTGTTCAATATTCGATATTCGTTTTTTAAAACTTCAAATTTTTTGGCTTGATTTATTTTCGGTACTTTTCGCGAACCCGGGATACCAACTGTTTAAGACGGGGAATTTCATTCTTCTGTGAGCTGTCCCAGCAGGGCAAAAGCGAATTATTATGAAACAAGGGCTCCGATGAAAGGTCATACCTTGAGTTGACCACCGCCTTTTCCCAGAGCCGGGTATGGGGGATGGGTGAATATTCCGATAGGTAGGGGATGCTGCCGCAGCGATCCGCATGATGGATGGTTTCGGCCACAGCATCCGGGGATTGCCCCGGCAAGCCCATCATGATATAAGCGCCGATCTGACTGGGATGAAACCCCGCATTTCGCAGGTGATCCATGGCATGGGCAAAATCACCTTTTGATATTTTTTTATCCAGGTCCCAGCGTTTGCTGCCATCGGACACCTCCAGGCCCAGTCGAATGGTTTGAAACCCGGTTTGGTGAAGAAGCCTGGCCATGGATTTCGTGATTTCCCTGACATGAATGGCATTCGGGGTGTGAAATCTGATATGGAGCTTGAGGCGGGCGATACGCTCCAGGAGCACCTCCGTGTGGGTATTCGATGACACCAGCAATGCGTCGTCATAAAAAGCAAAATCCCGAATACTCCATTTCCTGTGCCAAAAAAGGATTTCCGCCAGAGTTTCATCCGGGTCTTTTTGGACAAACTCAGGAAAAAGAAAGTGGCTGGCGCAGTAATGGCACCGGTAGGGACAACCGGTGGATGTCATGAGGCAGATGTAGTGAATTTTTTTTAACAGGTCAAAGGCCGGATAATGGGGCATGGTGGAATCCGGCGTTTCGTTGGGAACAGAAATTCCGTAATCCTTAAAGGTCTCGTATATGGCGGGAATGCCTTGCTCTGAAACCACCCGATCCGCTTTCGAGTATCGGATGGCGTGGTCCCGGCATAGCCTGGCATAAATGCCACCTAAAATGACCGGGACCTCCGGGTGTATTTTTCGGGCGCGCCGGATCGCCTCAAAAACACCGGGATACCAGTAGGTCATAAGGGACGTCACCAGGATGGCCGAAGGATTCTTGACCCGCCTCACGGCTTCCTCAAAGATCTCCGGTAAAAGCCCGTAACGACTGTAAGGCCGATCGGTTCCTTTAAGGGCAGTGGGTTTCAGGACAATTTGACGCCAGAATTTTCCGGTACCGTATTGCCGCCTCTTGGGCGGCTTTAGTGTTGACCGTTTGATCATGTCGGGGTGGTCCACATCCATGCAGTCGATGAGATGGATGTCAAACCCTTTTCGTCTGAGATCCGTTGCCAGAGACAGAAGACCCAGCGGCTTGGACCAGAGATCGTAGGCTGCAAAATCATAAATCCAGGGGTTGATGAGAATCAGTGACGGTTTCATGGAGAATCGTGAACCCATTTAGATGTTGGCTGTGGCAGGGAGAATATCACCCATGAGAGCTGTGGTGCAGAGGGTAAAAGAGTCCAGGGTGGAAGTCAAGGAACGCGTGGTGGGGCAGATCGGTCCGGGATTACTGATCCTGCTGGGCGTGGGCCGGGATGATACGTTAAAAGATTGCGAATACCTGGCCGGCAAGATTTCACATTTGAGAATTTTTTCCGACGAAAAGGGTTTCATGAACCTTTCGCTTCTGGATACGGGTGGCGCCGCCCTGGTAGTGTCGCAGTTTACCCTTTGGGGGGATTGCCGGAAAGGCCGCAGACCTTCATTTGTGAAAGCCGCACCCCCGGAACCTGCCGGAGACCTGTATGAACACTTCGTGGAATTGCTGAAAATGAAGGGACTTACGGTAGCCACGGGAATGTTTCAGGAAATGATGGACGTTCATCTGATCAACGACGGTCCCGTGACCTTGATGCTGGACAGCCACAAGACTTTTTAACGCATTAATCCATTTCCAGTTCCTTTTCAAGGACGGCAATCTGGTTTTCGATTTTCCTGCGCTCTTTTGCGTTGACCGTTGTTTCCTTCAAGCGCAGTTTCAACCCCAGCAGCGCCATGCTTTTTCGATGGTCCTGACAATTGACTTTCATTTCATTTGGTTGGCACACAGGCCTGTTCTTGGGCAGGCACAGGGGCCTGCCCCCTACGTTTTATCTTCTAATCCAACGCCAGAAACGTATTGGGGTCCAGCCTGACATTGATATTCGGATCTCCGGGTTTGTCATGATCTTTGAGCAGCCGTAGAAAAACGCCGGATGGTTCGGGGACCAGCTGAATAACAATGCTCAACAGATCGTCAATGGCGGCACATGGGTGGGGGATACCCCGTTCATTGGTTTCGGTAATGTGGCGGTGGGAAAGTGCCGACAACCATATATCCGCCCCGAAAGCCCGACCCGTTTTCCTGAGGCCTTCAAGCATGTCTCTTCCTGCTTTTTCAAAATCAAGACCGTCAATAATGATGGTGTTAGGCCTGAAATCCAATCGTTCAGCCAGGTTTTTCAAGTTGGCTTCGAGCCGATCCAGCTCAAAACTCTGGTTCAGGTAAGCCAGGATCATGCGATTCCGATCGATGCGCATGCGATACTCGTCATCATCGGAGTGGTTCAAGGCTTTTAACAGGTCATTGTAGATGACATTGTAGTAAGCGCTTACCTTTTCGGGACCCTCTTCAAGGGAAACGTGGATCAGTTTTTCCCCCCGAAAGATTCTGTCCAATGCAATATGAATCAGGCAGGCGGTTTTGCCGACGCCTGCGCGCGCAATCAAAACCCCGAGATTTCCAGGGCCCAGGCCCCGGCGTGATGTTTGTTCAAGAATTTTTAGCGGGCTGACGGATATGAAATCTTTCACGATTTCCCACCTCCTTTTGAGTTTTCCTTTGCGTTTGATATGAGCTCTTCTGAAAGGGATTCGGGAAGTTTGGCGTATTTGGAAAATTCCATGGTAAATTCGGCCTTTCCCTGGGTCAGGGACCTGAGGGCTGTGGCGTAGCCGAACATTTCAGCCAGGGGGACTTCCGCTTCGATGGTGGAGTCAGCGCCGTCTTCCGTGTTGCTGATAATCATCCCCCGCCGCTGGTTGATGGATCCCATGACATTTCCCTGGAACTCCGAAGGGCCTTCCACGGATACCTTCATGATGGGCTCCAGCACCACGGGCTTTGCTTTCATGTAAGCCTGCCTGAAAGCGCCCTTGGCAGCCTGGGTAAAAGCCATTTCAGAGGAATCCACGCTGTGGCTTTTACCGTCGTTGACGGTAATTTTCATTCCCAGCACCGGAAAACCGATGAGCTTTCCTTTGGTCAGGCAGGATTGCAAACCCTTGTCCACGGCGGGAATATATTCGGTGGGGATCGCGCCGCCCTTGATGGCGTTGATAAATTCGTATTCACCTTCTTCGGAAGGTTCCATAAAGCCTCCCACCCTTCCGAACTGTCCTGAGCCACCCGTCTGTTTTTTGTGGATATAGTCAAATGGCGCCTGGCATGTAATGGCTTCCCGATAGGCCACCTGGGGAACGCCGGTTTCTACGCTGGCCTTGAATTCCCGCTTCATCCTTTCCACGTAGACCTCCAGATGAAGTTCCCCCATGCCGGAGATAATGGTTTCACCCGATTCAGAATCCACGTGGGAGCGAAAGGTGGGGTCTTCCCTTGTGAAACGTCCCAGGGCCTTGCTCATATTGTTCTGGCTCTTGTTGTCTTCAGGGGTAATGGTGATCGATATGACCGGCTCCGGCACAAACATGGAGCTCATGCTGACGTTTAATTTTCCGTCGGTAAAGGTATCTCCCGACGAGCAGTCAACCCCGAACAGGGCCACGATATCGCCGGCGCTGGCGAAAGTGAGATCCTCCATCTGGTCCGCATGCATCCGGACCAGACGTCCCACTTTGATCTTCCTGCCGGTTCGGGTAATCACCAGGCCATCCCCTTTTTTGATGGCACCCTGATAGACCCTGAGATACGTCAACTGACCGTAAGGGGTCACTTCCAGCTTAAAGGCAATGGCGACCATGGGTTTTTCCGGGTCGGCTTCAAGGGTGATTTCTTCTTCATCCCGGTCGAGATCAAGGGCTATATTGGGGGTTTCCGCAGGGTCGGGAAGATACCGGTTGATGGCGTCCAGTACCAATTGAACACCGATATTCTTATAAGCACTTCCCAGAAACACCGGGGTCAGCAGCCGCGAGATGGTTCCCTTCCGCACGGCGTCAAAAATCAGTTCTTCGGTGACCGCTTCTTCAAAAATTGCCTCCATCAGGTCGTCGGAAAACATTGAAGCAGCATCCAGCAGCTCTTCTCTTCGGGCCAGCGCCTCGTCCATGAGATGATCCGGAATCTCATCTTCCCTGATTATTTCCCCGCTCGGGCCTTCAAAGTAGAGGGCTTTCATGGAAACAAGATCCACCACCCCTTCAAATTTTGATTCCAGACCGATGGGGATCTGCATGAGAACGGCATTCTGGCTCAGTTTCTCGCGAAGTTGGCCCACCACCTTATAAGGGTCTGCCCCGGACCGGTCGCACTTGTTGATAAATGCGATTCGAGGCACCTCGTATCGCTTTATCTGCCGGTCCACGGTGATGGATTGGGACTGAACCCCGCCCACGGAGCAGAGGATGAGGATGGCACCGTCCATGACCCTTAAGGCCCGCTCCACCTCAATGGTGAAATCCACATGCCCGGGGGTATCGATGATATTGATTTTGTGTCTTTTCCATTCACAATGGGTGGCGGCGGACGTGATGGTGATGCCCCGCTCCCGTTCCAGCTCCATGGAGTCCATGGTGGCGCCCACACCGTCTTTTCCTTTGACTTCGTGTATGGCAAAGATTCGATTGGTGTAAAACAGGATCCTTTCGGTCAGGGTTGTTTTACCTGAATCAATGTGGGCACTAATGCCGATGTTTCTTAAATTTCTGATCTCATTTTTCATGAGATACCTCGTTGTTGTTCCGACAACAAAAAAGAGGACCTGCTCCCGCAGACCCCCTTTTCCGTGTCATATTCCGGTTTGAAAGTTTAGAAGGGATAGGCTTCCAGATCAATGATCCGGTCCGCAATCTCCCTTTTCAAACTCACGGCGTCAATGGGTTGATAACGGGCCAGCTTCTTGATGCCTGCCAGCTGTGTTCGAAGCATGTCACCCTCTTCCACATAGGCAATCACCTGTTTGGCCCAGCTTTCAATTTTAGGGATTGTGTCGTCAACGTAAACCTTGACGGCGTCGATCTGGTATTTTGCCTTTTCCTCCCCTGCCTTGTCAATGATCTTGAGAGTCCTTAAAAGACCGCTTTCCATGGCGAAGATCTCTATAATGATATCGGCCACCTTACCGAGCACTTCCTGCTCTTTTGCCAGGTTCTGCTGGAATTTCATTGCGGCGCCGCCGGCCACCATCAGCGCAATCTTTTTGGTCATTCTAATCATGTGTTCCTGAAGTGCAAGGGGGGTATCGTCTAATTGTACGGAGAGGGGGGAGTAACTCATGAGAAAGCCCGCAATGCCCTGAGCTTCCTGCAAAAGGTTTAAGCGCCCTTTCATGGCCCGTTGCATCAACGTTCCGGGGATCAGCATCCGGTTGATTTCATTGGTGCCTTCCCAGATGCGGTTGATTCTGGAATCCCGGTAATAGCGTTCGGCGGGATACTCCGCGCAAAAGCCGTATCCACCCAGGATCTGAACATATTCATCGACGCAGAAATCAAGGGTCTCGGAACCGTAAACCTTGGCGATGGAGCATTCCGGCGCATATTCTTCGATGGCTTTTGCGTTTTCCGTCCCGCTTTTCTTGGCCTCGGCCGTCAGCGTGCCCAGTTTATCGTCAAACATGCCGGCCAGCCGGTACATGACGCTTTCGCTCATGAAACCTTTGACCGCCATGTCGCTCAGTTTGCTTTTGATCAGGCCGAATGAGCTGATGGGAACCTTGAACTGAATACGGCCGTTGGCGTACTTGACTGATTCGGTGACGCACCCCTTGCAGCCGCCCACGGAAGCAGCTCCCAGTTTCCAGCGCCCGATGTTTAAAATGTTAAAGGCGATTTTGTGGCCTTTTCCGATCTCAAAAAGGACGTTTTCCACCGGAATTTCCGCGTCTTCCAGGATCACGGGGCGTGTGGAGGAGCCATGGACCCCCATCTTTTTTTCTTCCTTTCCCGTGGAGACGCCTTTGAAATCTTTTTCGACGATAAAACCGGTGAACTGTTCTCCATCCACTTTGGCATAGACAATAAAGCTGCTGGCCCATCCGGCATTGGTGATGAACATCTTTTCGCCGTTGATAATATACTTTTTTCCGTCCTCGGAGAGAACCGCCTTGGTTTTGGCGTTCAGGGCGTCAGACCCTGCTCCCGGCTCCGTGAGACAATAGGCGCCGCACCATTCGCCGGATGCCAGTTTGGGCAGGTATTTCTGTTTTTGTTCCTCATTTCCGAAATAGACGATGGGTAAGCTGCCGATACCCGAGTGGGCGCCATAGACCACGGCAAAAGAACCGGCGGTTCCCAGGGCCTCGGTGACCACCGTGGTACTCACCTTATCCAGTCCCATGCCGCCGTATTCCTCCGGGACATCCGTTCCCAAAAGACCCAGTTCGCCGGCTTTTGCCAAAAGAGAAAGGGTCAGCTCTTTATTCTTTTCTTCCAGTTGGTCATCTATGGGCCTGATCTCTTTTTCCACGAAATCTTTCGCCATATCCATGATCATGCGATGTTCGTCACTGAAATCTTCAGGGGTAAATACTTCTTCGGGGGTTGCATCCGTAATCAGGAATTCTCCGCCGACAAAAATCTTTTCTTCGGCCATTTTTTTTACTCCTTTCACCATTAGGGTGATCGTATCGTTAAACATTCAATTTAATAATCTTCCACCTCAAAGATTCCTGCAGCCCCCATTCCGAAGCCGATACACATGGACACCAGGCCCCATCGGGCTTTTCGCTCCTGCATTTCATAGATCAGCTGGGTGGTCAGTTTGGCTCCCGTGCATCCCAGAGGGTGCCCCAGGGCAATGGCGCCACCGTTGACGTTGGTGATATTTTCGTTAATGCTCAGCTCGTTGATGCAGTAGATGGCCTGGGCTGCAAAAGCTTCGTTCAATTCGATCAGGTCAATCTGGTTCAAATCCATGCCGGCCAGCTTGAGGACCCTTGGAATGGCCACTGCGGGGCCGACCCCCATGACTTCGGGCTCACATCCTTCCACTGCGTGGTACCGGAAGGTGGCCATGGGTTTAAGCCCCATTTCTTTGGCCTTTTCCTTGCTCATGAGCAAAACGGCTGCCGCCGCATCGCTGGTCTGAGAGGAATTTCCGGCGGTTACTGATCCACCCGGTTTGAAGGCCGCCGGAATCTTGCCGATGCTCTCCTTTGTGGTTCCGGGGCGCATCCCTTCGTCCTGATCAAAAATAAACTCTTCAAATTCAAACCGCCCGTTGGGCAGTTGTTTCTGTTTTTTGACCTTCAAAGGCACGATCTGACTTTTGAAACGCCCTTCTTTAATGGCCTTTTCCGCCTTCTGCTGGCTTTTTGCGCCGAAAGCGTCCTGTTCATCCCGCGCGATATTGAATCGTTCCGCTACATTTTCAGCGGTCAGCCCCATGCCGGTAAAAGCCCCCGGCCGCATGTCCACCAGGGCCGGATTCGGGTACATCATGCTGCCCCCCATGGGGATCTGGCTCATGCTCTCAACACCGCCGGCAACCACCACTTCCGAAAAGCCGCACATGATTTTTTCTGCGGCAATGGCAATGGCCTGAAGACCGGAAGAACAGAACCGGTTGACGGTCATGCCGGGAATACGGTCCGGCCATCCCATGCTCATGACCAGCACCCTCCCCAGGTTCAACCCCTGTACGGACTCAGGGAATGTACACCCGATCACCACATCGTCAATGACCATCGGGTCCAAATCACCCGCCCGTTTCATCAAATCTTCCAGTACGGCGCACCCCATCGCTTCAGGACGCGTATTCTTCAATATTCCTCGAGGGGCCTTTCCCGCTGCCGTCCTGCAGGCGGCAACCACTACAGCTTCTTTCATCATATTGTCCTCCCCTGTCATTGATCAGTTATCAGCCGTTAAATATCGTTTATTAAGGTTCTATCCGCAGCATTTAGTTCCTGAGCGGTTTCCCGGTGGTCAGCATGTGCTGTATTCTGGCCTGGGTGTTGGGATCGCCCAGCAGGCTCAGAAAAGCCTCCCGTTCCAAATCGAGGAGGTATTGCTCCGTGACTACTGTACCTTCCTGGACAGCGCCGCCGCAAAGGATGTATCCGATCTTATTGGATACGGTCACGTCGTGGTCCGTAATGAACTTCTGCTCGTGCATGGTCCAGAGCCCCAGTTTGATCATGGCATAGGTATTTTCGCCGGGCACCCGCAGATCATTCCGCGGCCTTGAAGGCGTATAGCCTTCCATGTTCATGCCCAGGACCGTATCCTTGGCATCCTGGATCTGGTAATCGCGATTGACGCTCATTTTGTCGGTACTCTTGAGGTAACCAATTTGAACGGCTTCCGGGCCGGAAGTGGCCACTTTGGCCATGGCGATGGTTTCAAAGGCCCTGGCAATAAAGGGCATCATTTCAATTTGTTTGGGGTACAGGCCGCCTCTTTGCACTTCAAACAGGTGGCCCGTGTTCCGAATAAACAACTCCTTGGTACCCCCGCCTGCAGGAACCAACCCCACACCCGCTTCCACAAGGCCCATGTAAGTCTCCGCGGCAAAACGAACCCGGTCGGAAGCCAGACAAATTTCACATCCACCCCCCAGCGCCATGCCCGCCGGGGCTGCCACCACCGGTTTATCGAGGTATTTCAATTTCATAAAGGAGTCCTGAAACACCTTAATCATCCATTCCAGATCATCCCATTCCTCTTCCTGGGCTGTAAACAGGATCAGCGGTAGATTGGCGCCGGCTGAAAAGTTCGTTCCGTGGTTGGCAATGACCAGGCCGTCAAAGTCGTTGCTCACAATATCGACTGATTTCATGACCATGCTGACAATGTCGTCGCCCATGGCGTTCATTTTGGTGTGGAATTCCAGACAGGCTACCCCGTCACCAATATCGATGAGAGATGCACCCGAATTTTCCTCAACAATCTTATTCTGCTCTTTCAGCGAGGGCAGAAGGATAATGCCGGGTTTTACCGGGACTTCCCGGTAATCTTTGGAAGCAATATCATAGAAGTAGAAGTTGCCGGCTTCCTTTTTGTAGAAAGTGTCTTTGCCGCTCCCCAGCATCTCCGCCACCCATGCGGGGATTTCGTAACCGGCTTCTTTCATTTTGGCTACGGATTTGCTGAGTCCGATAGCATCCCATGCCTCAAAGGGACCCAGCTTGCGGGCAAACCCCCATTTCAGGGCATTATCCACATTGACAATGTCATCGGCAATTTCAGGAATGCGGTTGGCGGCATAGATGAGAGTTTCACTGAGCGTCTTGAAAGTGAATTCACCCGCCTGATCTTTGGCGTAATAGAGGGCTTTGATTTTATTGCCAACCCCTGAAGCGTTCTTGGCCGCCTCCAGAGACGCTATTTTGACTTTTTCCTGGGGGGTGTAATCCAGGCTTTTGTAATCCAGGGACAGGATCACCCGTTTGCCGTCGGCATCCTTGCTTTTTTTGTAGAATCCCTGCCGGGTCTTTTCACCTAAGTAGCCCTTTTCAAGCATCTTCTTGATGAATTCAGGGGCCTGAAATATTTCCCGTTTTTCGTCATCGGGGGATCCGTCATACACATTGTCGGCCACATGCAGCAGCGTATCCAGGCCCACCAGGTCCGCGGTCCTGAAGGAAGCGCTTTTGGGGTTTCCCACAATGGGCCCCGTCAATTTGTCCACCGCTTCCACTGAGAGTCCCAGTTCCATCATGGCTTTGATGGCCGCGAACATGCTGAAAGTCCCCACCCGGTTGGCCACAAAATTGGGAGTATCCTTGGCGTAAACAATGCCCTTGCCCACTCTTTTCTCGCAGAGTTCAGCCAGCGTTTCCACCACCTCGGGAAGGGTATCCGGACCGGGTACAATTTCCAGAAGTTTCATATACCGCGGGGGGTTAAAAAAATGGGTGATGGCGAAATATTTCTGGAAATCTTCAGAACGGCCCTCACACATGTCTTTCGCCGGTATCCCGGAGGTGTTGGAGGAAATAATGGTGCCGGGCGTTAGCACGGTTTCAATCTTTTCAAAAACCTTCTGTTTGATGTCCAGCCGTTCGACCACCACTTCAATGATCCAGTCCACATCCTTTAATAGGGCAAGATCGTCTTCCAGGTTACCGATGGTGATCAGTTTGGCATTTTTCGGAATGTAAAAGGAGGCAGGTTTAGATTTTAACGCAATGTTCAGGCCGTTGTTACCGAATTTGTTTCTGAAGGTCTTGCTTTCCGGTGTGAGCCCCTTTTTTTTGTCATCGTCCGTAAGTTCCGGGGGAACAATGTCGAGCAAAACGGTTTCGATGCCCACATTGGCTAACTGGGCGGCGATGGTGGCCCCCATTACCCCTGCACCAATGACGCCGGCTCTATTCATTCTTTTGTCCATAGACACCTCCTTAACGTGTTCGTATATGAAAGTCGCGCTTTAAACGGATTCCCCGTAAAAAGCCGCCTCGAGAAAACATGAATGAACTGTCATTCATTTTTGGAAGCTAATATGGTTAAAGAGTGAAGTCAAGCTTTTTTTACAGGTTTAAAAACAAAAAGGGGGAACAGGTCGTCCAGAATGGAGATGAATCTGAGGTAGAACGATTTGTTTATCACGCAAAGCCGCAAAGGCTCGAAGGCAAGGGAAAATAAGCCGTTATGGCTCTTTTTGCGGTCTTGGCGGCTTTGCGTGGATTCTTAGCATCGGTTACCAGTTGATGTGGCACTCGGGACTCGCCACTTCAAGAAGTTCGGTAAAAATGACATTGAGATTGACCACGCCGACAATTTTTCCATCGCTTTGAACAAACTGCTGTCGAACCTTGTCCTTGAAAAGCGTATAAATGCCGTGGGTGACCTTATCTTCTGATTTCAAGCTGGATTCTTCAATAGGGGTCATGATGTCACGGACGTTTTTGTGGGCTTCCTGCTTGATCAGATCCGAAAAGCTCGAACTGAGCCACTTGAAATGTTCCTGAGCATCCCCCACCTCCACCGAAACATCCCGCGCCCGCCCGGAACGCATGGCATTATAGGCTTTGGATACCTCCGGCTTCTTTGCCGGTTCGGGGACCAGGCCCCGGATCAGGTCGTACATGGATAGCTTTCCCACAATATTGTCTTTGTCGTCAATCACCAGCAGGGTTTTGTGATAATTTCCCAGCTCACCGGCTTTCAGCTTTTCATAGTTTCGCTTCAGTATGCTCATGGCGTCACAGAGCTGAGCATCGATATTGACCCTGTCGTAGTCCTCAATGGGCGCCATAATTTCTTTCACTTTTTTATATTCGGCCATCTGTATTTACCTCCTGGATTTTCTGAAGTCGCCGGAATGGTAGCCCGGATTACGGACCCATGCGAATTTGCCTTAATATCAAGTCGGCAAGCGTCATAGGTTAGTTCCATATCAGGGTAAGTTCCTTCAACTATATTATTATTTTTTAAATCGCAAGATTTTTTTGGCAGATACTTTTTCTAACCCTCTTTGAACAGCAACTTTCCTCGGTTTGAAGACATGAAAACAAATCCTTTTTTCTTGACGTAGAACACGCAATTTTCTATCCTCAATCAGTAAAATGATTAACTAGTGTCTGAACGAAAACTAGGATTTTTTGTCAAGGTCAAGGAAGATCAAAATTTTAACCGCAGGAATACATTTGGTATTTTGAGGATTAAAATTTTTATCTGACGCAGAGATTGGCGAAAAAGACAGTTTTCGTTCGGGCACTAACTATGAAACCGACAAGTTAGCGATGTTCTTAACCCGTTTGCACCACCTGTTGATTCTCCATGACCACCAAACGTTTTCTGATTCTTGTACCCACCATTATCATTTTTTTTTTACTCCAGTCTTACCTGTGGGTCCCCACCTATGAGGAGCAGACCAAGGGAAACCCCAACCGCCTGCATGAATATGTCACGGCATCCCTGGGAGACGCAACCCTGTTGAACCCGATCCTTTCGGCCAATACCAGCAGCAGCCAGATTGAGTCTCTGGTGTTTGAAGGATTGCTGGATTACGATGAGGAACTCCGGCTCCGGGGCCGATTGGCCACTTCATGGGACGTTTTCGAGGAAGCCTATTTCCAAGTGAACAAACATGCGAAAATATCCCGCAAAGAAGCGCCGAACGCTTCGGCACTGGCCCGTTTTCTGGAATCTGCGAAAAAAAACAGCGGAACTTATCCCGTGAAAGTCAGAGAATCTCTGTGTCGAATTCAATCCATCATCCCGCTGCCCCCTGAGGATTCGGTGGTCACCAGGACACTGAAACCCACGGAAACCGGACAAAAAGCGGATACCGTAAAGATACGGGTGACCGCCCCCGCGCGCATCAAACTGGTTCTTTCGGAAGTGGATCAGGATCTTTTTACATATCTTTCCGTCATCCTCGGCGGTGATTATTTTTCCGCCTTCGACCCCATGGAATATGTGAAATCCGAATCCCCCGTGGATGAAAAAATCCTGTCAACCTGGGCGAAAGAGATTCTGCCCCCAACGGAACATAACCCCGTGCTGATCTTTCACCTCCGCCCCCATGTAAAATTCCATGACGGACACCCATTTGACGCAAACGATGTGCGATTTACCTATGAAGCCATCATGAATCCCAAAAATCTTTCCCCACGGGTTTCCGATTACGAGCCCGTAAAGTCGGTGGAAGTGCTTGGCCCTTTGAAAATTAAAATTGTTTATAAAAGGCTCTATTCTCCCGCCGTAGGAACCTGGGGCATGGGTATTCTGCCCGAACACCTGCTGAATCCCGTGACGCTCAAAAAGGAGGCTTTGGCACTCGGTAAAGCGCCCGAAACCTTTTCCATTCGCCAAAGCCGCTTCAACCGGCAACCCATCGGTTGCGGCCCATTCACCTTTCGAGAATGGAAGTCGGACCAGTTTATCAGCCTCAACGCTTTTGGGGATTATTGGGAAGGTCCTCCCAACTACAGACGTTATGTGATGCGCATCATACCTGATCTCCTGACCCAGGAGATGGAATTCTATGCCGGAACCCTTGATGCTTATAATGTGCAGCCCCACCAGGTCAAACGCCTGAAGGCGGACCCTCGGTTTCAGAGTTTTTCAGGAACGTCCTTTGGCTATTCCTATATTGGCTACAACATGCGCAGACCGCCCTTTGACGATGTAAGGGTGCGAAAGGCCCTGGGGATGGCCATTGATGTAACCAAGATTATCGATTATGTGCTCTATGGGCAGGGTGAGGACATCACCGGTCCTTTTGTGAAGCAGACCGACTACTATGACCACAAGATTCCGCCGCTCCCTTACGATCCGGAAGGGGCGTTGAAACTGCTTCAGGAAGCCGGTTACCAACGGAATAAGGCCGGCTGGCTGGAAAAGGACGGCAAACCGTTTCAGTTCACCCTGATCAGCAACAGTGGAAATGACATTCGAAAGGCCATCCTGGCCATCGCCCAGGACGCATGGAAGCAGATCGGCATTCATGTGCGGACGGACCTGCTGGAATGGTCGGTGTTCATACAGGAACGTGTGGACAAGGGGGATTTTGATGCCCTGGTACTGGGCTGGGTCATGGGCATCGATCCGGATCTTTATCAGATCTGGCATTCCAGTCAGACCCATCCCTATCAACTGAACTTTGTGGGCTTCAAGAACAAAATGGCCGATGACTTGATTGTCAAGATTCGCCGGGAATATAACCACGAAAAGCAGGTGGCCTATTGCCATGAACTTCACAAAATCATCGCCCGGGAACAGCCCTATACGTTTTTGTATGTGGGCAAATGGACGGCTGTTCTGGACAGACGCGTTGTCATCAAAGATATGGATGAGGATGGTGGGATGCTCTACAAAAAGATCAAGCCCACCAAAACGGGCTCCTATACCTTCCATTTCAACAAATGGATCAAGGTGCCGAACATGCCCGAGTTATCCACGGAAGGCTGGTAGATTTCATGTTTTCATTTATCGGACGGAGCATGGTTCAAAAAACCATCACGCTTTTTTTTGTATCCGTGGTGTCATTTTTGATTATTCATCTGGCGCCGGGAGAACCGAGCCAGATTGATCCCATGAACCCGAAGTTTACGCCGGAGATGGTGGAACGGTTTCAGAAGGAATTTCATCTCGACGAGCCTTTGTATGTGCAGTATGTCTATTTTTACCGGGATCTTTTTACGGGCAAGATCGTCTCCTGGAAAGACAATCAATCGGTGCTTAGTAAAATCTGGGAACGGTTTTTAAACAGCCTTCCCCTGTTTATTGTGGGGACGCTTCTCACCTGGACCCTCTCTTTTCCGGTGGGCATCCGGTCGGCCATTCACAGGGGAGGCATTTATGACCGCAGCGCCACATTTTTTTCCTATTTTCTGATTTCAATCCCCGGTTTTTTCTTTGCCTATATTCTGATTATTCTGGTGGTGAGGGTTTTTCATGTACCGGTGATCGGCATGGAGACATTCGGCATGGGGGATGCGCCCTGGCCCAATCTTTTTATGGATCGAATCTGGCACCTTCTCATTCCCTCTCTTTTGGGCGCCACGGGGGGCATCGCGGTCCTCTCCCGGTATGTGCGCAGCCAGATGCTTGAAGTGGAAGGCCAAGACTATGTTCGAACCGCCCGGGCCAAAGGGCTCCCGCCGGATCAGGTCCACTACAAACATGCCCTCCGGAATGCGCTGCTGCCCTTTGTTACCATGTTTGGATTGATTCTGCCGGGCCTCATCGGCGGGTCTGTGATTATCGAGAGCATTTTCTCCTGGCCGGGTATGGGGAGGATGGCTTATGAAGCCATTCTGGCCAGGGATTACCCCATTATTCTGACCGTTAATTTCGTCTCCGCAGTGCTGGTTCTGGCAGGAACCTTTATTTCAGACCTGCTTTATCTGGCTGTAGACCCGAGGATACGGCTTTAAACCATGATGGAAGAACCATTGACCGAAACTCCTGAAATTTTAGATGGCCCCCAGGCGCCGAAGCAATCCAGGTTTGTAGAGCGGTTTCAACTGTTCAACCAGAATCGCCTGGCCCTTGTGGGGCTTGTGATCTTCCTGGCGTTCTTCATCACCGCGGTAGCGGGGGTTGTTTTGACTTCCGGCCATGACCCCGTGTTTAATCCCGCCCAGGTTCGGCTTCAGGAAAAACTGCTGCCGCCCTTCAGCCGGCCCAACCTTGAAACCCTCAAGGCCCATGAGGCGCCCACCCTCGGCATATACCTGCTGGGAACCGACGATCTGGGCCGGGATGTGTTTGCAAGGATGCTTCAGGGCGCCTGGGTTTCCCTGACGGTAGGGTTTGTGGCGGTGGGCATTGCCGTCATCGTGGGTATCTTTATGGGTGGGTTGGCAGGGTATTACGGCCAGGGGGGGATCTGTTACGATCAGATCCTGAGTGTCCTGCTGTTCTTATCAGGCGTCATTTTTTTTCTTCTGGGGTGGGTCAAGCTCGGCTGCGGCCTCTTTGGGGTGGGAATTTTCAGCTTCATATTGTCTTTGACGGCAAGAGGCGCAAAGTCTAACCATTTCATGCCGGGCTGGCTTCGAAAAACCGCCTTTTCCTTTGATACCCTCATCATGCGCATGGTGGACATCATGCTTTGTTTTCCGAGCTTTTTTCTGATCCTGACGGTGGTGGCACTGCTGCCTGCCAGTATCTACAATATCATGATTGTCATTGGATTGACCAGTTGGATGGGAACCACCCGGTTTGTGCGGGCCGAGTTTCTCTCTCTGAGGGAACAGGATTTTGTCAGCGCCGCCAAAGCCCTGGGGGTGGGCAATTTTCGAATCATCTTCAGGCACATGATGCCCAACGCCATTGCCCCGGTTCTGGTCTCCTCCACCATCGGCATTGCCACGGCGATTTTGACCGAGGCGGGCCTCAGTTTCTTAGGTTTCGGTGTTCCTCCGCCGTATGCCACATGGGGAAATATCCTCTCCGACGGCAAACGCTTTATTTTTGATGCCCCCTGGTTGACCTTCATTCCGGGAGTCGCGATTTTGATTGTGGTTCTCTGTTTCAACCTTTTTGGAGAAGGCCTGAAAGATGCTTTGAACCCGAAATTGAGACAGGAATAGAGCCCATTTTGAATTTTGGAATCTGAATTGATGCGTACTGAAAGTCCACTTCTTTCAACACAAGACCTGAAGGTCTATTTCTATGGCCGGGATAAGATCTCACGGGCCGTTGACGGGGTAAGTTACAACATTCATGCCGGGGAGACGGTCTGCCTGGTGGGAGAATCGGGGTGTGGAAAAACGGTATCGGCCTTGTCCGCATTGGGGCTGATTCCCAGCCCGCCCGGGAAAATTGTGGGCGGCCGCATTATTTTCAAAGGCAAGGATATTCTGGCGTTGGATGATGCCGCCATGCAGAAGATCAGAGGCAAGCAGATATCAATGATTTTTCAAGAGCCGCTGACCTCCCTGAACCCTGTTTTTACCATCGGAGACCAGATCGGCGAAGCCATCAGTACGCACGAAATGATTGGACCGGATGCGCTGGATAACAGGTGCGTTCAGCTCTTAAAAGACATGGGAATGCCGTCACCGGAACAGCGGCTGAAGGATTATCCCCACCAGTTGAGCGGTGGACAGCGGCAACGGGTCATGATTGCCATGGCGTTGGCCTGCAACCCGGATCTGATTATTGCCGACGAACCCACCACCGCGCTGGATGTTACGGTACAGGCGCAGATCCTGAACCTGCTCAAGTCCGTTCAGGAAAGGGCTTCCATGTCCATCCTGTATATCACCCACGATTTGGGTGTCGTATCCGGGATCGCAGACCGCGTGTACGTCATGTATGCGGGGCTCATTGTGGAAGAAGGGAATACGCGGCAGGTTTTCGGAAATGCCGTTCATCCCTACACCCGTGGGCTCCTGGCCTCACTTCCCGACCGGGAAAAGCGGGGGCAGCGACTTCATAATATTCCCGGTACGGTACCCAATCCCGCCTACAAACCGGAGGGGTGCCCTTTTCATCCCAGGTGTTCCCATGTGGTGAAGGAGTGCAAATCCGTGCTACCCGACATGATAGACCTGGACGAGGGTCACCGTACCCGCTGCCCGGTTATGGTTTAGATGAGGCCTACTCAGAAACAGCGCCTCGTTCATGGTTTACAGTTGCCGGTTTACGGTTGAAAAAGCCGTGAACCGTAAACCGGCAACATTTTGAGATAGAGATAATGGTTGAAACAGGCAAGAAAAATTCTTTTACCCTGAAGGTGGAAGGCCTCAAAAAATACTTCCCTGTTCACAGGGGGTTTTTTCAACGGGTTGCTGCCCAGGTCAAGGCCGTTGACGGGGTTGACTTTGAAATTGAGGCGGGAAAAAGCCTGGGGCTTGTGGGTGAAAGTGGGTGTGGTAAATCGACGGTAGGCCGTCTGATACTCAAACTGCTGGAACCGGACGCCGGAAAAATCATCTATAAGGGTCTTGATATCAGCCATCTTTCGGCAAAGGAGATGCGGCCTTTGAGGAAAGAGATCCAGATTGTTTTCCAGGACCCTTATGGTTCTCTCAATCCCCGAATGACCATCGGTCAGAGCATTGACGAGGGGCTACGGTGTATCGGTCTTTCAAGAGGCATGCGAAAACCCCGTCGCGATGAACTGCTGGAAATGGTGGGCATCTGGCCCGGCAGTGCGGACCGGTTCCCCCATGAATTCAGCGGGGGTCAACGCCAGCGGGTGGGGGTGGCCCGGTCTTTGAGTGTTAACCCCTCCCTTGTTATCTGCGATGAACCGATTTCGGCCCTGGATGTGTCTATACAGGCCCAGATCATCAATCTTCTTAAAGACCTGCAGGATCAGTTGGGACTCAGTTATCTGTTTATTTCCCACGATCTCAATGTGGTGGGTTACCTCAGTGACCGAGTGGCCGTCATGTACCTGGGGCACATCATGGAGTACGCAGGGACTGAGGATCTTTTTGAAAAGCCTCTTCACCCGTATACCCTGGCGCTGCTTTCGGCTGTTCCGAAAATTGATATAGATGGCCCTTCTGCAGCGGTTCCCCCGCTTAGCGGGGATGTGCCAAGCCCTTTGGACCCGCCTCCGGGCTGTAAATTTCAGGGAAGATGTCCCGAGGTAGAAGAAAGGTGCAGAAATGAGGACATCGGATTTAACCGTTTTGACGGTGACCACTGGGTGAGATGCTGGAAGGTGAATCCATAACCCCCCTTTATCGCTGGCGTATTTTGACCGTTGGACTTAGGATTTTTTTGGCTTGACTTTTAAGAAAAACCTGATAACATCCGCCTTTCTGCTGGGGGATCGTATAGGGGCAATACGGTGGGTTCTGGTCCCATTGACCGAGGTTCGAATCCTCGTCCCCCAGCCATTCTAAAAAGGTCCCATCGTCTAGCGGTTCAGGATACCGGCCTCTCACGCCGGCGACACGGGTTCGATTCCCGTTGGGACTACCAAAAATTTCAATGAGTTAGATCATTTTTAGCCCACAATAACATGCTCAGGAAGTACATAGGAAGTAGGTGGCATTCCTGAAAGCATGATTTTCATAACAAAAGGCAGAAAGGCGGTTCTGGTACAATCGTCTTTCTGCTTTTTTTTGTGGGCTATTTTAATCATCTGAGCTTCCCTTCCGCTTTCCTCTTCAGAAGCCCATTCAAGTTGGACATCGCCGCTTCACCCATCTCTTGATCAAGGTGGCTGTACCGGAGAAACATGGCGTTGGTCTTGTGCCCTGTCAATTTCATAATGACAGGCTGATCCACACCCGCTTTCAACATGTTGGTGTTGAACGTATGCCGCAAATCGTGGAACCGATAAGGGCTGATGCCAGCCCTTGCACATACCTTTCTAAATACACGGCTGTTGTTCACTTTTGAAATTGAATCACCTTCAGACATGACGAAAACGAGCTTCTGACCTGCCTTCCTATTCCGTTCAGCGTCAATAAACACATCCCGTAATTTTGGAAGGGAATTGAAATAAATCCGCCTCGGTTCTTCGGTCTTCGTATCGTCTGGCGTCAGGTCTATAAATCCACCAAACAAATCAACTCTGTTCCACTCCAGATTCAGAATCTCACCTCGCCTCATCCCTGTCAAATACGCTGTAAGAGCCACAGGTTTCAGGTAACCTGGAAGGAGCTTATGAATCTTCCAGAAATCTTCGTCAGGGATGTATCGGCCCTTCGGTTCCTCTTTGAAAACACCCCTTCTGGCGAACGGATTGGAATGCACCTTACCCGCATCCATGGCGAGGTAAAAGATCCTTCGGCCCAAAGAAACCATTTTGTTGATGGTGGTTCCTGAGTAGGGTCTTTTTGTTTGCACACAGATAGTTTCCTTCATCTTCACCCGGAAATTATCGGCATTCAGCGGGCTGATTTGGGTGGCTTTATAATTCCCGAATTCAGCTTTGAGGTGAATTGCTCTGGCCGCATCATCAGATGCCGAGGCTTTTGCCTTCATTACTTCCTGACTGAGACCCCAGTCTATAAGATCGTTGAAGCTCATTTCATTGTCAATCTGGATGCCCAGCTTATCAAGATCCTGGAATGCATCGACCTTTGAACGAAACATCTTCTCGGCCTTCTTTTTACTGAAGGAGGCCTTTTCTGTCCGGTATTTGATCTTTCCACTTTCGGGGTCTCTTGCGTAAGGATGCTGGATAAACCATGGACCTTCCCTCTTAGGTTTACCATTTTTCCCGAGAATGGGCTTACCATCCTTGTCTTTCTTCACGTACCGTTGAAAAATTCCCATTTTTTTACTCCTTTTATATTAGGAGCAAGAGCAAGAAAATCTTTTACCACCTCCTTTCAGAGGTCAAGATACTTCTGGATTGCTCTCACTGTCAACAATCTATTCTCGCCAATTTATCCAGATATTTATCAACATCCTTTATGTCCCACAAAGTCTTTGAAAAAATCTTTTTTGCTGGAATCGGAAATTCGCCAGCGTAAAACTTGTTCTTTATAGTTTGAGGGCGCAAACCGATGTAATGACCCAATTCTTCAAAATTGAGCATCCTTTTCGGTATAGTCGCCTGTCGGCTTTTTTCTTTCGCCTTTTTCATACCGGTTTGAACTTCAAACCTTCACTGGGAGCTGTCAAAGCTCCGCCTCGTGGGTTACAGAACCCGGTGCCATTAATGTCATGTTCGACTCCTTTTGATTGACCCGGCAGGTTGTTTTCTAACTTTTGCCAGGGCTTGTTTTGGTTCTTCCTATTGTTAAACAACCTAAAACTTGTTAAGATTGCGCACTCAGAAATTCGATGTTTGCCAATCCCCTCTTTCGGGATGCGCTACCTAACCTTTTCTCAAATTATACTTGTATAATCAATGGGATATGTATGGACACGAAAAACAGTACAAAAGTGGACAAAGGTGGACAAAAGAAAAAGCTAACCGGATTTCATTCCGGGAAGCGGCTCAGTCTCGCACGGGATCTGCGGTTTTTGACAAATGATGAATTAGCTACGGAATTCAGACGCCAAACTAACACAGTTCAAAAATGGATAGATAAACGCCGTATTCCAAAAGGACTAATTCCTGCGGTGGCAAATTTCTTTGGGGTCGACGAATGGATGTTCTCTGACGATTATTCGATCACAGAAGAGGAATTTAAAAAGCGGTTCCCTTCAAAGACTCCTGAAGCACCGCCGCCTTCTCGTAAATCCCGGCTGACTCTTTTTCCTATTCACATTTTCCTACATAGTCTTTCTCAGAGCATTCCTGAACCGACGTCCATTAAAGATGACATGTTGGAGGAGAAACAAGAGAGCGCCCAAGACGTATCCTTGCCAGATGAAAACGTGCCATGGGATTGGGAGCAGGTTATTTCCAGTTCAAGTAGTGAAGCTGAGTATCATTTCCATAAAGGTTCCGAATGCAATAAGGATCGCGAATACGATCTGGCGATTTTCAATTTGGACAAGGCAATTTGGATGAATACACTTAACACCGACGCCTTGTGCCAGGCATACTACGAACGTGGGTATAGCTGGTACAAAAAAGATGACCTCAAGAATGCCTTTCAGGACTATCTGAAATCCTTACAGACTGAACTGGATAATCCGTTTCAAGACTTGAGTTTTAAATGGTACAGCAGAAATAGTGGGCCAGAGAGCATGAAAGAGTTTACCGAATTGGCAGAGGTCTTTCCAGACAAGGCGGTGGTTTACTATTTGCGGGGGCTTGAAGCGCTTGATCTAGGAGACTATGATTCAGCGGTGGCTGACTTCGACCGAGCTATTGACCTGGAACCAGGATCCGGCAACATAGAGGATTTCCACGCAGTAAGAGGATACGTTCTATACCAGAAAGGACTCTATTCAAAGACCCTTAATGACTTTACCCATTTGATCGAAAAAGGGATTGTTATCAGACCAGAGATCCTCTATTTTCGAGCTTTAGCATATGAAAAAGAAGGTGAAATCCGTGATGCGATCCAGGATATGGAAAAGTGTCTTCGCGCTGATCCAAATAGGGAAGTCTATTGGGAAAAGTTAAATGCCCTCAAGGAACTAAAAAAGCACAAGGGACCGATAACGGTTTCGGTACCCATCCAAAAAGAGTCAGAGAATCAAACCATTTAAGCAAGAACGCCTGTTGTAGCGCAGGTAATTTCCGGTAAATAAATACAGTTTATGGCGGGAAAGGAATCCGCATCTCTCATCTGAAAAGAACCTTTCAAAAGAACTTGTCCCACTCTGTCCCACCCTAAAAAGACCAAAAAGAAAAAAATATTTTATCCCACAGATGATTTTTTTGGAGGATGGTGGGGGATGAGGTCATGGAGGATTGAGGTTTTGCCATTCAAAAAAAGAGCAATCCAGATCACGGGCGGGCGTTTTAGCCATCAATTTAAAGTAGGAAAATTAGGAATCCGAAAATGTACTGAGTTGTATAGGAAAAATTTATCATTTCGTTCATAGAGATATCAATACTACTCCATCAGTCCACCCCCCTAAAGTTTATCCATCATAAAGATTCTCCAATGGTTTTTGTTCCAAAAAAAACTTGAAATACTGCCATAAGAAGAATATCATCATTTTAACATTAATCTTACTAATAAAAACCGAAGAAATCTCAGCAAAATCTCAATCATGATCGAATAGAGATTTTTGGTCGAGGGATAAATGTGGGGGGCGAAACTGACAATCGGGATATTCTCAATATATCTCAGGTTTACCCAATCCCCGGACTTGAATATATTAACAGGTTTTTGACCCCCCTAATATACAGGGTTTTTGTCAAGATAGTCCCAGGCAAAAGATGAAGGATATATCTGACAGCTTTGCGAAATCTGGTCGAATGTGGTACGCAAGGATCATGCACGAATCCAAAACTCGTCAGTAATCTCTTATGAAATATCTTCGCAGGTAATGAACATGTCTACAAAACCGACATATAAACGAGAAGGGGTCAAGAAGGGGTCAAATCTTTGATTGACCTTTCTTCATAACGAGTCCTATATTTTCCCATAAATCTTTTCGAATTTATGGTAAAAGGCATCCTGCCCGAGCCTGGCGCGGTTCATGACATGATACCACGCATCCGTGTATTCTATCCTGAGTGGTCTGGACATGATTTGCGCTTCTATTCAGATCGTTGAAGGTAGGTCAATCAAAGATTTGACCCCTTATCTTATATTGACATCCTCTACTTCACCCCAGCCTTCACGGCCATCGTGGCCATGAACGACTGGAGCTTCAACCTGATGCCCGAACTCAACTACAACCCCATCACCAACCTGGAGATGCGGCTCAGAGGGATTATCCCCGTGGGCGGAAACCAGACCGAATACGGCGAAAAACAGAGCGACTGGCGCGTGGAATTCCGGTTGCGGTATTTCTTCTGATCACATAGAATTTAATAATGAACTGCCACAGCGTAAGAAAAAGGCTTTCGGCCTATCAGGACAAAGAACTGTGCCCAGATGAGCAGGAGCAGATCGAGTCTCGCCTTCAAGGCTGTCCGGAATGCAGCGCACTGTATGCGTAGTTTCAGCATACGTGGAAGGTCCTCGGTGAATTGCCGGATATCCATCCCACACCGGGATTCTATCTGGAGTTTCGTCATCGGCACAACAGGACCCTGGTGAATGTATTGGGCATAGCGGTCGGGATCGCCCTCTTTGTCTCCATCAATGCCACATCTACGGCATATAAAAAAGCGGTGAGCCGGCCTTTTAAGAATCTGGGCGCCGACCTTGTTGTTCAACGGGCGGAAAAGCGCAACATGAAAGGGGGCCGGCCACTTCCATGGCCCTTGCCCTTATTGTAGGTTGTATGACCGGATATCTCCTGGGAAGGAGAACGGCCAGGATGAAACCTGCTGATATCTTGCGGCAACTGTAACATCATGCGCTTTGCATGTGGGCCGATTCCCTCGGAATCGTTTGGAAACGTTGCTGTTGTCGGGCCCTTTCTCCCAACTGTGCAAAGTGTCAATACTTTGTTACCCATATCGTCCAAACACACACTTCGACCGGAAGCACTCCTTTTGTGCAACCCATGGATTTACTCCCCGTCCCTTATTCTATAATTTCTGCCGGCAAGATATTTCCCCAGGAGCATGGAACTGAATATAACCAAAGGGATAGAAAACAAAAGCCGTATTATGGAAAACTTGATACCCATGAAAGAGGCTTCAAAGATGATCATGGGAACGCGGCAGATGGCGGACGCGGCGATGAAAGTGAAAATCACCCCGATATCCGCTCCTTTGCTGTAAAGGGTGTAAGCCACTGGAAATGCCACATAGAGCCCCCCAACGGTTGTGCCGGCCAACAAGATTCCGCCCACATGGCCTCTCAGACCCGATTTGGTGCCAAAATACTTTTCCACGGTTTCCTTCTTGACCCAGACTTCAAAGAGTCCAATCAGTATAAACGCAATCGGCAGGAGCTTTAACATGCCGAGGGAAAAATATCCGAGATTAAGGCCTATTGTCTTCCCCGGCTCGAAGCCTGTTAAAAAGGAATATCCGACAAAAAGCGCATAGGCGACAACCCCGGCTCCTCTGGCGTATTTGGTAACGGTTTTCAACCCCATGAAAAAATTTCTCCATAAAAAATGCCCGTCATAACCGCGACGATGACGGCGATGAGCAGGCTCGCGACATTTCTTATAATAGCCACCCTTACTCCAAAATACTTTTTTTCTATGGGAAATGTCACAAAACCCACCATCATCAAAGTGGTTGTAAATGCCGAAAGGACCGTGTACGTGACTCCTTTACTGAGTAAAATGCCGCAAAGGGGAAAAGCGATAAAGCCGGGCATAAGCGTTATGGAGCCGATGGAAGATGCCAGGATGACGCCTTCAAACATGTTGCTCCCGCCCAGAAGATGTAAAATGACGCTATTGGGCAGGAGGGCAAGGACAATAGATACAAGGATGAGCATGCTCGCAAATGCCGGCAGGATCTTGATGAACTTCCTGAAGGCCACTTTGATCGCCCGGTAAGTCTTGCTGCGATCCGCAAGAAAAGAGACGATGACAGCGATCAATACGAAAACATAGAGGTAATACATCGCTAAGAATCCTCATTCCGGACAAAGTCGCCGGAGTCTAAACCGAAATGCTCATTCCGCCATTCGCGGCACTACGGCGAAGGCCTGTGAAAAACGCCGGCTAAATGCGAGCCGGGGTTACAGCATCTTCGTTCATCCACTTCATCACTTCTTCTTGATCTCACACGGATGTTCCTCTGTGTCCCCATGGCACATCTTGATCTGTTCAGGCGTACATTTCTCCGGCTCTTTCTTAAGCTTTTCCGGCTGCTGACAGCAATCCTTACACATATCTTCTCCCCTCCTTTCGTTAATAACAGCTGCCGCCATCGGCAGGTTTTTCGGGCAGATGCCCTCGAAAATCCGGCCCTGGTCAGACATTTCACTGAGACCGCCTGCAATCTTCTTCAAGATCTTTCTTTGCACCGAATAATGGGTCCAGTAGCTGCGCTTTTCTCCCCTGACCAACCCCGCCCTTCTCAGTATCTGCAAGTGTTGGGACACGGCGGCCTTGGTAATGCCGACGCGGCTCGCCAGGGCGCCCACACACAGATCATGGGTTAAAAGCAGTTTCATGATGCGAAAGCGGTTCTCATCCGCCATGGCCCTTAGAAGCAGAACAAGTTCTTCCATCTATATTATCCATTTAAGTAATCTCTTATCTAAACACTACTTTGCTTAAATATATTCGTCAACAGGAAAATGGCTTGACTGTTTTTTCAGGAAGTCTCTTTGGATATAGCCTGGATTTCTCAGGCCGCAAATAAGGCCGTTCGTTCCAATCTGCATTGAGATCAGATCGGTTGAGCGTGTAGGGCAGAAAGGGATCTAAATGTTTTCTGTCTCGCCCATGGCGTCCTTGATGGTCAGGGCAAAAAGAAATCTTCGCGGAAAACTGGTTTCTCAGGAAAAAAATCGCAGGTTTTTCCACGTTGAGTTGTTTAAATGGATAGAGAGTGAGCAAAATGCGGACTCGGGCGATGTTAGTCAATCGTTTTTCAATCAACAATCAACAGTCAACAATCATAAATCCTATGATGAACTGCCGCAACGTAAAAAAAAGGCTTTCGGCCTATCAGGACAGAGAACTGAGCTCAGATGAGCAGGATCGGATCAAGCCTCACCTTAAAGGCTGTCCGGAATGCAGCGGACTGTATGCGGAACTTCAGCATACGTGGGAGGCTCTCGGTGAGGCGCCGGAAATCCATCCCTCACCGACATTTTATCTGGAGCTCAGGAAAAAAATAGCGGGATTGAATGATCGCCGTTTTATTCCGAGGCTGCGGCAGGTCTTTCAATTTCTTCCCGCCCCTTTGGCGACGGCCACCCTTGTGTTGGCAGGTTTGGTCATCGGCACTTACGCCGGGAACTTTTTCTTTCAAGAAAGCTTAATCTCCCTTAAGGGCCATCAGCCCAGGTTTTCTCAGTTGGATATAAGTCTGGCTGGCATCAGGACATTTGATTCCATTCCACCGGGCACCCTGGCTCATGGATATGTAAGAATGGCAAGTTACAAAGGGAGTACACGATGATGAGAACGAAATGGTGGACACTGATTCTGATTTTCTCGCTGGCAATCAACGCGGCAGTCCTTGGGGTCTGCGGATATCGCTATTACCGCTACACCTGTGGTGCACCATCCGCATATTGCCCTCTATCTCCGGGGGACCAGCATTTTTATCAAGGTTTAGGTCTTTCAGATGCTCAGCTCGAAAGGATGGCGCCCCTTGCTCGTACGTTCCATGCAAAGCTGGACAAACTGAGCCGGGAAACGGAAAGGAAAAGAGAGCTGCTCGTGGATCTATTGAGCCTGAAAGAGGTGGATTCCGGAAGGATAGAGAGCCTGCGGAAAGACATGGCCGGCATCCAGGACCAGATTCAAAAAGAGGTTATCACCCACCTCTTAGATGTGCGCGAAATACTGAACCCCGAACAAAAAGAGGTTTTTTTCACACTCCTGCGCAGGAGTATGAAACAGGAAAACAACTGGTTTTCGAAACAGGGAGGTTAATTGTGCGGTTACGTTACCTGATCAAAGAACTCTATTACCGAAGGCGAAGAACCCTAACGGCAGTCCTCGGGCTTTCGGTGGGGATTGCCCTCCTCATCATCATTAATGCCCTCTCCATGGCCTACCACGAGGCTGCCCGCATGCCCCTTAAGGAAATTGGTGCCGACATAACGGTGCAGCGTGCCGGCGATGTCCCCGAGGAACTCGCAGGCCCGGTCTTTGCGTGCTCAGCCATCACCATCCGAAAACAGGAGATCGAAAAAATCCGGAAAATCAAGGGAATTGAGGGATTCGGCCAGGCCCTCCTGATCTGGGTTTTCGACCCCGACCGTTTTACGATTGTCCTGGGCATTGATACGGAAAATCCCATAGGTCCGGGTATTCTCCGGAATAATGTGACCGGGGGGAAATTCCTGGAAAATGAGAGGGAAGAAGCCCTTGTGGACGTATCTTATGCCCGCCAATTCGGAATCAAAGTGGGGGATTCCATAACGATTGACCGAAAGGCGTACCCTGTGGTGGGGCTTGTGGACGCATCTCGTGCCGCGAAAATCGCAGTGGCCAATGTTTATCTTCCCTTAGAAGTTGCACAAAAAATAGCGACTTCCGCCAAACAGGTCCAAAAGGTCTCTCCATTCTACAAGGGAGACGCAAATCTCTTATTTATTCGAGCAGACCAGAGAGATACCCGCCATATAGTCGCCGCCTTGAAAAGCATCTTAGGTAAGGGCGTCAATGTGGCCACCCCCGACTCCTTTTTGAAGCTCCTTGGGGACCTTTTTGCCTTATCAGACAAATTCTCATTGGCCACGTCCCTGATTGCGATTCTGGTCGCCATCCTGATCGTCTTTAAGACCATGGCGGGAAACATTTCTGAACGGGCCAAGGAGATAGGAACCCTCAAGGCGGTGGGGTGGACCAATCGCAATGTGGTATTTCAGCTCACGGGAGAGTCCGTCCTGCAATGTCTTGCGGGGGGAATTTTGGGCCTCTTAATAGCGCTTCTGGCCACATTCGCATTAGGGTTCATGCAAGTGAATATCCCCATTCCGTGGGAGATGAGTCCCACCCCTCATTTCCTCCCGGGCGGCGGAGACCCTGTTTTCAAAACACTGCGGCTTCCCGTAAAGATCCCCTGGGCATTGGGGTCTTTCAGCATCATTCTTTCCATGCTCATAGGTGGCATTACGGGTGGAATTTTGAGTAGGCGTATTTCACGAATCAAACCATCGGAGGTGCTCAGATATGAGTAAAGAGGCTATTCTTAAAGCAACGGATCTTGGAAAGGAATATGGCGAACTTTGTGTGCTCAAAGATGTCTCCATGACCATGGAAAGGGGAGAATTCATTGCCATTGTGGGGAAGTCAGGCAGTGGCAAAACCACCCTCCTTTCTCTTGTTTCAGGGCTTGAACGTCCCACAAACGGACGCGTTGTCCTCAATAACAAGGACATTACCGCTACATCGGAGAATGATCTGGCCCTCTTTCGCCGTGAAAACGTGGGGTTTATTTTCCAGTCATTCAATCTGATCCCGACCCTCTCTGCATGGGAGAATGTGGCTCTTCCTCTTTTCCCTGAAAAGATGCCGGCGCAGGATCGCCGAGACCGGGCCCTGGATCTGCTTCAGCAGATGGAGTTGGATCACCGGGTGGATCATCTTCCCTCTACCCTGTCAGGAGGGGAAAAGCAGCGGGTTGCCATTGCAAGGGCGCTGGTAAACAACCCGAAAATCGTCTTTGCCGATGAACCCACCGGCAATCTGGATTCAGAGACAGGGGAATCCATTATGAACATTTTAAAGGATCTTCATGCGGAAAATGGGATGTCCCTCTTGATGGTCACCCATGATCTCGATCTGGCTAAGGCAGCGGATCGAATAGTCCGCATGCAGGATGGGGAGGTTGTTTTATGAAAAAATTGACTCTTTTGTCTTTCATGGCTTTGTTTCTTTTCGGTACCCCTTTTGGTGTTTTTTCTGAGGAACCTGTACGAATTGAGGTCCTCTATCTGAATCATGGCCCTCTCAAGCCGACTCTGAGAGAGCTGGACAAACTCTTTACCGGATATGGCGACAGGATAGCCGTCTATAGGTATGATTTTGAAACTGAGGCGGGAGAACAGTTCAAGACCGAAAAGGGGATAAAGAGGCATGTTCCTTTGGTCTTATGGATTGACGGCCAGTCCACTTTAAAGGTGAACGGCACGCCGGTCCAGTTCAGAGGGTTTCCAACAGGGTCAGGACCGGCCTTTTTTCAGGGGAAGTGGAACATGGATGTCCTGAAAGAGGCCCTTGATCAAATAACCCATAAAAATTGAGGTTTAATTTGTATTACCCATATATTATTAAAGAGCTTCGCCATCGTCACAACAGGACCCTGGTGAATATATTGGGCATAGCGGTTGGAATCGCCCTTTTCGTCTCCATCAACGCCACGTCTACAGCATATAAAAAGGCGGTGAGCCGGCCTTTCAAGAATCTGGGGGCCGACCTTGTTGTTCAACGGGCGGAAGAGCGCAACATGAAAGGGGCCCGGTCGCCCGCATCCATGAGAGGGATACGCCTCCCCTTTTCAAACCAGCTCCTTTCCCCCCGGGACTTGAAGGCAATAACTCGGATTGAAGGAATTGACATAGGGTCCTCAGCGCTTTTATTGTGGGAGTTTGAGAAGCGAGGTTTCCGAACCATAATGGGTGTGGACCTTGAACATCCGGGCTTGGGGCCGGTCAAGGTAAAAGAGTGGCTTAAAGAGGGTCGTTTTCCTGAAAAACAGGGGGAAGCGGTGCTGGAAAAACACTATGCAAAATTCCGGGCAATCCACTTGGGAGACACGTTTAAAATCAGCGGAAGTCCCTTCGTGGTGGTAGGAATTCTGGAAATCAAAGAAGGCGCTCAAGTCGCAGCAGCCAACATCTACCTGCCCCTTGCAGATGCTCAGGCCCTGATCAAAGAAGGGCCGGATGCAGTGAACATCCTCTACCTTCGATTACAGAATCCGTCCATGTTGAATCAAGTCAAGAAACAGATCTCCAAAGAGGTAAGAGGTGTATCTGTCAGCAGTTCTGATTCATTTCTTGAATTGATGGGGGGTGTCTCGATGATCTCCGGGCGCTTTTCCATGATTGCCTCTGTGGTCGCCTTGTTGGGGGCCGTGCTCCTGATCATGAAAACCATGCTTTCCAATCTTGTGGAACGCTCAAGGGAGATTGGCATTCTGAAAGCGGTGGGCTGGACTCACGGGGAGATACAAAAACAACTCATGGGTGAAGCTTTTCTGCAAGCCCTTATCGGGGGGATATTGGGCATTCTCATGGGCTATGTGATCTCTTATGGCATGGGATTTCTCTCCATTTCCATCCCGGTTCCCTGGGAGCTAAACCCCGTGCCTGCCATGGCAAAGGCAGAAGCGGTCACACAAGCCGTCAGGCTTCCGGTGAGTGTCTCCATCGGGCTGGCCGCCACTTCCATGGCCCTGTCCCTTATTGTGGGTTGTGTGACCGGATATCTCCTGGGAAGACGAACCAGCAAAATGAAGCCCGCCGATATCCTGCGGCAACTGTAAGGATACTCAATAATGAAAGGAGAATTTATTGTGATCCAAAAAAAACTCTTAATAACTCTAATCCTGTGCCTGTTGCTCTCTTCTGCGTCATTTCTGCAGGCAGCGGAGCCTTTCAATCTTCGCCACTATGGCAACTTCAAAAAAATGGAGCACATGAAAAAGGTGGATGGGGTCGTGGACCTGGACACGGCTTTAGCTGGCCCTCATGTTTATGCAGTGGGCGCCATAAAGGGAGGTAAAGGAGAGATTACGGTCATTGATAGTGAAATATGGCTCGCCTATGGCAAGGATGGTCTTGGTAGAACCCAACGCAGAATACCCGAGGGAGAGCAGGCGGCACTGCTCGTTACTGCAGAAGCGAGGAACTGGAAGAAATTTGTCGTACCGAAAAAAATGTCTGAATCGGGATTATATGACTTCATCCTCGATCAAGCTGAGAGATACGGGTTGAATACCAAGAAACCGTTCCCTTTTCTTATTGAAAGACCCCTGCAGGACGTGAGGTGGCATGTGATTAATGGTCCCAACCCGGAATTCTCGGGGCATTTCAAAGGTCACGGGGGAAAGCCGTCTTTCATTCAACTCAAGGAGCATATAGAGCAGACCTCGGGAGTCATCATCGGGTTCTACTCTGCCAATGTTCAGGGGGTGTTCACACATCCCGGAGAGTCATGGCACCTTCACATCCTGATTAGGGATAAAGAAAAGGCCGGCCACGTGGATGAAGTTGTGGTAGGAAAAGGAGCAGTTCTAAAATTACCGGAAATCTGAAAAACCCTTCAACACGCTCTTACCAATCTCCCCTTTCGGGCTTATTCAACATGGTAAATGGGGTCACACCTATTTTTCTTCATTGAATACATCCCAGCGGTTGTTTTCCCGCTGGATGGCATGGTGGCAAATATTGTAATAAGACGGACGCTCTTCGGCATGGAGGAAACATAGCAATTAAATAGGTCTGACCCCTTTTTCTATGCAATATCGTGACCAGCAGGTGGCCAAAAAAACATCTAACCCGCTTTCACGTCCCATCTGGGATGTGATTAAGCAGGGTGTTCAGGTAGAGCTCATGAGTACAAAGGAGGTACTCACTAAGCTTGCCTTTTTCGGAATGCGACCCTTACGAAGGATCGCAAAAATCAACCAGGAGGTGTGACGGGAAAAATGAACGCCCGCATGTCGACGAAATTGTCGACGGCAACCTGTATTGTCGAAATTCCGAACGAACGACAGTCTATAACCGTTTGATTTAAAATAGATTTTAATTTGGCATGCTTCTTGCTTTATAATTCCTCAATGTGGGTTTCGGAAAAGCCGAAATCTAAAAACCAAAATTTTTGGAACAAGGAGCAACAACAGATGAAAAAGATATTAACGGGTACAATGGCGGCACTTCTGGTATTGTTTGTGGGAATGGGACTCGGTTTTGCGGGGAATGGCCAAGGTGCGGGGGATGGAACCGGACCCATTCATGATATCCTGAGCGGCACAGAGTTTACTTACACCGGAACAGTGGTGGGCATTGTTCCGGGTCAAGGAATGGAAGTGGCCCTGGAGAGTGAAAATGTGACCCTCTACGGCATCGGCCCCATCTGGTACTGGGAAGCCCAGGAGGTGGATCGCCCCATTGCAGGTGAAGTCATTACAGCCACTGGTTACACCGTCGATTTCAATGGGGAATTAAGAAATATCGTCATGACCATGACCGTTGATGACATAACCATACAACTTCGCGACGCTGAAACGGGGGTGCCACTCTGGCGCGGTGGCCGAAACCGTTAGGAAGGGTTTTTGTTTGACATTGGTTTTATGAAAAAGGTCCCGGTACAGGGGCCTTTTTTCTTTGACACAAGCCGTTCGGAACAGCAATATGGAGGAACTTTAATGATTGGGTGCTCGACCAAATCCCTTTTCAGACGATTCGTTTGACGCCCCCATATTTCCCGGAACTTCGCATGCCGTTAAAATATCGACCGGTACATGGGCCAACAGCTTTTTATATTTTCCAGATTTTTCTGGTTGCTCTTTTCTGGTTTCAAGTCCCGGGACTTCATCAGGTAGAGGCCCTGGACGTTCTGGATATTTCCGTGGAAGGAACAACCGGGTATGATTCCAACCCGGCCCTTGAAGCTGATTCTGAAGGTTCGGGTTTTGCCGTGTACGCTGCCGGCTTGGGAAAACAGTTTCGTTTCACAAGCCCATTCATTCTGGATACATTCTTAAATGCCCGTTATCAGGACTACTGGCAGGTGGAAGACAATTATGATGTGCGCGGCGGCGGCGCCCTCTCATATCCGTTGGCAAATGGGCGTTTTACGCCGGCTCTTTTGCTGGAAGCGGCAGCTTACCGGGATCATCTGGTGACGGCGGCGGAGAGAAATGAGGTGATAGTGGGCCTTAGGGCGGACCTGATTGTCAATAGCCGCATGAACCTGTCTTTGGAGAGTACCTGGAACCGGCAGAATTATCTGAACTGGGCACAACCCTTTTCAGGGCGGGGCCAGGGCCGACCGGTCCAGGGAGAGGGCGGTGGCGCGTCAGGGTCGCCATCCCATGGGCCCGCTAATGTTGGAATCCCCTTAAAAGGGAAGGGGCCGGGGGGGGGATACGGGTGTGGCCGAAAGAGTATCCTCAATGAATACCTGCCTCCCAGGGACAACCGTTTAATGCGTTCGGTTTTGACCATGGACCTCTTTTTCATGCCGTCCCTTTCCGGTTCTTTCTATGGCGGATACACGGATCTTAAGTCGTCCGTGAATCTGGAATCCTATGGGCAGATTGAAACAGGGATTGCGCTTTTTTGGGAACCCTTTGAAGAATGGCAAGTCATGGGAGAAGCCAAGGGGTATCGTGAGGATTACCATGATGTGCCTGACAGCATGCAAAAATGCGTCAGGAGCACAAACACTATTTATACCCTGGGGTTGCAGGTGAGTCGTTTTTGGGGCCCCTTTGAAATTTTCGCCGCCGCGGCCATTACCAACGGCGAGGCGCCCCTGGATTATGAATCTTATTCACAGACGGTGATGCAATGCGGACTTTCATACTCTTTCTAATGGGGTTTCTCATTCACGCGTCCTTTTCCATGGCTTTTGGGGAGGAACCCCTGCTGGTGCGCGTACTGAGCCTGGATCAGGCATCCGGAAAAATATCGGCCCGGATGTTGGAAGGGTCCCGTGAGGGGGTTGAGAATAAAGAGACAACGGAAATTATCGTCAAAATGACCTCCGATACCTTTCCCAAAGGGCTCCGTTCAGGAGACATCATCCGGGTTTGGGGTGGGTTTTCCGGGAATTCTCAGATTTTTTTGGCTTCCGATATGTCATCGGCGGTCACGGGAGGCAAAAAAGATCCCACAGGGGTGCGCCGACGGCTGGGAAAGGGGCGTGGAATGTCTGGAACAAAGGGGAGCGGACGTGGTCATGGCCGAAAATAGACGGGGGCTTCCCCTTTGGTTAACCAACCTTCTTCTTTTCACCCTGCTGACCCTATCCGCCGTGGTCTATTTTTTCTGGCAGATCCATCAGGCCCGGGAGGATTTCCTGACCCATGTGCGCGCCCACGTGCAGCAGGTGGCGCGGGTTATCCAATCCAGCGCGGGGAACGCCATGGCCTCCCAAATGGCGGCCGAAACCCTCCTCGAAATCCTTTTGGGCAATACGGCTCGCTTTGTGAATTACCTAAACGATATTGAACCCTTCACCCCGGAAGAGTTGTCCGCTTTTGCCAGAGAATCGGGACTGGTGGGAATTCTGATTTCAGGCGCTAAAGGGACCGTGGTGGACGGCTTTCCCCGACCCCGATCGATTAGAGCGTCAATCTGCAAAAAGAGACCCAGCTTGGAACATCTCATCGCGGGTGGCATGTATCTGTTTTCATGGCCCAGGCCGGAAGACGCCGGATGCGTGCTGCTGGGGATAGGAGACAAAATGATTGGGGCCCTTTATGAGAATCTGGGGCCGGGTCATGTCATGAAAACAGTATCCGAACTGCCGGGCATCCATTCGGTGCGCATGGAAAGCCCGGATCCGGGGGAAAAGCCATTGCCCGAAAATTCTTCCGTGGCATTCAAGACCCTCGGGAACAAGGATGTGGCCATTGCCCGACTCCCTTTTCAGTCCGGCATTCTTTCCGTAGGTGTAAACACCGGACATCTGGATCAATCCATCCACCGCTTGTGGCGTGATTTTTTTATTTTCGGCGCGGCTTTCGCGCTTTTGGGAATCTGTATCTCGTATATTCTCTATCGAAACCAGTCATCACACCTAGGCCAGGTTAAATCCTATGAAAGACGGATTTCCAAGGAACGGGAAGACGCCTCTCTGGGACGGGCCGCCGCGGCCATTGCCCACGAAATCAGAAACCCCTTGAACGCATTGGGAATGGGGCTTCAGCGACTTCAACTGGAAGGAAAGGAATTGACGCCGGATCACCAACACCTGCTGATGCTCCTGACGGATGCGGTGGCTCGCGCCGACGCCAGCGTCAGTGGGCTGCTCAATTATGCGCGCCCGCCCATGCCCAATCGGGAGCCTGTCCGCCTGGATCGGTTATTCCAAAAGATTCTGGCGCTCTACCGATACCGGTTGACGGAATTGAAGATTTTGGTTGAGCAGGACTTGGATTTCAAAGAAACTATTTCCGGAGATCCCGAACTGTTGGGTCAGGTGATTGAAAACCTGTTGCTAAACGCCATGGAAGCGCAGCCCCATGGGGGATTTATCCATGTAACAGTGGGCATGAACCGTAAAGAGGTCTACTTGAGAATTCGAAATGGCGGTTTAGCTTTGTCCGAAGAGAAAGTGACTCGAATTCTGGAGCCCTATTTCACCACCAAAGCACGCGGAACGGGCCTGGGGTTAGCCATTGTACAACGGATCATCCAGGCCCACAAGGGTCGCATTGAAACGGCGGTTCCGGAACCGGGCGCCTTGGAAATAACCGTTTCTCTACCTGCGGAAGATAACCCGGAACCTTATATAGACTTGAAGAAAGGCGACCAGCCATGAAAATTCTTATCGCCGATGACGACACTCTCCAGCGGGAATTGCTGAAAGGCTTCCTGGAAAATCAGGGGCACCTGATCCTGGCGGCCTCCGACGGACATGAAGCGCTGAAACTTTTTGAAACCGCACCGGTTCAGCTGGTGCTCCTGGATCAACGCATGCCCGGCATGATGGGGGATGAGGTCCTTAAAAAGATGAAAGCCATCAATCCCACGGTTCAGGCCATTATGATCACTGCCTACAGCGAGGTGGAAACGGCAGTCAAGGTCATGAAACTGGGCGCCGGCGATTTTCTGGAAAAGCCCGTGGACCTGTCCCGGTTGCTTGAAAAAATTGAAGAAATCGAGCAGCGGATAGCCGTGGATGAAGATGTGGCCCAGGTGGAAAAGGTGGTTGAAGAAGGGCCGCTTCCCCTGAAAATGATCGCACAGAGCACCGAAATGAAAGATGTGATTTCCTTCATTCGGCGAGTGGCCCCATCCCCATGGCCGGTTCTCATATTCGGCGAAACCGGGACCGGGAAGGAACTGGTGGCCCAGCTCATTCACCTGCTGAGTCCCCGGGGTGATTCAGGCCCTTTTACGGACGTCAACTGCGCGGCCATACCCGAGAATCTCTTTGAAAGTGAACTCTTCGGGCATATGAAAGGCGCTTTTACCGGGGCCGTGAAAAACCGGCGGGGCCGCTTTGAACTGGCCCATGGCGGAAGCCTGCTGCTGGATGAAATCGGGGAGATGCCCCTGCTCCTGCAATCCAAGTTGCTGGGGGCCCTTCAACAGGGCCGGATTACCCGGGTGGGCGGCGAGGAAGATATTCAGGTGGATGTGCGTCTCATCACCGCCACCAACCGAAACCTTAAAGAAATGGTGAAGGACGGTCGTTTTCGTGAGGACCTGTATTACCGCATCAAAGTCTTCGAAATTGAGATCCCGCCACTCAGACATCGCAGGGAAGATATCCCCCCCCTTGCTGATTTTTTTCTACAA
>Ga0208901_1000079_pt1 | contig 66473 bp, 62 predicted proteins | sample AntAceMetag02UKF_FD_184764 | JGI IMG/M metagenome (GOLD analysis project Ga0208901, IMG submission 184764) | Saline lake microbial communities from Ace Lake, Antarctica - Antarctic Ace Lake Metagenome 02UKF (SPAdes) (version 2) | ecosystem: Environmental > Aquatic > Non-marine Saline and...
ATTTTGATAATGAAATTAATATAGATTAATTAAATATCAATATCTTATAAAGAAACTTATTTTATATAAATTAATATAGAAAATATGGAAATCAAAACACCATTTATATGGAAAAACTGAGAGCTTAGAGATTGGGATGATACTACTGATCACAATCTTACACATACTCTACATTACGGATGATGAGTATTTGAATGAATTAGATTTTATGATACAGACAAATGAGCTAAAATATTTAGGCTAAAAGAACATATAGAAAGATTTTTTTATAGTGCATCTGTACTTGGTCTGGATATACCTTATAGTATAGAAGAAATAATGAATGCTTGTATAGAAACAGTAGCAAAATCTGGAGTAAATACATGATATATCAGACCTATAGCATATTATGGTTATGGAAAAATGGGACTTTATCCAGAAGGAGCAAAGATAGAAACCGTGATAAGTGTATGGAAATGGGGGAAATATTTAGCAGATGAAGCTATTGATGTGAAAATATCACATATTAGAAGAATTCACCCTATGACTACAGATATCAAAGCTAAAATTACAGGTAACTACGTAAATAGTGTAATGGTAAGTTTAGAAATACATAAGGAATGATATGATGAAGGGTTATTGTTGGATACTGAGTGATATATAGCGGAAGGACCTGGGGAAAATATCTTCTTTATCAAAGAATGACAATTGTATACCCCTGCATTAGGAAATTTACTTCCTGGTATCACTAGAGATACAATCAAAGGTCTTTATAAAGAAATATTTGGAAAAGAAGTGATAGAAGAAAAAATAACTCCAGATAAATTAAAAGAATTTGATGAAGCATTTTTCGTAGGAACAGCTGCAGAAGTTACTCCTATAGGAAGTATAACTACAGAAGATGGAGAGAAAATAGAATATAGTAGCTGAGAAACCGGAAGTGTAAGTAATAGCTTGAAAACACTATATTTGGATACAGTAAATGGAAAAAATAAAAGTAAATTAGATTGGTTATATTAAAATAGTAAAAATTAACTAAAATAGTATTGTTTTTTTATAGTGTTTTTATATACTATATATCACTTTATAACTTAATATATTAAAAATTATGAAAAAATTATTATTAATCTCAATTATTTTAGTTTCTAGTTTAGGACTTACAGCATGTGGAAGTGCAGCAACAGATCCTGATGTAGATAAAATGGTATCTATTACATGTGAAATGTTCTGAGGAGAAGAAGGTATGGCAGCCAACTTTGATATGACAAAAATGGAAGAGATAAGCGAAATAGGAGAAAGAATAGAAAAAAAATATGAAGGAAAAGAAGAAGCCTTTGGTAAAATGATGGAAGCTTCATATCTAAAACAATGTCCTGATGCTTATAAGAAAATGCAAGAAATGGAAGATATGGCAGATGAAGGTATGTTTGGTGAATAATTCTTTATAATTTTTATATATAAAAATATGAAAAAATTATTATTAATTTCGATTATTTTAGTGTCTAGTCTAGGACTTACAGCATGTGGAAACTCAGAAACAGATTCTGATATAGATAAAATGGTGTCTATATTATGTGATTCATTCTGAGGAGAAGAAGTAAAAATAGAGGCAGAAAAAATAGAGGAATTAAATAATCTTGGAAACAAAACAGAAACTAAGTACAAATGAAAAGAAGATGAATTCGAAAAGATAAGAAATGATTCATTCCAAAGACAATGTCCAGATACTTATCAAAAAATGAAAGAAAAGAAAAATGAGGAGGGAATAAATATATTTGGAGAGAAATAGACAAAGAAAATATATAAAAACCTTCAATTTCCTATGATATAAAAAAAGAGGGATGAGTTTGAACTCCCCTCTTTTTTTGTTATTCAAAAAAATAAATTCTAAGAAATATTTAAAACTTATCTATTTCCAATAAAAAACTCCCTTAAAATCACGAAAGGCTTCCTTTTGTCCTTCACTCAAATCTTCTATTCATTTCAAATACAAGAAATTTCATTGAAATTTAGAAAGACTTTTTGCCTGATTATCACTTAATCATTTAACGCCATTCAGATGTAAATAATTTCATTGAAATTTAGAAATATTTATAGCTTGTTTATCACTCAAATCTAAAACTCCATCTAAATATAGACGATTTCACTGGAATTTAGAAAAACTCAATGCTTGAGTATCACTTATATCATCTACTCCATTCAAATATAGACGATTTCACTGGAATTTAGAAAGATTTTCAGCTTGAATATCAGTCAAACTTATTATTCCATTCAAATGTAAATAATTTACATTAAATTCTGCAAAAAGTGCAGACTGTCTGTCATTTATTTTTTCTATTCCATTCAAAGATATCATAATTTTATTAAATTGAGCTAGACTAGAAACCTGACTATCAGTTAAACTTTTGATTCCATCCAATGATAAATATCTTCCATTAAATTTTGACAAACTAACAGCTTGTTTATCTCATATCTCTAGTATACCATTCAAAGAAATATATCTTCAAGAAAATTTAGCTAAACCTCTAATTTGCTCTTTATTTAATTTTTCAAGCCCATTCAAAGACAAAGTATCTCCATCAAACAATTTCAGAAATTCTTCCACATCTACTAAATCTAATGATTTTAGTGCATTAGAATTATCTTTTCGGGTTATATCATCTTTGTCTGTACTATCTATATCAAATCTTTGACCAGGTGAATATTTAAGATCTCTTTTCAAATCTGCAATAGCAAATTTGGTAGGACCCTCTGGTCATCAGGCTATTCTTTTTTCTATACTTTCTATTTTGTTATGATAATCTACCACCTCTGACTTTGGGATGACAATCCTAGTTTTTGATAACTGAATCAACTCATAGAGAGCATCTTCATTAGAGATATTATCTCTTTTTCCTTTAGACATTTCCTTTTATTATAAAAGAAATAAATAGTTATTTTTAGTAAATACTGTATCTTAACTACTGTTTAGTATAATTAATGTTATTTCTTTGTCAAGATTAGTTTATTTTTACTCCTGAGTAAAATCTTAAAATCTTTACTCTGGAGTAAAGTTTCCTTGAAGTATCTGTATAAATAAATATAAGAGAACTTATATGAAATTTATCAAATAACTCCAAATTTATGTTAATTGAAAAAGTAATTGAGAAAACTGGTATGGAAAAAGGTGTAGTAAGAAACATTATTCAACTTCTGGATGAATGAAACACTGTTCCTTTCATCGCTAGATATAGAAAGGAGCTTACCAAAGGAGCTACAGATGAACAACTTAGAGACTTTCATGATGTATATACCTATACTAAGAATCTAGAAGCTAGAAAAGAAGATGTGATAAGGCTTATAGATGAAAAATGAATGCTTACTCCTGAGTTGAAAAAACAAATAATGGATGCTAAAACATTAGCTAGAGTAGAAGATCTTTATAGACCATTCAAAGAAAAGAAAAATACTAGAGCAACTATAGCAAAAGCAAAATGATTGGAACCATTAGCAGCAGTATTGAAAGATGCTATATTGAGTATGGAAGGTTTTAGAAAAAAAGCAGAAGAATTTATAAAAGACACTGGCGACAAAAAAACTAGTGTTGTCACAATAGAAGAAGCTATATGAGGAGCTCAAGATATAATAGCAGAAGAAGTAGGAGATCATGCAAACTTGAGAGAAACTATAAAAATACACGAACAAAATCATTGATTATTACAAACTAAAGCTACCAAAAAATTTGAAGATAATGGAGTATATAAAATATATAAATCTTATAGTAAGAAAATATCACAAATGCCATCATATGCATATCTAGCTGTATGTAGAGCTGAAAAAGACAAACAAATTTCTCTAAAATTTCAAGTAGATGAAGAAAGAACTATAGATAGAGCTTTTAGAATATTCGTAGCAGAAGAAGGAGGAACTTCTATAGAGTTATTGGAAGATGCAGTGATAGATGGTTTGAAAAGATTGCTTGTACCATCTATAGAAAGAGAGATTAGAAAAGGTAAAAAAGAATGGTCTGATGAGGCAGCTATCAAAGTATTTGGAGAAAATATGAAAAATCTTTTACTTACACCACCTATCAAGGGAATCAATGTATTGGGATTTGATCCAGCGTATAGAACTGGTTGTAAGTTAGCTGTATTGGATTATACTGGTAAATTTCTGTATGATACTGTAATCTACCCTACCCCACCAAGAAATGATTTAGTAGTAGCTGAAAAAGTATTATTGAAACTTATCAAAGATTATAAAATAGAACTTATCATAATAGGAAATGGAACAGGTAGTAGAGAATCAGAAAAATTCGTAGCAAATGTTATCAAAAATAATAAACTAAAAACTCAATATATGGTAACATCTGAAGCTGGTGCATCTGTATATAGTGCTAGTAAATTAGCTCAAGAAGAATACCCAAAACTAGATGTAACAGTAAGAGGAGCTATAAGTATAGCACATAGAGTACAAGATGCATTATCAGAATTCACCAAAATAGACCCAAAAGCTATCTGAGTAGGACAATATCAACATGATGTAGATCAGAAATTATTGAAGCACAAATTGGATGAAAAAGTAGAAGACACTGTAAATAGTGTATGAGTAGATGTAAACACAGCAAGTTATCCTCTATTGCAACATATAGCAGGACTTAGTGAAACTATAGCAAAAAATATAGTAGACTATAGAGATACAAATGGAGTATATACTAAGAAGGCTCAACTAAAAAAAGTAAAATGATTATGACCTAAAGCTTATGAACAAGCTATATGATTTCTTAGAATAAAAGAATGAAAAGAAGCATTAGATGCAACTGGAATACATCCTGAAACACATAAAGCTACATATTCTATATTGGAAAATGAATTTGATATCAAAAAGAAAGAAATAGAACTTCCTTTGGAAGTATCTGTAAGTACAGCAAAAATTCAAGAAATTAGTGATAAGTATGAAATAGGTTATGAAACATTGGAAGATATTTTCAAAGAATTAGCAAGTCCAGGACTAGATCCTAGAGAAGAAATAGATACTCCTCAATTCAAATCGGATGTATTAGAAGTCGAAGATTTGAAAGAAGATATGATATTGGATGGAGTTATAAGAAATGTAACAGATTTTGGTGCTTTTGTAGATATTGGTTTACATAATGATGGATTGGTTCATATTTCACAATTATCTGATACTTTTGTATCTAATCCTTCTGATATAGTTTCAGTATGACAAAATGTAAAAGTGAAAGTTTTGACTATAGATGTGGAAAGAGAGAAAGTTAGTTTGAGTATGAAACTTTCATAATTTAAAAATTCTTCCACTATATTTTTCCCTACGGATCGTGATAATGTAAAATCCCAATAACGGTTGACGGTTTTTCCAATAATATTGGGATAAAATATAGAACTTATCACTAAAAATATAAGCTACAGAATTTTTAAATTATTCAAGCGGTTGGCTGAGTTTATTTTTTTTGGTTGAGATTTCTGTTTTCGTTTGTTTTCTCATTCATTCTGGATTCTCTTCTGGATTCTGTTCTTTTTTCTCTTCTTTTTTCTGTCGTGGAATAATACCTAAAGGTATTATTATGTATCGGTTGAGTTTCTGTTTTCGTTTGTTGTCTCATTCATTCTGGATTCTGTCGCCTAGCCACGGACTCGCTCCGTGGTGGAAGAATCCACAAGTGGATTATTATTTAGCGGTTGAATTTTTGTTTTCGTTCGGAATTTTTAGGGGTTGAGGTTTGAAATTAGTCTAACTCGCAAATAACTAATCTATTTTGTCTTTCACTAGAAGTTATTTCAAATTTCTTATTATATACTTGAAAGTCCATTGATTGTTCTCAAATAAGAGAATCAAGAAGTGGGCTTTTTTCTTCGTCCAAAATACAAAACACCTTGGAAGTAGCTTCCAATTTTCATCAAAAATGCCCTATAGGTGATCCAGAATGAGCTCTTGTTTCTATTTCAGCTAACATAGTTGCATTACTAAAATGAGCAAACCTCATACAATCAGGTCATCATTTACTTACTAGATTGGAAGAATAAAAAAGTATATAATTTTTATGAGTTTTATTATATTCAAATAATTTTTCCATATCTTCTTCTTCCATACATATTACAATATCTTCTGCTATAAATTTTCTAGTACCTACTACGCTGTGTCATTCTGCAAGAATATCAGGTAAATTTTGAAAATCCAAGACATCTAAATTAGGAGAAGTATCAGCTATTTGAGTTATCCAATAAACTGGTTCTCCATATCTAAAAGTCAAAGCCCATTCAAAATACTGTGGTTTACCAAATTCTTTTTCCATTTTTTGAATTTTATCAAAAAAATCAGTAAGATTTAATCATTCAAAATTATTTTTTACAGGTCAGGCAAAAGTTAATTCTTTTTTAGTAATTCATCCTTTTATATTACCTGTATAAAGCTCATAAGCAGAACCTATATATTTATCATAATGTATAACTCTTTGATCTGTTCTTAATAAAGAAGAAACTCTATGTTTTTTATTGTCTCCAACAGATTTCATAAGCACCAATTCTGTAAGAAGATAATTTACCAAATTTCCATCATATTCTCATATAGATTCTGCCGTAATTTTTTCTCCATACCTTGTATCTACTCATCCTCATAAACCAGGAACAGCATTTATATATCAAGGTCATTGGGCGGTAGATGTATATCAAAAACCTGACATTACAGGTGCAATATGTTTCAAATATTTTTCATATATCATAGGTTCTATAATAATCCCAAATCCTTCTTTCAATTTAGCTTTTTTTCTAAACTCCACTGCATTTATAGTGAAATAACTACATAAAACTTTTTTGAAAGCTAATTCAACTAGATTCATATCCTTTTCTACAAATTCACTTGTATATACTCCAGTTCATCTAGAATCTCATTCAGCAGATGATCTAATAGCTAATACTTCTCCTTGATATGAATTTATTATATCATTTAATATAGTGTATTGTTCTTCTGTAAAAAAAGATTTCATTATTTTGGATTCTAAATCTTCTGTAATTTCTACTTTTGATAAGTTTTCTCCCAAATCATTTACAAGCAAAAAAAGATTTATAAAATTTTCTGTTATCATAACTCTTTTTGGAGTTTCAAAACCTATTTCATTCAATTTTTGAGCTTTTATCAATAATTCTCTAGCTTTATCTCATATATTTCAAGTTCATATTATATAAGCTTTTCCTATCTTTGTAACCTTATCTAAAACTTTCATAAGTTCCTCTTTTTTTCAATCTAGGAAAAATACAGGACTATCTTTTACATTTTCATTATCTAATATGTTTGATTCTACCACTTCTAAGTAATTATAACAAATAAATTTCACAAACCCAGGAACAACAATATATCATTTTTTTTCGTAAAGTCAATTGTTTTTGTTATTAATTTTTATTATTAATTTCATTATTTTTAGATATAAAATAACTCGATAATACTCGTATATATGCCACACAAGACTGTGTAACAAACAGGGTTTCTATATTTTAAATTTCTATTTTTTATATAACAAAAAACCCTAGGGAAAATCCCTAGGGGTAAAGGTTAATAAAAAATAATTTTAGATGATTTTTCTTGCTGTAAAGCGTATCACATCAAACATCAAATCATAGATAGTATGAGCTATAATAGCAACAGCTAGTCCATGATACATCATGATATGAATCATAACAAAACCAACAATCCATGAGTTTATATAGCCTACAGGTCCCTGATAGCTATGCCCATCTCTAAACTTTGCATTTGCTGTAATAGCACCTGCAATAAAAAGAAAAGGAAAGGCAGTATTGTAAAGAATACTATCCAAGACACCAAAAGAAACCCAGCTCATAATAGTAAAAATAATATTTTGATAGAACCAGTAAACTGGATGAGCATTATTACTTATAAACATAAGCCAGATACCAATGGCGAGAGCAATAGCTGTAGCTGTAAGCCAGATAACAACTGAAGCTCTTTTGAACAGATTATAGAAAACCACTAAAACTATAACAGCAGGTATGACTATAATTATCCATTTCCATAAAAAATCCATAAAGAATATGCTCAACATAACTACAAATACATAAGCACATCTATATTTCAGTTCTTCTACCACTCCTGCACCAACACTGGTACCCATATCCATATACAAAATTGTTGATGGTCTAATTACTTGGGGAAGTGCAAATAAACTTATTATAACAAATACCATACCAGATATGAATAACCATTTGTAAGCCATCAGTGACTGTAATATATTGTCACTTTTTAACCAGAAATCTGAGATTTCTATCCCATAAAAATTAGGGAAAAAGAAATCTACGACCAAATAGAGTCCTAGAAAAAATAAGACAGCGATAATATTTATGAATTGTGAAAGCATAAATATATAGTTCTTTTTCTCCTCTAAATCCTGCATAGTTGATAAACCAAATAAGTTAGCCATAACTACCTCCTTTTATAATAATTCATATATTAGAATTGTTGATTGTGAAAAATATCCCTAAGATAGCTTATAACGATATATAATAAATTGTCAATATAATTATATAATATTCTATTAAAAAAAATATAGTTTTATATTGAAAAGAGTTTTTTATTAGTTATAATTATATGGTAACAATTTTACATTGTCTTATTTATACTTCCCAGATTTTGGTATGAATTTATATCAATACAAGGTAGTCTGATAAAAGAAAGTAAAATAAGAAATCTTTTTATATTTTTATACATATTATAATAATGAGTTTATACGAAACATTGAAGGCTGATTACAAAACAGCATTTAGAGCAAAAGAACAATTTACAAAAGAAACATTGAAATATATTATCTGAATTGTAAAAATGAAAGAGATAGATAATAGATGAATAGAAATCAAAGACGATGATATAATTGCCATCATCAAAAAAGAAATCAAAGCTAGAGAAGATGCATCAGGAAATTATAAAAAAATGTGAAATCAAGAAGAAATAGATATACAAATGAAGAATATAGAAATTATAAAACAATATTTACCTGAAATGCTTTCAGAAGAAGCATTGAAAAAAATAATAGATACTAAAGTTGCAGAATTAGGACTAGAATTACCTGCACAAAAAGGACAACTTATGTGAGCTATTATGAAAGAATATAGATCAGTTGTAGACCCAGCTATGTTGAATAAACTTATCTAAAATTTCTTATATTTTTTTGAAAAAAATAAGAATAAAAACCTCTTGAAAAATAGGATAAAATATGTATATATAGCTATAGGAATGGACTTTTTTTTTAATTTTATGAAAAAAACTTATGTCAGACAAAGAAAAGTTAGAAGGAGAAGAGAAAAAAGAAGCAGAAAAAGAAGTAACAAAAGAGGAAGTTAAAGAAGATGAAAATAAAACTAAAGAAACTATAATATACCAAGCTATTGAGGACGATATGAAACAATCGTATATAGATTATGCTATGTCTGTAATAGTATCAAGAGCTCTTCCTGATGTAAGAGATGGTATGAAACCAGTACAAAGAAGAATTTTGTACGCTATGCATGATATCAAACTTACACACAATGCAAGATATAGAAAATCTGCAGCTGTAGTGTGAGAAGTAATTGGTAAATATCATCCACATGGTGATAGTAGTATATATGAAGCTATGGTAAGATTAGCTCAACCATTTTCACTAAGATATCCTTTGGTAGATGGTCAAGGTAATTTCGGTAGTATAGATGGTGATGGAGCTGCTGCTATGAGATATACAGAAGCAAGACTTACCAAGATAGCAGAAGAAATGCTTATCGATTTGGAAAAAAATACTATAGTTCGGAATGATAACTACGATAGTAGCAAAAAAGAACCTTCTACTTTATCTACAAAATTCCCTGCTCTACTTTGTAATGGTACAATGGGTATTGCAGTAGGTATGGCAACCAATATGCCACCAAATAACCTAACTGAAATAATTAATGCTTTATTGTTATTGATAGATAATGAAGAAGCAACTATGAAAGACATTATGGGGATCGTAAAAGGACCAGACTTCCCTACAGGAGGCGTGATATTTGATCATGAGAGAATTTCAGAAATATATAGTAAAGGTAGAGGATCTATTATTATGAGAGGTAAAATTCATCATGAAACAGACAATGGAAAGAATGTTATCATTATAGATGAGCTTCCATACCAAGTAAACAAAGCTAATTTAGTAGGGAAGATATGACAATTGGTAGGTGAAAAAAAACTTACTGGTATCAAAGAACTTACTGATGAATCAGATAAAGGTAAAATGAGAGTGTCTATAGTCTTGAAACCAGGTGTAGATAAAAATGATATGCTTATCAAGTTATACAAACTTACAGATTTACAAACTACATTCCCAGTAAACAATGTAGTACTTACAGAAAGAGGACTACAACCAAAACTTCTAAACATCAAAGATATGTTAGAAGAATTTATAGTCTTTAGAAGAGAAGTTGTAAATAACAGATCATTATATCTTTTAGCAAAAGATAAAGCTAGACTTCATATTTTGGAATGATTGCAAAAAGCTATAGATATTATCGATGAAGTAATTGCGACTATCAGAGGATCAAAAACTAGAGAAGATGCAAAGAAAAATTTGATGAAAAACTTTGAATTCAGTTTAGAACAAGCTGAATATATCCTAATGTTGAGATTACAAACATTGGTAGGATTAGAGATAGAAAAAGTAATAAACGAAATAGATGATAAAAAAATCAATATAGATTATCTTACAGGTATAGTAGAAAATCAAGAAAAACTTGATGCTGTAGTAAAAGATGAACTTATATATATGAAAGATAAATACTGAGATAAAAGAAGAACAGATTTATCTGAAGACTTATCTGTATACAACTTAGATAAAGCTCTAAGAGATTTGAAGAAACAAGAAGACTTTATCAAAGAAGACGTATTGTTACGGATGTCAGTACATGGTGATACTAGAGCTATCTACCAAACTAGAATAGCACAATTACCAAGAGATACATACCAATTATACAAGACAAATAACCAAGAAAAAGTATTTATAGTAACAGAAAAAGGATGATTTATCAATCCTAGGATTAAAGATCTTCCTGCTACTACTATCAAAGGACCAGTTATTTCTTGGAAAAAATTTGGTGTAAGTGATAAAGTAATATTTGCAGATCCTACAGATAGAATCAAAGACTATATGTTATTATTGACCAATAAAAATAGTATCAAGAAAGTATCAAAAGAAATATTGATGAAGATCAAAAAGAATGTAAATATAATGAAACTTCAACCAGGAGAAAAGATAATCTCTGTAATCTCAGTAGATGAAGGTGATTTAGTAGGTATTATGTCGAAAAAAGGTATTGGTCTAATCTTCCCTGAAGATAATGTAAGATCTATGGGTAGACTTAGTGGAGGTATTACTGCTATGGGATTAGCTGATGGAGACAAAGTAGCTACTATGTTCAATTATTACCCAGATGATTACTATATAGTGATGTTTGGTGATGATGGATTTGGTAAGAGTATCATGTCAGAAGAGTTGAAAGAAACTAAGAGATGATTTATCCAAAAAAGAGGTAGAAAATGATTCTCTTATACTAGAACAAAACAAGGACAAAATATCCAATGAGCTCTAAGTATAGATGAAGGTGATGTAAGATTACTAGATATAAATGGAGAAGTAAAAGCATTCGATGTAGATAAATTACCTCTTATGGATAGAGATACATATATGAAAAGAGTTGTAGGTGGAAGAATCGCAAAGGTATTCAAACTTTGGGAATAAATCAAAGCTCCTTCCCCTTTGGGGACTCCAAAATGTGAAATTATAAATTATAAATTATAAATTGTTGAGATACTTTTAGCGCTGAATTCTTTAGCGTTTGAGATACAAGAAAAAAGATGTTCCAAGGAACATCTTTTTTTGTATCTAAAGAATTCTATATCGCTAATATTAACAGCGCCAAACAATAACGAAGTTAATTTATCATTTATAATTAATAAACCCTTCGGGGTTATTGAAGCCATTTCAAAAATTCCTTCTCTTTCTCAGCTATAGCGTTATATCATATAGGATAGATATCCATAAGTCTATTAAATTCATAATAATCAATTCCTGTCAAAGAAGGCTCTAGCAAAAATATATCTTTTCACTTTGTTTGAAGTGATGCTTCCTCATTTTGTTTCATCATAATATCTATAGTCTTCTGTAAGATTTGATAATTTACGCCTAGAAACCCTTTTTTGAAATCTAAAGTAAATTTACCTTTTTCAGGAAGTTCTATTTTTCTTTTTGTATCTCTCATAACTGATACAGCCAATATTTTTTTAACAGCTAAAATTTCTATAGGAAGATTATTTAATACTCCTCCATCTATAAAATTCCCCTCTTCAGTTTCATAAAATGAAAATACACTTGGGATACTTATAGAAGCTCTGACAGCATCTATTATTTTTCATTTCTTGAATATATGTTTTTCTCAAGTATCGATATTGGTAGTTACTATTCTAAGTTTTACATCCAAATCTTCTATTTTTTTATCTCCATAGAGTTCTTCCAATTTTTTGTATATCTTATTTCATTTTACTAAACCTGTTTTTAGGTTCATATCTACCAAAGATAAATAGTTGATACTATTTGCAAATACCAATATATCAGAAGTTTTCATTCCTATAGCTAGGCAAGCTCACATAATCGCTCCTATACTAGTTCCTGCGATTTCTGTAGGTATAATTCCTTTTTCTTCTAGAAAACTTATTATTCCAAGATGTGCAAATCCTCTAGCTGCCCCTCATCCAAATACGACTCCTAACTCTTTGCTCATGATTCTATGTTTGTAAGATATAAATCACCTATAAGTATAGGTAATATATATATATTTTCAATATGAATTTAGAATTGGAAATTAATTATAGAAAATAAGACTCTATGAGTTTCCTAAGGAGTCCTTTATGATTCAGTCATGATTTTTTTACTTCGTTATTGGTTGGAGAAGGGATTCTGTATTGAAGTTAGAATTTTGAATCCCCTTATTTCTATCCTTCCAATGGAGATTCTTCGTTTTACTCAGAATGACGTTTCTTTACTTCGGTATTTTTTGGAGAAGGGATTTCTCCATTCCGCTACGCTCCAGTCGAAATGACAGTTTTTTTTGGAGAAGGGATTTCTCGACTTCCACGGAGGACTCCGTTAGGTTCCCACGGAGGACTCCGTGGTTCGCTAGAAATGACAATGATTAGCCATTATTTACATAAATCTTATATTTTCCTCCAACTCTTGTTCTACACCTAAAAATTCACTAAGAACTACTATATTGTCAGGAAGTAAGTCAATTTTTTGAGTTTCCAAAAGTTTTTTGATCTCTTCTACACTAAAATATTTGGATTGCTGAACTTCTCCATCATTTCCATTAGCTACAAAATCATCTTCTACTGTTACTTGAAAAACTTTTGCTGTCTGTTTTTCATATTCATCTTCAAATTGAATTTTGAATAATTTTTTGAGTCTATAAGTCCCCCAAGTTAGCCCCACCTCATCTTTCAATTCGTCTTCTAAAGCATCTATGTAATTGTCTAAGCCACAATGACCTCATCCTATTTCCCAATAGTCAGGAAACAAATCTTTGTCACTAGCCCTTTGGGATAAAAGAATATCTCATTTTTTATTAGTAATAATCCATAAAACTCCCCTATGATAAGCATCTATTCCAGAGTCTAATCTATTGTGACATTCGCTTCTTATAGCTATTTGAGATACATTATCTACAGTGATTTCTGAATCATTTATATCAAATAATTTGAATAATTCATTTTTTACCATTTCTTGTTTTGAAATAGAATCCATATCTTTAGATAAAAGTTTAGCTAAAATTTCTTGATAGCTCTCTTTCAAAACAGTCAAAAAATTAGAATCATTCATTCACTTTTTATAAAATTGTTTTATTACCTCGTTTATGTTAGTCATAGGATTTGGATTAATAGTTTTAAATATATGATATTGTTTTCTTACTTCGGGATTGTTTGGAGAAGGGATTTCTCCATTCCGCTACGCTACAGTCGAAATGACGGTTTCTTTTTATCGTCATCTTGAGCGAAAGCGAAAGATCTCCATAACCAACGCTAAATAGAAGGGATTCTGTATTGAAGTTAGAATTTTGAATCCCCTTATTTCTTCCTTCCAATGGAGATTCTTCGTTTTACTCAGAATGACGGTTCTTTTACTTCGTTATTGTTTTAAGAAGGGATTTCTCCATTCCGCTACGCTACAGTCGAAATGACAGTTTCTTTTTGAGAAGGGATTTCTCGACTCTGGTCGAAATGACAGGTGATTATAGTCTATCTATAACCATTTGCATATTCTCTCTAGCTTTATCTTCATGGTCTGAATAGAATTTTGTAAGATATATTTTTTCTCTTCTTAAGATTCTCTTGAATATGGCCTTTCTACCAGCTGCATAAGAATAATCATCATAAAATGAATATTCTTTTCTGATATTAGCATCATATTCATCGAATTCTTCAGTGTCAGCAGATAAAATAGCTAAATCTATATCTGTGATTATCTTTTCGCTATCTGTAGTAGGCTCTCTGCTTGGTATAGTAGAAATAATAAGTTGTTCTACCTCTTTGATAAAAGATTCTTCTACACCCATTGACTCAAGTACAGTCCTAGCGTATTCTGCGCTTTCTCTCTCATTAACTTCTGGGTTTGCATGTATATCATATACTACATCATGAAAGAATATAGCACATTCTATAGCATCTTGATTTTCTATTTCTGACCTTAACCTGTAAAATTCATTCAAACTATCCATTATATGTTTCCAATTATGATAATATCTATCTTGATTAGAATGAATTTTTTTAAGTTTATCGTAAACTTCAGTTGTATCTCATTCTAGTCCTAATCTTTTGAATAAACTTTCAAAACGTAATTGTCCATATATATCCATATCAGATAACACTTGATCAAACTCTTTTTCAAACCCATTAAACTCGGCACTATTTTCTATTACAAAAGACTTACCATGATTGCATTGTTTTATCTGTCTATCCAAAACCTCTTTTTTCTTATCAAAATCATACTGGCTTTTTATTCTTTGAGTTCTTTGTTCTTCTGAAAAACCTCTTTCTTCTAATCTTTTATCTTGCTCATCATTGGAAATGTCTACTATCACAGTGTTGTTATTACAAAAGAAAGTCATATCAGACTCTATTATCAAAGCTCCATTCAACAATATCAAACCTTTTTTATCATAAAGCTCTTTTTTGATTCTTACTATAAAAGCTTTTAACATAAATTCATTCAATTTTACCATTTTATCTGGATCTTCAAAGACTGCTTTTCCTAAAGCTTTTCTATCTATAAATCCATCTGATGCTTTCACTTCCTCACCAAAATAATTTATTATATTTTTTCTAGTTTTTCTATATAAACTCTCTGTCAATTCTCATAAAATCTGATGTCCTATTTTATCTAAATCTATATTGTGAACTTCCACTCCCCTTTCTTTACCTATTTCTTCAAATTTACTAGATGTATAAGATTTTCCAGCTCCTATAGTCCCAGTAACTCCAACGATATATTGTCATTTCACTCTAGATTCCAATGCCTGTTTTACAAACAAAGGGACTTGCTCATGTACGAATCATTGTTCTTTTACTAAAGCTTTCACTGTACTTGAGCTAACATGAGAATTATCTTTTTTGGTCATAAGAAAGAATGTATCTATATCCTCTTCTTGAGATTTATTGATTTCTTCCAACAGTTTCTCATAATCAAAATCAAGACCGCCCCTCATTCATCTAAAAATAACATCTATACCATTTTCTACAGCATAATCTACAAGCATACCAGAAAATGAAGTTACTTCTATATTCAATATATCTGACAAAGCTTTTTTTGCCATCTCTGTCCTTTCTTGTAAATTGAAAGTATATTTATCTTCCTTATCAGGATTTACCCCTATTGCAACAAATACTTTATCAAACTGTGTTGCAATTCTTTCTACACAATCTATATGACCGTTGGTGATAGGGTCTCCAGAAAAAGGGTATATCGCTTTTTTCATGATTGTATTTTTCAAAAAATAAAAAGAAGTACTGTTCGGATAGACTTGAAACATATCCTTTCTTTTTGTTTTTTGTTGTTTGTTGTTTCGTTACTTCATTATTGTTGTTTCGTTACTTCGTTATTGGTTGGAGAAGGGATCTCTCGACTCCGCTCGAGATGACAGTTTTTTTTGGAGAAGGAATTTCTCCACTTCGCTTCGGTCGGAATGACATATAGAACGTCATTCCGACCAGGGTGGAGGAATCCCTTCTCTATAGTTTATTTCACTATAGTTTATTTTACAGAGTTTTCTTCTATCCAAGCTCTATTGTAAGCTTCTATCAAAGCTCTGATAGCTGATCTATTGATATCTGAGTCTTTACTATTTCATGTAAAATTTTTCTTACCATCAGTTATTATCACTACAGATACAGCTTTTGCTTCTGTTGTTTTTCCATCTGCATTTTGAACATAATCTTCTACTGTATAGCCTGGCATCATTTTATCGAACAACTTCTTTACAGCTGTAAATGCTCCATCTTCTCATTCTATAGTTTGACATATATCTGTCATATCAAAGAATTTTCCAAATAACTCTACGGTAGCTTTTCCATTATCTCTAGAGAAATTTATTTTAGTTACATCTACAGGAGCTTCTGTATTTTCATATCTATATTCAAAATATGAGTCTACTACTTCTTCATCAGTTACTCATTTGTATCTACCTTTGTAATACTCTTTGATAAATTGAGCTATATCTGACTTCTCATGATTAGCACATACATATCCATATTTTTCTATTATTTCCTTTGCATGATTTCCTCCACTAGAAGGACCAAAAACTAATTCTATACCTTTTTTACCTACATTTTTTGGATTGAAAGGTTGGTAAACTGTTGGATTTTTTATCAAAGCATTCGCATGTCCACCTGAAGTATGTCTAGCTGCATTTTTTCAAGTAACTGGGGAATTTGGTTGTAATGGTAACATCTTTTTTGCAACAAAATCAGATATTGCTTGCAAATGTTCCATATTGATATTGGTATACAAACCAACCTTTTCTCCATACAAAAAGATTTGAGTTACTACTTCTTGCAAAGAACAATTACCCGCTCTTTCTCATACTCCATTTACAGAACACTCTATCTGTCTTGCTCCACCATCTATCACTCCGTTTGTAGAATTATCTACTGCCTTACCTAAATCATTATGACAATGTACAGACCAAATGATATTTATATTATCATATCTATCGGACATCAATTTCTTGTGTATTTTCATCTTCTCTACATAATATTCATCTCCTTGCCAAGGATGAGCTCCTCAGATAGTATCAGGACAGTTGATAGTTTTTGCTCCTCATCTATAAGCAGCATCTATCAAAGCGGTTCCAAAATCAAAATTATCTCATATTTTGGAATATCACTCCAAACTAAATTCTACATCTGCACCTGCATCAGAAGCTTTCTTACATAATCTGTAAACTTCTTCCTCTATTTTCTTGTAATCTGGCGTACCGTCTTCTTTTCTCAAATCAGCTGGCATACTTGCCTCCATCAATTCTGGATCTACTGGGAAATATGTATGTACTCTTCATCTCTCCACGTTGATTGCAGGTTCCAAAGCTTGGATAGTAGCATCGACTTGTGCTTCTCTCAATTGACATAAACCTGTAACTATAGGAGAATATTCTCTTTCTGCGTAAGCCTCAGCTATTTTTTTTACTCTTTCAGCTTCATCTTCAGATGCAGCAGGAAATCCAGCTTCCAAAACATCTACACCTAAATCAGCTGCCATCATAGCGTATATTATATTATCTTCTATACTCATACCTGCCCCTGGAGATTGTTGTCCATCTCTCAAAGTTGTATCAAATATTTTTACATTTTCCATTGTTTATAAATTAATTTATTAAAATTGATTGTTTCGTTATTTCTTTCTTGTTTGGAGAAGGGATTTCTCCACTTCCCACGGAGGACTCCGTGTTCCAGTCGAAATGACAGTTTCTTTTGGAGAAGGGATTTCTCCGCTTCCCACGGAGTAATCTCTCCCCGTGAGGTTCCCACGGAGTCCTCCGTGGTACGGTCGAAATGACGATGATTTAGAGTTTTTTATCGTATATTACAGTTGTAAAATCTATATTTATAGTCATTGTTATCAGATTAAAGGTAAAAAAAAGCCACCTTATGGTGGAATATGGTATTGTTTGAATTAATTTTCTGAAATTATTTCATACCTAAATCTTCCACCGTATATTGGTTTGTCAGAGACAACAGCAGTAAATCTAAGTTTCTAGTCATGTATTTTACACTAAATACTAATAAAGTAAATATACTAATAAAGATAAAATTGAAAAAATCAAGACATTTTTTCAAAAATCTAATTGAATTTATGTTTTATATCTGTATTATTTAACAATTATACATTTATAAAAAAACTTAATAAAAAATTATGTTAAATAAATTAAAAAATACCCTATGAAAATTAAAATGATTTCTTACTAGAAACTCTGAAGAGAAAAACTCGAAAGAATTGGATTTTTTGAAAAAATCTAGAAGAAGATATCCTCATATAATTTTTAAAGCAACTACAGACCTATTTGAAAAAAGTGTAGAAAGCTTGAAAAAAGAATCCTCTTTTATAAAAAGATATGACTATAGTGTAGAAAAATATTCTATGTATTTTGATAATAACTTTATCAAACTACAAGGAAAACAGATAGAAACATGGGACAAACGTCAAGATAGAGAACATAGAGTAGAAAGATTTTTTATCTATCAAGCAGAAATAGTTCCTGAAAATCCTTTTTTCTTCCAAAAAATTAGATTAACCCCTGATTACCATGATACTAGAGCGGGTGTACGAAAAAAAATAAAACATGGAATCGGTAAACCAGCATTCGCAATCGCTGTATTTTGTGTTATTATATATATTATATCTATAAGCACATGAGATTGGAGTGGAATCAAAGCTGGACGGCAAGATATACTAGTATATTTGAAAGAACATTGGCAACAAATGTTTAGAGATTGATGAACTAAATTTTATCTAACTGTAGTATTGTATTTATTTTTGAGTCTTACGCTTACATATTGAGTAATATTGGGTACATACAAATGAATATACAAACCTTTGAGATACTACTTTTTCCACGATAGAGTAAAGATAAATCATATAGAATTTGAAAGAAACTTTGATATAGTATGCGGAAATAGATGATATGCTAGTAGATTATTCAACGATTCATTAGCTGAAAGTATGCTAGAATTACACAAAGAATGATTAGAATATATAACTCTATATAGAAATAAAATATATTTGAAACTAGAAATAAATACAGAAAACAAAGGAAAATCCTTTGATGAAAGATTGAAAATTTTGGAAGAAGAAACTATGAAAAAAATGGAAATAGCCCATAAAATAGCTAAAGTATTCAATAAGGATTTTATGGATAATTTGAATAATAGATTTTAGACTAAAATTTTATTTTTGGAAAACACCTACAGAAGTCTTTTTTTGAGAGATATAAAAAAAATATGCGTTTTGACTTGAAATCTAAGATAATTGTATTGACTTAAACATAAATATAATTATAAAACAAATGGGCTATGATTTATGATTCTTATCAAAAACTTATAATATGGAGGCTATATAATGGCTAGAACTAACATCTTGAAAGACAGAGTGAAAGAGTTATATGATAGTGTTTATAGTGAAGAATATATAGGATTTCGACATGGAGTTCTAATACGACTACATCAAAAACTATGTAACATAAAGCCATACCCAGACCCAAAATCAGAAATATCTGAACTAATTACTTCTATCATAAATTTAAGCTATGATATAGAAGAAATGAGTTCAGATATAGAAAACTCTAGTAAGGATAAAAAAATTAGAGCAGAATTTGGGAAATTATTCCTCAACTTAGAAGATAATATTGCTATGTTGCCTTCTAAGTAGATTCAAACAAGGGAGAATATATGTCAACAGATCAAAGTGATGTAAGCCTTAGTGAAAGAGGACAGGAAATTATCTTCTCTAACAAAACTGCAGAAACTATTCTTCAATTTGAAACCACTTGGTTTTTGGGACATCTGTTGATGAATTATTGTGATAACCCAGAAGTAAATCCAATAGCAGAACAATTTCCTATTGTGGAACTAAGCTACAAAATCGAAGAGCTCGGTAATAATGGAGATGATTCCAAAGCCGAGGAAATGAAAGCAGCTTTTGAAGAGCTGAATAAGGAGATAGCGAAATTAGCTATAGCCTTGAAAAAAGAAAAAATCAATTTTGAAGATTACTAAAGGACGGAGGAAATCTTATGTTAATATCAGATAAGATATCACCAAGTAGCATCGCTATTATTGAAGATTTTCCAGGCTTTGCATCAAAATGTGAGGCCGGTGTTATGGCATTTGAGATTGTAAAAGAAGCTCAGAAAGACAACAAATGGCCTACTTCTATTCCATTTAGTAAATTAGAAAAGGTAATGAACCAAAAAATGTCTAATCAAAAGTATGTCAACTATAGCTTTGAAGCTATAAGGGTCTTTAATCTTCTTGGTTATATCGTTTGGGATGGAGAGAATATCGTTCTACAGGAAGCCTTTGCAGAGGCTTTGATTTCAAGCTTTCCTGCATAAATTCTTTTCTATATTATTATTAATTCAACGGACAGGGGGTTTCCCCTCTGTCTTTTTTTTATTTTTGGGAAAATTCTAGGTTTTATTATGATTTAGTGGTTTGTGAATTTCATTTTTTGGTTGAAGGTGTATAAAATTATACCCCTATGATAATGGTTTTGTTAGGGAAGTGAAGTTTTTGTTTTATTTATGGAATATAAACAGATGTTCATGCATAATCAAAAGAAAATTGTAATCTATACTTTTATTTACCCAAAATCAAGTTGCTTTACAATTATGTTGTACTTTTATAATATCTTCTTTCAAATGAAATCAAACTTTCAAAAACCTTTCCATAACCTTGAAAGCCAAAGGTTGATACATTTTATTTCTTCTAGTATCTCACATAAGAATAGCACAAAATTTCCCAGGCTTCAAGACTCTATAAAATTCTTTAGCTACTTTCTCTATCTCATCACAAAATTCATCTAAATCACTTATATTTGATAAATCTTGTGCAATTTTTCATTCACTATATTTTACAATATTTACGTAAGGAGGATGTGTAAGTATAAAATCTATACTATCATTTTTTAGACTAGCTTTTCTAGTCCTAGCATCTCATTTTTTTACTACTATTTCTGGATTATATTCACAACTAAAATCTAATAAACTCTTGGTAAGTTTAATAGCATGAGGGTTAATATCATAAGCTAAAATATTTCTATTTAAAAGCTTTGCTTCTATAGCTGTAGTTCCACCTCATATCATAGGATCAATCAATGTATCTCATTCTTCTGAATATCTCAAAATAAGATTTCTAACTACATCAGGAGACCAATTTCATCTATATTTACTATTATGAGTAGCCCAATTTCATCTTCTACGAAAAGATCGTACCGTGGTACATTCCATATCGAATTCTTCAGGTGCTTCCTTCCATTTCTTTTTTCGTGTAGATTTCTTTGTGGTTTTATTAGTTACTTTTACCCTCTTTTTCTTTACATTCACCGCTGTTTGTTTCTTTGCCATACTTATTTTATAGTTAGAATTTAATATAAAAATTATAACACAATTATATTCATATAAAAATAAATTTCAATTATAAGAGAAAATTTTATGATTTTTTTATTCTTTTTTACAAAAAAATCGTATTTTTTATACGATTTTTACAAAAAGACTTGAAAAATAAAATTTATTAGTTTTTAGTGTTCTAATAAGCGTAAACTAAATTTAATTCTAATTCTTCATCGTAATCTATCCATTTAGGGTCTAATTTTTTGAAAGTTCATTTTACTAATTTTACATTCTCAAAAGATTCACAATCTTCATGAACTTTTTCAGTAAAATAAAATCACCGATTTCTACCACAAAAAATAAAAGAATCCATCATAACTAATTCATCCATTAATCATCAATCATCTTCATCATTTCAAGAAAGATAATACAATTTATCAAAATTCTTTTGCATCTTTTTTCTCTAAAGAAACTAAAAGTTTCATATCTAAAAAATCTATAATTTTTAATAATGTTTTGTTAGCTAGATTAGAAGATCTGATAGCTTTATAAAAATTTTGTTTACTACAAGCAAGCTTTGAATATAGGTCTATAGGATTCAATCTCTGCTCTTTCATAGCTTTTCTAATCTCCTCTTCTAACATCTGTATTATAATCAAATAAAACTTAAAGTCAACTAAATAGTTGACTAATTATTTCGTTAAATCTAATAAATCTTGATATGTAACTACATTATTTTTAATATCAATTTTTCTAAATTTAATTTCATATTTTGTCATAGCTTTTTCAAAAAAATCTTTATTTACTGTTCTACCAATAGTTGTGTGTTGATAATTTTTTTCTCAATTATTATAATTAACAGTATGTGTAGAATGTAATTTAAAATCTTTATCAAATTGTTTTATATTTCATTTTTTTAAGTATCCATCTCTTATTAAAAAAAACAACTCTTGAATTTTTTCTAAAGGGAAAACATAACATATAAATTTCTCAGAATCTAAATAGAAAAACAAATCAGCTTCCGATAATAGGAAACATCATTTAGATGACTTTCTTTCATTACTAAGTATTTCAAAGAAGAAATTACCTGTCTTGCTTATCCAATTATCCACTTTTAATTCAATATTTAGTTTACTTTCTCACTCTTCTAAGATAAAATCAATATCTTTATCAAAATAAGCAGAATCCTCTGTTACATCTTGAAATTTAATATTACATTTGTCAAAAAAATCCTTTAGAAGATCAACTCAACTACTTTCTTGATTTTTCCTTCATGTAAAACTTGCAGCTCCTGATGTATTATGTCAATCCATCAAATAAGTATTTAGTTATAAAGCCTCATTTGTTCTTTAAAAAACTCTACCCAAGTATTTACTGTTCTTTTTCTTCTAGGAATAGTAGTACTTCAAGATTGAATTCTCCATTTTTCAAAATCCCTATCCTCAATATTATCTACTCACTTATTCAAAGCATCATTAAATATTTTATTTGAAAATATTATTTGAGACAACTCTTTTATCTTATCTTGAGATGGTTTTTTATTTATTAGTTCTCATTTTTTACTAAGTATAATTATATCTCCAGCATAAGAACATAAATTCATCCAACTCAAAACACTGTAATAATAGTCTATTTGTCTTATATTTAAATCAAATTCATTAAAAAGTTCATCTTTTGAATTAATTCAATTTCATATATAAGTTAACATAGCCAAAACCTTATTAAAATCATCTGCTTGAGGAAATGGAGCTTCTTTATTTATCAAAGATTCATCAATTTTTATATTATGTATATCAAACTCACTACTAGATTGCTCAAATGTAAATATTTTGGTAGTTCAATCAATTTCATATATAAAATCTCCCAATAATTTAAACTTAATAAAATAAAAATAAGGTTCTTCATAACACATAAGAAAACTATTAATTTTCTTATTAGATATTTTTTGACTCCAGTAAAGTTCTGGATATAAAATTTGTCTAATATTAATATTATTTCTCATACCAATTTTAGCTTCCATAAGATTCAAAGAATTAGCTCATTCATATCCTCCATCTACTTCTATTTGAACTCCACTTACTTTGAATGGAGTCTTACCTATATTAAAATTAAGATCCATTTCATTTCTAAGTCTTCATCTAACCGTTAATTTAGTTTCTTCTCAAAAAACTTCATCCAAAATTCAATTTACACAAGATATATCCAAAGCTTGACTTTCACTAGATATTTTGAAAGGATCAATTGTTTGAAAATTCATATCAGGTTTAATTATTTTAATTTCTCATTTATTTATTTCTTCTAAAGATAAAAATGGATTTGCTTCAGAAATTCTATATGTCCCATTTTTGATTGCTAAGATAGATAATCAATTTTTCTTCATTACTTTTGGTAAATTTTCTCTATAATCAACCTTAGTCATTAACCTAGGTTCTCTTCAAGAAATAGACTTAATCTCGTTAGCTGTAATATCAAAATATCAAGTATTTCCCACTCTATCAATTATACTTTCTTCATCAAAAATTTTATTCCATCACTCGTTATATTTACTCATTTAATTTTTTAATTATTTTATAGATTTTTTATTAATTAAAATCTATTATAAATAAATCCCTAATAATTAAGTACAACCACTTCATAAATCAATCCTCTCCCACTAGCCTTACTATTTATATTCCTCCTAGCCTTCACCTTTTTTATTTTAAACCCCTTATACAAATCCTGTATCAAGGGAGTATTATGATTAGACAACATCAACTTCACCCCTCTATCAGAAAGCTCTTTATAAACTTCCGCCAATCTAACTTGCATATCAGTACCAAATCATGATTTATCATAACTTGTGAAATTTGCGCTACTTGTAAGCGTATCATATGGAGGGTCAAAATAAATAAAATCACCTTTTTCTGCCTTTTCCAAAACTCTTTCAAAACTTTCTACTTCTATCTGTGCAGCTGTTTCATTCAACAACCGAGATGCAGTCAAAATAGTTTTTTCCTGTACAAAATCTGGATTTGTATATGCTCCAAATGGTACATTAAATTGTCATAGACTATTTACTCTGTACATTCAATTGAAACACGTACGATTCAAATACATAAACCTTGCAGCTCTTTCAATTTTAGTGCGTTTCTTCCAAGTTGGTTTTCTATCCCGTGCTCTTATTCTTAAGAATTCTTTTTTAGCATATCTCCATTTTTTCAATTGAGATATAAGACACCTTGGATGTTCTTGAATTACTTTGTATATGTTTATTAATTCTTCATTCACATCTGACAAAAAAGATTGATGTCTTTGTAAATTAAAAAACACCGCTCCAGCTCATACAAAAGGTTCAAAATAATTATTGTACTCTGTAGGCTTTGGAAATAATTCCTGCAATTGAGGTATCAACTGTCTTTTTCATCATACCCATTTGACAAATGGTTGAGCACTTTTAATATCTACCTTTTCTGTAAAGAATTTTTCACCCTCTTTAACATTTTTGAAATATCCTTTTTCATACCAAGATGATACTATCCAAATATTAAGTCAAAACTTCTTAGCTAACCCCTTTAAATCTACCTCAGGCATATATTTCCCCCATATTTTATAAAAATTGGTACCAATTTGCACCACTTCCAACTCAAATTTATTATAAAGATCTATTACAAATGATCAACACAAAATTCCAATTTGACAACGCAACCTAAATCCATATAAAGGAAGCCTAAAAACAAAAAATCATAAATATAACAGGAGAATATATTATGAGATCTTTAAAATTGCATAACTTGCATATCTTTGGTATTACGGCGGTGTTTTTTCTTACGGTTAGTCTGTTTTTAAAGCTTTTAGTAAACAAAAGCGATATTACATTCTACTATTTATTAGCTATATTCGTAGTTTCTACGATAGCTATTATATGGAATGCATGGTTAGGTGGATACTGTATCTACAAAATTCAAATGGGGTATGATTATATACCAAGTAAAAGAGAAGATGATAGTATATTCATCTTTATGTTCAGCAGACTCTATTATATAGCATGTTTGCTTATCTCTTATATTCTGTTATCAGAATATATCAAGATTATGAAAATATTGCCTTCAGTATCTTATGAAAGTTTAATAAGAACTCTGATAATATTTGTATTCTACATAGGATTCTACCTTGTTATCAAAAGGCAAAACAAATATGAAGATGAAAAACATACTGTCATAAATCTAAATGAAGCATTTACATTTGTGGGAACTGCTGTGATAGGCATAATTATTTATATGTTTGTCAAATTTGATATACCTATTTATTTGATGACTAAAGGTCAAGTTATATCTATTTGTTCTTTTGCTATCATAACCCTAATCTGGTGTAGTTTTGTCGGGAGTTTTTACTATTTTCTTATATTTGATACTATAAAAAACTGGGGGAATACAAACAACTTAACAACAAAGCTCTACCATATAGGAATATCCCTTGTTTATATGCTAATAAATTGCTTTATTCTTATATATATCGGACATATTCAGATGATAAGCAAAATATTCCATGAAAACTTTTTTATATACGTTTTTGGGGGAATTGTTGTTTTAATAGCAATAAAAAGCTGGGATGACCCTATTATGCCCAAAATTCAAGAATCATAATTTACAACATTTTTTAAAAAAAAGCTCAGGATTTTCCTGGGCTTTTTCTTTTGTTTTATATTTTTTGCTATCAGAAGACAATGATTTCAGTTATAGAGAAATTTCTCCTACTGATGAAGAAGACTGGTCTTATCATCTAAACCTCCAACCCAAAAATTTCAATTTGACAAACTCCATAAAATCTATATAAAGCAAGTATACAAACAAAAAATCCATACAAAATAGGAGAATATATTATGAGATCTTTAAAATTGAGTAACTGGCATATCTTTGGTATTACAGCTGTATTTTTTATTGTTATCAATCTATTTCTAGATTTCTTAACAAGCACACCTGCAATCACATTCTACCATGTATTAGCTCTTTTTGTGGTTTCTACATTGGGTATTATATGGAATGGATGGTTAGGGGCCTATAGTATCTACAAACTTCAAATAGTGAAAGGATTAGTACCAAGTAAAGAGGAAAGTAAGAACTTATTTCTCTTTATGTTAAGCAGAGTTTATTATGTAACTTGTTTACTTGTCTCTTATGTACTGTTATCAGCATATCTCAAGATTATGAGAATATTATCTTCACTATCTCATGAAGAATTGATATGTTATATAATAATGTTGGTATCCTATATAGGATTCTACTTTATTATCAAAAGGCAAAACAGATATGAAGATAAAAACTCTACTGTCATAAATGTATGTGAAGCATTTACCTTTGTCGGAACGGCTGTGATAGCTATATTAATCTATGTGTCTGTCCGATTTGATATTCCTGTCCATTTGATTGACACTACCCGACTTATATCTAATTGGTCTGTGGCTATCATAACTCTAATCTGGTGTAGTTTTGTCGGGGGGTTTTACTATTTTCTTATGTTTGATACTATAAAAAACTGGGGGAATACAGACAATCTAACAACAAAACTCTACCATATGGGAATGTCCCTTGTTTATACACTAACAAGTTGGTTTATTCTTATATCTATGGGACAGATTCAGATGATAAACAAAATATTCCATGGGAACTTTTTGGTGTATAGTATGATGATTGCCTTCATTTTCATCGCAATGAAAAGCTGGTTTGACCGTATTATTCCCAAAACTCAAGAATCATAATTTACAACATTTTTTAAAAAAAGCTCAGGATTTTCCTGGGCTTTTTCTTTTGTTTATATTTACTTGGAATTAAAAATCATTACCTAGATCTAAAGATTTTGATATAGCATTATCTAAATCATTATGATACTTTTTCTCTAAACTACCTACTTTTTCAAAAACAAATCTTTTATCTACAGTCATTATTTGACTTCATAAGAATCTACTTTTTTCAATAAGTCAATTTATTTTAGAAGGAGTTATCATAAATTCACTTGGAAATAGTTTCTTTACTTTGCTCGTCAAAGGTACTACAACAAGTGTTGGAGAATACTGATTAAATAAATTACTTTGTATAATAATACAAGGCATTATTCCTGCTTGAGCAGATCATTTTTTAGGATTAAGATTTACTTTTATTATATCATATTTTTTTATATTCATATCTACTCTTTAAGTGAATTAAATTGAACATCTGAAAAATCATCATTTATTTCTTGATACTCTTCATATCTATCTTTAAACCCTTCTTTCACTTGCTCTATCAAAAGTTTTTTTTCATATAATTTTAAAGATTCTTCTAATATAGCTTTTTTAGTTGTTTTTCTTTTATTAGATTCTCTCTGCAAAAAATCATATACAGAAGATGATAATGTCGTAGTCAATGTATGAGTCATACTTATATATTATAAATAAAAATACACGTACATAGTATAAATATATTTAATTAAAAATCAAGTTTTTTTAAAAAAAAATCAAATAAAATCATCCTACTTTCAAGTCCAAAACTAGTCTATCAAATTTACGGCTCATTTACCTATGCTGTAAGAATTGCATATTCTCTACCTCCTTTTATTCATCTATCTCACCATTCATCAGTAAGTGTATGTCTTACTGCTATTCATCTAGACCTTTTATCTATCCAATCTTTATCATAACCTTTTTTCTCATATAGTTTTTTCATCCTATCCATAGCAAGTTCTGGATTTTCTATTTCATCTATCCTTTCTTTTCATACTTGAGCTAACCACATTTTGAAGGGTTCAGCTTTTTTGCTTGGGATAGATTGAATAATTCTAAAAATAGTTTTAGTATTTCCTGCAAGGATTTTTCTTTTTTTTCAAGTTTTGGTATACATTTCTATCTGGGGACAATTTGTCCCTACGTAGATTTTTAATTCTTCATCACTTTTCTAATCTTCTTTTCCTCAAAAATCGCTAATCTTGTCTCCATGTTTTATTTAGGTAATAGTAAATAAAGTATCACAATTATATCCATAAAAATCATAGATTCAACATAAAGCGACATTCTTGACCATCAATTATCCGCTATATAAAGACTTTCTAGTGACTACCTTACTTTAGATGTGTCAAGTGAAAATGAGAGATTTTTTCAGTTTTTTATGGAAATATCTAGAAAAATATTTGAATTACTCTGTTTCTTCCTTATAATGAACTTCAATTTATTTAAATGAAAAAATATGCTAGAAATTTTAAACTCAGATATTATAAAATATGGGACGTTTTTGCTAGGTATGGTGGCAGCTTTTTATGTCATTATAGAGCAGATATCCCTTGATAAGAAACTTTTTTGGACTATTTTTGGGTGAGTTATTATAGGAGCAATATATATGAATCGGATTATATGAGGGTTTAATATATATTTATTGCCTATTTTTGGAATATGGGGCTCTATAATTGTAGGCGCTATCACATATGGTAAACAGATTAACTTAAAAATAACAAAAGCTAATATAATTATAATACTAATACTAGTTTTGAGTATGCCCTTCAAGCAAAACATACCTGATATAAGGATGCTTATGTTTTTGGGGGTATTATTACTTCCTTATATATTTTTTATACCATATCTGACAGGACTAAGAAAAATTTGAAATAAGTGAAAATTATTTTTGTATTTTTATTCTTGGAGTAGTATTATATTATTATGTATGATACTGGCTTGAGATGTATTTCAGATTTTGGAAAATCCTAAGATGATTATAGAAAATCAGACTACTTATTATGGTTTCATCTATGAAGAAGCTATTTTGTACAGCAATAGTTCTATTTCAGATATTATGAGTTTATTTGGGGAAAACAAAACTATTAGTGGTCTAGATTTCTTTGCAAAATGACTTATAAGTTCATACATAGGACTAATTTTCGCTCATCTATTCTGAATAATACTAAGGATGATGTTAGTTGAAAAAAAGACAATCAATTTGATAATAGAAGATTTTTGAAGTTCTGATACTGACCAGATAAAAGAGTTAAAGGGAATAGGATTGATAATATTACTAATGCTTATAAATCATGTATTCCATTTTATAAATGATTATACTCTCACTTCTTTGATGTTTTTTGTAAATATTGCTCTATACAATAAATTGATAAAAAAAAGCCCAGGGGAATCCCCGAGCCTTTGAATTTAGTCTTTATCAGAATACTTTAAGATATTCTAATGCTGCAAAGCAATCTGATTATCAATATAGGATTGATGTCCTGGCGCTAAGTCCTTGAATATATTTATAAAATTAAATCCTATATATCTGATAAAATACTTTTTTCTTTCATACTGTGTCTCTTATATTTCTTTCATTTTTATTCAAAGTAGATTTTCCACTTTTGATTTCCAAAAATATAACCTGCTTCAAATTCCCAGCTGCCAAGCCATCAAAAATTATATAGTCTATCCCCCTTCCTACGAAAACCATATCCTTAGGATTGTAAGGGAAATCTGGTAAAAAAGGCGCTACTTTTTCATAAACTTCTCACAATATTACACTACGAGACCTTTTTACAGAAGAGGCTCTCTCTCTTTTTAAGTCTTTATATTTGATTATTTTTCATACCATATATCCTATAAAAAATCATATAACTATTCCAATTATTATGAATATAATATATTCTTCCATTTATTCAAAGTATAAAAAAGTAAAACTATATCTTTCAAGTTTGAAACTTGAAAAATTAGAATTTGAAATATCTCAATAGAAAATAATTTATATTAAATTTTTCTTCATATCTTCTTTCAAAGTATCTACAAAATTTTCATATGTTATATCTGAATTTTTTTCTTTCAAAGCATCCCAAAAATCTTTTCATCAAGTTCTAGTTGATTCCAAAAGGTCTACCATTCATAACAATATAGCATCTATACTAGGCTCTCAAACAATCTGCCAATTTAAAACTTTCAATGATTCTTGATTAGTACTCAAATAGTCTATATATTTACCTGGAGTATCTATTATTGATTTAGTCAAAACAATCTCGATTTTCAAAGTAGTTCTAATCAATTCTTTTAGTTCTGGAGCGTCTATATATGGATAAAATATAATATATATAAACTCTAATCCATTTTCATCGTCATCCTCCAATATATGGAAAATCCCATTTATCACTTTTGATCTACCACCAAATTTACCAAGGACTTTGGTAAGAAATTTCGATAGTATAGTGTTTTTATTTTGAATTTGTTTAATTTGTTTGCGAACAGCTCCTGCTTTAGCTTGTTGTCATTGTGCTGCTGAAGTATCTACTTCTTTCGCTTCAGTTGGTTTTGTAGATTCACTTCATTCATCTAAATTGAACATATCCCCTGCCAATTCGTTCATTTATGAACTATATTAAATTAAATAAATTTTCTAATTTTTTTCAACCAATATTTTTTTAACTATTTGTAAATTTTAGCCATTTTTTGCTTGATATTCATAAGTTCTACTACAAACCTATCAGCTAATCTTTGTCTTCTTTCATACTCAGCTTGTAACATGAATGCTATTTTACAATCATCAACAAAGAATCACTTATGAAATGTTTCTATTGCCTTTTTGATTTCATCCAAGAAAGTATTATCTACTTTTTTGTAAACGATAACTATATCTACTCCTATTGTACTTCATACAAAAAAATCACAAAAGAAATAATCCTCAACAATATAGTCATATTCTTCCACTACTCTCTGAAAGTCTAAAAAGAATCATGTAAATAATAATTCTTTCATTATTCCTTTGATATTTTCTTTTATATATATCTGCCACTTATTTCCTTTTTTTTCTATATCTAATATATTACCACGACTAAGAATATCTACTTGTTTTTTAATTGCAGGAAAAGACCATCTCAAAACAGTTTCTAACTGTCTCATAGACACTCCTTCTTTTTTGAAAACTAGGTATTTTAGTATGTCTACTTTTGCTTTTGAGCCAAACAGAACTGTTAAATCCATAGGGAAACCTACAATAATAAAAAACGATAACCAATGACTATCATTAAAATAACTATAAGAAAAAAAATATCCTTTTCAATAGTAAAAGATAAGAAAATAAAAAACACTATCTAACCAATGGGTATCATAAGTTTTTTAGGGAAAAAACAATAAAACAAAAAATCTTCAATTTCAGCACAAGTACTATTCTTTCAAAGAAATTCACTATAAGTTTGTAAAAGTTTCCTAACTTTTTCTATATTTTTCCTAACTTTGTTTCCGTATACATCAGTCAGGCCTAGAAGAAAACATTTATTATTTAAACTTATTAACAAATGTACCAAGCAAATTATACATTCACTTATTTCAATCAAAAAACCACTAAAGAAGGAAAAGAGGATTCTTCTATAAAGATGAAAACTGATTCTATTTCTGTAATATACAATGAACAGAAAATTAAAGTTACTAATCTAGAAGAAAAGGTTGAAAGATTGAAATCACAAGAAGAAACAAATAAGCAATTTGCTATAGATAACTTTAGTAATAGTTTTATAAAAGATGAAATCACTAAAACTACTTTACTAATAGAAAAAGAAAGTGAGAAATTGGAAAGAATGAAAACAGAAAAAACTAAAATAGAGAGTCAGAAAGAAAAAATATCAAATATTGGAAGAAAAAAAACAATGATGGAAAAACAAAGAGATATAAACAAAAAAATGAGAACAAATAGTTCTTTCAATATAGGAATAGAAAAAGATCTAACGTCCCTAGATGATGAACTGAAAACAGAAAAAACTAGTTTATCCAAAATTATAAACTATGTAGAGAGTCAAATATGAAGTATATTAAATGATACTGAAGAGAAGAATGAAACAAAGAAGAATGAAACAAAGAAGAATGAAACAAAGAAGAATGAAACAAAGGAGAATGAAGCAAAGAAGAAGAATGAAACAAAGGAGGAAAATTCAAATGAATCAGATAATTCAACAAGTGGAGATAAAAAAGAACAAGAAGAAACTTCGGAAAAGAAAGAAAAAGATGAAAACGGAAAAGAAACAAGTTCAAAAACTAAAAAAACTTTAGAAGAAATACAAAAAGAATTATTTGATTATATTGCTACTATAAGGGATGGCTTAAAAATTCAAATAAAAAAAGATATAGAAGAAATTTTGGAAAGAAAGAAAAAAAAGAAAGAGGAAAAGAATGAAAATTCTAAAGGAAAAAAGAAAGAAAAAACTTCTGAAGAGACTTCGGAAAATGGGGAATCTGAAACTTCGGAAAAAGAGAATCCTTCTACAGAAAATGATAATATAAATTCAGATGATCAATCTTCTGAAGAAAAAAACAATACAGAAAATAATAGTGAATCAGGTATGGATAAAGAATCTAAGAAAAATTCTCAAAATCAATCTTCTGAAACAGGTGAAGAAACAGATGAAACAGGTGAAGAAAATGACGATGATGACGAATTTGAAGATGAAAATGAAAATCAAGATGGAAGCTCAGACTCTACTACAGAAGAGGAAAAAGAGGAAATGAATGAAAAAAAGAATGAGAAAAAAAATACAGAAGAAGACAATGAAGATAATGAAGATAATGAGGAGTCAACAGAAGAAAACTCAATAAATAAGTCAGAATTCTGTAGAAGAAATAATACAGAAAATAAAAAAATATCAAATTCTATCAATTCAGAATTAGATAGTATAGAAGATGAAGAAAAAAGATTAGCAGAAGAAAAAAGAATAAAGCTTAGAGATCAACGTATCTTGGCAATGGATATAAAATGAATGACCAAAAAAATCCAATCTATAGATGTAGAAAATCAATTGAGTGAAAAAGAAAGAACAACTATGAAAATAACTTTAGAAAAACTGAGGAACAAAGAGATCAATGGAAAAAGTAGATTAGCCAAAACTCTATGGGCATACAACCAAAAGAAAATAAAACAATATGAAAATAAAATAGAAAATTTGAAAGATTTGGAGGAAACTAATAGTCTATTTAAGAATAAAGGAAATGATGCTTTATTAGAATCTAAATCAGACGCAGAAAGTATATCATTAGATATAGAAAATATAGAAGAACAAGAATTAGAAGTACAAGAATGGAAAGAAGAAAGAACTTTGGCACTAGAAGAAATAGGAGGAAAAAGAAAAAAGAGATGGTTTGGTATATTCTAAATTCAGATAATTCCAATACTCTTTTGGACCGGGCTTGATACTACTAAAGTTAACTCTAAGCCCGGTACGGAAAAAAGAAACAGCGCTAAAGTAAAACAGAAACAACGCCAAGGAAAAAAGAAACAGCGCTAAGGAAAAACTAGAACAAACAAAGAAACAAACAAAGAATTATATATTTTCAATTATACCTTTTAAATTTTAATTAAAAACACCATGTGAATCAATGTGCCTAGTTTTAGTAGTGCAAAAAATACAGCCACTAACACAGAAGAAACCCAAGAAAACTTAACTAATACTCTAAATACTACCCTCCAAGAAAATATGGAAAAAAACTCTATCTACTATGTAGAAAAGAATCCATCCAATACAGAAGATATAGATCATTTCCATAATCTAGAAAAAGAACATTCTCTTTGGGAGATGAAAGATTTCCTAAACAACTCTTTCCTATGAGGAGCACATATTATTATGAACAAGAAGCAAGCAAATCAAGTAGGATTGGATATGAGTAAGTTGATGCAGTGACAGAAGTGACTTTACATGGAGTTTAATTACTATTCCAACAAAGTAAACTACGTATACAACTACCAACTGGAAGAAGAGGAAACTGATTTATTATACAAAGAGGTGCTAAAAGACTTTGTAAAACCACCAAAATGAAGTAAAGACCCTGCATGAGATCTCATAGAGAAATTAAACAAATTAGCAGGTAGTATAGAAATGTACAAAACCAGTAAACTTTACAACAACGGACTTTCTGTAAAAAGTGTAGATAAAATCTCACAATTAATCCAAGTTTTGGATAGAAAATGAGTGAAAATCGTATTCAATATATATAACCTATTACACTGAATTATAGGGCAGAATATGCAGCAATATGAAGGTCAAATAAACGGAATTGCGCAATCATTTGCCAACACTCCTTTCAAGCTTATTATATCTGAATTTGAAGCTAGTCAGGATAATCAATCTGCAAAACCTAAGGTATGGTCTGACATGAAAGAAATCAAATTGAGTTTACCTATAGAGGAAGACTACAAAAAAGTTTTGAAACAATTATTCAAAGAGACTAAACTGAGTGAATCATATCAAGCTGCTATAGAAGAAGACCCTAACTTGGTGAAACAGATTACTAAAACTAGTCAAGGACTTTATCTACGGTATTTTCAAGAACATATTACCAATTATATAAGTTCTCATGAGACTTTTGAGCCTAAGGGATTTGTAGAAGGTTTGAATAAATACAAGATCAGGTCTATCAATTCTATGAGTAATAAATCGTTGGAAATTATAGATAATAAACTAACTTTCGATAATGTATGAGGAGTAAAGTCTTTGAAAAATACTTTTGCTAAATTAGCTGGATCTATCAAAGATTTCAATGATAAACAAATAATAAAATCATATCTTCTAGCTTGAGTTCCAGGTACAGGTAAGTCTCTGACTGCCAAAGCTATCACCAATGAATTTAGTAAAATAACAGGCAAAAAATGGATAGGAATTAGACTAAATATAAGCTCTTTATTTGATATGTATGTATGAAATACAGAGAAAAATTTCCAAGAAGCATCTAGAATTTTGGAAGGTATAAGCAAATCAAATGATGGAAGAATAATACTTTGGATAGATGAAATAGAAAAATCACTTGGAAGTGGTGGACATAGCTCTCATGGAGTAGATGAAAAACTAATGGGTGAAATATTGACTACTATAGAAGATAAATGGATGAGAAAATTCGTTATCATAGCGACTGTAAACAATGTTATGAATCTATCTCCTGAACTAAAATGAAGATTTGTAAATAAATATTTCTTCGATAATCCATCAGCAGAAGCTAGAAAAGCAATTATAGAAATCAAAAACTCTGAGTTTTGATATGAATTAAATAAAGGCGCTATAGATACTATAGTAGAAAAGACAGAAAACTTTGTATGAAGAGAAATGGAAAATATCTTTTCTTTGGTAAAACAAGACACTCATAATCTAGCATTACAAGCTTTTGAAGAATGAGAAATTGAAAAAAAACAAATCCAAGACGTTATACCTACTCTATATTCAGTAGAAGATATACTAGAAATGGAAAAAAATAATATACAGCATATCAATTCTAAAGAACAAATATGACAATACAGAGAAAAATGTAAGAATTTTAGATCTGCTGATGATAAAAATATAGATGAAGAAAAAAAACTAGGAAAAGAAGAAAGAAATAAGAAAATTACTTTGAGAGAGAAAGTAGAATAAAAATATTCATAAGATGATTATTTCCCTTCCTAAAAATAAAATAGCACTTTTAAAAACAAATCTCTCTATAAATACTATTGAACTAGAGTTTCACCCCTTCGTTTTTGTTCCCGGGAACAAAAACGACAGTCTTTTAACTACTTAACCATAGAAACAATGAATACTATAGAAACAACATCTGAAAATCTAAACTTAGATGAAATACTATTTAAACAAATATTTCAAGTAAGCTGAGAAGACGGTGAGGAATTAGAACTTAAAAGTTCTGTGGATAAAGGAAAGTATCCTAATCTTTCCCATACAGTAGAATCATATATAGAAAACATGAATTCTTTGAAAGAAACTCACGGAGAAATTCAAAAATCTACAGATTTGAAAAACTATGAAAAGGAAAAAATAGAGTCTATACATAAGTCATTATTTCAAGATTGATTTTTCCTTACTTATCTTCAATATATTTTCAATCAATATGGAGAGAATATAGCAAGTCTAGAAGAACTAGATAAAGAACTATGAAAGTTATGACATACAGAATTGTTGACCTATGGAACACTACTTCATTGTTATGAAAATAATGAAATAAATTGGAATCAAGTAAAAGATATAAACAAAGATATTTCTATCAAAATAGCATTAGAAAAAAAGTTCCATCTGGAATATGGGATGGAAAAAGAAACCGACTACCCTGCACATTTTAATGAAGATATAAATGGACTAAAAAGTTTCTTCAATGAAAATAATGACTCTCAAATCGATCTATCTGAAAAAGTTATGTTTGTAGACCAAGACAACTCTAGTGATTATATCAAACAACAGGTCAAATATGATTTGATGTATACTCTAGGTGGAGAAGTGCAGCTACAATTGAATAATCTACTTAACGAAAGTGGTCTTACAGATATTCTAATCAATATCAACAGAAAATGGCATAATCTAAATACTAACCAAGTTATTCAAACCCTCCAAGATGAGTGCAAAGGACTACTTCAACTAGTAAGCGACACTGATAGTATAACAGAAAAAGATGACTACAACAAAGAATTAGCAAATTTAGAAGATTTTTTGAAAGATATAAACTTCTCTTATGGTCAAACAGAACTTATAAAAACCAAACTACTCTCTTTTGTAGAAGAATATATTGGAACACTGCTTATTTTACAAGAAAAGGAATTCCATATAGAAGAAGATATGAAAGATATCTTTGAAAAACTTATAAAAAAGGGGAAAGAGTTGGATATTATCTTAAAAGAAGAAGAAATATTTGAATTATCTGGAAAACTAAAAATGATTCCTTTTCTGAAAAAAAATATAGAAAAAGATATATTGATGAAAAACTTATATGACAATATCCTATCGGAAAAACATATTTTAGCATACAATCAGATCCTACAATACATAAATACATTCTGAGAAGATAATAGTATCAAACTCATAAAACAGCATATAAACATAGAGGGAATAATCGATACAAAAATAGAAATATCTTTCCAAAAATTGAATGCTTTTGAAAATCCTAAAGATGTTCTAGCTGAGCTAAAAAGTTTGAAAACACAGTTGAATAATCTATGAAAAGACGAACAAGTAAGTCAAAAATTATCAGATATCTTAGTCTTTCTAGAAGCTAAAATAGAGATTTGAAAAAAAGAACTATGACTTGGAAAATGACTATCACATATCAAAAATAGCTATATCAAAGCCAAATTGAGAAAATGGCAAAGAAATATGGAAAAACATATTAGATTAGCGATAGATTGAGACTCTGAAAGTATAAGTAAATTAGTAAATATAAGAGAGTTTCCTTTCAAAACAGAAAAATTTATAATTTTCTTGGATACTTTAGAAAATATTCAAAATCATAACTGAAATACAGTAAAAACAATCATAGAACTAGATAAATATCTTAAAAAATCAGCATGAACTACCTTCTTGAAAAATTTAGTTAAAGAAACTATAGAAAACAAACAAGAATCTCTAATCCTTGAAATCAAGGAAACAGTAAAATGATTAGAAACTGAGGATACTAAAGAAATCTGAGAAACTATCAAGTGAATATTATGACTTGAAGTATGGAAAGAAATCGGGAACACTACAGTTATTTATGATATCAATCCAGACTATTTAGAGTATATCTGACAGGAATTACAAAAATGAGAAAACAATACTAAATTACTAAAATTATATAAAGAACTTTTCTTTAGAGAAATCACTATAGCAGATATATTGGAAGATGAAGAAAAACTTACAGATATTTTCAATTATAAAAATTTTGGAGCTAATTTACACAAAGTTTACCAAACTTTGAAAAAAGTAAACAAAGAAAATTTTATACTTTTGATAGTAGAAGAATACATTATCACACAAGATCAAGAAAAAATAGAGAAACACTTGAAAGATTTATTTATAAAATAATCGTCATTCTAAGTTCACCTCGTAAAACTACGATGGCGATAGTAAAAAACCTCCATCTAATGACATTTATAGTCATTCTGAGCGGTAGCGAAGAATCTCCATTAGACGGAAAAATAATGGAATTCATACCGCATATAAAATATCTCTACTTCTCCCTACAGCATTGAAATTCTTCGTTATTTTCAAGATGAAATAAAAAAGTTTCCTAACTTTTTCAGTTTTTTTCCTAACATTGTTTATATATAAAGTCGGCAGATGTCAATGTCTTTATATTCTTAAACAACATCTACAATGTCTCTAAAAGAACTGGAAAGTCAAATTTCAACAAAGAAAGCATCTCCTAGTGAGGAACTTACAGAAGAAACTAGGAAAGAATGTCTAGAAGCATTAGTTTCTTCTATTCCTAAATTCTCTGAAGAAATTCAGAAAATTAAAGAAGAAGAAGCTAGAAAAGATGCAGAACTTCTAGCAAGACAAATAGCGGGAGTAGGCGTATCAAATAATACTTACAGATATAAATGAGAAACTATATCTATAAATATTATAAAAAACAAAGAAGAACTTCTAGAATGGAAAAATAAGATGATGCTAGTAAATAAAAAAAAGGTAGCTAGTAAATTATGAGTAGAATTTGATGAAGAAAAGAATGAAATTTCATACAGATGAGAAAGTAGAGAATATATTGAATCTAGATGAATTATAAGAGAATGGAAAAACAAAATAAATAAAACTATAAAAGCTGAAGCAAAGAAAATAGCTATAGAAAAATGAATACAAGAAAAGAAAGAAGAAAAGCAAAGAATAGAGAAAGAAGCAGAAGAAAAATTACTACAAACAATTAAAAACACTGGAAAAGCATTATTGATAGCTACTCTTATCACAGTGGGAGGTTGTGAATATCACCATAACAAAAAAATGGAGTACTACGAAACAAACATGAATACTATAAGTCATTTAGACAAAAAAAACAGCAAATACTTATCACAATTTAAAGATACTGTGAATCTTGCAGGAATAACTTCTTTATATCGAACAGATATTGATTGGCTTGCAAATTTTCAAGCTGAAGAAATAGATTTTAAAGAGACAGAAATAGAAGCAGATGATCTAAATAAGTTATTAAAGTATCAATGAAAAATCATATGTAATAAATTGATGATTACAGACTTTGAAAAAACTTATATAGAAACATTAAAGAAATTTTTAGAAACTCATGAAATTAAAGAACTAGAAATAGTATGAGATGCTCCCCTAAACTCACTTACACAATCATTATTAAAAAGTTTCAATGGAGAAAAACTATCAATAAAAGGATTCAAAATAGATAGTAAATCTCTAGAAATAGCAAAAAAAGCTAATTATTCACTTAATTTAGGAGCTATTCCTAATTTATCATTAGAAGAATACAAACAACTAGTTGAAGAAAAAAACATAACATTTGATAAAACAACTGCGTTAAAGAAAATTATTAACTCAATAAAATTAACTCCTGATAATATAAAATTATTAGACTCTTTATGAATTGAAATAGATTTGGGAACTATAGAAAATATAGATATAAAAACTTTTGATCTACTTCAAAAAACTAAACATATCAAATTTAATAAAGATAAGGCAATTTTCTTTATCATACATCTAAATCAAAATAATCCTGATATTATATCTCAAATAGATAGATTGTGATACAAAGCAAGTTTTTCAGGATTTTCAGGATTTAATAAAGAGGTTTATATCGCTTTAAGTAACCTAAAAAATATATCATTTGATAAAAAAGATACTTTGGAACATCTTAAAATCGACTTAAATATTTCAAACATAGCCTGGTTGAATAGTCTATGAATTAATATTGATTTAAAAACCATCAGTAATATTGATTTAACAGTTTTAAAAATTCTTTTAGAATCTAAATATATTGACTTTGATAGAGAAACTACTATGAAAATGATTATAAAAAACATGAAAATAACACCTAAAGATATTTATAAACTAAATAATCTTTGAATCAAAATAAACTTAGGAATTTTTGAAGGACTTAGTATTTCAAATTTTGAATTACTTCAAAGAAATAAAAATATCTCTTTTGATACTATAGCAACAGCTCAAGAAATAACAAAAGAATTATATAGAAAAAATACAGTATCTTTTGAAGAGTTTAAATTTATTATAAAATACAAAAAAAGAAAAAAGAAAACTATAAATTGAGAAACAATATCTATTTTAGAATTTAATAAATTTTGACTTTCTTCAGACTATATAGAAGCTATTGATCAAAATAATATAAAATGATTAGAACTTTGAATTGATAAAATAAGTAGTGAATTTGCTAAAAGCATTTCAAAAAGTAACATACAACATCTAATTTTAAATAATATTACAAGTCTATCAGATAAAGAAGCAAAATATATATCTAAATTCAATCTAAAATCTATAGAACTAAACTGATTAACCTCTTTATCCTCTTCTAGTATAGATTTTTTGGTAAAATCTAATATAGAATCTATAAGCATAATTGGAGTAAAGAAACTACCTAAAAATAGTGTAAAAAAACTACTTTCAATAAAAGGAATGTTTAAACTTAATAATGGAATGAGAATATCAATAAACACAAATAAATATTACAATAGGTATGTAGCTCCTGAAAATGCTAGAATAGTATTTAATTTAAATGATAGTAAGCCATATAAGATGTCAAAAAATGAATATCCTGCATGTATATTTGATAAAGATGGACTAATAGAATATACTCCCTGTATTAAACATGAATATATAAATGAATATGAAGTATTTAATAATGTAATATATAAAAGAAAATAAATATTTTATATCTCTAACTCCTACAACAATGAACCTTACAACCTACCAACACACCATAAATCAGCTATACCAAGAAGCTAAAACAAGCTTTTCCAACCCCAATATAACTAAAATAATCAACAACACCGAACTACCCTCTCAATATCAACGCAGACTACAAAAAACTATATCCGACAAGCTAATCGTAGTATGAGATAAAAAAGAAGCCTTAGAAGTTTTCTTATCCGAAGAGAACTGGCAAAAACTACTATCAAACGAGCTAAAAATAGATGGAAAATCTATATGAGCTCACAAAACACACGAACACATCCTAATTCTAGAAATCACCAAAGAAGATATAGAAAAATCATTCTTCCCGGGAACAGAATTAAATGATATAGAAAACATATGATTCCTAGTCAAAGATCACAATCTACCGTTTGATATAATCATAGCATCTGATGAATCAGTAATAGAACATGAAATCAACGAATCGATAACAGACCTTTTCCTAGCATCAAAGCAAAAGAAAATTTCAATATTTCAGCTAGATAAAGTCTCCTCTTCTGAATACAAAAACTTAGATAGAGCCATCCTTCAGGACATATTATCTCACCTATTCTCCACAGACAAAACAGACTTAGAAAATGAAATCCTATTATATATTTCACATACAAAAAACGCCCTATCCCAATACCCTAAATTCCAAAAAGACTTAGAAAAAGTCAAAAAATATCTAAACCATTTATACTCTATAAAAGACGATATCCACGAATCATTACTTCTACTAATTTCCAACCCCCAAAGACTCTACAAACTCCACCCACAAGTAGAAAATCAATATCCAGAAATCAAATCAGATATATCTGACAATCTATACTCCATATTATCAAATTGCAAAATAGATACTAGATTCTGTACTATTACACGTCGTGTAGTAAACAAAACTCACAGCGAGTCTAGCTCCTTCAAACGCAGCTCCAAGTATATAGAGGAAATATCTACCTGCCTAAATATAGACAAAGACAACAACTCCTACAAACTAAAATACTACTTCAAAAAAATGATAAAACTATGAAAAATCAACGAAGTCATAGGTCAAATATCAAAAAACAACACAGTAAGAATAATTTGGAATAACGGTGTAGAGCTAAAAATGAAAATAAACTCTAGTGGAAATATATCTTTCCTAGTAGAACATAGCCATACCAAAGAAACTACTACCACTACAAAATACAGTTCAGAAGTAGAAGAAAGAATAGAAGAGCGAAATGGAGATATCAAAAAACTATCAGACCGTAAACTATGAACAACAACTGTTGGCTCATATGATGACACAGTAATTATAGATACCCAAAAAGATACAGCTAGTCTTATAAGTATCCAAAAATGGGTAAGCCATATAGTAAATATGAAAATCGACGAAAAAATCAAAAAGGATATTATTATCTCCAAAGCTATAGAAAACAAAGTCTCTCAATCCAAAGAAATCATCAAAACCCCTTTCCATATAGAAAATCCTGATGTGCATTATCTTCTGAGCATATATTTGAAAGACCTTTTGGATAAGTGAGAAGTAAAACAAATAGTAGGAAACATATGAGGAGAGATGAGATTGGTAAGAAACAATGGAAACATAGATGAATTAGTTATCTCAGAAGATGGATATATAGGATTCAATATAGTAAAAACTACTAGAAAAGAGTTTGAGAAAACGACTACTGACACATATGATGTAAAACATACTGGATACAATATATGAACAGATAAATTTGTGGACAAAAAAGTGGTAGATTTTGATCAAGATATAGGCTTTCAACTATTGGAAAAAAGTTCTGAATTAGATTCAGAAACTTTGGAAAACAAAGATAATTTAGTAGGAAATATGAATAATATTTATGGTAAAGAAAGAGAAAAATCAGAAAAAAAAGGGGAAAAAATAGTTGGTAGCATACAAGAAAGAATAATGAAAATAAGAGAGAAAAATATCACTCAATGAATGGAAAAATTTAGAAACTCCTCTAGAGAAAGACTAAATCAAGCATCAAAAAAAACAGAAATTTCCAATAAATTTCACCACATAGCCGCCCTTTACCAATCTAGCGTAAAATACGCTGTAGAGCAAATAAACTGATATATCACAGAAGATTTAGATATTCAAGAAACTAAAGTTCAGAATTCAGAAACCCACAAAGAAAATGACCAATATTTATTTCAATACAAATGACAAGAATTCGACATTCTTACAAATAGATGAAAATATATAGAACTAATATCGTTCTTTGAAAGAAAATCTGATATAGATGGAGAACTTGATAGGTTCCAAGTCACTATAAAAATCAATAAAGAAACCGATGAAATAGAAATAGTAAACGATTGGCATAGAGATGGCTGCAATATGTGTAGTTCTCATCAGATGTTTGATAATATCTTTGACGATAGTCTGGAGCAACTATGACTATCTCCTACTAGAAATGATCAGAAAGAAGAGCATTTCACTTTTGAATCATATGAAAATATTTTAGAAAAAACCCAGACGAAATTAGCTTATTCGCTTCGCTCATAAATTATTAGTACGGGTCGCAGATCTGCGAACCCAACGAAGCGACCCCAACGACGTAACACTAATAAGATAAAATCAATTTATAATTTATAATTTCAAAATGGAAATGATAACAACTACAACAAACGCCCCTTCCTTACCTAGGACCAAGACCAAAGAACAACTGGCAAACATACTGGAAAGTAAATATGAAATATGAATATCACCACATTTTTGCTTTATTATAACAAGATGATGTAATAAAAAATGTAATCACTGCCTATGAAACTGCGGACCTGAGAAAATAGAAAAATTAGATAAAAATCAAACCAAATATATCATAGAAGAATTAGCATCCAAATGAGTTAAATCTATAAGTATATCTGGAGGAGAGCCCTTTCTACACTTAGATAATCTAGCTTTTGTCACATATCATCTATGAAAAAATCAAATCAAATTGAAACATATCAAAACCAATATGATACATGCTGACCACCCATATTACAAAGACAAAGTACAGCATATATTTATCCAATATATGATAGGTTTGAAAGAAGCAGGAATCAAAAACCCTGAATATTATCTTAGCCAATGAATAGAACCTTCCATAGATGAATTTCATGGAAATACTGTGGAAGAGTTGAGTAAATTGAAAAAGATTATAGATATAAATATGAATATAATCAAAGATAGTAATTTTAGTAATAATAGATTTATGAATGTGTCTATAATGAGAAATTTAGAAAAAAGCAAAGACTTGCAAAATATATTCCAAATAATCTACTTCTTACAACAAAAAGAATATGAAGTGAAATTTATAAATAAAATCTACAATAGAGAAAGTAAAAAACTAGAAGAATCCCAAATCACAGACAACAAAGAAATCATAAACTCTCTACATAAACAAATACACAACGATTATATCAAATTAGAAATAAGTAAATGATGAAAAACTATATGTATAAGACTAGGTTTGAACGATATCTACAAAATATGAAGAGCCACAAAACTAGAATCAAATATCCAAGAAAAAACTCTTGGAAAAACAGATGAATATCTAAAAAGATATCACCAAAACTTCTCTATATCTGGTATAGATAATGATGGAAATTTATACACAGATGAAATATCCACCCATACAGGAAATTTCCCTATAGGAAATATATGAGATGGGATGGAAAACACTATAGAAGAAAATTCTTACAATCCTATTCTTATAGAATTGACCAATCATGGTTTGAGTAGGGTTATAGAATGATTGTTGGAGATATATCCTGACTTGGCTGAGTTTCAATATGTGGTATATGACGATATATTACAGAAAATTTTTAGCCTTCCAGATGGGGAGGAGATTTTGTATGAGTTATGTTTTAATGAAATTATAGAAGATTATGATAGATAGAAAAAAAATATGATTACCAGATAGAAAAAAATTAAGATTAGAATGATACGATTATAATAAATCTTGACATTATTTTGTAACTCTTTGAATTAAAAAAAGAAAAGAAATATTTTGAGAAATTAAAAATAGAGAAATCATTTTAAATGAATATGGAAAGATAGCATACAAATTATGGAAAGGAATTTCAAATCATATTCCTCTGATATTAATTAATGAATTCATTATAATGCCTGATCATATTCATTGAATATTAATCATAAAAAACATTCCTTGTCCCGGTCGCAAATCTGCGACTCCATCTAAAAACATTCTATCAAAAGCTATTCATTGATTTAAATCATCCTTTACTAGAGAAATAAGAAAAAGAAATGATGAATTTAATTTCTCTTGGCAAAGATCTTTCTTTGACAGAATAATCAAGAATAAAAAACATTTTGATGAAACTAAAAAATATATTAAAAATAATCCTAAGAATCGGAAAAGAAGGAAATTAAATGAATTTTAAAAAGAAAAAGGATATTCAAGAATTTTAAAAAGAAAAAGGATATTCAAGAATTTTAAAAAGAAAAGGGATATTCAAGAATTTTAAAAAGAAAAGGGATATTCAAGAATTTTAAAAAGAAAAGGGATATTCAAGAATTTTAAAAAGAAAAGGGATATTCAAGAATTTTAAAAAGAAAAGGGATATTCAAGTACGGGTCGCAGATCTGCGACCCCTACGACGACATTTCTCTTTTCTATTCATATAATCTCTTATAATTCTCTTCTATAAGATTCTCTAATTTTCCCTTCTCTATCCCCCTAAACTCCCCTACAAAATCATACAAAGCCTTCACATAAACCGGCTCATTCACCTTCCCTCTATATACCTGCGGAGCAAGATAAGGAGCATCCGTCTCCAACAATATTTTATTTTCTGGCACTATTTTCAAACTTCTTCTAAGCTCTTCAGCCTTAGGATAAGTCGTATTTCCTGCGAAACCTACCCATATATTATCCGTAAGCTTCAATAACATCTCCAAATGAGGAGCATCATAACCCCAACAATGGAAATATAGCTTCAAATCTGTATAATCTACTATTATATCATAAGTGTCTTCCCAAGCAGCTCTAGAATGAATTATCACTGGAAGTCATAAGCTTCTTGCTACATCAAGATGTAGTCTGAAAAGTCTTTTTTGAGCTTCTATAATTTCTTCAGTAACTTCATAATGATAATCCAAACCACATTCTCATATTGCTTTGATATATTGAGGATATTCTTCACCCATTTTATAGATATATTTTTCTATAGATGCCAAAAAAGAATCAACATCTACCATAGAATCTTGATTGTATACTAACTCTGAAGGATGATATCAAGCTCCAACTATAATCTGTTCTGGATATTTAGACGCCATTTCGATAGCTCTCTCCAATCGTTTCTGATCTACAGATACATTTACAAGTTGTTTTCATCATACATCCAAAAAATCTTGAAGATGAGTCTCCCAAGATTCCCGCAATTTATCATCATTTAAATGTGTATGCGAATCATAGTACATAAAATGCTACTTATAGAGAGTAAATCTTACTGTAGTAAACACATATATATTTACAACTGATGAACTGAAATTGATTTTTTGTTTTATCAAATATATGGCATGTTTTACATCTGTTATTTCTTTACTATCAGGTAATATCGCAGACCCTAAATCCATATCTACTGTATCTCATACAAATATTCAATATTTCTTCATTTTAATATCTTTCAAGTCATCTAGTGACCTCATTTCTATCTTATTTTTTACTACATCCACAACCAAAGTATCTAAGTTTTTCTTTCATTTTACTTCACTCTCAAATATTTCTTCTGACAAAACATCTAAAGTTTTATCTGCAAAGATATTTCATTTAGAAAAAAGTAAGTTATCACTTTTATCAAATCCACTAACGAAAAACCCTTTAACTTCGTCAAGTTTAAAATTTTTCTCTATCTCTTCTTTGATCAATTTTATATCTATCATTTTTGAAATTTATATATTAAATTTTAAAAATTACTAAATACCAAACCTCGGAGTACTCTGAGGAATATACTAATGGATAATAATATTTAAATATTCTGATAAATTAATTTTTATCAGTCTTTAACTCTTTACTCTTTATCTATTAAGAATTTCATTTAAAGTAATTATTCAACTTTAACAAGTTCTACTTCAAATGTCAAAGTTTTTCCAGCTAAGAAATGATTTCCATCTACTACAATACTTTGGTTTTCTACATCTACTCCTGCCAATGTACCTAATTGAGGTATAGCATCTCCTATTTTTAGATTCAAAATCATTTCAGGATTAGCTTCTCCATATGCATCTTTTGGTTCCAAAGTAACAGTCTTACTATCTCATTCATTCATTCCCATAACGGCTAGATCAAATCATTTTATCATTTGTCCAGCTCCTACTGTAAAAGGCAATGGAGTTCTTCCTGGTTTCTTAGAACTATCAAATACTACTCCATCCAAGAAAGTTCCTGTATAATCTACTTTTACACTACTTCCATCAGCTACTGGATATGTATCAGATTCTATCATAGTAATTTCAAATACCAAAGTTTTACCTGCCATTTCTCCGTTAAAATCTATAACTGCTCATTCTTCTGTAACTTCTGTAATTATTCCTTGATTTCCAAATACCATATCTCATTTATTAAATGTAGATTTATTATCCGGATCAGGCATACCATATCATTCTTCAGGAGACATAGTAATAGTTTTTTTCTCACCTATTTTCATACCTTCTACTCATTTATCAAATCATGCTATCATTTGTCCTCCACCTAATTCAAAAGTAAGAGGTTCATAAGGTCTTTCTGCATTATAAAGTCCTGCTTCTTTTGCAGCTTCTTCTATACTAGTATCAAAAACTTTACCATCTTCTGTTTTTCAAGTATAGTTCACATATACTGTATCTCATTTTTTTGCTACTACTGTATCAAGATTTTCTCACATATTATTAAGGTTATTATTTAAATTATTTCCTTCTTCTGTATCAGTTCATTTATTGTCTTCTCCTGTCAAAGCCTGTTCTGTATCTGTAACTACCACTATATCTTTTTCATTTGTAGTATCAGTTCCTTTATCATTATCTACTACATCTTTAGATTCAGGATAAAGACTACAACCTGCTAACAAAAAAGAAGATAAAAGTATCGCAATATATAATGTTTTTTTCATTTTCTCTATATAATATTATTAAGTTAAATAAAAGAATAAAAGTAATAATATCAAAATTTAATAGCTTTTCAATAGTTTCTTCTATTATTTAGAATAATATTAGAATAGGATAAGAAAATTTATAAATTATTGAATATCTAATCACTAATCTTATTTATTTGTAAACCGGCATTTACTCCAGTAAATTAGAAAAATATTTGAAATATATAGCTATTTTTTTTAATATATAGCTATTTTTTTAATTTATAATAAATCCTACACTTAGGGGTTGACTTTATGTGCAAAAAGTTTATATATACATAAAATCAAAAACAAATAACTGAAACTCCTATGTGAGAGTATTTTAGTTATAAATTAGAAATTAATGGACGGTTTAAATAAAGAACTATCAGTTATTCACCCCTCTAGATCAGAAAGAGGACAAAAAGGTATTGATACAGAATTATATCAATCAATGCTAAATCTTTTGCCGACTTTGAAAAATAGTATTTCAAAAAGAATTGCATCTGAATTTGAAAAACCTCAAAAACATATACGCAAAACTTACAAATTACCATATAATAAAAACTTAGATATTCCTGAAGAATTAGATAATAAAAAAACGAATTTAAAATATTCTTTGGGAAAATTATATGAAATTAATGGAAATAAAGCTCCTATTATAGTAGTAATGGACGATTGTTTTACAAACAAGTTACTTCTAGAAATTCTGGAAACTATACTAGGGGATTGATTTGAACAACTAGTATCTGTAATTCAAATGAGTTATAGTAAATATAATGATAAAGAATGAACTGAAGAATTGGATAAACAAATAGAAGAAAACATACATAATAACTCTATTATTATATTATGATGAAGCTATTCTGATACATATAGTGTAAACCCAAATATGTATCAATCAAAGCTAGCTGAGATGATAAAAAAAATTGCTTCTACTAGTACTAATAGAGAAATAAATAATCGTATGCTTTGAATATGTTTCTGACAACAATTCATAGCTAATATAATATGAATTATGAATATTAACAAGGAAAATATAATAGCAACTGTAAAATGAAGTGCTCAATTTGGTCCTTCTGTATGTAGTGTGAAAAATATGGATGATACTAATCCTGTATTCTCAAATGCATTACAATGAATATCATCAAAAAAACCTAATGCAAAGTTTACAACTGCTTTTACCCGTACTGGACATGTAGATTTTGATTTATTAGATAATAAATGAAGAGAACAAGTAGTTCCTTTGATTACAGATGATGTTAGCTGAGATACAGTATGATGGGGATCCAAAAATGGAAATATATTATGAGTACAATTTCACCCTGAAATAAGTCTACATAAACTTGAAGATGTAAGAGATGAAATAGAAAAAGTAATACACCTTTTGGAAATACATTATAAAAAAGATATACACCATATATTAGATAATTTTCAATTATGAGAACATGTAAATAAATTTAATGATATATGAGAATATTTTTATACATATGTATTGGATAGTTTTGTACAAGACATATTAGAGAAAAAGGTAGCTGATTACCCAGAAGTTACTAAAAAAATGATTAGAAAAATTAAGAACAAGTTAAATATTATGTCTTTTGATGATAATCAACTTTTTGACCCAAATGAAAGAGCAAAAATCATAGCTGTTATAGATCAAAATAGGAAATTAGAGTTAAATTATAATATAGATCGGAAAGTAGATAGATGATTGAAAACTTATTCTGATATAGTTTGATTCAAAGACTTAAGTCAACTAACTCTAGCGCAAAAAGACTATTTACAAAATCTATGATACCGTGAACCCTATTTTGTATGTGACTTATGAGCTGGAAATGGGACATTTATTAGAGAACTATATGAGAATGTAAAAGGTAATGATATTAGTATTTATTGAGTAGGAGATAAAATATATCTTGATTTATATCAATGAATTATGAAATCCAAATTTGGAAAAATAATTCCCAAAGATATAATACAAATGTTAATGGGAACCCTTTATATGGATTATAAAGATATAGATCAAAAAGAATCGTTGATAAAAAACATAAAGAGTATTTTAGGTAAGATGAATATAAATCCTGAAAGTAAATTTGATATACCATTTTCTTGTATGGAAAAAGATGATGTATTTATTACTAAACAAGAAAAAGTATTATCTAAAGAATCAAAAGCATTCTTATTAGAAAATCAAGAGCTAATTCAAGAGCTAATAGATGATATTAAAGACAATATTTATGATTATTTTTATGGATATTTTGAAAGAATATATATATCTGATTTTTCTAGTTTTCAAATAAATGAGAATGATATCAATAGTATAGATATGCAAGTATCAGTTCGTTCTACTTCTCATTTAGATGATGATGAATATAAAGATGTAATAATAAATTATATAGATAATTTTGCTAACCCTGGTAGTTTTTTCATAGATAATGGAGTACATAGATCTTATACGAATGTACCAAGACTAAAACAACTAAGAGAATTAGAACTAGAGTACAAAAAAAGAATAAACATAAAGCTTGTATATGATACTAAAACAAACTATTTTTGTTCAGCTATTATAGAAACTACGCCTTTTCATAGTACAAACTTCTGGGAAAAACAACTAGGAGAAAACAAGATATTAGTAAATGTAGAAGATGCTGAGCAAAGTGCTTTCTTCAAGTTAGAAACCTTTATTAGAAATTTCATAATTATAAATTTTAAAAATTATGGTGTATTTTGGGAACATAATGATATTATTATAGAATGTGTAAATAAATGTTTAGAATTACAAAAAGAATGAAAATATTTTGAAATTCAAATCAAAATTGTAAACTTAATAAATGAGATTATAGATAATATTCATCAAATTAAATACAATAAAATAAATATAGATATACTGAAAAGCTACCAAACAACAAACGGTGATAATATAAATCAAATAGTTAAAGAACCATTTTATATGGCTGAATGGATAATTTGTGATAATAAAAGAAAAAATTAGTTAAAAAAATCTTAACCTAAGATTTATCTATGATTTTTTTAAATTAAAATATAATAAATTATTCCGCTATATATTATGATTTTTATAATTAAAAAAATCATATTATAATAGCTATGATATATAAATTAATTATTATTATTTTAATTTTCCAAAAACTGTAAAAGATTTTTATAGCTGAAATAATAGTTTTCAAGCAGAGTAACAAAATGTACTTTAAAAAAGTATCTAAAAAATTTGACAAATTTCAAAAAATGTTTACAAATAGTATTGTATTACTTTTAACTGGTTACAGCCTTTATAAGGTAATATAATCACCGTGGAAGTTTTTATTGAGGAGGTATGAACAAAAACTAGTAATATAGTTTATTAGTTTTTGCTCTACCTCCTCAGACTTCTAAGGTCTGAGGTGAAGGATTATCCTTCACCTCTTTTTTATTTAAAACTAAAATATCAGCTAACTCTATAGAATATTTATAGAGATAGAATTTTAGTAAAGAATTTAACAGTTTAGAACTATGTTTTAGTAACATAACTACTAAAATAACACTTTTTTTTTGACAAATCAAAATAAAATAGTATAATATTTTTAGATTTAGTCAAGTAGGCAAAAAATCAAAAAATTTAATAATAAATTAAAAATAAAAATGAAATTAGAAGCAAAAGATTATAGAGATGAAACTCTTGAATTATGATGAGTAGAAGAAGGTATGAAATTAGATACTGAAACTTTATTAAAAAATACTAAAGAGGATTTATGAGAAGTAATAAGTGGAATAAATTTCTCTATAAACAAAGAAGCTTATGAAAAAGTCCCTGAAGGAGCAAGAGAAATGAGAAAATTAGCTACCTTGATAGCTTTTATGGGTAAAGCTGTAGAACTTGGAAATCTAAAACAAAAAGAAGTTACATATAAATTAGCTCAAATTAGTGCTCAAACAAAAAAAGCATTAAATCTAAAAGAAAATCCTATAAAAATTATAGGATAAAAATAACTAACTATCACTAGTACAATTATAAAACAAGAATATAGCAGAATAAAAAAACTCCAAATTAATTTGGAGTTTTTTTTATAAAATTTAAATTATATTATTATTCTTAATATTAATCTTCTTTCTTATCTTCTTGATCATCGCTTTCATTCTCTGAATTATCTTCACTAATTTCCTCTTCAGAACTATCTACTTCATGATCTTTTCATATTAGTTTCCTTTCTCCTTCAAATCATAATTTATCAAGTTGACTTTCTACATTTTCATCTTGAAAAAACCATTCTTCTGGATGTTTTATTGTTTCAAGATTTTCTAATATTTCTCCATCTTGCAAAAAAGCAAAACTAGTATTTTCATTATAATCAAAAACAAAATAACTTAATTTTTGAGCATTTCCTTCTATTGCTAGTATATATATTCCATCTTTTTCATATTCTCCTGGATACTGCACGATAAATTCATCTTTATCAGTAGGAACATTAGAACTTATTTCAGACATTAGATTGATAGCTCATTTTTTGATCTCTCCATCTTTACAGAAAAATAACTTTAATGTAAACTCAATATTTTCTCCAATTTTCTTAATTTCCATAATTTCATATTACATAAATAAATTATGCCCTCCAATATACATTTTTATAACGAAATTTCAAGAGAAAAGAAAAGAAGATGAATACAGAACGAATAAAGAAGTCAACCGCTACATAATAATACCAGTGGTATTCTTCCACAACAGAATACAAAAGAAACACAAAACAACACCAGCCTTTTCGCTAGGAAAGAAGCTGAATACATGAACGAATACAGAATTGAACACAGAACAGCGCCAGCCTTTCCGCTAGGAAAGAAGCTAAATACATGAACGAATACAGAATTGAATACAGAACAGCGCCAGCCTTTCCGCTAGGAAAGAAGCTGAATACAGAATTGAATACAGAATGAATACAGAACAGCGCCATCCTTTCCGCAGGAAAGAAGATGAAATAAAAACACCCCAACCACGCAAAACTTCATGGCCAACAGTGGAATAATTTGAAAGTTTACTGAGTTTATATTTTTTAAGGATAGTTGAAACTACTAAATTGGTATAATTAAAAAAACCTTCACTCGTTACCAATTTTCCAGGCTATCCTGTTCCGCTAGGAAAAAAATGTAATGAAGGAAATTTTCAAATTATGGAGCCCTTAGTTGTTTCCTTCCCCTTCCGGTTCACATTTTCCTTCTATATTCAAACATTGGTTATTACATGCATCTACCAAGTTAGTATATATCTGATTGTTTTCATTCACTAAATCAATAGATTTCCGTATTTGTTTACTAATAGCTGGAAATTTTTGAGTTACTCCATTTACTGAAACATTACTTCATTCTCACAAAAGTATTTTTGTTGTTTGAAATTCTTCCATAAAAGCACTATTGAAAGCTTGGATTGTTTGAATCATATTTATAGCTTGATTTATCTTATCAAATTCTTTCCAAACTCCAACTACTCATTCCTTCTCTCTTTTCTCACACAATTTTTTAATAGAATCATCTGTTATTGCTGCACAATCTATAGTCATTAGATTTCTAAGATCAGTTTCATTAGAAACAGCCCCTGCCAAAAATGCTCCTACATCTCATTTTAATTTATCTGATATAGAAGTAGATTCGCTTCAAAAATTTCTAAGTTCTTCAAATCATTTACCAGATACTGCAACACGATCTTTCAATAAATCAGCCATATTGTTATTTCTTTGTGATTCTTTGTAGTTATTTGCAGTTCAAGATGAGCTACTATTCATATAATCTCTTATAAGTTGTTTTTTTCTTTCTTTATAATCACTATCATAATTTCAAAGTTTCAAAGCCTCTTTCAATCTTTTGTAAGAGTCTGAAAACCTAGTTGTTATTTCATCATAATCTGTAGAAGACAATTCTTTTAATTCTTTCAAAGATTCCATAAATTTCTCCCAAGATTTAAGACAAGTTTTAGATTTTTTATAATAATCGTGTATATCTTGCATTTCTGTAAAATAGTCATGATTTATTGCTAATTCTCTTCATTTATCTTTTCTTACTATTGTTCTAGATATCCAATTTTTTACATCAGCTTTGGCTTTATCTATATCAGCATCCGTTGCACTTATAAATATTTTTTCCATAGCTAATTGATTTATCCATATAGCATCTACTACATCCCCATAATCCTGAACTCATATCATGAGAACAGGCATTTGTTTAAATTTTTGGTCATATTTAGATAGTTCTATAGGCTCATTCAAAAGATCCGCAAACCCTACATCCAAAAGAGCTTGAGTAATCTCTTCTTTGAGTAATGAAAGTTTCATCCAATCTCTAGGAACAGGATAAGGTTTGAATAAAATAATAAAACTTTCTAAAAAATCACTTCATCCTCATGTTATCAAATGATCAAACACTACATTACTTACTCATCATGCAGTACCCATTACAGGAGAAATAGAACCTCTTACTTCCAAAACTAGATTTTCTAAAGTATAATTTGTAGTAGTTGAAACTTTAGTATTAGCAGATATATCTGATGACAAAGCATTTAAAACACTTTTTATATTTGATTTATGCTGGTCTATTGAACTATGAGGACTGGAACAGACTGGTTCTGAGGCATATACTCACATAGATATTAGAGCAAATATTATAGAGATAATCGTTAGTATTTTTTTCATCATTTATATGAATTATTACATCGTATATAAAAATAGTCACAAATAACATTGAATTTTGTTAAATAATATATATTATAGTTATGTTTTCAATAGTTTTATCAAGTAAATATCATTAATATATGAATACAAATGAAGACAAAACACTAGAAACCATTGTAGGTATGCTAGAAACAGTAGAAAAAGAAGTTAGAAGAATTAAGCTTGTAATCAAGAAACATCAAAACGGTGAAGACATAGAAAATCTTTCTGATGAAGAATTGAAAGAAATGTCAAGCAAATTACTAAACTATACAGAAGACGATAACGTTTCTGTAGTAGAATGAGTATATGATGGAGTATTTATGGTTGGATCTGATGGAAAAAAATATCCAGTACCATTAAATTATTCTAGTAAATCTAAATTGATTTCACAAGATTTATTGAAATTAAGAATCTTATCTGATGGTAAATTGATATATAAACTTATAGGACCTGCGCCTAGATCATATATCAAAGCTACTATATCAAAAGGAGAAGACAATAAATTCATAGGAGTATGAGATGATGGTCAAAAATACTATCTAAATGCTGCTGCTGTAAGTTTCTTCAAAGGAACTATCGGTGATGAAATAAGTTTAGTAATCAATGCTGAATGAACAGGAAACTATGCTGCCATAGAAACTAAATTGTAGTTTTATTAAAAAACATCACAAAAAAGTTGACAAATTTATAATAATCATTATATTATATTTACTTCGTTATGTTAATCTTTGATATATGAACTTCGACAACATCAAGAAAAGGTTAAAAATGAAAGCTATGAATATATATATCATACCGCTAGAAGAAAGGAAAGAATTAGCCTTCAAGATATGAAATATAGATAACATAGACCAGTTGATAGAAGTTCAATATAAACTTGATGAACTAATGAATAGTCTAAAACATCTTACCGACAGATTACTAGAAAAAGTAAAACCTGGTATGCTATTAGAACTAAAAGCTACCATCCAATGAAACGTATCTATAAAGACCAACAAGACAACTTCAAACACTATAGACTTGGAAGACTTGGAAGAATTGGATAGTAATCTTGATAAAATGTTAGATGATTTATAGTAATATTTATGATTTATAACTTATAAAAAAAACACCATGGTAGAAAGTATAGAAAAATTTGATGCAAGGTTAGAGGGCGGTTCAGAAAATGGAATGTCTGAAATGCATAGAAATTGAGTATGATACTCTTTGGAAAAAGATATTGTAAATCCTAAGGAAGGAAATGAGAAAGTATATGAAAAATTGACTGAATTACATAAAGAAATGTTAGAAGATGCTGAAGTATGAGCTGCTACAGCTGATGTTCAAGCAAAACTTGATGAATTAAAATCTAGCCTAGCATAATATTAGATTATTAAGACAAAAAAACACTCTTTTTTCGAGGGCGTTTTTTTTTTGGAAATAATAAATAATTATTTTTATAGATTATGATACTTAATCATAAAAATTAAAAGAGAGAAAAAAAACTTATAAAAAATAGTAAATAAGGTATTGAAAAATAATATCAATTATATATAATGAATAACAATTTATTCTTTAAGAAAATATTAATTATGGCTGAAAAAAACTTTATAAAATGAGGTTGTAAAGAAATTCCTACACAATATGGAAGTATTATAAATTTGAATCTAAATGTAGAACAACTAAAAACATTACCTGTAGATAATTATGGTAATATCAAACTTACTCTTATGAAAAGAAGAGAAGTTGGTCAATATGGAGATACTCATTATGCAGTAGAAAACACATTTGTACCAAGTAATGAAGGATGAGCTCCTGCAGGTGATAGTGCTCCTGCTCCTGCAAAAAAAGAAGAGGAAGAAGATATGCCTTTCTAATGTAAAGACATAAAAATAACTAAGAAAAAAACGCCATCTCGAATGGCGTTTTTTTTATTTTTTATTTTCTAGAGACAGTATTTATTAAATAGAAAGAAATACTTTCTTAAAAAAAATTATTAAAATAGTCTAAGTTATTATTATATTAAAATATTTGAGAGAATCATTGATCAACTACATCAAATACATTCAAATCACCATCTTTTATTACCCAAATCTGATCTACCATAGACTCTAATATATCTCTATCATGAGAAACAATCAAAGTATTTCCTGGAAATGAGTTTAACATATTTTTCACAACCTCTTTGGAATACAAATCTAAATGATTTGTAGGCTCATCCATTATAATAAAATGTGGATTTGAAAGAAGCATTTTACACAATGCAACTTTTGCTTTCTCTCCTCCACTCAAAGTTCATATTTTTTGATCTACCTTATCGGGACCTATCAATAATCATCCTAATATATTTCTTACCTCTTTTTGACTAATAACTCCTATAGCTAACTCTTCTATAATATTGCTATCGTGATCCAACTCTTCCAACACCTGTGAATAAGACCCTATTCTAATATTTTCATTGATATAAGACTCTCACTTCAAAGAGGGTATTTCTTTCAATATTGTTTTCAATAATGTTGTCTTACCTACACCATTTTTTCATATTATTCCAATTTTATTATTCTTATTTACTTCTATCATTTTAGGCAATACTACCAATGGCTCATTATAACCTACTTCCATTCACGTGATACGCATAACAAGATTAGGTAATCTAATATCTACCTTCAAATTTATATCTTTTACTTGTAAATCATTTTCTGGAGCATCCAATTTTACTATTTTATCTAACATCTTTATTCTACTCTGTACCATAGCAGCTTTACTTGCTTTATATCTAAACCTTTCTATAAATTTATTTTGCTGTTCAAAATATTTTTGCTGATTTTTATAATCTTTCAAATCAATTTCATATTTAGCTTGTTTTTGAGTTAAATATGAATCATAATTTCCATTGTAAGTATTTATTTTTTTATTAGATATTTCCATTATTTTATTGAAAACATTATCTATAAACCTTCTATCATGAGATATACAAATAAGAGCTTTTTTCCAAATTTTACAAAAATGCTCCAAAAACATAATTCATTCTATATCTAAATGATTTGTAGGTTCATCTAGTATCAATAAATCTACCTCTTGTATAAGAAACCTAGCTATTTGTATTTTAGTTTGTTCTCAACCGGAAAAATCCTTTATTTTTTTATCATAATCTGATTCTGAAAATCAAAAATATTTAAGAATTTCTAATTGAGAATCATATTTTCTAAACCCATCTTGAAAACGTTGCCTATCTACTATCTCTTCCTTTTCTTCTAATAAAAATACGCTATCTTCATGATTTTCTTCTAGAAAAAGCTTAATTTCTGCCAATCTATGAATATCTACCGTAATAGACGGAAACACTCCTAACATTTCTTCCTTCAAACTATGTTCCCTAGACTCCCAAAATAAATCTTGAGATAAATACCCTATCTTCAAATCTTTAGCCTTAATCATAGTTCCATCATCCATTTCTTCTATACCTAATATCATTTTCAAAAGAGTCGTTTTTCCAGCTCCATTTCTACCTATCAAAGCGACTTTATCATCAGGCCTTATTTTTAAATTTACATCTTTGAATAACTCTGTTTTTACTATATCTTTAGTTAGTCATCATACGTTAATAAGATAATCAACATTCATGGCTTTTCCTTCTAAAAAAGAAATTGGCATTTCATCTAAAGAACGTTGTTTAATTACCTGAGACGACTCTTCTATATCTTTTGGCATACTTAGTTCAAATTCCTTTTCTATGAACTTATTTAGACTCTTCCGCTTAGATTCTTCCTTGGTTTTCTTAGGAATTTTGGAGAGATATTCTTCACAAAGTTCTATTATTTCAAAATCATGGAAGTCTTTGTGAACTGCCTGCACTTTTTTTACTATTTCTTGTAGATCTATCATTAATTCTATTTTTCAATACTTAAATATCTACTACTTATAAAGATTTTTTCTATATTTAAAAGGAATTATTAGAAAAAAATATCAGAGGAGGACCTCCGATATTCAAAATTCTGCTACTAAACTTCTATTACTAAGCTTCTATTACAAAGACAAATCATCTTATGAATTAGAAGACTTAGGGATTTTCCAAACAGAATTAGCACTCTTTCTTCTTAGCGTGGCCTGCTTGACCGCCTCTCCAAAAACTCCCTTTTCAGCTGCTTGTTCTCCTCTCAAAGATTTTACAGTTTCATTAGTTCTTGGGACCCTTCTTTTGATTTTCAAACCTTTCATAAAATCCCCCTTAAAATAATTATTTCTATCTTAACCAGAACTATAATTAGTTATAATAATAGTTATAATAATCTTTATATAATAATCAATACTTTTTGTTTTTTTAAATAATTTAAAAAACATACTGTTTTTTAATTCTAATTCATCTTGAATTTAGAATTCTAAACTGTATGCTTGATATGACTATTAAAACTTATTTGAAAGTAGTGAATTTCATCTTTTATATTTACTAAATTTTAAACTATTATGAAAAAAATTAAAATCATAATAATCTTATTTGTTTTATTCTCATCTATATACGCATGATACAAATCATTTACTGTATTTGATATACTGAATAAGATTCAAATATGAACATATTCATCTATAGTCACTATAGAAAAATCAGTTATACACTCTGAAATAGCTTTCAATTCTATGTTAGACAAATTAGATACTACCAAAGAAACAACTGTAGATCTTAAAAACAAAACAGAGGCCCTATATCTAAAAGCTAAATGATTACTAGGAGAAAATGAAAATGAGATCAAAGAACTAGAAAATCAAATAGAAAAAATAGAAGAAGAAAAAGAAAAAACTAAAGAAAATAGAAATGAAATAATAAAAGAAAAAGAAAAATTATTAGAAGATAAAGAAATGGAACTAAATAATATAAAAAATAAAATATATATATTTCCTTATTTTATGTCTATCTTAGTATCATTATGAATATTTTATATGTTAACTAATATAGTACTAAAAATAAATAGTTTTTTAGTAGAAATTAAAAATTTTGTTAATGAATAAATATGATTTCAACTAAAAATTCTAAATAAATTTCTAAATAAAATTTTAAATAGATTTCTAATTATATCAAAAATATAAACTTAAGTTTTAGCTAGTTAAATTTTAGAAGTTTAAGTTTCATAATAATAGAAAAAACCCAGCATCTAGCTAGGACAAAAAATCATTATATTTTTTTTGGTAAATCTTCAGTTGCACCTACATCAAATGTGATAAATCAGCAATTATCATTTACTAAAATATTATTCAAATCTGGAGCATATATTTATAATTAAAGTATTACTAAAATTTACAAAGACAAAAACTTTAGTAATACTTCAATGGTTTAAGATTTTCTTATCATAACATTTCTATAAGTCATATTATTATCAAACATACCAAGTCTCTTATTAAATTTATATGCCATTCATATTACATAAGCCCATAATATTATAGCTATAAAAACTTTATGTAATTCTAATGGTAAAAAAAACATAAATGCTAACACCGCTACTACTGCTACTACTCCACTTTTCATCTGATAATAAATAAGTTACTAAAATGTTTTTCTATATCCATATAAGAGAACAGTGCTATAATTAATATTGTAAGAGTAATCTCCTTTTGGAACATTTGTAGTATAACTATAAAAAAATAGATTTCAAGAGAAAATAGAATATCGTAGAATAAAACAGAAGACAATACAAGAAAATAATATATAATACAAGAAAATAGAATATTTAGCTTGAAAATAGAATGAAAATCAATATAATGACTTCAAGAAGAATAAAACTTATACTATATAAATAAAGAGTATTGATATATAATTAATTCTAGATACATCAGATTTTAAATTTTATTCGCCATAATATTAATTAAATTATGTTGAAAAACTTATCTACTAAACAACAAAGAGTATTAGATTTTTATAAGGATTATATAAAAGAATATAGCTGTTCTCCTACTTACCAGCAGGCTGCTGAAGTTTTAGGAGTTAGTCCTAGTGTAGTATACTCTCATATGGTGAATTTAGAAAAAGCTTGATATCTATTTAGAGATAGTTCTGGTGGAGTCCAATTAAAAAGCAATAAATCAACAGTGCCTGTACTTGGTAGAATCGCTTGTGGTAATCCTATAGATGTATATGAAGATAATATAGAAGAAATAGAAATCCCATCTAGTATGACTAAAGGATCCAGCAATATATATATACTTATAGCATCTGGAGATAGTATGATAGATGCACATATATATGATGGAGATTATCTTATTATCCAACAACAAGCTGATGTAAATGAATGAGAAATAGCAGTAGTAATTACATGAGATAATCATGAAGAGAAGGCTACTTTGAAAAGAGTATATCACAAACCTTGATCATTACTTTTGAAACCTGAAAACAATGATTTTGAGACTATGCTATTGAAACAAGATAGCAATGCTCAAATTAGAGGTAAACTTATTAGTGTAATTAGAAATTATTAAGTATATATCACGTAAATAATATATTTACCAGACAAATACATGTTTTTTTAATTATGTCAACAATTCTATTGAATTTTGTTTTTTTTTGATTATAAAACTATCGCTAACTAAATTATAAACCCTAATATTGGAGGTACAATTATGGACCCTATCTTAAGTAGTACGGTTATGAATTACATTTTTGAACATCATATCAGTATAGCAACAATAGTGATATCTTTGATTTCTCTTACAGGTATAATCTTATCTAGTAAGGCTAACAAGATATCTATAGGGATTGCTTCATCTTATGGATTCAATAGAGTCGTAAAAAAATGGGGCTGGACCGGCAGAAAAACATACATTCATAAAAAATACGGACGCTTCCGTGTATAACCAATGAGGTAACCTAATGTATTGGATCACTACACATCCCATACTTAGTATTGTGCTTGCCATAGGAATATTGATAATTGCTATCCTTTGGTATCCAACTAAAGAAGACAAAGAAATTATGAAATTTATCTCTGATAAACCGAAAAAATAGAGATAAATACCATAATTATAACGATCCCACGCTACGCAGGATTCTCCTGTGTAGTTTTTTTCTTACTTTTTTCTATATTTTTCTTAACTTCAAATCCGTATAAGATAATTGAGCAATTAATATTTAATTATTTAACTCCATATAACTATGACTGATATAGGTTATAATAGATCTGATAAATGATTAAAGACACCCAAAGAACTTTTATCTAAGGAGAAAAGATTATTTAGAGTACTTGGAAAAAATAATATAAAAAATCATAATATAAAGAAACTAATAGATAATATATATTTGTTATATAAGAAATTTCAAAAAACTAATAATGAAGACTATAAACTTAGAATAGATTTTCAAAATGAAGAAGATTTTAAATATTTCATAGATTTCTTCCAATTTTCAAAATGAAAAAAATTAATGAATAAAAAATGAATACATACCACTATGTCTAAAACTAATAGTCAATCACTAGTGATACCGGGTCTTTCATTATTTATAGATACATTTATAGATAAAAAAAACAATATTCATTATTCAAAAAAATATATTATATTTACAAAATAATTTTATATTCCTCTATTTTATCTAATCCTATTCTATACTAGGATTTTTTTATTTTAATAAGTTTATCAATAAGTTTATTGAATGTTTTTTCATAAACTGATATAACCTTAGACAAAGATTCCTTATTCATATCAATTCTAACTTGTGCTGATTGAAAATGAGGGTTATCACTCTTCATATTAGACATAGACTCTAACATATTATGATTTTCTTTCATTATATAGAACCCATATTTCAATTTCATAAAATCTTGTTGAAATTTTATAAAATTCTCATCATAGTACATAATATTTTCTGGAAGTGTAAAATCCAAATGTATTCTATTTACATCTGATTTTGTTACTATCACAAAACGCTTCATTTGAGATATTATATTATCATTTTGTATTGTATATACCAAATATTGATTAGGATAATACGACAAAAACAAAGCCAATATATTCCTAAAATCAACTTTATCAAGCTCTGTTACCTTAACTCTTATATTTATTTTCCACAGTGGATATTTTTTATTATCATATTTCTCAATATTCAATATAAATTTTCAGTCTAACAACTGCCCCTCCAATCAGTCTAACATATTATATAAATCATCACATATTATATCTTTTTCAAATAAATCAGGAAAGAAAAATAAGTCCAGCACATCTGTATATCCTCTCATAGTATCAGGTTTTTCTGACTCAACTATTACCCTAGCTATGTTTAATTCCTTCTGAAAAATTTGAGAAGCAAATATTTTATTTTCAACTTCAAACTTCTCTTTATTACATCTAATTTCAAAATCACTCAAATCTAAATCTGTAATATATCAGATATCCCCTTTCAAATCTTTATATACAAAAGCAAAGAAATCTTGATTTTTGATATTAAAACTAAAAAAAGTTCATGATTGTATTGTATAATACTTATCTTGAAAAGTTTCTAGATTTTGAATACAAACTATTTTGTGTCCAAAAAAATCTGTAATTCATATAATATGATTTTTAATCTGTAAATAAGAGTCTATTTCTATTCAATTAGGAATATTTCCAAAACTTTTTTGGATATCATTATTATCATATATCAAAAAATCAAAACACTTACTATAAAATCACATATCTTGCTTATACATATTGATATCTTTTTGATAACTTATATTTGAATCTTTCATTAAGAATTAATTTTAATTAAATTACAAAGTCCAATCTATTTTTTCTTTTCATATTTTCTCTAATATCTCATTAGTTTTCGAAAAATGTTTAGAACCTAAAAATCCTCTATAAGAACTAAACGGGGATGGATGAGTTGTTTCCAATACATAATGTTTATCTGTATCTATAAGGGATTTTTTACCTTGAGCAAATGCTCACCATAATAAAAATACAATTCATTCTCTTTCATCAGAAAGCTTTTTGATAACAGCATCCGTAAACTTTCCCCAACCTATTTTAGAATGAGAAGCAGGAGAAGAAGCTTGTACCGTAAGAATAGCATTCAATAAAAGAACTCCTTGTTTAGCCCATTTTTCTAAATTTCAATGTTCTGGTATAGCCATACCAATATCCGAATGTAATTCTTTGAAGATATTTTTCAAAGAAGGTGGTTGTTTAATTCATTCTGGTACAGAGAAAGAAAGACCATGAGCTTGCCAAGCTCCATGATAAGGATCTTGTCATAAAATAACAACTTTCACTTTATCAAAAGATATTATATCAAAAGCTTTGAATATATTTTTCTCTTCAGGATATATTACACTGCCCTTCAATTTCTCATTCAACAAAAAATCTTTAATTTTCATAAAATAATCTTTTTGAAATTCTATATCCAATTTTTCTTTCCAAGACTGCTCCATATTAGGAATAATAACGGTTTTTTTATCCATAAATTATTTAACAAATAATAAATTCCTCTAAGTATAAAAAAAATATAAACAATTACAAGCAAAATTGGTTGATTTTTATGTTTAAATATTTATTATCTAGCTGTTTTAACAATTAATAAATTAAATTATGGCACAAAAGAAACAAGTTAAGAAAGGAAGACTTACACTTATGGTAATTGTTCTTCTTGTATTTGTATGAGGATCTCTAGGAAGTATGATGCTACTTGTATTTACTCCAACACCTCAACAACAGGTAAAAAGACAAGAAATAACTCAACCAACAAACACTGAGAAAACTATCAACTTTGAAGAAGAATTAAGTTCTGCTAAAGAAAAACAAGCAGAAGAAAACGCAGTAACGGAAGAATCTACTACTAATCCAGAAACTGGAACAGGAACAGAAATAATTGTAGAAAATATTGAAGAAACAAATGAAACTCCTGTAGAAGAAGTAACTCCTATAGAGGAAGCAACTACAGAACCAAATGTAGAACCAACTCCTACTGAAAATGGATGAGAAGTATTAGTATGAGGTGAAGCAGCTATAGGTAATACACCAGAAGAAACAAAAAATGAAGAAGAAATCGGTGAAGAAGAATTATGAAAACTATTACAATGACTTATAGAATAAAAATAGGAAAATAATTCCAAAATCCAAAAAAAAACATAAAGATAACTTAAGTTATCTTTATGTTTTTTTGATTTTGGAAAATTTATAATTAAGCAAAACACAATAAAAAATCTATTTAAATTAATAGTCAACTTCATAAACAAAAATTTCAATAAAAGTATATAATTTATATCATATATGTAATTGATTTTTATGTAAATATACTTACATTGAAAGTTCTTACGAAAATTTATAACTTATAAAAAACTAAATGGTAAATCAAATTACTACAAAACATAATTGAAAAAAATCTAACTGAACTGAAGAAATAGTATCCATATTAAATGAATGATTAACAAGATTACTTTTAATAGAAGAAGATAGTAATGGAGAAAACATAAATCTACATGAAAATAAATGGAAAAATAATATATGGAAAATTGGAAAAGATACTGTAAATGCTATTGTAGCGTTATTAGAAAAGGATTCAGATATTTGAATAAAAAAACTAAAAGAAATATCTAAGCAACATGAATTTTTTCATATGTATGTTTGAAAATCAGATTTTGCGATGCACGCATTTTCTAAACCATACTGATATGCAGGCGATATGCATTTGATGAAAAAAATCTGTGAGAAAGATATGATATGAGAAAGTAATTTTGAAATAATAAATAATAGAAGTTTCTTGAGTTACCCTACAGCAGAAGGTGTAAAACAGAGAGCTAAATCATTATTTGAAACATTGAAACAATTACCAAATGGTAGTAAAGTAGTAAATTTAGCTTGTGGACCTGCATTAGAAGTACAAGGATTTTTAGAAATGTCAGACAAAGACATAGAGTTTACTCTTATAGATAACGATCCCCTTACTTTAAAATATCTAGAAGAACAAAATCTTGATGAAAGAGTAAATATAGTTGCAGCTAATGCTTTCAAATTAAATAGCAAAAGATTATCTGCTTTATGTTGAAATCAAAAAGTCGATTTAGCTTACTCTAGTTGACTTTTTGACTATATACCTGATAAGTTTGCCCCTAGAATTACTAAAGCCTTGTTTGATCAAGTTAAGCCTTGAGGTAGTCTTATGATTGGTAATTATTTAGAAATAGCTGATAGCAATCCTCATACTGAGCGGCAAAGATTTTTTACAGATCATATGCTAGATTGGAAATTAATTTATAGAACTCCTGAAGAAATAGAAAGCTTTTTAGATAAAATAAATCCTGCTGAATATAGCTACCATATATGAAATGAATTTTTTGGGACTAACCCTAATATTTCTATATGAACTATATGATTTCTTATTGTTAAGAAAATATAGTTTCTAAAGATGCTTGATATTTTATATAAAAAAAATATATATAGATTATGTGAATTAATATTTTATATATAATTTTTTGAATCTATGAAATTTTTAGAAGGAAATTTAGATTAC